>Ga0207648_10005630_pt1 | contig 12587 bp, 15 predicted proteins | sample KBSMisM32_FD_184310 | JGI IMG/M metagenome (GOLD analysis project Ga0207648, IMG submission 184310) | Miscanthus rhizosphere microbial communities from Kellogg Biological Station, Michigan, USA - KBS Miscanthus M3-2 (SPAdes) (version 2) | ecosystem: Host-associated > Plants > Roots >...
TGGCCATCGGCGGCGGCGCCACCGAGGTGATGCTCGACGAAGCCGCCAAGCAATATTGAGCGCACAGAGATGAATGCACGCGACCACTACCTGATGCTGGCCCGCTATCACGTGTGGGCCACCGACAGGCTGCTCGACCGCCATGTCGCCCGGCTGAGCGACGACGAATACCGGCGCGACGTCGGGCTGTTCTTCAAGAGCGTGCACGGCACCTTGAACCATCTGCTGCTCACCGACCGGCACCTGTGGTTCGAGCGCTTCGCGCACGGCGTATCGCCCAGCCGCAAGCTCGACGAAGAGGTGCACGCCGAGCGTGCGCAGCTCGACTCCGCGCTGCGCGCGGGGGTGCGCGCATGGGCCCCGGCGATCGAGTCGTGGGACGAGGCGCGCTTCGATTCGCAGCTCACCTACACCAGCACGGCCGGTGCCACGCGTGCCGTGCCGTTCGCAGCCGCCCTGAGCCACGCGTTCAACCACGGCACGCACCACCGCGGCCAGATCAGCGCCGCACTGACCGGGCTGGGACACGAAGCCCCGGAGATCGACCTGCTGATCCCGGTGCTGACCGCGGCCGCCCAGCAGGCTGCGCGATGACCGGCACGCTCGACATCCGCCGCGACGGCGCCGTCGCGCGCGTGTTCCTCAACCGGCCGGACGTGCGCAACGCGTTCAACGACGCGGTGATCGCCGAGCTGACGTCATCGTTTCGCGGGCTCGCCGCCGACACTTCGCTGCGCGTCATCGTGCTGGGTGGCCATGGCAAGGCGTTCTGTGCCGGCGGCGACCTGAACTGGATGCGCGCGATGGCCGACTACTCGTGGGAGCAGAACCGCGCCGACGCACAGGCCCTGGCCGACATGCTGTGGACGCTCTACACCTGCCCGCTGCCGCTGGTGGGCCGCGTGCACGGCGACTGCTATGCCGGTGGCGTCGGGCTGGCATCGGTGTGCGACGTGCTGGTGGCCGCCGACAGCATGCATTTCTGCCTGAGCGAAGCGCGCCTGGGCCTGCTGCCGGCCACCATCGGCCCCTACGTCGTGCGTGCGCTCGGCGAGCAGGCGTCGCGCCGCTACTTCGTCACTGCCGAACGCTTCGGCGCCACCGAGGCGCATCGGCTGGGTTTCGTGCACGAGCTGGCGAGCGCCGACACGATCGATGTCAAGGTCGACGCGATCGTACAGACGCTGCTGGCCAATGGGCCGGCGGCCGTGAAGGCGAGCAAGCAACTGGTGAAGGACCTGGCGGGCCAACCGCTGAGCCCCGAGCTGCGTGCCGACACGGCACGCCGCATCGCCGACATCCGCGCCAGTGACGAAGGGCGCGCCGGCGTGCAGTCGTTCCTGAACAAGCGCCCTGCGCCGTGGCAATGACGCTGCCCACCAGCCTCGACACCACGCAGCTGGTCGCGCTGGCGGCGGCATTGGGCTGGGCCAGCGGGCTGCGCCTGTACGCGGTGGTGTTCTTCACCGGGCTGGCCGGCTGGCTCGGCTGGGTGCAACTGCCGTCCGGGCTTCAGGTGCTGCAGCATCCGCTGGTGCTGGGCGCGTCGGGGCTGATGCTGGCGGTGGAGTTCTTCGCCGACAAGATTCCCGGGCTCGACTCGCTGTGGGACGCGGTGCACACTTTCATCCGCATCCCCGCCGGCATGGCGCTGGCTGCCGGCGTGTTCGGCGGCGACTCCGCGGTGTGGACGACGATCGCCGCGCTGCTCGGCGGCACGCTGGCCGCCACCTCGCACGCCGCCAAGGCCACCACGCGCGCCGCCGTCAACGCCTCGCCCGAGCCGTTCTCCAACATCGCGCTGTCGCTGCTCGGCGATGCCGCGGTGCCGACCATGCTGTGGCTGGCGTTCAGCCATCCAGTGTGGTTCTTCGTCGCGCTGGCGATCGCGCTGGCGCTGATGGTCGGCCTCACGGTCGCGCTGTTCAAGTTCCTGCGCGCGCTGGTGCGTTCGATGCGCGCGCGTTTCGCCCCGACGCAGTCGGTTGTTCCTTAGGCCATCCATGTTCCAGAAGATCCTGATTGCCAACCGCGGCGAGATCGCTTGCCGCGTCGCCGCCACTGCGCGCCGCCTCGGCATTCGCACGGTGGCCGTCTACGCCGACGCCGACGCCCACGCCGCGCACGTCGCCGCCTGCGACGAGGCGGTGCACATCGGCGCGTCGCCCGCGCGCGAGAGCTATCTGCGCGCCGAGCGCATCCTGCAGGCCGCGCGGCAGAGCGGCGCGCAGGCGATTCATCCGGGCTACGGCTTCCTGTCGGAAAACGAGGACTTCGCGCGCGCCTGTGTCGAAGCCGGGCTGGTCTTCATCGGCCCGCCGGCGAGCGCGATCGCTGCCATGGGCAGCAAGTCGGCCGCCAAGTCGTTGATGGAAAGAGCGCGCGTGCCGCTGGTGCCGGGCTACCACGGCAAGGACAACGATCCGGCACTGCTGGCCCGCGAAGCCGATCGCATCGGTTACCCGGTGCTGATCAAGGCCAGCGCCGGCGGTGGCGGCAGGGGCATGCGGCGCGTCGACCAGGCCTCGGACTTCGCGGCCGCGCTGGCGTCGTGTCAGCGCGAGGCCAAGGCGAGTTTCGGCGACGACCACGTGCTGGTCGAGCGCTATGTCACGCGGCCGCGCCACATCGAGATCCAGGTGTTCGCCGATGCGCAAGGCCAGGCGGTCTACCTGTTCGAGCGCGATTGCTCGGTGCAGCGCCGTCATCAAAAAGTGCTCGAGGAGGCGCCCGCGCCGGGCCTGTCGGCCGAGCGGCGCGCCGAGATGGGGGCTGCCGCGGTGGCGGCGGCCAAGGCGGTGGGCTACGTCGGTGCCGGTACGGTGGAGTTCATCGCCGAGCCGCGCGATGACGCCGGCAAGGGCGGCGATCTGCGCTTTTACTTCATGGAGATGAACACCCGGCTGCAGGTCGAGCACCCGGTGACCGAGGCGATCACCGGCCTGGACCTGGTCGAGTGGCAGTTGCGCGTGGCCGCCGGCGAGGCGTTGCCGATGACGCAGGATCAACTGCAGATCGGCGGCCATGCGATCGAGGCCCGCATCTGCGCCGAGAACCCGGACGCCGGCTTCCTGCCGGCCACCGGCACGTTGCGCACGCTGCGCTGGCCGGCGCACGTGGCGTTTCGCCGCAACGCCGACGCGCAAGCCTTCCACGATCCGGCGCCGGTGCGCGTCGACGCCGGTGTGCGCGAAGGCGACGCGATTTCGCCGCACTACGACTCGATGATCGCCAAGCTGATCGTCTGGGGTCACGACCGCGCGCAGGCGCTGGCGCGCCTCGACGCCGCGCTGGCCGAGACGCACATCGTCGGCTTGCACACCAACGTGGCGTTTCTGCGCCGCACGGTCAACTCCAGAGCGTTCGCGCAGGCCGACCTCGACACCGCGCTGATCGAGCGCGAGCGCGCCGTGCTGTTCGACCAGCCGCCGCTGCCGTTGGAGGTGGCTGCGGCCGGCGTGGCGGCGCATGCGCTGGCCGACGAAGCGGCCGCACAGGGCGCCGACCCCTGGTCGCGCCGCGACGGCTTTCGGCTGCACGGCGGTGCGAGACGGCACTTTCACCTCAAGCGCGGCGAGTCGGAGCACGCGGTGGCGCTGGCGCGCCTACACGACGGCGCGTTGCGTCTGGAAATCGGCGACGGACAGTGGCCGCTGCAGGTGCGCGCGCTCGATGCCGACCGGCACGACGTCGCGTTGGGCGCCCAGCGCCTCACCCTGAGCGTGTACGCGCACGGCGAGCAGGTGACGGTGTTCGCCCCGGGCGGCCGCGCCGACGTGCGCGAGGTCGACGACATCGCGCACGCCGGCGAAGGCGCCGCTGCGGGCGGCCAGCTCACGGCGCCGATGCCGGGCAAGTTGATCGCCTATCTCGCCAAGCCGGGCGAGCGCGTGGCGCGCGGCCAGGCGCTGGCCGTGATCGAGGCGATGAAGATGGAGCACACGATCCACGCGCCGCGTGACGGCGTCGTGCGCGAGTGCCTCTATGCGGCCGGCGACCAGGTCGGCGAAGGCAGCGAGCTGCTGCGCCTGCAGGACTGACTGCGGCGCGCCGCGGCGGGCCTCAATCGACCGGGACCGACTCCGGCGCCAGCGGCACGCGCGACGACGACCAGCCCTGCGACGCGCCGAAGCCCGACCCATCACCGCTTTCGCTGCCGGAGGCCGCCTCCGGCAGCGAGGCGCCGCGAAACGCGGTGGCCAGGCGCCGCAGGTCATGCCCGTCGCAGGCCTCGCACACCAGCAGCACATCGCGCGCGTACAGCGGCTGCTTCAGGAAGCGGCCGACGTCGATGCCGATGCCGGTTTCGCGCAGCAGCGCGTAGTGGATGCGGGTGGCGATCTGCAGGCGACGGTTGGTACTGCGGTCGATCATCGCGTGCTCTCGGGTGGTCGTCATTGTGGGGGTGCGCGGCGGCCGGCCCAATCCCGCAGTTGAGCGCGCGCTGCCGGTGTGATTCGCGCAAGACCTTGCCGATGCTGCTCACGGGGCGCGCCGCTATAGTGATGCACGACATCACCTCCGATGAGGCACCGATCATGATGCCCAGCCGCGTCACTCTGGTGGAAGTGGGTCCGCGCGACGGCCTGCAGAACGAGAAGGAGCCGGTGGCTGCCGAGCACAAGATCGAGCTCGTGCAGCGCCTGCAGGCCGCGGGCCTGCGCGAGATCGAGGTCACCAGCTTCGTCAGCCCCAAGTGGGTGCCGCAGATGGCCGACAACGCGCAGGTGATGGCCGGCATCCGCCGCGAGTCCGACGCGAGGTACTCGGTGCTCACCCCCAACATGAAGGGGCTCGAGGCCGCGCTGGCTTCCAAGCCCGACGAGATCGTGGTGTTCGGCGCCGCGTCCGAGGCGTTCAGCCAGCGCAACATCAACTGCTCGATCGCCGAGAGCATCGAACGCTTCGCGCCGGTGGTGAGTGCGGCGCGCGAGGCCGGCATCAAGGTGCGCGGTGCGATCTCGTGCGCGCTCGGCTGCCCGTACCAGGGCGAGGTGTCGGCCGACGAGGTGGAGCACGTGGTTCGGCTGATGAAGGAGATCGGCGTGCAGCACGTCGGCATCGCCGACACCATTGGCGTCGGCACGCCGCACAAGGTGCAGGCGGCGCTCGAGCGCGCGCTCGAGCACTACCCGCTGGCCGAGGTGAGCGGGCATTTCCACGACACCTACGGCCAGGCGCTGGCCAACATCTACGCCAGCCTCGAGATCGGCGTGCACACCTTCGATGCCAGCGTCGCGGGACTGGGCGGCTGCCCGTACGCCAAGGGCGCGACCGGCAACGTCGCCACCGAAGACGTGGTGTTCATGCTCGACGGCCTGGGCATCGACAGCGGGGTCGACCTCGACGCGCTGGTGGACGCCGGCGCGTTCATCTCGCAGCAACTCGGCCGTGCTCCGGTGTCGCGCGTCGGGCGCGCGCTGCTGGCCAAGCGAGGCAAGGCGTTCGTGTGAGCGCGCAGGTCGAACGCCCCGACGGATTCAAGCGGGTCGCGCAGGCGCTGCGCGAGCTCGGTCACGCGCACGCGCCGGTGTGGCTCGAGGTGGCGGCGCGCACCTCGCAGGAGGCCGCCGACGCACTCGGCATCGCGGTGGGCCAGATCGCCAAGAGCGTGATCTTTCGCCGTCGCAGCGACGACCGTGCCGTGCTGGTGATCGCCTCCGGCGACCGCCGCGTCGACGAGAAGAAGGTGGGGATGGTCACCGGCGAGCTCGGCCGTGCCGACCCGGCGTTCGTGCGCGCGAGCACCGGCTTCGTGATCGGTGGCGTGGCGCCGCTGGCCCATGCCACTGCGCCGGTGACGCTGATCGATCGCGACCTGTTCCGCTTCGGCGAGATCTGGGCCGCCGCCGGACACCCTAACGGCGTTTTCAAGCTGACGCCGCAGGACCTCGAGCGCTACACCGGCGCGCCGGTGGCTGATGTGGTGGTGGCGTGAACCCAGAGCCCAACGGCGTTCCGTCGCCGTGCATCAACGTCTGCCGCATGGACGAGGCCAGCGGCTGGTGCGAAGGCTGCCTGCGCACGATCGATGAGATCGTCGCCTGGGGCGGCATGGCCGACGACGACAAGCGCGCGGTGTGGCGTCAACTGGCCGAACGGCGCATCCGCTGGGAGGCCCAGCGCCGAGCGGCGGTGACGCGGTGAGCCAAGCGGCGTGCCCGTCGCGCCGAGCGTGCCGCGAGGCAGTCTCCAACACAGCGAGCAAGGGAGCACCATGAAGCGAGTCGTGTTCTGGTTCGACGTGATCTCGCCGTTCGCCTATCTGGCTTTCGAGCACCTGCCACAGGCGCTCGAAGGCTGCAGCTACGAAGTGCAGTACCGGCCTGTGCTGTTTGCGGGGCTGCTCGGCCACTGGGGCCAGAAGGGTCCGGCGGAAATTGCGCCCAAGCGGGCGTGGACGTTCCGCCACATCGCCTGGCTGTCGCACACGCTGAACGTGCCGGCCGAGACACCGGCAACGCACCCGTTCAATCCGCTGCCGCTGCTGCGGCTGTCGCTGGCGTGCAGCCCGGCCGGCGGCGCGCCGAACCGGCACGTGGTCGAAGCGTTGATGCGCCACGTGTGGCGCGGCGGCGCGGAGGCCACCGATCCGTCGCGGCTGCGCGCGCTGGCCGATGCGCTGGCACCGCAGCGCGACCCGGGCGGCGACGAGATCAAGAACGAATTGCGCGCCTGCACCAACGACGCGGTGGCGCGCGGGGTGTTCGGGGTGCCGACGTTCGAGCTCGCCGGACGGCTGTTCTGGGGCGTCGACGCGTTGCCGATGCTGCGCGCCGCGCTGCAGGGCGACCCCTGGTTCGATGGGCCGCAGTGGGACGCCGCGGCGGTGGCGCCGCCCGGCGTGACGCGCTAGGCCGCGGGTGCGGCCCTGCGCGCGCTCTGGCGCCGCGCCTGCCAGTGTGCCGCCAACGCGCACACCACCCAGCACAGCCAGGCGGACCACAACGTGTGGCTCACGTAGTGCGCGCCGCGCGCCAGTTGCGCCCAGCCGTACAGCGCACCGATCGCGCACACCAGCGCCAGGCACACGCGCGCCAGACGCGGCCGCAGCGTGCGCCAGTCGAAGTACAGGGTGAGGAACGCGAATGCCGCCACCGCGTGCCCCGACGGAAAGCAGTGGCCCGGACCGCCGTCGCGCACACCGAAGCGCCAGTGCGACACGTAGGCGGCGACGCCGCCGAACTCGGCCAGGTCCCACGGGCAGCTGCTGGTGGTCAGTCGCTTGAGCGTCGGCACCAGCAGCAGGCACACCAGGGTCACGCCGATCCAGTACCAGCGCTGGGCACGCGCCGCTGCGTCCTGCTCGGCGCGCCACAGTGCGCGGCCCACCATGAACGCCATGACGCACCAGCCGAGCGCACGGCCGCCGTCGTGCAACAGCGCGCGCGTCAACCAGGCGTCGCGCCACAGGAAACCGCTGTGCGTGCCGTAGTGGCGTGACACCGCGAGGTCGAGCCCCGCGGCATCCCACAGCACCAACACCAGCAGGCCGCACAGCGCGACGATCAGATCGAGCCGACCCGGCCCCCCCGGGCGCGCGCCCTGCAGGCGCCGCGCCGACCACGCGCCGTGGTCGAGCGCGTGCGCGCTCGGGCGCGGCTCGCTCATCGCTGCGCCGTCAGCGTCTCGGGCCGGCAGCCCGCGCTGAAATCCCACTTCGCGTCGTACAGCGACGTCTGCACGTCGGTGAGCCCGAGCAGCGAATGGAACAGATGGTCGTGGCTGACCGGCGCGCGCGCGCGCTGGCGCAGGCAGTCGAGGTCGAGGCCGGTGGCCTGCGCGAAGCCGCTGCTGGCCCACAACACCATCGGCACCTTGGTCTGCACGTCGGGCGCGATCGCGTACGGGATGCCGTGCAGGAACAGCCGGTTCTCGCCCAGCGACTCGCCGTGATCGGCCACGTAGATCACCGCCGTGTCGACGCGGTCGGCGCGGGCGTTGAGTTGCGTGATCAGGCGCGCCAGCAGGTGGTCGGTGTACAGCACGGCGTTGTCGTACGCGTTGACGATCTGCTCGCGCGTGCAGTGCTGCAGGTCGTCGTTCTCGCACGCCGGCACGAAGCGCGCGAACGCGGGCGGATAGCGCCGGAAGTACGACGGCCCGTGGTTGCCGAGCTGATGCAGCACCAGCAGCTGCGTGCCCTTGGCCTGCGCCAGTCGCTGGTCGAGGCCGAACAGCAGGCCCTCGTCGAGGCAGCGGCCGTCGCTGCACAGGCCAGGCTCGTTCAGGCCCTGCACGCTGTCGTGGGACAGGCCATCGCACACGCCCTTGCAGCCCGACTGGTTGTCGCGCCAGTGCACGGCCACACCGGCGCGCGCCATCACGTGCAGCAGCCCCTCGCTGCCGCGGATGCGCCGCTCGTCGTAGTCACGCCGCCCCACCGGGGCGAACATGCATGGCAGCGACACCTCGGTGTTGGTGCCGCAGCTGGTGACGTCGGCGAAGTTGACCACCGGCAGCGCAGCCAGCTCCGGCGTGGTCTGGCGCGCATAGCCACTGAGACCCCAGTTGGCCGCGCGCACCGTCTCGCCCACCACCAGCACCACCAGCATCGGCTTGCGGCGTGCCTCCCAGCTCGGCCCGGGACGCGCGTCGAGCCCGATCGGCTGCAGCGGCTTGGCGGCCGCGCGCGTGTCGCGGGCCGCCACCGCGGCGAGCGACCACACCACGTTGCCCGGCGTGATCAGGTACCGCACCTCGTGGTGGTTGCGCATCAGCGAAGCCAGCGGCTGCGACGCGGCCAGCAGCGCGGCCGCGCCGGCAACCGTGGCCAACGCCAGCGCGCCGACACGCACGACGGCCGCGCGCAGCAGCGGGCGCCGCATGATACGAACGCGCCACAGCAGCGCCAGCGGCAGCACCGCGTACAGCAGCAGGTGCGGCAGCAAGGCCGGCGCCAGCAGCTCGCGCGCCTCGCCGAAGTCGCTGCGCAGCACGTTGCGCATCATCGTGGCGTCGAAATAGACGCTGTAACGCCCCATGAAGTAGGTGGCGAGCGCGGTGGCCACGATCAGCACCGCGAGCAGCGGTTTGACGGTCCAGCGGTTGCTGACCAGGCCCATCATCACGAAGTGCGCGCTTGCCAGCAGCGTGGCCGCTGCCGCCAGGAAGCCCCAGGTGCCCGGCGCCGCCGGATCGTGGCCATGCAGCGCAGCGGCGAAGAACGGGCGGTTGGCCGCCAGCATGAAGAACACGCTGGCCACGAGCAGCACCTGCTCGACCGTGGCGGTGAACGTGAAACGCGTGGATTCGGCCGGCGACACCTCGGCAGTGGACTGCAAAAAGCTCATCTGGTGCGATTGCAATTGGCGCACCTGAAGCAACGCTGAAGTCAGGCCTAGGCGGACGGGCCTAAAGTGTGGACTTTGGCCACCGGGCTGGGCATGCGGCTGCTGCTGATCGAAGACGACGACATCCTGGGCGAAGGCCTGCGCGACTACCTGCGCGCCGAGGGCCACGCAGTGGACTGGTTTCGTGACCTGCGCCAGGCTGAGGCGGCGCGTGGGGAACCGTTCGACGCCTGGCTGCTCGACTGGCAGTTGCCCGACGGCTCGGGGCTCGATTGGCTGCGCACCCGCCGGGCCCGGGGCGAGACCACGCCGGCGCTGATGCTGACCGCGCGCGACCGGCTGAGCGACCGCGTGACCAGCTTGGACGGCGGCGCCGACGACTACCTGATCAAGCCGTTCGCCCCCGAGGAGCTGGCGGCGCGGCTGCGCGCGGTGTGCCGCCGCAGTGCCGGAAGCGCCGACGCACGCGTGCGCGTCGGGCCGGTGCTGATCGATCTGCACGCGCGCTCGGTCACGCGCGACGGCCAGCGCGTGGACCTCACCGCGCGCGAGTGGGCGCTGCTGGAGGCGCTGGCGCTGCGCAACGGGCGCATCGTCCAGAAGGCCGAGCTCGAGCGGCTGGTGCACGGCTTCGATTCCGAGATCACCAGCAACGCGCTCGAGGTGCACATCTCGAGCCTGCGCAAGAAGCTCGGCCGCGACCTGATCGGCACGGTGCGCGGCCTCGGTTATCGCCTCGACGACTCGGCCGCGGCATGAGCAGCACCCCGACCTCCACGCCGACCGCCCTGCCCGTTGCGCCGGGTTTCGCGGCCGACGCCGGCGCTGCGGCGCCGGCGCTGCGTCCGCCGTCGATCCGGCGCCGCCTGGCGCGCGCGATGCTGGTCGGCTCTCTGGTGTGCGGGCTGGCCGTCGCGGTGGCGGTGTGGCTGGCGGCTATCGAGGAAGTGGACGAACTGCTCGACGACACGCTGCGCGCGTCGGCCGAGGTGATGGGCACGCTGTTGCCAGCGCACGGCGACTTGTCGATCGTTGCGCCACCGAGCAACTCCGACGAGCGCTTCGCGTGGCAGCTGGTCGACGAGGCACAGCACGTGGTGATGCGCTCGTCGCGCGCGCCCGTCGAACCGTTCGTGAAGTCGGCGCTCGCCGGGTTTGCAGACAGCGCGCACTGGCGCGTGTTCGGCGTCGCGCTCGGCGACCGCGGCCGCATGGTGTACGTGGCGCAGACGCGCGCCGAGCGCGCCGAGGCGCAATTCGAGGTGGCGATCAGCTCGGTGCTGGCGGCGCTCGCGGTGGGCATCCTGGCCTACTTCTGGCTCAGCGCGCTGGTGCGCCACGAGTGGGCGCCGGTGCAGCGGCTGTCCGACCGGCTGGCCGCGCACGAGCCACTCGCGACCGGCGCCACCCTCGGAGCCGCCGAACGTGCCGAGTTGGAGGCGGTGCATCGCTCGATCGACCAGCTCGGGCAGCGTTTGGCACAGCGCGTGGCGCACGAGCGCGCCTTCAGCGCTCAGGCGGCGCATGCGTTGCGCACGCCGCTGGCCGGCATCGATGCGCAGCTCGCGGTGTTGTTGCGCGAGAGTCCGCCCGAGTTGAGGCCACGGCTGCAGCGTGCGCGCGAGGCGGCGAGCCGGCTGCAGCGCGTCGTGGTGGCGCTGCTGGCGCTGTTTCGCAGCGACGGCGAACCGGTGCGCGACAGCGTCGACCTTGCCGAGCTGCTGGAGCAGTGCACGGTCGACCACCTGCAGATCGACGTGCAGGCCACGCAAGTGCTGCGCGCCGACCCCGACCTGCTGGCCGCCGCGCTGGCCAACCTGCTCGACAACGCGCAGCGCCATGGCGCCGCACGCGTCAGCGTATCGACGCCGGCACCGCACACCGTGCGCCTGCACGACGACGGGCCCGGCGTCGGCGCCGAGCAACGCCACGCGCTGCAGGCCGCGCTCGACGCGCAGGCCTACGACGCGGTGCCCGGCCTCGGGCTGACCTTGGCCGACCTGGTGGCGCGCGCGCATGGCGGCCGCCTGAGCCTGCCGGCGACGGCGCAGTCGCCCGGCTTCACCGTCGAGCTGTCGCTCGGCGCCGGCTAGGCGGGCACCGCCGCGGCGGCGCGGCGCCCGAGCGCCGAGTCGCGGCTGGCGATGAACGCCATCAGCCGTGCGGCGTAGTCGGCACCGACCGCGCGTTGCACCGACGGCCGCGCACCCAGCGCGGCGCGCCATGCCCGCAGCTTCGGCGTCGCGTCGAAGAAGCCGAATGCGGCCAGGCGCTCGAAGGCATCGAAGTAGCGGAACACCGGGCCGAACACCGCGTCGACCAAGCCGAAGCGCGCGCCGTCGAAGTACGGCCCGGCGCCGAGCGCGAGCTCCAGCGTCACGAAGCGCTGCACCAGGTCGTCGCGACGCGTGCGCAGCGTGGGCTCGTCGGCCGCGTTGTAGAACCCCGCGATGCCGTTGAGCAGCGCGGAGCCGAACTCCATCCAGGCGCGCTCGCGCGCACGCTGCAGCGCAGCTGGCGGATGGAGGCGCGGCGGCAGCGTCTCGTCGAGGTATTCGCAGATCACCGCCGACTCGAAGATCGGGAATTCGCCCACCAGCAGCACCGGCGTCTTGCCGAGCGGCGAGATCGCCGTGAACCAGGCGGGCTTGCGCGCCAGGTCGACGTCGCGCCGCGTGAACGGCACGCCTTTCTCGTCGAGCACGATCGCCGCACGCTGCACGTACGGGCACAGTACGTGGCTGATCAGCGTCAGGGTGTCGGACATGGCTCACTCCTGCGGCTCGGGGGCCGCGCGCGGCGCGAAGCGGGCGCTGCGCCTGAGCGCGAGTGCGCCGTCTCCGGCCAACCACTGCACGATCGACATCGCTGTCAGGAACGCCGGGTACTCCCAGCCGCCGCCCTGGGCGACGTGCACCCAGCCGTTGGGCGCGTGCACCCACACCACGGTGAGCAGGATCGGCACGCTGAGCAGCGCGGCCTGGCGGGCATAGACACCGAGCAGCAACGCCAGGCTGGTCGCGATCTCGAGCGCGAACACCGGGCCCACCAGCGCGCCGGGGATGCCCACCGACTCGAAGAACTGCGCGGTGCCGGCGAACGTGAACACCAGCGGCTTGAGCAACGCATGGGCGAGCCACATCGCACCCAGCGACAGGCGCAACAGCAGCAAGCCCCAGGCGGAGGCGGAGACGGCCGGGCGCGCGGGCACGGCGCGAGCGGAGGACGACAACACGGTGGACATGGGGGGCTCTCGATGAAGTGACGACGGGTCCAATCTATGATTGCGGGAAT
>Ga0207648_10005632_pt1 | contig 12587 bp, 16 predicted proteins | sample KBSMisM32_FD_184310 | JGI IMG/M metagenome (GOLD analysis project Ga0207648, IMG submission 184310) | Miscanthus rhizosphere microbial communities from Kellogg Biological Station, Michigan, USA - KBS Miscanthus M3-2 (SPAdes) (version 2) | ecosystem: Host-associated > Plants > Roots >...
CGGTGGCGGCGGCGATTTCGGCGGCGGCGGCGCCTCCGGCGACTGGTAGCGGGGACGCGGATGAACAAGCTGCTGCGCATCTTGAAGCACCGCTGGTTCGACGAGCGCGACACGAAGCGCGCACTGAAGCCCGACGTCGTGCAGCGCCTGCGGCAGCGCGTGGCCGCGAGCGAGCGGGCGCATTCCGGCGAGATCCGCCTGTGCGTCGAGGCCGGGCTGCCGCTGTCGTACCTGTGGCGCGGCCTCACGGCGCGCGACCGCGCGGTGACGATGTTCGGCAAGCTGCGCGTGTGGGACACCGAGCACAACAACGGCGTGCTGATCTACCTCCTGCTGGCCGAACACGCGATCGAGATCGTGGCCGACCGCGGGCTCAATGCGCACGTGAGCGCCGCGCAGTGGGCGGCGATCGTCGGCACGATGCGCGAGGCGTTCCGGGCGCACCAGCACGAGCAGGGGCTCAACGCGGCGATCGGTGCGGTCGACGCGCTGCTGCGCCGGCACTTCGCACTCGCGCCGGGGCAGGACAACCCCAACGAGCTTCCCGACGCACCCGACTTGCGCTAGTCGGCGCCGCGCCGCTGTAGGAACGCACCGACAGCACGACGCTCGCCTGGCCGATCGACCGCCACGCCGGCGCGCGCCACAGTGAAGGCGTCGCGTGGCGCCGAGGCGCCGCGCTCCTCGAAGGAGTCCCGCATGAAAGCAATGCAACGACTGGCCCTGACGTCCACCCTGGCACTGAGCGTGCTGGCGCTGGGTGCGTGCGAGAGCATGTCGCACCGCGAGAAGAGCACAGCGATCGGCGCTGGCGTCGGCGCCGCGGCCGGTGCGGCGGTGGTCGGCAACACCGCCGGCACGCTCGGTGGTGCGGCGGTGGGCGGCGTGATCGGCAACCAGGTCGGGAAAGACAAGAAGTGACGTCGCTGCGCCGCAAACGCCAACGGCCCGCGCGAGCGGGCCGTTCGTTCGTGAGCAGCCAGCCTTATTTGCGCCGGAAGCGCGTGATCGCGGCGATCTGCGCCGCCATCGCCGCCAGTTCGCCCTGCGCCTTCGCGAGGTCGATCTCGCTCTTGGCATTGCGCATCGCCTCCTCGGCACGCACTCTGGCCTCCTTGGCCTTGGCCTCGTCGAGATCCTGGCCGCGGATCGCGGTGTCAGCGAGCACGGTCACGCGGTCGGGCTGAACCTCGAGGATGCCACCGGCGACGAACACCAGCTCCTCGGCGCCGGTGTCCGCGCGCTGGATGCGCACCGCGCCGGGCCTGATGCGTGTGATCAGCGGCGTGTGACGGGGATAGATGCCGAGCTCGCCCATGTCACCGGGCAGCGCAACAAACTTGGCTTCACCGGAGAAGATCTCTTCCTCGGCCGAGACGACGTCGACGTGAAGGGTGGCCATGCGTTGATTTCCTGCGGCGCTTACTGAATCTTCTTGGCCTTCTCGATCGCCTCGTCGATGGTGCCGACCATGTAGAACGCCTGCTCGGGCATGTGGTCGCACTCGCCGTTGGCGATCATCTTGAAGCCGCGGATCGTTTCCTTCAGCGGCACGTATTTGCCCGGGCTGCCTGTGAACACCTCGGCGACGTGGAACGGCTGGCTCAGGAAGCGCTGGATCTTGCGCGCGCGGGCCACCGCGAGCTTGTCTTCCGGACTCAGTTCGTCCATGCCCAGGATCGCGATGATGTCGCGCAGCTCCTTGTAGCGCTGCAGCGTCTGCTGCACCGAGCGCGTGGTGGTGTAGTGCTCCTCGCCGACCACGTGCGGGTCAACCTGGCGGCTCGTGCTGTCCAGCGGGTCCACCGCCGGATAGATCCCGAGGGCGGCGATGTCGCGGCTCAGCACCACGGTGGCGTCCAGGTGCGCGAACGTGGTCGCCGGCGACGGGTCGGTCAGGTCGTCGGCCGGCACGTACACCGCCTGGATCGACGTGATCGAGCCCACCTTGGTAGAGGTGATGCGCTCCTGCAGGCGGCCCATCTCCTCGGCCAGCGTCGGCTGGTAGCCCACCGCGGAAGGCATGCGGCCGAGCAGCGCCGACACCTCGGTGCCAGCCAGCGTGAAGCGGTAGATGTTGTCGACGAAGAACAGCACGTCGCGGCCTTCGTCACGAAACGACTCGGCGATCGTCAGGCCGGTCAGCGCCACGCGCAGCCGGTTGCCCGGCGGCTCGTTCATCTGGCCGTAGACCATCGCCACCTTCGACTCGCTCAAGTTCTCCGAGACCACGACCTTCGAATCCATCATCTCGTGGTAGAAGTCGTTGCCCTCGCGCGTGCGCTCGCCGACGCCCGCGAACACCGACAAGCCCGAGTGCGCCTTGGCGATGTTGTTGATCAGCTCCATCATCGCCACCGTCTTGCCGACACCGGCGCCGCCGAACAGGCCGACCTTGCCGCCCTTGGCGAACGGGCAGATCAAGTCGATCACCTTGATGCCGGTTTCGAGCAGTTCCGTGGAGGGCGACAGCTCGTCGTAGGCCGGCGCCTTGCGGTGGATCGACGCCGTCAGCGACTGGTCGACCGGGCCACGCTCGTCGATCGGGTTGCCGAGCACGTCCATGATGCGGCCGACCGTGGCCTTGCCCACGGGCACCATGATCGGGTTGCCGGTGTTGGTCACCATCATGCCGCGGCGCAGGCCGTCGGACGAACCGAGCGCGATGGTTCGCACCACGCCGTCGCCGAGCTGCTGCTCGACCTCGAGGGTCAGCGCGGTCCCCTCCATCTTCAGCGCGTCGTACACCCTGGGCATCTGGTCGCGCGGGAATTCCACATCGACCACGGCGCCGATGCACTGAACGATCTTGCCTTGTGCCATTTCGATTGGTCCTTCAAACGTATTCGTTGCTGCGTCAGCCGCTGATGGCCGCCGCGCCGCCGACGATCTCCGAGAGTTCCTTGGTGATCGCCGCCTGGCGTTGCTTGTTGTAGATGAGCTTGAATTCCGCGATCAGGTCGGTCGCGTTGTCGGTCGCGGCCTTCATCGCCACCATGCGGGCGGCCTGCTCGCTGGCCATGTTCTCGGCCACGCCCTGATAGACCAGCGCCTCGATGTAGCGCGTGAGCAGCGCGTCGATCACCACGCGCGCCTCGGGCTCGTAGATGTAGTCCCAGCCGTACTGCGCGGCATCGGTGGCGTCGCGTTGCAGCCGCTCGGCGGTGAGCGGCAGCAGCTGCTCGACGATCGGCTCCTGCGTCATCGTGTTGACGAACTTCGTGTAGCACAGGTACACCGCGTCGAGCTCGCCCCGGGTGAACAGATCGAGGATCGTCATCACCGGACCGATCAGCTTGTCCATGTGCGGCTGGTCGCCGAGCTGGACCACCTGGCTCACCACCTTGACGCCGACGCGGCCCAGGAAGGCCAGGCCCTTGTTGCCGATGGCCACGGCTTGCACCTTGCCGCCGGCGCCTTGCACCTCGCGCATCTTCTGCGTGACGGCACGCAGGATGTTGGTGTTCATGCCACCGCACAGGCCCTTGTCGGTGGTGATGACGATGAAGCCCACCGCCTTGGGCGTGCCGTCGACCTTGCGCATCAGCGGCGAGCGGTACTCGGGGTTGGCCTTCGACAGGTTGGCGGTGATGATGCGAATCTTGTCGCCGTACGGCCGCGCCGAGCGCATGCGGTCCTGCGTCTTGCGCATCTTCGAGGCCGAGACCATTTCCATGGCCTTGGTGATCTTCTTCGTGTTCTCGAAGCTCTTGATCTTGGCGCGGATCTCTTTGCCGGCTGCCATCTAGCTCTCCCGTGGATCGAGCGCGGCGAACGCAGTGGGCGTGGCGGCCACCATGACTAGGCGAACGAATTCTTGAACGCGGCGATCGCGGCGCCGAGCTCGTCTTCGGCCGCCTTGTCCATCGCCTTCTCGCTCTCCAGCTTGCTCAGCAGCGCGGCGTGGCTGCTGCGCAGGTGCTGGTGCAGGCCGGCCTCGAAGCTGAGCACCTTCTTCAGATCGACGTCGTCGAGGTAGCCCTTGTTGACCGCGAAGATCGACGCCGCCATCAGCGAGATCGGCAGCGGCGAGTATTGGGGCTGCTTGAGCAACTCGGTGACGCGCGCGCCGCGGTCGAGCTGCTTCTTGGTGGCCGCGTCGAGGTCGGAAGCGAACTGCGCGAACGCCGCCAGCTCGCGGTATTGCGCCAGATCGGTGCGGATGCCGCCGGACAGGCTCTTGATCAGCTTGGTTTGCGCTGCGCCACCGACGCGCGACACCGAGATGCCGGCGTTGATCGCCGGACGGATGCCGCTGTTGAACAGCGACGTCTCGAGGAAGATCTGGCCGTCGGTGATCGAGATCACGTTGGTCGGCACGAACGCCGAGACGTCGCCGGCCTGCGTTTCGATCACCGGCAGCGCGGTCAGCGAGCCGGTCTTGCCCTTGACGGCGCCCTTGGTGAACTTTTCGACGTAGTCGGCGTTGACGCGCGCGGCACGCTCGAGCAGGCGCGAGTGCAGGTAGAACACGTCGCCCGGGAACGCCTCGCGGCCGGGCGGCCGGCGCAACAGCAACGACACCTGACGGTAGGCCACGGCCTGCTTGGAGAGGTCGTCGTAGATGATCAGTGCATCCTGGCCGCGGTCGCGGAAGTACTCGCCCATCGTGCAGCCGGAATAGCACGACACGTACTGCATCGCCGCTGACTCGGAGGCCGACGCGGCGACGACGATGGTGTAGTCCATCGCACCGTGTTCTTCCAGCGCGCGCACCACGTTCTTGATCGAGCTCGCCTTCTGCCCGATCGCGACGTACACGCAGGTCATGTCCTGACCCTTCTGGTTGATGATGGTGTCGATCGCCACCGCGGTCTTGCCGGTCTGGCGGTCGCCGATGATCAGCTCGCGCTGACCGCGCCCCACCGGCACCATCGAGTCCAGGCACTTCAGGCCCGTCTGCACCGGCTGGCTCACGCTCTGGCGCGCGATCACGCCGGGCGCCACCTTCTCGATCACGTCGGTCATCTTGGCGTTGATCGGGCCCTTGCCGTCGATCGGTGCCCCCAGCGCATTGACCACGCGGCCGATCAGCTCGGGGCCCACCGGCACCTCGAGAATGCGGCCGGTGCACTTGACCGTGTCGCCTTCGGAGATGTGCTCGTACTCGCCCAAGATCACCGAGCCGACCGAATCGCGCTCGAGGTTCAGCGCCAGGCCGTAGGTGGGCTGGCCGCTCGCGGTGGGCGGGAACTCCAGCATCTCGCCCTGCATCGCGTCGGACAGGCCGTGCACGCGGCAGATGCCGTCGGTCACGCTGACGACCGTGCCTTGATTCTTGACGTCTGCCGAGACACCAAGGCCCGCGATGCGGCTCTTGATCAGTTCAGAAATTTCTGCGGGGTTGAGTTGCATTGTTCAGCTCCAGCGCCGGCTGCCTGGTTGAGCTCCGGCAGGAAGGGTCTCGATCGTTGGCAGCGCTGTCGGCATCACGCCGCCAGCGCCAACCTCATCTTCTCCAGTCGCGCGCGCACCGAGGTGTCGAGCACCTCGTCACCCACCACCACGCGGATGCCGCCGATCAGCTCGGGGTCGACCACCACGGTGGCGTTGAGCTTGCGGCCGAAGCGCCTCTCGAGCGCTGCCACCACTTGCGGCAGTTGCGCCCCGTCGATCGGAAATGCGCTCTCGATCGTCGCGTCCGACGTGCCCGAGCGCGACTTCACCAACGCGTTGAACTGCGCGGCGATCTCCGGCAGCGCGGCCAGCCGGCCGTTCTCGACCACGGTGGACAGCAGGTTCGATACCTTGGCGTCGAGCGACGTCTTGGCCACGCCGGTGATGACCTCGATCACCTGCCGGGGGGTGACCTTCGGGTTGTCGGCCAGCTGTTGCATGTCGGGGTGCGACGCAACCGCGGCCAGCGCCTGCAGCTGGGGAATCAGCGCCAGCGCATCGGCCCCGTTGACCGATCGATCGAGCGCCTCGGCGTACGGCCGCGCGATGGTGGCGAGCTCGGCCATACGCCTAGAGCTCCGTCTTCAGGCGGTTGAGCAGATCGCTGTGCACGCCGGCGTTGACCTCGCGGCGCAGGATCTGCTCGGCACCGAGCACCGCCAGCGCGGCCACCTGCCCGCGCAGCGCCTCGCGCGCCTTCACCGCCTCTTGCTCGGCTTCGGCGCGCGCCTGGGCGATGATCTTGGCGCCCTCGTCGCTGGCCTTGCCCTTGGCCTCTTCGACCATCTGCTGCGCCAGCCGCTCTGCATCGGCCAGGCGCTTGGCCGCGTCGTCGCGCGCCGCCGCTAGCTGCTGCTCGACGCGCTTGTTGGCGTTGGCCAGTTCGGCCTTGGCCTTGTCGGCCGCCGACAGGCCCTCGGCCACCTTCTTCGCGCGCGCGTCGAGCGCGGTCATGATCGGCGGCCAGACAAATTTCATCGTGAACCAGATCAGGATCAGGAACACGATCATCTGAATGATCAGGGTGCTGGTGATGCTCACGGCATGGCCTCAATCCTGTGGAAGGGTGTCGGCGCGCGGGCGCGGCGCGACACGCGAACGCGCCCTGCGGGCGCCCCGCTCACTTGGGCAGGTTCGCGAGCTGCGCCAGGAACGGGTTGGCCGTCGTGAACCACAGGGCGATGCCCACGCCGATGATGAACGACGCGTCGATCAGGCCCAGCAGCAGGAACACCTTGGTCTGCAACTCGCCCATCAGCTCGGGCTGGCGTGCGGCCGACTCCAGGTACTTGCTGGCCATGATGCCCACGCCGATGCAGGCGCCCGCAGCCCCCAAGCCGATGATCAGGCCGACGCCAATCGCTACGAGACCGATGAGTTCCATGTTGGTATTCCCTCGAATGTGGAAGCTAGGTTGGAGAAACGAGTTGACCGGCGCCGATCGCGCGTCAGTGCGCGTCGTGGGCCTGGCCGATGTAGACCATCGTCAGCATCATGAAGACATAGGCCTGCAGCACGATGATCAGGATGTGGAAGATGGCCCAGCCCGTGCCGGCGACGATGTGTGCCAGGGCGAGTCCGAGGCCGCCGACCGACAGCGTGAACGCCCCGCCCAGCAGTGCGATGAGCAGGAAGATCAGCTCGCCCGCATACATGTTGCCGTACAGACGCATGCCGTGCGAGATGGTCTTGGAGACGAACTCGAGCAGTTGCATCGCGAAGTTGGCCACCGCCAGTGCGACGAACGCGAGCCAGCTCAGCGGATTGGCGGTGAGCTTGACGTTGCCGAACGGCGCCACGATCAGCTCGTGCGACCAGCCGCCCAGGCCCTTGATCTTCACGTTGTAGATCAGGCACGCCACCAGCACCGCGATCGACAGCCCCATCGTCACCGAGATGTCGGCCGTCGGCACCACGCGCAGGTAGGCATGCGCCGGATCGTGGCCGGCCGCGCCGTAAAGGCCCTGCCAGATCAGCGGCAGCAGATCGACCGGCAGCAGGTCCATCGTGTTGAGCAGGATGACCCAGACGAACACGGTGAGCGCCATCGGCGCCACCAGCCGGCGGCTGTGCTCGTTGTGCACGATGCCGCGCGTCTCGCGGTCGACCATCTCGACCAGAAACTCCACCGCGGCTTGCAGGCGCCCCGGCACGCCCGAGGTGACCCGGCGCGCCACCATCCACATCAGCCAGCAGCCGAGCGCGCCCAGCGCGATCGAGAAGAAGACCGAGTCCCAGTGGATCACCGAGAAATCAACCAGGCCCTTGGCCTCGTCGTTGGCCAGGTGGGTGAGGTGGTGGACGATGTATTCGCCTGCGCTCGGTGCGGCGTGCGATTCGGCAGCCATCTTGCTCGCTCTTGTTCGCTCAACTCTTGCGGCCGCGCCACAGCAGCGCGAACCAGTACATCGACAGACACGCCGCCAGGCCAGCCAGCAGCGCCGGCCAACTCAACGGTCGCACCAACGAAGGCGCTGCCACCAGCAACGCCACCGTCGCCCCGATCTTCACCATCTCCCACAACATGACGCTGACGGCCGAGGCCACCGGCGACAGGCTGGAGAGCCGGCTGGTCATGCCGCGCGCCAACAGCGCGCCCGGCACCACCGCCGTGACGGCGCCATACAGCGCCGACCAGGCATGTTCCCTTCCGCCCCCGAGCAGCCACGCCAACAGCGCCACCACCCCACCGACCACGGCTTGCACCGCGATCACCCGCCAAGGAGACAGCTGCGGGTGCTCGGCCCGAAACGCCGCGGCCTGGGAGGGCGTCAGTCGACTGAAGCGCTCGTCGGCCTCGTCCCACGCACCGCGCGTGCCGGATGACAGGTTGCGCTCGGACATCGCGCGCTCGTGGGTCGGGACAAAACCGGCGGATTATACGGAAATACCCGAGGGCTCCGACCCCTTCAGACACACCGCATCGCGTTGCGCTCCAATCGCATGATGCAGATCAACCCGAAGGCGCAGCGCTGGTTCATGCGCGGGGCGTGCGCCGCGGCCGCGGCGCTGACGCTGTCGGCCTGCGCGAACGAACCCGCGGCCGCGACGCCCACCGCACCACGCCGCGACGGCACCTTTCACAACAACTACATCGAGCTGCGCTCGCTGGGCACCACGGCGTTCTGGCGCTGGAAGTTCGAAGCGTGGCGCGACGGCCTGCCCAAGCCGCCAGCAGCGCCGACACCGCACATCGTGCCGGACCTCGGCCTGATCCAGACCAATGCGAAGGCCGGAGCGCAGATGGTGCCGACGGTCACCTGGATCGGCCACGCGACGGTGCTGGCGCAGCTCGGCGGGCTCAACGTGCTGACCGATCCGATCTTCTCGCAACGTGCGTCGCCGCTGTCGTTCGTCGGCCCGGCACGGGCGCAGAAGCCGGGACTGTGGCTGCACGAGTTGCCGCACATCGACCTGGTGCTGATCTCGCACAATCACTACGACCACCTCGACGACGACAGCGTGCGGGCGCTGGCCGCGCAAGCCGGCGGTGCACCGCTGTTCGTGGTGCCGCTCGGACTGAAAGCGTGGTTCGCGCAGCGCGACATCACGCGCGTGGTCGAGCTCGACTGGTGGCAGTCGCACAAGGTGGGTGATGTCGAGGTCGTGCTGACGCCGGTGCAGCACTGGTCGGGGCGCAGCCTCGCCGACCGCAACGAGACGCTGTGGGGTGGCTACGCGCTGTTCGCAGCGCAGCTGCACCTGTTCTTCGCCGGCGACACCGGCTTCTCGAAGGACTTCGCCGACATCCGCGAGCGTTTCGCCGAGCGCCAGGGCGTCGCGCAGGGCGGCGGCTTCGACATCGCGCTGCTGCCGATCGGCGCCTACGAGCCGCGCTGGTTCATGCAACGCCAGCACGTCGACCCGGAGGACGCGGTGCGCATCCACCGCGATCTCGGCGCGAAGGCTTCGCTGGGCATCCACTGGGGCACGTTCGAGCTCACCGACGAATCGCTCGACGAGCCGCCGCGCCGCCTGGCGCAGGCGCGCCAGGCCCAGGGCGTGCCCGACTCGGCGTTCTTCACGCTGGCGATCGGGCAGACGCGCCGACTGCTGCCGCGCCGCCCGCGTTGAGCGCGCTCAGGCGCGCGCGATCTCGAGCTGCATCCAGGCCTGCGCGGTCTCGCCGGAAGCCAGCGCGATCGTGCCGCGCGCCTTCGGGTCGTCGCTGCCCAGCGCATTGTTGACGTGGCTCACCGGTTCGACGCAAAAGAAGTCGCGGTTGGGCGGCGTGTACACCACCGCGTGCTGCAGCGACGAGGTCATGCGCAGCGACAGGCGCTCGTCGCGGATGCGCGCCGGGCCGCTCCAGCCGTCGTAGCAGTTGTCGAGGTCGAGCACCGCCACGTCGGCGTCGAGCGCACTCTGCGGCACGCGCTTGATCGGCAGCTTGGTGGCATCGGCATCCCAGCGATGCTGCAGCTCCAGGTGCACGCGGCTGCGCGCGCGACGCACGAAGTACGGGTGCCAGCCCAGCCCCATCGGGGTCTGCCGGGCGTCGATGTTGGTGGCCGCCAGCGTGATGCGCAACGCCTCGGGCTTCAGCTCGAGCACTTGCTCGGCGTGGAAGGCGAACGGCCAGTGCGCGTCGCTCGGGTGCGTGTAGTCCAGCGTCACGCGGTGGGCCGTCTGCTCGCGCACCTGCCAGGCGTCGAGCCAGCCCGTGCCATGCAGGTTGTGCGGCTCGTCGCTGTTGCTGGCCAGCGTGTACTGGCGGCCGAGCCAGCTGAAGCGGCGCTGCGCGATGCGGTTGGAGTACGGCACCAGGGCGTAGCAGGCCGAGGCGCGCACCTCGGTCAGCTGGTGCGGCTCGCAAGAGCGCAGCACCGGCAGGTCGTCGAGCCACAGACCCGTGATCGCGCCGCCGCAATCGGGCCGCAGCGCGAGACGCAGCGCGCCGTGCTGCAACACCACCGAGGAGTCGTTCATCGCGTCCCCGCGCTATTCAAGCTGCGCCTTCAGGTAGTGTGCGCCCGGAATCGGGTTGAAGTAGTACGGCGGGATCTCCTCGAACCCCAGCGCCCCGTACAGGCTGCGCGCGGCCTCCATGTCGTCGAGCGTGTCCAGCAGCATCACCGAGTAGCCGGCGCGCACCGCATGGTCCATCAACGCCTGTGCGAGGCTGCGCCCGAGCCCGAGGCCACGAAACGCCGGCCGCACGTACAACCGCTTCATCTCGCACGCGTTGGCGTAGTCCACCTCGGCCAGCGCACGGCACGCGCCGCAGCCGGCGAGCTCGCCGTTGACGGTGGCCAGCAGCAGCGCGCCGCGCGGCGCGCCGTATTCACCGGGCAGGCTGGCGAGCTCGGCCTCGAAGTTTTGAAAGCACAGGTCGACGCCAAGGCCCGCCGCGTATTCGCGGAAGATCGCGCGTGTCGCGTCGAGCTGCGGCGCCGACTCGGGGGTCAACAGCTGCACGCGCGGCGTGGCGGCGGTGCTCGCCGGAGCGCCCGCGGCCAGGGCCGCCTTGCGCAGGTGCACGTCAGCCTCCGAGCTTGACGACCGCTGCGACCAGCGCCGCGCATGCCAGCGCGATGGCGAGCGCGCGCACGCGCGTCAGCCGGTCATCGACACTGGCCGGTATCGAAGCGGGCAGCCGCTTGTCGCCGCCGAACATCGGGCGCACCAGGTCCTGGCCCTTGCGCCAGGTATAGAACGCAATCGCACCGATGTGCAGCACGATCAGCGCCAGGATCAACGCGATGCCAGGCCCTTTGTGCCAGCCCGTCATCGCCAGCGCGAACGACGACGACACGTAGCGGTTCAGCGGCCCGGCGTTGGCGATCTCGTCGTCGGCCACCAGCCCGGTGGCCACTTGAAGGGCGAGCATGGCCAGCATCGCGAACACCGACGCGCTGCCCAAAGGGTTGTGGCCAACGTGGAACAGGTCCGAGCTCAACTGCTGTCCGCGCAGGTAGCGCAGCACGCTCGCCGGACCGTAAGCGAAGCTCGCGAAGCGCGACCAGTGTCCGCCCACCAGCCCCCACACGACGCGGAACACGATCAGGCCGAAGATGCAGTAGCCGACGCGGAAGTGCCACGCCATCGCGCCGCCGCCGATGAGGCCGGTGGTGACCTGCGCCACCACCGCGAGCGCCAGCAGCCAGTGGAACAGCCGGGTCGGCAGGTCCCACACGCGCACCACGCTCGAGCCGCTCGGCGTGGGGGCGTTGTTGTCTGTCATGCGGGCGCTTCTCCGAAGCCGCGGCGACGAGGCTGCGGGTGCAACGATAGCGGAACCTGCGGCCGCCGCGGCCGAAAACCCGAGCGGTTCATCGGTGGATTCACTGATGCGCGGAAGCGCGTGCCGATGCCGCACGTACACTCGCCGTCCGCCGCGCCCTTGGGTGTGAGCGTTCCCTCTTTCAACCGACCGCACGCTGGAGGAATTGCATGAAACGACTCGTCCTGACCGTCATTGCCGCGGGTGCCGCGCTGACCAGCTTGAGCGCCGCCGCGCAATTTCAGAAGCCCGAGGACGCCATCAAGTACCGGCAGAGCGCGTTGACGGTGATGGCCAACCACCTCGGCCGCGTCGGTGCGATGGCTCAGGGCAAGGCGCCGTTCGATGCCAAGGCCGCTGCCGACAATGCGGCGATCGTCGTGACGATGTCCAAGCTGCCGTGGGTGGCGTTCGCCGAAGGCACCGACAAGGGCATGCCGACGCGCGCCAAGCCGGAAATCTGGAAGGAGGGCGCCAAGTTCAAGGATCTGCAGACCAAGATGATGGCCGAGGCCGAGAAGTTCGATGCCGCCGCCAAGACCGGCAGCCTCGACAACATCAAGGCCGCCATCGGGGACCTCGGCAAGGCGTGCAAGGCCTGCCACGACGACTTCCGCGCCGAGAAGTACAGCGCCAACTGATCGCCGCCGGGCGCGGACGAGTGGACTGCGCCGGTGAGCGGACGCGTCGCGCGTCCGCCGACGGGTCAGTCGGTGGACATGCGATGAGGTCTCAGCCCGAGGGCAGCCGCTCGCGCGGGCTCGGCGAAGCCGAGCACGACCCTGCGCGTCTCGATTCCCTTTGGCTGCGGCACGCGCCTGACGGCGCTTCACATCGCTGACGCGATGTGAGCCTGCGCCGAAAAAAGCGCGCGCCGCTCACGCGGGCTCGGCGAAGCCGAGCACGACCCTGCGGGTCTCGATTCCCTTTGGCTGCGGCACGCGCCTGACGGCGCTTCACATCGCTG
>Ga0207648_10005634_pt1 | contig 12581 bp, 12 predicted proteins | sample KBSMisM32_FD_184310 | JGI IMG/M metagenome (GOLD analysis project Ga0207648, IMG submission 184310) | Miscanthus rhizosphere microbial communities from Kellogg Biological Station, Michigan, USA - KBS Miscanthus M3-2 (SPAdes) (version 2) | ecosystem: Host-associated > Plants > Roots >...
AGGTCGGTTGCGTCCAGTTCAGTACGAGGCTGGTCGGCACGCGCTGGGCGATCCAGTCCCCGAGGATGTTCGACCCGCCGGTACCGGCTCCCGTGCAGTCAGAAGGAACGTCGCCGGGCGGCACGTCCCAGCCTTCGGGGTTCAGCGACAGGAACCCGAAGTTCCCGTTGTTGAGCGTGTCGTTGTCGTACCAGATCCCGCACGTCGGCTGGCCGATCACGTTCGTGCCCGTTGGCGGGGGTTGGGGGCAGGTGCTCAACAACTGACTGCTCATGATCAGAGGCACCGCGTTGACGCTCCCGAGGCCCCAACTCGCTGTCGCTGCCGTCGTGACAGGTGACGACGTACCGAACCCAAGGACCGGAGCGAAATACAAGGGTTGTTGAGCCGTGTACTGGACGGACACCCTGCCGTATGCCGATCCACACTGAGGAGACTGCGGCGGAGGGAAGGAAACGTTCTGTTGCGCCTGTGCATCGGTCAGGGTGATGCCGGCGTTGCCCGCCGCTTTGTCATCCGCCGCCGCCTCAGGGTTGAGATAGCCATTCCAGGGCGGGGCGGAGTCGTCTCCTCCCCGCTCACAGGTCCTGGCCGCGGCGAGGGCGGCAGCATCTGCGCCGTTCACGAGTGAACGGCGTCTGAGATAGAGACCGCCTGAATCGACCGCCAGCGCGACGGCCGCCATGAGTACGACGAGCATGAGCGCCACCAGAACCGCCACGGCACCGTCCTGCCGACGGTACGGCGCGCGCCCGCTCAAACTTCGCATCGGAACGATGCCGTGATGGTGGGGTTCATCACGATGTCGGGGAAGAGTGGGATGCGCACGGTGACGCCCCCGCCGGGGAGGTTGTGCGTGTCGTAACTCACCGTCACGTTCCGTCCGATGTTGTTGACGTTGCAGGGCGTCACGCCATTGGACGGGCTCACGATCACGTTGCTCCCCTGCCCGCTTGGGATGTAGCCCGTTGAGGCGGAGATCACGCGTTGCTGCGTGCCGCTGACCGACGCTCCGGTCGCCGCATAACGGCCGCCTTCGCGGACAGCCGTCCTGATCGACTGCACCTGCAGGAATGCCAGGCCGAAGCCGATGATCCCGAACAGCAACATGAACAGCAGTGGCGCGAGGATGGCGAACTCGACTGCTGACGCGCCCTCTTCTCGGCGACGCATCGGTCCTCCCTAGCAGGTCAGGCACGCGTGGGGCCGCGTGTGGGAGATGTTCATATCGGACAGTTGGGTGATGATGAATCGGCCGAATGGCCTACCTCGCGTAGAGATCCTGTGAAAGCCGTTCGTACGGGATGCCCCCTCGATGCAACGGGGCCCGCGGCGACAGCGTCAGGGCGTGGGTATCTAGGAGTTCCGCGTACGGGGAGCGACCGGCGGGCGTACCTACCTCGGGCGCCGCACGAGGAAGGAGACCTGCCAGACCTTCACCGCATCGTTGATCAGGTCGACGAGATCGGCTGAGTAGGCGTCGGCGGCGGGTCGCATCCCACGCATCTCAAGGCGGGCCTTCGCGAGCTGGATCGCCTTCCCCTCAGTGATGCCCGGGGCTTTGACGATGCAGACGGTCTCGAGAAGTGGGCTCATGCCCCACGTATCGGCCCCGCGGCGTGACGAACTGTGGGGGACCCAGGGGGAGAAATCTCTGCGGCCGAGACTGACTAGTCAATCGGCGCCACATAGGGGACAGGCGGCTGGAACGAGCCGTTGGGACGATTCGGCCAGCGTGCGCTGGGTAGAGAATCGCCGCGGTTGTAGACCGCACCCGAGATCGACAACTGCAGACCCCCCGTTCGAAGGAACGCGATGTCCAACGCTCGTATCAAGCACGCCCCGATGAAGGTCGCGCTCCTCTGCCTGCTGCTGCTGGCGCCGACCTTGCAGTCGTCGCCGCCGGCCTCCGCGCTCGCGAAGTCATTGCGCCGCTACCCCTACCTCACCGACCTGGTGAAGCGCCATGTCACGGTCAACTGGGCGACGACAACGTCCGTCCGCAACGGTCACGTGCGATACGGGCGTGTGAGCAACCACTGTCGCGGCCGCACCGCCACAGGGCACGAACGTCTGATCTCGGTCGGACGCCTGACGGAACGCCAGTGGCGCGCGTCGCTCTCGCGACTCGCTCCCGGTGCGCGGTACTGCTATCGGGTCTACGGCGACGGCGCCGATCTGCTCGGGAACCGACGCTCGCCGCGGTTCTTCGCCCAGCTGTCGGCTCGCTCCCGCAAGCCATACACCTTCGCGGTGCTCGGAGACTGGGGCGCGGTCTCTTCAAGCGGTACCAACCCCGACCAGGCGGCGGTTCTCCAGCAGCTCGCGCGGAGTGATGCGCGCTTCGTCGTGATGACCGGAGATACGGCCTACCCGGACGGCACACAGAGGAACTACGGCGATCTTGTCCAGCACGGGAACGACACGTCCACGGTCTTCGGGCCCACGTTCTGGCCTCGCGTCGGAGACTCGATACCGAGCTTCGTCCCCGTCGGGAATCACGGTCTCAACGAGGCGCTGCTAGTGAACTGGCCCGAACGATCCGCGGTCAGGTCTTCGAAGGGTCGGTACCGCATGGAGCGGTATTGCTGTGTCAACGGAACATCGCCTCACCAGTACCCCAGCGTCTGGTACGCCTTCGGCGCGGGGAGGGCGCGCATCTACGTGCTCGACGCGGCATGGCCCAACGGAAACCTGGGTCACGGCGACATGTATCAGAACGACCACGATGCCCACTGGCGGATCACGAGCGACGAGTACCGGTGGCTGCGGCACGACCTGCAGACACATCCACGGCGTGTGTCCTTCGCCTTCTTCCACTTCCCCCTGTATTCGGACAACGCTTCTGAGTCGTCCGACCCTTGGCTGAACGGGCCACGGCGGCTCGAAGGCCTGCTGGGCAGATACGGGGTGGACATCGTCTTCAACGGCCACGCCCACATCTTTGAGCGCAATGCCCGGTCGGCCAGCGGCATGCCCGCCTCGTATGTCACCGGCGGCGGGGGCGGGCGGCTCGCGTCCGTGTCAGGGTGCGGACCGCTGGATCGCTACGCGATCGGCTGGAGCTACCACTCGATGAACGGCAGCTCGTGCGGCGCGGCGCCCACACCGACGTCACCCGAGGAGGTGTATCACTTCCTCCTTGTGCGTGTGGACGGGGCCACGGTCACGATCAATCCGACCGACGAGAACGGGAACACGTTCGACGTGCTGACGTACCACCTCTGATCGCGGTTACGACGGGCGGCGGCGGTCGGCGATCTGGCGCGTGAACACGAGTCCGGCAAGGATCGCGACCAGCAAACCGATGCCGACCCACCGTGCGTCGGCGGCGACCCGGCGCCAGGCGGCCCCGGCGAAGCAGCCGAGCAGGACGAAGCCGGTTGCCCAGATGATGCCCCCCGCCACGTTGTAGAAGAAGAACTCTCGGTACGGCATCTCTGCCATGCCCGCGAGCCCCGGCACCATCACGCGGAGCGCGGCCGTGAACCGACCCAGGAACACCGCTGTGCCACCCCGCCGCTTGACGAACGCCTTGGCGGAATCTAGATGCTCATCGATGCGATGCCGGACGAATGGGATCCGACTCCCAACGGTTCCGAGCATCTGGTGTCCCCACCGTCGTCCGACGGCGTAGCCGATGCTGTCCCCGATCACCGCGCCCGCGATGGCCACACCGATGACGGCCTCCAGGGGAACCCGACCTTCGAAGGCAAGCACCCCGCCCAGCAAGACAGCGATCTCACCGGGGAACAAGAAGCCGACGAACGCCGAAGCCTCCAACGCGGTGAACGCGAAGACGATCGTCAGGGCAAGGGCGCCGTTCAGCGACAGGATCCACTCTGTGATGCCGGCGACCATCTGACTCCCACTCGCGAGGAGGCATCGATCTACGTGCGGATGTTCGAAGGCCCGGGCAGATCCAGCCCGGGCCTTCGTTGCATCCCAGCGAGGTCTACCCCTCGCCGCTCGTTCTCATCGGGTTGCATGACATGCCTGGATGCAACTCCGCAGGGAACGAGTCGCGCACGACCTTCGGGATCTGGCCCCACGACTGCGCATGCCCGGGGACACCCTTGGTCGGAGTCTTCGGTGTTGCGTCCCCGTCGTCGGTGAAGAACTGGAGGTCCTCCTGACCGGAATAGGCGCATACGGAGCGCGCGTGCAGGCCGGTGGGCCACTTCCCCTCGAAGTGGAGCAGCTTCCCGTTCCCCGTGACCTCGCCCGCATGTGCGAACGGCGCGGCCATCGCAAGGATCACGAACGCGATCATTGCAGCGATGGTGGCTCTACGGAACATGCGCATCCTCTCCCTTCCACGCCGACGGACGTCAGCGATGCGGACAGACACCCAATCACGTCGGGGCCGGGATACGCAACTTGATGTAGCCGGATCAGGGGACCGCCCGCGAACGGCCTCACTCACGCGATGTGGAGACGATCGGACTCGAACCGACGACCCCCTGCTTGCAAAGCAGGTGCTCTACCAACTGAGCTACGTCCCCGCACTGACCTGCAACGAGTGTATCTACGGCACCTCGACGCCTGCCTCAAGGGCCCGCCTCCAGGGCCGACATTCTGGGGATGGGGCAGGTACGGACCTTCTGGCTCGCGCTCCCCGTTCGGACGAAGGGCTTCCTGGTCGTGGCGCTGCCCACGGCGGGTGCCCTCTTGCTGGCCGGGCTCTTCGCGGTGTCCATCTCGCGGGCGCGCGCCACCTCGGAGCTGGTCGTGGCGTCCTACGGCGCGCGCGAGGCGATCGACGACGTCTTCTTGGACCTGACGAACTCCGAGACCGGGGTTCGCGGATACGCGTTGACGCACGATGAGGCCTACCTCGAGCCGTACAAGCTCGGCATGGACGGGCTGTACCAAGACCTCACTCGCCTCGAGGGCAAGGTCGACCCCGACCACGAACAGACCGTCCACGTGCTCAACCTCCGGACCTTGATCGCGCAACGGGTCGACTACTTCATCGCGGTGATCAACACGGCGCGTGGCGACGAACCGACGCCCAAAAGGCTGCTCGATCGAGCCAAGACGACCATGGATCGGATCCGCGTCGAGCTCGCCGCGATCGAACAGCACGAGGCCGATCTCTTGGACCAGCGTCTCATCCAGCGGGACGCGAGCGACCGGAGCGCCAAGCTGCTCGGGATCGCCGGGCTCGTGCTCACCCTGACCGGAGGCATCGCGGCCGCACGTCTGTTCGGCACCGGTGTGTCACGCCGCGTGCAGCAGATCAGCGACAGCGCGCTGCGCCTGCTGGAGGAAGAGCCGCTCATCGACCCCGTCGAGGGGTCTGATGAGATCGCGCTCGCGGGTCAGGCGCTGTCTGACGCGGCGACGATGCTCGCGCAGCGGGCTTCCGAGCTCCGCGCGAGCCAGCGCGAGCTCCAGCTGGTCGTGGAGGGACTCGCCGAAGGCGTCGTGATGGCGAACAGCGAGGGCAAGTTCCAGCTGTTCAACCCGGCAGCCGAGGAGATCCTGGGGCTCGGCCTCGTCGACGTCGACCCGGAGGAGTGGAGCAGTCGCTATCACGTGTATCTGCCCGACGGCGTGACCTTGTTCCCCGCGGAGGACCTGCCGCTGACCCGCGCGCTGCACGGCGAGAGCACCGACCAGGTCGAGGCGATCTCGCGAACCCCGGATCGGGGCGACACCTGGATCAGCATCTCCGGCCGGCCGATCGAGGACGAGGAAGAGACGATCATCGGCGGGGTCGTTGTGTTCGCGGACGTCACCGAGCGCAAACGCTTCGAGCTCGAGCTCCAGCGGCTCGCCGTCGTGGATGAGCTCACCGGCCTCCTGAACCGACGGGGGTTCCTCGAGACCGCCGCACGAGAGCTCGCGCTGGCCTCTCGCCTGCACCACGAAGCCGTCGTGCTCTTCATGGATGTCGACGGGCTCAAACGGGTGAACGACACGCTCGGGCACGACGAGGGTTCGCGGCTGCTCGCCGACGCGGCCGGCGTGCTCGCGCGGGTGGCCAGGAGCTCCGATGTCGTCGGCCGGCTCGGGGGCGACGAGTTCTGCGTGCTCGCGATCGGCCAAGCACGCAGCGCGATGATCGCCGTCGAGGACCGGATCAGGGACGAGATCCGCAAGCACAACGCGACCGCGGAGCGCCCGTACGAGCTGGCCATGTCGATCGGCGCCGCACGGTTCGACCCGAACGATCCGGAAGACCTCGATGAGCTGATCGCACAGGCGGATGCCCTGATGTACGAGCAGAAGCGGCAACGCAAGGGCGCCTGACCAGGAACGGTCCCGGCCTATGCGTCGGTGGGGCCAGGAGACCAACCGGTCGCGAGTGCCCATTCCTCCGCGGCCAGGTAGATGATGTCGCACGCCGCGTCCTTCACGTCCGTGTACCGCTCCAGATCGTCTGGCATCACGGAAGCCAGGTCCCGCTTCAAGGTTGCATAGGCGCGTGCGCTCTCCGGATGCGAGCGCAGGTAGTCGCGGAACAACAGGGGGTAGCGCTGGTTGGCCCGACCCGTGACGCGCACATGCAGGTTCACCCGCCGGGTGCCGACGGGCTCGGAGAGGAACCGCTTAGCCCACTCACGGTCGTCCGCGACCATGCCCGGCGGAACGTGGTCTCGCCACACGCCTCCGGGCGCCTGCCAGCCATCCCCTTCGAGCACAGCGGCCACCCGATCCAGCGCGGCCTCGTCCTCGACGGAGACCTGGATGTCGACGACGTCCTTCGCGTCGAGGTCCGGCACCGACGAGGAGCCGATGTGATCGATGCGGCCGGCGTCGGAGCCCAAGACCTCGCGCAACCTGGCGGCGATGGTCGTGAACGCCGCGGGCCACGCCGGGTCGTACCGTTCGATCCGCACGCCGGCCACGCTGGACCCGTCAGGAGGTCGGCGGATCCTCGGTGACCGTGCCGGCCTGCATGCCGTAGTCCCACGCGTCGATGAAGGGCGGCTCGACGCCAAGCGCGGTGAGCGCCGTACAGATCTGGCTGCGGTGGTCCGTGCCGTGGTGGACCGCCTGCGCCAGCCGGATGCCGAGCGGCGCGTGGGTCGCCGATCCGTCATCGCGGTTGCGGGTCAGCATCACGTCGGGATCCGCCCCGGCCAGGACCTGCGACCACGCCTCGCCATGCGTGGCCATCTGGGCGCGGAGCTCCGCGAAGCTCATCTGCTCCTCGTCGATGCGGGGGAACCGACCGCCGCTGGTCACGACCAGATAGGAGGCGTCGGCCCCGACGATATGGCGCATCGTGTCGTGGATCGAACCATACGTGCCGGGGACAGTGGTGGCGAGCTGCTCGGATGGGAGCGCCAGGCACGCGTCGGCAAGCGTCAAGGTCGCCCACACGTGATGCGCGAACGCGTCTTCCATCAGCGACGTCACGGCGTCACCGTAGCAAGGCAGGCCCGGCGGCGCTCCGTCGGCGACCTACCCTAGGCCGATGGTCACGCCACCGGCCAACCGTCGGTTTCGGATGAACCGTCGGTGAACGCAGGTCAGCCCGATCCGTCGAGCTGCTCGATCGTCGCGGAAGATGGCGGTCGCTCGGCGACGAGACGTTCCGCGACGCGCTCGGCGGTGCGCATCAGCGCCAAGATGTTCCTGCCGGCGACCTTCCGCAGCTCCTCGTCACCGAACCCGCGCGCACGGAGCTCCTCGAACACCAACGGGTAGGTCGAGACATCGTGCAGCTGCTCACCCATCGAGGGCACGCCGTCGAAGTCCCCGCCGATCCCGATCGCGTCGATGCCGGCGACCTCGCGGACGTGGCTGATGTGATCGGCCACGTCGGCCGGCGTGACGTCGATCTGCTCCTGCTCGCCGAACCACTCGTCGATCGCCTTCTCGACCGCGATCGGGTCGCCGGGGTGCTCGGCGCGCAGACGGCGCATCTCGACCCAGCCGATCGCGTTGATCTCGGCGCCCCGACGCGTCACGAACGTCGGGACGAAGGCGACCATGACGACACCGCCGGTCCTGCCGACGAGCTCCAGCACGTCATCGGGAACGTTGCGGGGGACATCGGCCAGCGCGCGGGCGGACGAGTGCGAGAACACGACGGGCGCCTCGCTGATCTCGATCGCCTGGCGCATCACATCGTCCGACACGTGGCTGAGGTCGACGAGCACCGCGAGGCGGTTCAGCTCGCGGACGACCTCCTCGCCGAAGCGGGTGAGGCCGCCGTGGGCGTGCTCGCCGGTCGCGCTGTCCGCCCAGTCGGTGTCGTCGTTGTGGGTGAGCGTCAGGTAGCCGGCTCCGAGACGCGCGAGGGTTCGGAGCGCCCCGAGCGAGTTCCCGATGGACTGGCCGCCCTCGACACCGATCATCGAGGCGATCCGGCCCGAGGCGCACACACGCTCCACATCGTCTGCGGTGCGGGCAAGACCGAGCTGGTCGGAGTACCGGCCGACGAGGTGATACACGAGGTCGATCTGCTCGAGGGTCTCCGTCACGGCGTGGTGGCCGGGCGGGTCGGACGGCACGTAGACCGACCAGAACTGTCCGCCGACACGGCCCGCACGCAGTCGCGGCAGATCGGTCATGAAACGAGGGGTCGGCTCGGCGACGTCGGGCTCCGGCTCGCTCGGTGACTCCGAGCGGAGGCTGCGCAACGCCCACGGCAGATCGTTGTGCCCGTCGATCAGCGGCGTGTCACGGAGCAGATCGACGAGGCTCGACGGTTGCATCCGATCGACCGGCTACCGCTGCGTCCAGACGGCCTTCTTGCCCGAGCCATCGAGGAACTGCACGAACGGAGACTCGTCGTTCGCCAGACCGACCAACGCGCGGACGGTCCCCTCCCGATCGAGGAGCCGCATCACGGGCGCGCCGTCGGCGGTCAGACCGAGCCTGATCCGCGCCTTCCCCCGTTGGTCGTAGAGGCCGAGCGTCGGCGTGCCCTGTTCGGCCAGTCGGTTCTGGTGGTGGAGCTCGCTCCCGTCCACCTCGATCTCCATCGTGGGCGAAGCGTCTTGGCTCAGACCGAACTTGGCGCGCATCCGGCCGTTCTTGTCTCCGAACGCGAGGGAGGCAGACCCGTCCGAGGCAAGGCCCATCGTCGCTCGGATCTTCCCGTTCTCGTCACCGATCGCGATGCCGGCGGCACCGTCGCCCTGCACGCCGAAGCGCGCCCGCACCACTCCGCTGAGATCGAGCATCGAGATGAACGGCTGCTCGTCGGTCGAGACGCCGATCCGCACCCGGACGTGGCCCTGCTCGTCGACGATCTCCAAGGCCTCGGTCTGCACGACGTGCTTCTTCATGCTCGGTGCGCGCGGAGGGGATCGGGAAGGCTCCGCGAGCCGCCCAATCGTCGCCCACGAGGTGGAGCGACACAAGCGATTGCGGACATGAAGTGAGAGGCCGCCGAAACCCGAAGGCTCCAGCGACCTCTCACTTGGGTTTGTACACCCACCGGTTCGTCGGAGTCAACCCGAGCGATCGCTTCTTGTCACTCTTCTCGACGGGTCACGGGATCTTGATCAGCAAACGGGCGGTGCTGCCGTTCTCGTCGCTGGTGCTGCCGGCGACGATCGCCTCGATCGGCTCCACGTCACGGCCGCCCTGCTCCAGGAACGCCTGGTACTCGTCGGCCGGCAGGATGCCTTTCACCGCAGCGAGGATGCTCTGCACGTCGACGTAGAGGACGCTGCCGGTTCCGGGCATGTTCGACGTCGCCGACGTGTACCCGGGATCGGAGGTGATCGCGTCACCGGTGCCGTTGCTCAGGTCGATGGCCTTGGCCACGTCGGCCGGAGACGTGCCGATGACGAGCGCATGCTCGAGCACCCCCCACGCGATCGGCGTCGTCGAGTCGCCCGTCAGCGTCGTGATCTTGACCCCGTCGTGGTCCTGTGAGGACAGCTTGGAACCGGGCGGCGCTTGCTTGAGCAACAGCGGGACGTAGCGATCGAGCCACGCCGACACCGCGCCGGCGTCGTCGATCCCGACGATGGCGGTCCCGCCGACGGGCGGAACGCCGCTCGCCGGGCCGAACCCGAACGCGACATCCCCCGTGAGATGGGTGACGAGATCCGGGAGGTGGAGCTGGCGGATCGTGCGGGCCGCCGACGGATCGACCTGACCGAGCTGCGCGAGCGCGTCGTTGAGGCCCGCGGTCGGGCTCACGCCCTGGTTGCTCGCCGCGCCGTTGATCGCCACGACCCCGTAGGAGTCGGCGGGGGTCAGCGCCAGCAACGGGTTCGGCCCATTGCCGGCCGCCAGGGCGTCCCGCTGCGCCTGCGTCAGCTTGCTCGGATCGGTCGTGACCACAGAATCGATCGCCACGCCATCCGGCTCTGCCGCAACCGAGAAGCCCACCCCTTGGAGGGCTTCGAGCTGGGCCGTGGACGGCAGGTTCGGGATCACACCCGCCGGGACCGAGTTCAGCAGCGACACGAGCTCGTGCACGTTGACGTACACGAAGCCGAGGTTGTCGTCGGGCAGGCGATCCATGACCCCTTGGAACTGCGCGTCGTCTTGCACCGTGCTCGCGCCGTTGGCCGTGTCGATCACCGAACGCATCGCGTTCTCGTCGCTGGCCAGGACCGCGGCGCCGTCGAAGACCGCCATGGTCGGTTGATCCGATGTCGACGGGACCGACACGTCCACCCCCGAGATCGTGGTCGACGTGAAGGTCGTGCCCGACGAGCTCGTCTCCTCGTCACGGATCCGCTGGAGCGCGGTGTTCACGGCTCCCTCGTCGTCGACCGAGACGATGAGCCCGTAGGTCGGCGCGCCGACGCCGACATCGACGAACCCGCCGGCCTCGCCGCCGATCCAGCCGAGATCGTCGTGCGTGAGCCCCGAGCCGCTGAGCGCCTGGTCAATCAGCTCGTTGAACCGCTTCGTCAGCTCCTCGCGCGAGCCGAGGTCGGGGAACTTCTCGGTCATCCGGAAGAGGTTGGCCTTCTGGGACGCGGCCGGGTCCAGGTGCGCGACGAAGACGACGTCGGCGTTCGCCGGAACCATGTCGAGCACGACTCCCGGCCCGCCACGCAACTTGAAGTAGGCGAAAGCTCCCGCGGAGCAGACCAGGACGAGGGCGAACGCGACGACGACCGCGACGATCGCCCCGCGGTTGCGCTTGGGCGCCGGCGTCTCGGGCGGCGCTTCGGCCGCGGGCTCGCCGGGCGCAGGTGGCAACCCTCCCAACGGCATCCCCGGGGGCGGCGGTGTTGGATCCTCAGGCGGTGTCTGGTCGCTCATCGGCTCCTCGAACTATCGGCGGGGACGGCTCCAGCCTAGACCCGAGGTTCGGAAGGACCCGGAAGGCTCAGCTGACCGGCGAGATCGTGGCGCGCCGGATCGTGCACGCGTCGAGTCGCTTGGGCAGCGGGACCACGCCGATCCCCGGGCCGGTCGGTACGCCCATCGTGCCGTCGGGTTGTAGGACGAACGGCTCCGTGAGGTCCTCGGCGAAGTAACGCGCAGAGGCGCTCGTGTCGCCCGGCAGCGTGAAGTTCGGCATCGCCGCCAACGCGAGGTTGGTGGCGCGCCCGATCCCGGTCTCGAGCATGCCGCCGCACCACACCGGGATGTCCGCGGCGGCCGCCACGTCATGGATGCGACGCGCCTCGAGCACACCACCGACTCGCCCCTGCTTGATGTTCACGATCCGGCACGAGCCGAGCTGGATCGCGGCCGCCGCGTCGGCAGCGGACCGGATGGATTCATCCAGGCAGATCGGTGTGCGGATCTCCGCTTGGAGCGCCGCATGCTGCACCAGGTCCTCGTGATGCAGGGGCTGCTCGATCATCAACAGGTCGAACGCGTCGAGCTGCCGGAAGACCTCGAGGTCATCCAGCGAGTACGCCGCGTTCGCGTCGACCGACAGCAGGATGTCGGGGTGGTCCGAGCGGATCGCCGCGACACGTTCGACGTCGATGCTCGGCATGATCTTCAGCTTGATCCGGCGGTAGCCCTGCTCGAGATGCGCATCGACCTGCGCCCGCAGCTCATCGACGGAGTCGGCGATCCCGATCGAGACGCCGCACACCACGGCCTGCTTGTCGGCGCCCAGGAAGCTCGCGAGCGAGCGCTCGGTCGCGCGGAGCTCCGCGTCGATCACGGCGTCGATCAGGGTCGCTTTCGCCATCGGGTTCCCGCGCACGAACCGCAGGCGATCCTCCACGGTGTCGATCGAGACGTCGCCGTCGCTGAGCGAGGGGGCGAGCACCTCGTGCAAGAGCGTCCAGACCCCCTCGTTCCACTCCCCCGAGAAGCCCGGGTACCCGTCGTCGGCGACGCACTCCCCCCACCCCTCTGCGTCATCGGTGACGACGCGGGCGAGCACGCACTGCTTGCCCGTCGAGGTGCCGAAGGAGACCCGGAAGGGCCGCGCGAGCGGGAGCTCGATGAGTCGCAGCTCGATCTCACGGATCCGACTCATGGCGACTCCGACCGGGCGAACACGTAGGCCGACCGATCACGCTCGAACGCGACGCCGAGCATGCCCGCCTCGAGACAGCCCTCTGCAGCGTTGGCGACCGCGTCGCGCCACGCGGCCGCGCTCCCGGGATCGGCCTCGCGGAGCTCGTGGTACTCGGCCGGCACCTCGATCGTGTTGGCCTGCGCGGGATCCACGTTCGACC
>Ga0207648_10005638_pt1 | contig 12575 bp, 9 predicted proteins | sample KBSMisM32_FD_184310 | JGI IMG/M metagenome (GOLD analysis project Ga0207648, IMG submission 184310) | Miscanthus rhizosphere microbial communities from Kellogg Biological Station, Michigan, USA - KBS Miscanthus M3-2 (SPAdes) (version 2) | ecosystem: Host-associated > Plants > Roots > Rhizosphere...
GCGGTGCCCCATCGCAGCTCGCCGCCACCGAGTTCGCCATGGGCGCCACCTGGCGACTACACGGTGCGTCTCACCGTGGCAGGAAAGCAATACACGCAGCCGCTGTCCGTTCGGCTCGATCCGCGCGTCAAGACGCCAGCCTTCGCCTTGCAGGAAAACACGAAACTATCGCTGGAAATGTATTCGCTGGCGCGCACCACGCGCATGGCCTATGGACAGGCCCATGATCTCGGACTCGAGATCGCCAAGCTCGCGCAGACTCGGAGTGACGCCAAGGCATTCAAGAGCCGGATCGACGCCATCGCGCCCGACGAGCCGCGCGGCCAGGCACGCGAAGCGTCCAGACATCGCGGCGGTGCGCATCCAGAAGTGTCGTTGAACGAAGCGAGCGACGCGGCACTGGATGCATCGTTGGCGCTGCAGGCGGCCGACACGGCGCCGGACTCCTGGTGGCAGATCGACCTTGAGCGCATCGTCGTGATCGAGAAATTCGCGCTCTCGTTCCCCGAGGATGGCCCTTGGCGCTATCGCATCGACGTTTCCCAGGACGGCGCGGATTGGCGGCCCTCCGTCGATCAAACCCACGCGACCGCAAGCGGCAAAGACCGCACCGACAAGTCCGCGCCCGGGGCGACAGGCCGCTTCGTGCGCGTCACCATCACCGGCGCGCCCGCCGGCAAGCCAGGCGCGCTCTCGGAATTCTCCGCCACCGGCAGGCTCTCGGATTAACACCCAGGCTAACCATGACCTTTCCCCAAAACCTCGTCCTCGTCGGAGTCTGGTGCCATGGCGGCAGTGAAATAATCCCACGTTGCGATAAAAAATCCTTCTGCTGCCGCTTGGATTATCCCTCGCGGCCATCGACGCGTGTTCGCAGGCGGGCGGCGGTGGCGTGCTGGTGGAAAATCTGACTACGTCACCGGCACCCTCGATCTCAGCCGCAAAAACCGGATCGAGTGGGATCGCATGTGAAAAGCTGGTGGCCTCGACGTTGAAACGTTCTGTCCATTTTGGCGTCCCGCACTGTTTTCCGGAGGAATTCCCATTCGCCTGATCGCGACGGTGATTTTCGGTTTTGAAGCGCTTGTCTTGGCAAATGTGGATTTCACCACACAACATCGGCTGCGCCCCTCCCCATGTCCGCCGATCCCTTGAGAAACGATGTCACCCTGATGCTCGAGGCCGTCGCGCGCGGCGATGCGCTGGCGGGCGAAAAACTCCTGCCCCTCGTCTATGACGAGCTGCGCGGTCTCGCCGCGTCGCGCATGGCTTTGGAATCCGCCGGCCACACGCTCCAGCCGACCGCGCTCGTGCACGAGGCGTGGCTGCGTCTGTCCGGTCCGGGCGAACGTCGCTGGCAGGATCGCGCCCACTTCTTTCGCGTGGCCGCCATGGCCATGCGCCGCATTCTCGTGGACTACGCGCGCCAGAAATCCCGCCTCAAACGCGGCGGCAACCTCGTGCATATCGACCTCGCCGACATCGACCTCGCCGCCGCCGGGCCCGACGAGCGCGTGCTCCTCGTGGACGCCGCGCTCACCCGCCTCGAACAGCTCGACCCCGCCGGCGCCCGCGTGGTCACGTTGAAGTTTTTCGGTAACTACACGAGCAGCGAGATCGCCGGCATCCTCGGCATCGGCGAACGCACGGTCGAACGCCAGTGGACCTACGCCCGGGCCCGGTTGATGCGCCTCATCCAGGAATCGCAATGAACCCCGATACCGACATGGAAATCGAGCGGGCGCTGTTCGACGCCGCCCTCGAACTACCCGATCCGGCGCTGCGCGAAGCGTTCCTCGACAAAACCTGCGCCTCCGACCCCGCCCTGCGTGCGCGTCTCGGGGCCCTGCTCGCGGCGCATCTGCGCGCCGTGGATTTTTTCGCGTTCGTCCCGCCCGTTCCGACCGATTCCGGCGAAACCGCGCCTCCGCCCAAAACACCCGCCTCCCACCCTGCCGAGGCGGGCTCGGCGACGACCGGAACGGACCCCGCGCGCATCGGCTGCTACCGCATCCTGCGCCGCTTGGGGGAAGGCGGCTGCGGGGTCGTTTATCTCGCCGAGCAGGACGAACCCGTGCGCCGGCAGGTGGCGCTCAAGGTCATCCGGCTGGGCATGGACACCGAACGTGTCATCGCCCGGTTCGCACTGGAGCGGCAGGCCCTGGCGATGATGAATCATCCGCACATCGCCCGCGTGTTCGACGCCGGCGCGACCGACGCGGGCCGGCCCTTCTTCGCCATGGAGCTCGTGACCGGCGAACGCATCACCACCTATTGCGACACCCGGCGCTTGTCCGTGCGCGAGCGTCTGGAGCTGTTCATCCAAGTCTGCCTGGCCGTGCAACACGCCCACCAAAAGGGCATCCTTCACCGCGACCTCAAACCGTCCAATGTGCTCGTCGCCTTCCAGGACGGCGTCGCCACGCCCAAGATCATCGACTTTGGCGTCGCCAAGGCGGTTTCCGGCCGCGCCGCCGACGAGACGAGCGTCACCCTCGGGCCGGATCAATTCATCGGCACGCCCGCATACATGAGCCCAGAGCAGGCCGAGCCCGGTCGTGCCGACGTGGATACACGGGCCGACATCTACAGCCTGGGCGCGCTGCTCTACGAATTGCTCGCCGGCCGGCCGCCCTTTGACTCGAAACAGCTCATCGACGCGGGTCTCGACGCGCTGCGCCGCACCTTGCGGGATGTCGATCCGCCCGCGCCGTCGGTTCTGTTGAGAAGCCTGCCCGACGCCGACTTGGCGGAGATCGCCGCCCGCTGCCGTTGCACGCCGGCCGCGATCATCGCGACGCTGCGACGCGATTTGGACTGGGTCGTGATGAGCGCGTTGGACAAAGACCGGCGGCGGCGCTACTCCACCGCGCAAGGGTTGGCAGTCGACCTGCGCCGTTATCTGGACGACGAACCCGTGGCCGCCCGGCCCCCGGGCGGCTTTTATCAATTGGGTAAACTGGTGCGCCGCCATCGCTTCGCTTTCGCCGCCGGCGCCGCGATCCTCGCCACGCTCCTCGGGGGGCTTGGTACATCCACCTGGCTTTATCTAGGCGAACGCGCCGCGCTGCGAGAACAGACCCGCCTGCGCGCCGTCGCCGAGGACGCGGAGAAGATCTCCAACGCGGTCTTCCTCACCCGCGAAGACCGCATGGAGGAGGCCAACGCCCTTCTGGCCGCCGTGCGCCACCCGCCCGACCGCCCCTCCTTCGAGGGTCTCACCGCCTACCGCACGATCGGCACGTGGCTGGCCGTCCAACAGCGCTGGGCTGAAGCGTCGGACCGCTTCGCGGTCGTCGATCGCGTGGGCCGGCTCGATTCGTGGAAGTCGGTCACACTCGATCATCAAGCCTACGGGGTTGCCTTGCTCATGAGCGACAAGCTCGCCGATTACGAAAGCTTCCGGCACGACCACGCCGAACGCTTCGCCATGGACGAAAACGCCGACGCGGTGGGCCGCGTGCTCAAGCTTTGCCTGCTGCGACCGGCCGACGCGCGGTTGCAACAACGCCTGCACCCCCTCGCCGAACGCGTCGAGCACTGGTTCTCCACCCTTCCCTCTAATCACGCCGGGTGGGCATCCCTGCCCGTGGCCCTCTGGCGATATCGGCAGGGAGACATCCCCGGGGCGCTCCAGGCGGCGGAGCTCGGTTACAATGAGGACGTCCACACGTCGGCGCTCACCGCCAGCAAACGCGTTTTGCTCGCCTTGTGCGCGTTGAAAGAAGGACATCGGGACGCCGCCTCCCCGCTGCTTGCCGCCGCCCACGCGGATATCGAGGCGAAATTCGCCGACGACTTGGGCGAGGGCGGCAATAGCGATGGGTTTTGGTATGACTGGGCCTTCGCCAAGCTGCTTTTGAACGAAGCTGACTCGCTCAACGCTTTGATGCGCTTACCACCCCGCCACCCGGCCAATCCCGCGCCACAACAGTCCCACGCCGTGCCCACCGTCCGTGATCAGCCGTAGCCGCTCTCCTTGCATCGTCGCTTTGGACCGCTCCTTCAAATGTCCGGCGAAATCTTTTTTCAAAACCTGGCGGCTTTTCCGCATAGACGACGCTTCTCCTGTTACAATCACCCTAAACCTCCCCGCACCCAGTTTTCTTTTATGCGCCCTCTATTCGTTTCCATCCCCCTCCTGCTCGCCTCCGCCGCGAGCCTCTTCGCCGGAGATGAGCTTTCCAGCGACCTCAAACCCGCGGTCATCGTCTCCACCAAGGCCGAGCCGGTCGCCCCGGGCAAGTTCCAGCCCACTTGGCAATCCCTCTCCCAATACGAGGTCCCCGAGTGGTTCCGCGACCGCAAGTTCGGCATTTGGGCCCACTGGGGTCCGCAATGCCAGCCCGAGGAGGGCGACTGGTATGCACGTCACATGTATGTGGAAGGTTCCGGCCCAAACAAATCCCACGTCCAGCGCTACGGCCATCCATCCATCTATGGCTTCAAAGACGTGATCCATGCGTGGAAGGCCGAGCAATGGGAACCCGAGAAACTCGTCGCCCTCTATAAACGCGCCGGCGCCCAATATTTTTTCGCGATGGCCAACCATCACGACAACTTCGACATGTGGGACTCCAAGTATCAGCCTTGGAACTCCGTCGCCATCGGCCCGCAGAAAAACATCATCACCGGCTGGGCCAAGGCCGCCCGGGCCCAAGGTTTGCCCTTCGGCGTCAGCATCCACGCCGCGCACGCCTGGTCTTGGTATGAGGTTGCCCAAGGCGCCGACAAAAACGGCGATAAAGCCGGCGTCCCCTACGATGGCAAACTCGCCAAGGCCGACGGCAAAGGCAAGTGGTGGGACGGCCTCGATCCCCAAGACCTCTATGAACAACGCCACCAGCCCAGCCCCGGCTTCGAGAAAGGCAACTCCATCCATGCCCGCTGGAACTGGGGCCGCGGCGTGAGCCAGCCCGACCAAGCCTACTGCGATAAATTCTACAACCGCACCGTCGATCTGATTAACAAATATCAGCCCGACCTCATCTATTTCGACGACACCACCCTCCCCCTCTGGCCCGTCTCCGACGCCGGCCTCAAGATCGCCGCCCACTTCTACAACACCAACCTCAAGAAACCCGGATCATCCGGCGCCGGCGTGCTCTTCGGCAAGATCCTCACCGAGGATCAGCGCAAGGCCCTCGTCTGGGACATCGAGCGCGGCGTGCCCAACTCCATCCTGCCCTTCGCCTGGCAGACCGACACCTGCATCGGCGGCTGGCACTACAGCCGACCCGAATACGACCGGAACCACTACAAGAGCGCCAAGACCGTCATCCACATGCTAGCCGACATCGTGAGCAAAAACGGCAACCTCCTCCTCAACGTCCCCGTCCGCGGCAACGGCACCATCGACGAGAAAGAAGTCAAAGTCGTCGAAGGCATCGCCGCGTGGATGGACGTGAACAAGGAATCCATCTTCGCCACCCGCCCGTGGAAAACCTTCGGCGAAGGCCCCGCCAGCGCCGGCAACGCCCTCTCCTCCCAAGGTTTCAATGAAGGCAAGGGCAAGCCCTTCACCGCCGAGGACATCCGTTATACCATGTCCAAGGATGGCAAGACGATCTACGCCATCGTCTGCGGCCTGCCCTCCGGCCCGGTCGCCCTCAAATCACTGGGCAAAACCGCCGGCCTGCTCGACCGCCCCATCGCCAAAGTCGAACAGCTCGGCTCGACCGAGACCCTCATCTGGTCCCTCGGCGCCGACGCCCTCAGCGTGACGCCGGCCTCCGCCAAGCCCGCCTCCGACGCCGCCATCGTCTTCAAAATCACCCTGAAATAATCCCACGATATCGGAGGGGCGATCTGGATCGCTCCTGGCCGCGATCGCCGCCGAATGGAGTTCATCCTCCATCCACCGGCGCTCGCGGCTTTTTTTGGCAAGGTCTGCCGCATCCACTGGCACAAATTCTGATAATGCAGGCCGGAGGTGGTTTTTGGGGCACCAATCGCCGCCCCAATCCGAACATGTTCGCCAGGCGGTCGTTCGCCCTCTCCTTGTTTGAATATAGGTGAGGTCGCTACACCGATGCCCTCGCCTGGGTTCGACGCTGCGAGGCTTATCCAGATTACAATCGCCCGCGTCTTGCCTCCAGCCGCCTCGTCTTCGCAACACCTGAATCGGAGTGCCGAAGCCCGGCCCGCGTTGAAACAAGCCTGTGATCTGATCGAAGCCCGTTTCTTGTCCCGATGGATGCAGGGCCGGCGAGAAATGAATTCCGGTTCGACTGGACCAACGCCCGCATCCTGCTCCGCGAGGCCACCGCCCAAATCGATCCCGTGTCGCCGGCGTCCCCATCGGCGAAGTAAAGATCGGCGTTTTAGCTGCAAGAAAATGCAAAACCCAGCCCCGCCGAGGCAGTAGCTCCGAGCCAGCGCGCAGGTGGTTAAAATTGTTTCGCTACCGCGACGAACCTTCGACCCGCCTCGATCAGATCCGCTTCGCCCAGCACGCCGAAGCTGAGACGAATGAAATGCTTCGGTGCATCGTCGCCGAAACACAGGTCGCCCGGCACGTAGAGCACGCCGGCGGTTACGCACGCGTGGCAGAACGCCGACTCCATGCTCGTGTCCAATCCGGCCGGCGCTTCCAGCCACAGGTAGAGTCCGCCGCCGGGCACCACCCATTTCCAACCAAGCGCGGGCAGGCCGGCCTCGGTCAGCGCGCCGTGCAGCGCGCGCATCTTTTTCTCGTAGCCGGGACGGATCACCGCGAGCTGCGCGTCGAGTCCGCCGACGGCCAGCACCTCCTCGAAGATCGCCTGGTTGTAGTTGGCCGTGCCGAAGTCGTGATGGCCCTTCACGTGAAGCATCTTGGCCAGCAGTCCGGAGTCGGATGAGGTGCCGTAGCCGATCTTGAGTCCGCTCGCGAAGGGCTTGGTCAACGTCGAGAGGTAGAGTTTCGGAAACGCTGCCCAGGCCGGCAGGCTCAACACGCTGCGCGCCGGATGCGGCTGCGTGTAGTAGAGTTCGCGATACGCGGCGTCCTCGACCACCGGCACGATCACACCGGCCTTGGTGAGCGCGACCGCGATGGCGTTCTTCTCCGCCTCGTCGAGGCTGCGCGCCGAGGGATTGGAGAAATAGCTGACAAAATACACGGCCTTCACCCGGCCGAGTTCGCCGCGAGCGCGCAGCGACTCCAGCAGCGCGTCCAGTCCGGCGGCGTCGATGCGGCCGTCTGCAGCGACCGGCATCGAACGCGCCTGCACGCCGAGACCGACGAGCATTTCGAGATACACGAAGTAGCTGGGGCGATCGACGAGCACGATGTCGCCCGGGTCGCAGAGCACCTGCATGGCGAGGTAAAGCGCCTGCTGGGAGCCGTTGGTGATGAAGAAATTGTTCCGCACCGTGTCCGCGTCGGGCGGCGTCTCCAAGGCGAGCAACCGGTCCGCGAGCGCGGCGCGCAGTTTCGGGCGGCCCTGGTTGGTGCCGTATTGCAGGTATTCCGGTTCGCCGGCGCGTTGGGCGAGTCGGTCGACGGCGGACCGCACGGCCGGCACGGGCAGCGTCTGGTTGTCGGTGAACCCGGCGGCCAGCGAGAGCAGCTTCGGATTCTCCAGCATCAGCTTCATGAGCTGGGCGATGGTCGGCGACTGGGCCCGGTGACCGAGCGCGGAATAGGCGATGGAAGACATGGATCGAAAATGTAGCCCCGACCGGCGGTCGGGGTGGTTGGGGGGCTTTGTGCCCGACCAGCGGTCGGGCCTACACCAAACAAAAAGGCGCGGAGGGGAAAATCCTCCGCGCCGGATAAATCAGAATCGTCGGCTCAGGCCGGCGACGGGGCGGGCGCGCCGCCCAGGCCGCCCTCGGTGGCGTCCTTGGGCTTCTTGGCTGCCTTGTCGTCGGTGCGGACCGGCAGGGCGGGCGGCAGCTCGCGGATAACCGGGGAGCTGATGGCGCCTTCCTTGAGGATCTCGAGGACGTGTTTGCCCTCGATGGTTTCGTATTCGAGGAGAGCCTCGGCGATCTTGTCCAGGGCGACGCGGTGCTCGCGGATGATCTCGGTGGCGCGCTTGTATTGCTCGTCAACGATGCGGAACACCTCGGCGTCGATCTTGCGCGCGGTCTCCTCGGAATAGGGCTGGCTGCGGGTGATCTCGCGGCCGAGGAACACGGTGTCGTTGCTCTCGCCGTAGGCGACCATGCCGAGCGGGCTCATGCCCCAGTCGCACACCATGTGGCGGGCGATGCGGGTGACCATCTTGATGTCGCCCGAGGCGCCGTTGGAAATGTCGTGCAGCACGAGTTCTTCCGCGATGCGACCGGCGCAGCCGATGGCGATGCGAATCTCCAGGCGCTTCTTCTCCTGGCAGAGGATGTCCTTGCTCGGAATATACATCGTGCTGCCGAGGCTGCCGCCGCGCGGAATGATCGTGACCTTGTGGACGGGCATGAGGCCGTCGTCGAGGACGGCGGTAACGAGCGCGTGGCCGGCCTCGTGGTAGGCGGTGAGCTTCTTCTCGCCGTCGTCCATCACGCGGCGGCGCTCGCGGCCGAACTGGACCTTCTCGCGGGCGTCGTCGACGTCGATCATCTCGACCTTCTTCTTGTTGCGACGGGCGGCGAGCAGCGCGGACTCGTTGAGCAAGTTGGCCAGATCGGCGCCGGACAGGCCGGGCGTGCCGCGGGCGATGACGTTGAGGTCAACGTTGTCGGCCAGCGTGATCTTGCGGGCGTGGACGCGGAGGATCTGTTCGCGGCCGACGAGGTCGGGCAGATCGACGTAGACCTGGCGGTCGAAGCGGCCCGGACGCAGGAGGGCCTGGTCGAGCACGTCGGCGCGGTTGGTCGCGGCGATGATAATGACGCCCTCGGTGGTGTCGAAGCCGTCCATCTCGACGAGCATGGAGTTGAGCGTCTGCTCGCGTTCGTCGTTGCCGCCGCCGAGACCGGCGCCGCGCTGGCGGCCGACCGCGTCGATCTCGTCGATGAAGATGATGCACGGGGCGTTCTTGCGGCCCTGCTCGAACATGTCGCGAACGCGGCTCGCGCCGACGCCGACGAACATCTCGACGAAGTCGGAGCCGGAGATGCTGAAGAACGGCACGTCGGCCTCGCCGGCCACGGCCTTGGCGAGGAGCGTCTTGCCGGTGCCGGGAGGACCGACGAGCAGGAGGCCCTTCGGAATCTTGCCGCCCATCTTTTGGAATTTCTTCGGGTCCTTCAGGAACTCGACGACCTCGGAGACCTCCTCCTTGGCCTCGTCGCAGCCAGCGACCTCGGCGAACGTGACCTTGTCGCGATCACGGGCGAGCAGCTTGGCGCGGCTCTTGCCGAAACTCATGGCGCCGCGGCCGGCCTGGCGGAGCTGGCGGACGAACAGGAAATAAAGCAGGCCGATGATCAGGACGATCGGCAGGAAGTTGAACAGGATGTTCGACCAGGTGTTGGACACGGCCGGCTCCTCGAAGACCTTCGTCTTCTGCAGCAGCTGGAGGTTGCTGTCGGTGAGATTGCCGGAAGCGCGGAACTGGTCGGTCTTCACGCCTGCCTCGGTGTCGAGCGTGGACTCGTTGATTTTGCCGGTGAGGATCGCGCCGTTGCGGCCGTAGGAAACGTCGTAGCGGATCACGCCCGAGACGACCTTGCCCGACTCGGCCAGCTCGATGACCTGCTGGAGTTTGAGGGTCGCGGGCGCCGGGGTGCGGGCGGGGCTGAAGTAGAACAGCACCAGCACGGCGGCGATGATCGACACCCAAATCAGGGAGACTTTCACCGGAAAGCGGTCCGGGGGCAGGCTTTTAAGAGGGCGGCGCTTGAGGTCGTTTTTAGGATCGGACATTACGATTATGACTTAACAAGCACCGTGCGGGTTCCCGGGTATAAGTCAATTGGCGCGCCCGAAGAAGTGAGCGGCACCCGTCCGCGAGCCGATTCCTTATCGTTTGGCCGCGGTCTCGAAGGTCAAAACACCCCTTCGAATCACCGCAAATCCCCTGCGTCCTAGGCTGAAGCGGGTGAACGTCCCCTTCTCCACCGCCCCCAGCAACAGCTCGAATCCCTGCCGTGAAAGATCACCGGTGTCCCCCTGCCTGACCAACCAGCGATGCAACGCACGCCGCACGAGCGCGCGGGGTTTCCCCTGAAGCACGCGCACGTCAAGGGTCCGTCCGTCGGCCGACAGCGGCGCCAGCGCATCCACCCAGGCCTCCAGCGCCGCGTCGTCCTCCTCGATCAATTCGCGCGACAACGCCGCGCCGGCCAACGCGTCCCGGTCGGTGGCGGACGCCGCCCATGTGGCCAGCGCCTCATGGCGGATACGGTTGCGAAAATAATCCCCCGTGCCGTTGCTCGCGTCCTCACGCCACGCCGCGCCCGCCGCGGTCAGCGCCGCGGTGATCTCCGTCTTTTTCAAGGTGAGCAACGGCCGCACATGCACGCGACCGGCCGGCTGGATCTGGAGCGGACGCGGCGCGGCCAACCCGGCGGTGCCGCTGCCGCGCGCCAGCCGCATGAGCAGCGTCTCGGCGATGTCGTCCTGCTGGTGCCCGAACCAGAGCGCGCAAATCCGACGCCGGCCGAGCTCGCGCTGGAAAAAAGCAAAACGGGCCACGCGCGTCTCGGCTTCGCCGGCGCCCTTGCGTGCGTCGGCCCATGCGCCGGCCGCGAAACGCACGCCTAGCGCAGCACACACGCCGGCGCAGAACCGCGCATCGGCGGCCGAGGCGCGCCCGCGCAGACGATGATCAAAGTGCAACGCCACCAGCCGTGCGCGGCGTTCGGGCCAATGCGCCCACAACAACAGGAGCAACGCGAGCGAGTCGGCCCCGCCGGAAAACGCCACGGCCCACGACCCCCGGGCGGCGGGCGCAGGGCCGTCCGCCCACGCCACCACCGACGGATGCAACGCGGCGCGAGGGATTCGCGTGGCGAGAGCCTCCGCCACGCGAGGCCAATCGACTTTGGGCACGCGCGGCATGGAGGCTACCGGTTCTCCAGACAAATCAGGCGAAGGTGAGATACTCCTTGCCGAAATACGGCACGAGGGCGGCGGGGATCTTCACGCGGCCGTCGGGCTGGAGGTTGTTCTCCAGGAGGGCGGCGAGCACGCGCGGCACGGCGAGGCCGGAACCGTTGAGCGTGTGGACGAGCTCGGGCTTGCCATCGGCGTTGCGGAAACGGATCTGCGCGCGGCGGGCCTGGAACGTCTCGAAGTTCGAGCAGCTCGACACCTCGAGCCAGCGCTTCTGGCCGGCCGACCACACCTCGATGTCGAACTTCTTGGCCTGCGAAAATCCGAGGTCGCCGCCGCACATGAGCAGCACGCGGTAAGGCAGACCGAGAAGTTGCAACAGGTGCTCGGCATCGCCGCGCAGCGCGTCGAGTTCGGCGTAGCTCGTCGAGGGGTGGACCCATTTGAGCAGCTCGACCTTGTCGAACTGGTGCAGACGGTTGAGGCCGCGCACATCCTTGCCGTAGCTGCCGGCCTCGCGGCGGAAGCACGGGGTGTAGGCGCAGCGCTTCACGGGCAGCGCGGCCTCGTCGAGGATCTCGTCGCGGAAGAAATTCGTGAGCGGCACCTCGGCGGTGGGCACGGCGTAGAAACCGTCGGCGACGGCCTCATACATCTGGCCTTCCTTGTCGGGCAACTGGCCGGTGGCGGTGGCGCTGGCGGCGTTGACGAAGATGGGCGGGTTGACCTCCACGTAGCCGGCCTTGCCGTTTTCATCCAAGAAGAAGTGGAGCAACGCGCGCACGATCTTCGCGCCGTCGCCGATGTAGAACGGGAAACCCGCGCCGGTGACCTTGGAGCCGCGGGCGAAGTCGAACAGTTTGTCGAAGCCGGCGATTTCCCAGTGGGCCTTGGCGGCGGGCGAAAGCGCGCCGATGTCGCCCCAGGTCGAGAACGTGACGTTTTCCTCGGGCGTGCGGCCCTCGGGGACGGACGCGTGCGGGATGTTGGGCAGGGTCATCATGGCCTGCTTAAGGCGCGCCTCGGTCTCGTTGAGGACGAGCTCGGTTTCCTTCACCTGGGCGGACACGGCCTTCATCTCGGCGACCTTGGCGATGAACTCGGGCGAGCCCTTGGGGAGCTTCGCCATGTCGGTGTTGGCGGCCTTCTGTTTGGCGCGCAACGCCTCGACCTGCTGAAGCTGGCCGCGCCACTCCGTATCCAACGCGAGGATGGCGTCGATGTCGACGGAGAGGTGCTTTTTGGCGATGGCGGCCCGGACGATGTCGGGCGATTCACGAAGGAGTTTGGGATCGAGCATGGGAGCGGGTCTAAACCGTCACTATCGCGGGGCGCGCTCGCCGCCAGCAAGGGGAAAGTGCCGCTCCACCCAGCGCGCAGATTAAGCCTTGCCTAAGCCTGCCCGCTCTTGCGCCATACCGGTTTACCCACGCGACTTCCCTCCATGAGCACCGCCAAATACCTTCTGACCGGTTGCGCCGGCTTTGTCGGCGCCCGCACTGCCGAGTTGCTCCTGGCCGAGGGCCACGAGGTGGTCGGCGTCGACAATCTCAACGACTACTACAGCCCCACGCTCAAGGTCTGGCGCCTCGACCGCCTTCGCCAGCAGCGCGGATTCAGTTTCGCTGAAATGGACGTCGGCTCGCGCGCC
>Ga0207648_10005639_pt1 | contig 12570 bp, 10 predicted proteins | sample KBSMisM32_FD_184310 | JGI IMG/M metagenome (GOLD analysis project Ga0207648, IMG submission 184310) | Miscanthus rhizosphere microbial communities from Kellogg Biological Station, Michigan, USA - KBS Miscanthus M3-2 (SPAdes) (version 2) | ecosystem: Host-associated > Plants > Roots >...
GTTGGGCAGCGAGAGCCGGACGACCTTCTTCCAGGCGGAGCCGACCTGCTGCGGCAGCGAGCCGGTGACGTAGGTCAGGCCGTAGCGCTCGAACAGGTCGCGGACCTGCGGGGCGATCTCGGCGTACCGGTTGCTCGGCAGGTCGGGGAACAGGTGGTGCTCGACCTGGTGCGAGAGGTTGCCGGTCATGAAGTGCAGAGCCTTGCTGCCGCTGATGTTGGCGGAGCCGAGCATCTGGCGGAGGTACCACTCACCGCGGGTCTCGCCGTTGATCGAGCGTCGCTCGAAAGTCTGCACACCCTCGGGGAAGTGGCCGCACATGATCACCGAGTGGGTCCAGAGGTTGCGGACGACGTTGGCGGTGAAGTTCGCACCCAGGGTGGACAGCGCTGACGGACCGGACAGCAGCGGGTGCACGACGTAGTCCTTGGTCATCTGCTGACGGATCTTCCGCAGCGTCACCTTGGCCCGGGCCTTGAACTCGGGGCTGTTGCGGCGCTTCTCCGAGCGGAGGTTCTTGCCGAGCTCGAGGTCGTAGGCGGCTATTCCGTACTCGAAGAAGCAGGCGTTGATGAAGTTCCACAGCGGCTGCGCGAGGTAGAGCGGCACCCAGCGCTGGTCCTCGTCGACCCGCATGATGCCGTAGCCGAGGTCGTTGTCCTTGCCGATGACGTTCGTGTACGTGTGGTGCAGCTCGTTGTGCGAGTGCTTCCACTGCTCGGACGGGGAGGCGTTGTCCCACTCCCAGGTGGTCGAGTGGATCTTCGGGTCGCGCATCCAGTCCCACTGGCCGTGCATGACGTTGTGGCCGATCTCCATGTTCTCGATGATCTTGGCGACCGAGAGTCCGGCGGTGCCGACCAGCCAGGCCGGCGGGAACATCGAGAGCAGCAGGACCGCGCGGCTGGCCAGCTCGAGCTTGCGCTGCGCGTCGATGACCTTGCGGATGTACGCCGCGTCGTCGGCACCGCGGCTCTCGATCACGGACTGCCGGATCGCGTCGAGCTCGCGGCCGAGCTCCTCGATGTCCTCGGGGGAGAGGTGGGCGATCGGGTTGGTGGGCTGCTTCTGGATCGTGGTCATGGTGACTCCTTCGGATCGGGTCCGGGGTTTCGAGCGGGGATCAGATGTCGAGGTGGCAGGGTCCGGCGGCCGCGGAGATGCAGGTCTGGATCTTCACGCCGTCGCCGGGCTCGGCGGTCGTGACCTCTCCGTTGCGGAGGTCGCGCACCGAGCCCTCCTTGAGCGGGATGACGCAGCCGAAGCACACGCCCATCCGGCAGCCGGACGGCATCAGCTGTCCGGCCGACTCGCCCGCGTCGAGCAGGCTGGTGGCGCCGTCGGCCTCGACGACCGTGGCGTTGTTGAAGGTGACCGCGCCACCCTCGCCGACGACGCGGTTCGTGGACCGGAACTGCTCGGTGAACAGATCGAGGCCGCGTCGCTCGTGATGGTCGGCCAGGGCGTCGAGCAGGCCGGCCGGCCCGCACGCGTAGGAGATCCGCGCGTCGACGTCGGGCACGAGCGCGGACAGGTCGGCGACGTCGAGGACGCCGTGCACGTCGTCGTACCGGGCGAGCAGCTCGATCGCGCCGACGTCCGCCAGCGCGCGAAGGTCGTCGAGGAAGATCGAGTCGGGCTCGGTCGGCGCCACGTGGACGACCGTGATGTCGAAGGCGTCGCTGCGGGGGAGCCGGACGACGCCGGAGTCGGTCACCGGGAAGAGGTTGCGCAGCATCCCGATCACCGGGGTGATGCCGGATCCCGCGGTGACGAACAGGAGCTTTCCGCCGTCCGCCGGCAGCACGAACTCACCCGCCGCCTGCTCGAGGTGGACCAGGGTGCCGGGGCGCGAGGCATGGACGAGGTGGTTGCTCACCACGCCCTCAGGGACGGCCTTGACCGTGATCGAGATCCGGCCGTCGGTGCGCGGACCGTGCGTGAGCGAGTAGGCACGCCAGAGTCGGACGCCGTCGACGTCGATCCCGATCCGGACGAACTGGCCGGGCGTGTGCCCGGCCCAGTCGGCTCCGGGCCGGATCACGATCGTGGCCGCGTCGGCGGTCTCGGGATGGACCTCCTCGATTCGGCCGCGCAGGGCGGCACCGGAGCGCAGCGGGGCGAACAGGTCGAGGTAGTCGGCCGGCAGCAGCGGCGTGGTGACGGTCTCGGCGAACCGGGTGGCGCGGTTGCGCCAGGGGATTCGAGTCGTCGTCATGCCATCTACTCTGGTCCACGCAGGAGGTAAAGTCATGGTCGTGGGATGTGAATCTGAACCTTCGAATTGTTCACGGCGAACAACATGGTGACCGAACCCCAGCCCGAGGTCCGGCTGGACCCGATCGTTCTCGCGGCCCTGCGCGACGACCTCGGCACGGTGTCTGACGAGGTCGTGGCGGTGGTGGTGGCCGAGGTGCCGAGCTACCGCGGCGCGTTCGCGGGGACGATGGGGCGCACGATCCGTGACGCGGTGGCGCTGGCGCTGGACGGCTTCCTGGAGCTGGGCGCGCGGGGAGGGGCGTCCGACGCCGGGACGCCGCTCGGACCGGTCGTCGAGGGCGCCTACCGGCTGGGCCGCGGCGAGGCACGCGCAGGGCGCTCGATGGAGGCGCTGCTCGCGGCCTACCGGACGGGCGCCCGGCGCGCCTGGCGGCTGCTCTCCGACCGGGCCGTCACGGCCGGCCTGCGCGCGGACCAGGTGGCGGCGTTCGCCGAGCTGGTCTTCGCCTACATCGACGAGCTGTCCGCGGCCAGCGCGGCCGGCCACGCCGACGAGCTGGAGACGTCGGGGCGCGTGCGGCAGCGGCTGCTGGAGCGGCTGGCCCGTCAGCTGGTGACCGGCGCGACCCCGGCAACGCTCGATGCGACGGCGAAGCGCGCCGAGTGGTCTCCGCCGGAGACGCTGACCGTCGTGCTGCTGCCGCCGGGGCAGGTCAGGGGTGCCGAGACCGCACTGGGGTCGCGGGCACTGGTCGCGGGGGAGGACCTGCCCGACCTCGACAGCGACGAGGTGGCCGTGCTGCTGGTGCCCGACGTCGCGCGTCCGGTGCTGCTGCGCGCGCTCGACGGCCGGCACGCGGTGGTCGGCCCGGCCGTGGGCTGGCGGCGGGCGCGCTCGTCGTACCTCCGGGCCGTGCGGGCGCGCGACCTCGGGCTTCGTCCGGGCAGCGGGCCGGCGGTCGACACGGACCGGCACCTCGCCCGACTGGTGCTGGAGGCCGACCAGGAGGCACTCGCCGACCTGCGGACGCGGGCTCTCGGGCCGCTTGCCGAGCTGCGTCCGGCGAGCGCGGAGAAGCTCACCGAGACGCTGCGGGCCTGGTTGCTGTGCCGCGGCCGGCGCGCGGAGGTGGCCGGGTTGCTCCACGTGCACCCGCAGACGGTGCGCTACCGCGTGGGCCAGCTGCGGGAGCTGTACGGCGAGCGTCTCGACGACCCGGAGTCCGTGCTGGAGCTCACGCTCGCGCTGGGCACGGACGGCGGGTGAGCGGTCGTCGGTAGCCTTCCCGCATGTCCGCCCCCGGAGATGGTCGCATCGCGGCCTCCTCAGGAACGGTCGCGATCGTCACCGACTCGACCGCGTCCCTGCCGGCCGAGGTGGCGCGGGCGCGCGGGATCCGGGTGGTGCCCCTGCAGGTAGTGATCGGCGCGGTGTCGTACGACGAGGCGCTGACGCCGGGAGCCGACGAAGACGGGTCCGACGGGGCCACGCCCGAGCTGGTCGCGAAGTCGCTGCGGGAGTGGACGCCCGTGAGCACCAGCCGGCCGACACCGGCGGCGATGCTCGAGGCCTACCGGGCGGCCGCGGCCGAGGGTGCGACCTCGATCGTGTCGGTGCACCTGTCCGCGGAGATCAGCGGCACCTATGAGTCCGCCCAGCTCGCCGCGCGCGACAGCCCGGTGCCGGTCGTGCCCGTCGACTCGCGTCAGGTCGGCATGGCCACCGGGTTCGCCGTGCTCGCGGCCGCTGACGCGGCGGGCGGTGGTGCCGACGCCGCCGAGGCTGCCCAGGCCGCCAGGAACCGTGCCGCGTCGACGACGTCGCTGTTCTACGTCGACACGCTGGAGTACCTGCGTCGGGGCGGCCGGGTGGGCGCCGCCGCGGCCCTCCTCGGCTCGGCGCTGTCGGTGAAGCCGATCCTGCGGATCGACAACGGCAAGGTGGGTCCGTTCGAGCGGGTGCGCACGTCGGGCAAGGCGCTGGCCCGGCTGGAGGAGCTCGCGGTCGAGGCCGCCGGGTCCGCACAGGTCGACGTGGCCGTGGCGCACCTGGCGAGCCCGGAGCGGGCCGAGCAGCTCGCCGGCAGGCTGCGCGAACGGCTCGCCGACGGGCTCGCCGATCGCGACATCTGGCTAGGTGAGGTGGGCGCCGTGCTCGGGGCCCACGTGGGCCCGGGGATGGTGGCGGTGGCGGTCGCCGTCCGCGACTGACTACACCTTCCGGAGCGCTTCCTCGATCTCGTCGTCGCCGTTGAGCAGGTCGAAGGTCTTGCCGACCGTCCTGGTCAGGTCGAGGGCAGCCACCAGCACCGCGGCGACGTCCTCGCGCGTGACGCTGCCACGCGGAAGGTCCCCGACTCTAACCAGGCCGGTGCCGGGCTCGTCGGTGAGCCGACCCGGGCGGACGATCGTCCAGGCGAGGTCACGTCGGCGAAGGTCGTCGTCGGCCGCCTTCTTCGCCCGCAGGTAGACCTGGAAGACGTCGTCGCTGCCGGGGTCGGCGTCCTCGGTGCCCATCGCGGAGATCATCAGGTAGCGCCCCACCCCTGCCTCCTCCGCCGCGTCGGCCAGCAGGATGGCGGCGTTCTTGTCGACGGTCTCCTTGCGCTCGACACCGGAGTTCGGTCCGCCACCGGCCGCGAACACGGCGGCGTGTGAGCCGTCGAGGGCTCGTGCTACGTCGGCGACGCTCGCGACCTCCAGGTCGAGCACGACCGCCTCGGCCCCGTTGGCCTCGAGGTCGGCGACGTGGTCGGGGTTGCGCACGATTCCGACGGCCTCGTGACCGGCCGCGGTCAGCTGGCGTTCGAGGTGCTGGGCGATCTGGCCGTGTCCTCCGGCGATGGTGATCCGCATGCTCCGACCGTAACCACGGACCGTTTGGCGTCCACATGCAGGGTGTGCCGTGCGGTTGTCCACAGGGTTGGCGCGGACCATGTCGACCGGCTCCCGTGGTCCCTAGGTTCTGTCCATGCGCAGGCGAGAGCGGGACGAGGTGTCCGAGGTCGCGCGGCGACGCCTTGAGCTCCTCCAGGCGGAGCTCGCGGGGCTGCGCCGCGAGCCCGATGGGGAGCCCGACCGGGAGCAGCAGGCCGGCGACCACGAGGAGTTCTGGACCCGGGAGCAGCCACCGCTGGTGGGTCCGGCGGCACTCGGCGTGCCTGCGCCGGTGCGCGAGCCCGGTCGCCATGCCCGGGGTGTGCGGGCCGGTCCGGGCTATCGGGTGCCGGGCTGGCTCGCTGAGCGAGTCCCGGCGGCGCTGCGGGGGCGGGTGGGGCTGTCCGGGCAGCACGGGGTGGTGGTGCTGGCGCTGGTCGGCTTGGCGCTCGTGGTGGCCGGCTGGCTGGCGGTGCGATCCGGCGCGCACGCCGACGCCGTACCTCCTCCGCGGCTGGTGACCACCGGCGGGTCGGCCACGGCGGAGGCCTCGCCCGCCGTTCCAGCCGCCACGGCAGCGTCGGCTGCCGCCACCGGCCAGGTGGTCGTCGACGTGGCGGGCAAGGTGCGTCGGCCCGGCATCGTCACGCTGCCCGCCGGGTCGCGGGTGCAGGACGCCATCCGGCGGGCGGGTGGTCCACGTCCCGGGGTGGTGCTGACGTCCCTCAACCTCGCGCGGCGGCTCGTCGACGGCGAGCAGGTCCTGGTCGGGCGACCGGTGGTGCCGGGGGTGGCACCCAGTGCCGCGGACGGGTCACCCGCCGCTGGCGCGCTGGTCAACCTCAATGCGGCCACCCTGTCCGAGCTCGACACGCTCCCGGGCGTGGGGCCGGTGACGGCGCAGAAGATCATCGACTGGCGCACGCAGCACGGCACGTTCACCTCCGTTGACGAGCTGCTCGAGGTGGACGGCATCGGGGACAAGACCCTCGCCGACATCGCACCGCACGTGACGTTGTGAGGAGGTGGACGGACACGAGCATGACGAGCTCGAGGACGCGGACACGCCAGGAGCCGACCTGCGGACACCGGCGTTGGGTGGGGTCGCCTGGCTGGCCGCGCTGGCGGGGCTTCACCTCCCACCTTGGCTGGACGGCGCCCTGGTCGCCACCGGTGGCGCGCTGGTCCTGTCGCGGTGGCGAGGCCGAGGACGCGTGCCGGCCGAGCTCGTGGTCTGGCTGCTGGTCGCCGTGGTGGTGGCGGGCGGTGCGCTGCTCCGGATCGAGGTGGTTCGTGCCGGTCCGTTGCCGCGGCTCGCCGCGGAGGAGGTCACCGCCCAGGTTCGGCTCGAGCTCACGGGCGACCCGACGGTGAGGGAGGGACGGTTCTCGAGCTACGTCCTGGTGCGGGCGGCCGCGACCCGGGTCGCAGCTCGTGGGGTGACCTGGCGGCTGCACCAGCCGGTGCTCGTGATCGCGCCCGCCGGGTGGCGCTCGCTGCGCCTCGGCGAGACGGTGCAGGCGTCCGGGCGCCTGTCGCCGGCCGACGACGACGACCTCGGCGCGGTCTATCTCGCGCACGGCGAGCCCGAGGTGCTGGCACGCGACGGACCGCTGCTGCGCGGTGCCGCGCAGGTGCGGAAGGGCATCCGGGAGTCGGTGGCCCACCGGCCGTCCGAGCCGCGCGCACTCGTGCCGGCGCTGGTCGACGGTGACGACGTCGGTCTGCCGCAACGGACGGCGACGGACTTCCGCACGGCTGGCCTGACCCACCTGCTGGCCGTGTCCGGCACCAACCTGACGCTGGTGGTCGGCGCGCTGCTGGTGCTCGCGCGCGCGATCGGTGTCCGGGCCCGCGGGCTGGTCGTGGCCGGCGCCCTGGGGGTGGTCGGCTTCGTGCTGCTGGCCCGTCCAGAGCCGAGCGTGCTGCGGGCAGCGGTGATGGGCTCCGTGGCGCTGGTCGGCATGGGCAGCAACGGTCGGCAGCGTGGGCCACGGGCGCTCGGGCTCGCGGTGCTGGGACTGATGCTGTTCGACCCGTGGCTGGCCGGGGAGGTCGGGTTCGCGCTGTCGGTGCTGGCAACGGCGGGGATCGTGTTCCTGGCGCCGGGCTGGCGTGACGCGCTGTGCCGGTGGCTGCCCCGGTGGGCGGCCGAGGCACTGTCCGTCCCGCTGGCGGCGCAGCTCTCGTGCACGCCGGTGGTGGCCGCGATCTCCGGCCAGGTGAGCCTGGTCGCGGTCGTGGCCAACCTGCTCGCTGCGCCGGCGGTGGCCCCGGCGACGGTGCTCGGTCTCGGCGGTGGCCTGCTGTCCTCGGTCTGGGTGCCGTCCGGGCGGCCGGTCGGCACCGCGGCCACCTGGTGTGCCGACTGGGTGATCGCGGTCGCGCACCGGTCGGCGGCGCTGCCGTCGGCGGCGCTGGGCTGGCCGTCCGGGCCGGTGCCCCTGCTCGTGCTGACCCTGGTCTGCGGCTGGCTGGCGTTGGTGCTCGGGGCGCTGCTGGCCCGACGGGGCTGGGCGGTCGGCACCTCGGTCCTGCTGCTGGTGCTGATGCTGGTGCCGCTGCCGACGCCGGGGTGGCCGCCACGCGGGTGGGTGCTGGTGGCCTGCGACGTGGGTCAGGGCGACGGGCTCGTGCTTGACGCCGGTGACGGCGCGGCCGTGGTGGTCGACGCCGGTCCAGACCCCGCCCTGGTCGACGGGTGCCTGCGACGGCTGGGCGTTCGAAGGGTGCCGCTGGTGGTGCTCACACACTTCCACGCCGACCACGTCGACGGCCTGGCCGGTGTGCTCCGGGGCCGACGAGTAGGGGCGATCGAGGTGACCGGGCTTGCCGAGCCGGCGGGCGGGGCGGCCGAGGTGAGCCGGCAGGCGTCTCGGGCGGGTGTGCCGGTGCGGGTCGCGTCCATGGGGGAGCGGGCCCAGGTCGGTCCGCTGCGCTGGCGGGTGCTGGCGCCCAGCGGCCCGACCCCACCCGTTTCGGAGTCGCCGCCCAACGACGCCAGCGTCGTCCTGCTGGTGGAGTCCCGGGGGATCCGGCTGCTGCTGATGGGCGACGAGGAGACCGGTTCGCAGGAGCGGCTGGCGGCACGGGTGGGCTCCCTCCACGTCGACGTGCTCAAGCTGGCCCACCACGGCAGCGCCCGCCAGGACCCTGACCTGGTGCGCGGGCTGCATGCGCGGCTCGCGGTGATCTCCGTGGGCCGGCACAACGACTACGGCCATCCCGCGCCGGCCACGCTTCGGCTGCTGGAGCGAGCCGGCCTGACCGTCCGGCGTACCGACCTGGACGGCGACATCGCGGTGGTCTCCGACCACGGTCTGCACGTCGTCACCCGTCGACTCCCCGGCCCCGGGCCCTGAGCCACGGCTGTCCGAGGTGCGTGAGAGGCTGCCGCCATGGCAGGACCCGTGGCGTCCGACGTGCTCGGGCGGGTCACCCTGGTGACCGGCCCGGAGGAGTTCCTCGCCGAGCGCACGATCGTCCAGGTGCGGTCCGCCGTTCGCGCGCACGACGCCGAGGCCGAGCTGAGCGAGACCTCCGCCGACCAGCTCACGATGGCGACACTCGGCGAGCTGAGTGCGCCATCCCTGTTCTCGACCACCCGCTGCATCGTGGTCCGCCGGTTCGAGGACCTGCCCGAGGAGTCCGTCGACGGCATCGTCGGCTACGCGCAGGAGCCGGCCGACGACGTCGCCCTGGTGCTGGTGCACTCGGGCGGGCAGAAGGGCAGTGGCGTGCTCACCAAGCTCCGCAAGGCGCCGGGCGTGACCGAGGTCAAGAGCGTGCCGCTGACCACCCGCGAGTACCCCGGCTACGTCGTCAACGAGCTCCGCCAGCTCAAGGTGCGCATCGACAACGATGCGGCGGCGTTCCTCGTGCAGTCCGTCGGGCAGGACCTCCGCGCGCTCTCGGCGGCCGCCAGCCAGCTCGCCAACGACTTCGGCGGCCAGCCCGTGACGACCGAGATGGTCAAGCAGTACTTCGGCGGGCGGGCCGAGGCGAAGTCGTTCACGGTCGCCGACCACACGCTCATGGGACGCACGTCGAAGGCGCTCGAAGAGCTGCGCTGGGCACTCGACCGCGGCACCGCGCCGGTGCTGGTCAGCAGCGCGATGTCGACGGGCCTGCGGTCCCTGGCCAAGTTCAAGAGCGCGCCGCGAGGCTCGCGAGACGGCGACCTGATGCGGGAGGTCGGGGTGCCGGGCTGGAAGCTCCGCGACCTGCGCGAGCAGGCCCGCGGTTGGGAACCCGACGGCATCGCCGACGCGATCCGGGTGGTCGCCCGCGCCGACGCCGACGTCAAGGGCCAGGCCAGCGATCCGTCCTACGCGCTGGAGCGGATGGTGCTCTCCATCGTCCGGCTGCGCAACGGACGCTAGGGCGTCGACCCGGACACGCAGAAACGCCGCACCCGAGGGGTACGGCGCTTCGTCGAGCTCGGTGCGTCAGCTCACAGCGACGCGGCCTGCTTGTTCAGGGCGGACTTGCGGTTCGCGGCCTGGTTCTTGTGGATGACGCCCTTGGAGGCGGCCTTGTCCAGCGCTCGGGAGGCGTCTGCGGCGGCCTTCTTCGCCTGATCGGCGTCACCGGAGGCGGCGGCCTCGCGGAACTTGCGCACGGCCGTCTTCAGCGCGGACTTGACCGACTTGTTGCGCTCGTGCGCAGCGTAGTTCTGCTTGTTGCGCTTGATCTGGGACTTGATGTTCGCCACGGGGCAAGCCTCGTTCTGCTGGATTCTGGGTGGTGGTCGATCGCATGAGGGTGTCCGAGGTGGCCCAGACACGAAGATCAACGATATCAGCGGGCCGCTCCGGCGCCCAAATCGTGCGCTACCCCCAGCCCCGCCGGTCGCAGAGCCAGCCCCAGAGCGCCTCGGCGTACCAGATGCTGTGCGTGCGGAGGTGCGGCGAGTTGAGGGGCGCCGGACGCGACGAGCTCGCCACCATGAAGCCGCACAGCGCGGCCAGCCACATGTCCACGTGCTCCGGGTCGACGTCGCGGGTCAGCGCCCGCTCGGCCAGGACCGGCTCCACGTCCATCCCGTCGCCGTACGCCGACACGAGCAGGTCGACCGTGTCCTGCCAGACGGGTCCCAGTGCCGGCCAGTTCCAGTCGCAGGCCAGGGCCGAGCCGTCGTCGAGCAGCAACACGTTGTCGTCGCGCAGGTCGGTGTGGCAGAACGCCCGGTCCGGCAGCGACGCGTACGCCGTGGCCAGTGCGCGGGCCTCGCGCCGGTGCGGCCAGTCAGCTGCGACCCGGTCCCATGCGCCGACCAGTGGCGGCACCTCCTCCACCACGGTCCTCAGCCGCAGACCGGGCGGCACCGGATCGGTCGCCGCCGCGATCGCCTCGGCCAGGTCCAGCGCCCGGTCGAGCTCGTCGGCGTGCCACGGCCGCAGCGGCGGCCGGCCGTCGACCGCGTCGAAGCCGAGCGCGACCCAGTCCGCGTCGTCGTGCACCCAGCGAAGCGCCGCCGCGGGCAGTCCGGGGGGCATCGCCCGGAGCTTGCGTGCCTCGTCGAGGTACGCCCGCGCGACGTCGGCCTGGGCCTGCTTGCTGGCAGCCTTCACGAACAACCGGCCCCCGTCCGCGCCGGTGAGCACGGACGCGAACCCGGGCGTGAAACCGGCGTCGCGGGAGGCAGCATCCACGACCGACGAGCCCAGCCGCTGCTCGACGACGGCCCGCAGGTACGCCGGGAGGTAGGGCCAGCTGAGCCGGTGCGCGGTGCGACCGTGCGGCACCTGCGCGAGGTCCGGGCGCAGGCCGGGGCGTTCGCTCATGACCGGCATCCTCGCGCACCACCCGTGCTGCCAGACTTCCGCCATGCCGGAGCTCGTCCTGCCCGACGTACGCGTCCGGGAGTCGTTGGTCGAGGCGATGCGCGAAGTGGTCGCGCAGGGCAACCGGGCCGAGGCCGCCTACCTGGGCAGCGAGCAGACCCGGTACCGCGCCGAGTGGAGCAGTCCGGAGGGCTTCGCGGAGTACGTCGCCACGGTCCGCGCCGACGGCGAGACCACGCCACGCCGGATCGGCATCGTCCCGCACACGACCTGGTGGTGGGTCGAAGGCGAGGACTACCTCGGGCGGATCAGCGTGCGGCACCGGCTCACGGACTTCCTCCGGGACGTCGGCGGTCACGTCGGCTACTACGTCCGACCCAGCCGGCGTCGGCGCGGCCACGCGACGGCGATGCTCCGCGCGGTGCTGCCCTACGCCGCGGACCTCGGCCTCGAGCGGGTGCTGGTCACCTGCGACGACACCAACGAGGGCTCGCGCCGTGTGATCGAGGCCGCGGGTGGCGTGCTCGAGGACCAACAGGGGGTCAAGCTCCGCTTCTGGCTGCCGACGCGCTGACACCTGCCCGACAGATGGGCCGAGGTTGGGCGTCGGCCCTATGGTCGGGACGTGCTGCGCTTCTACATCGTCGGGACCATCGGCTTCCTCGCGGTCGTCACGGTCATCGCGGGGTCGATCGGAGGTCCCGGATGGTGGGTCCTGGTCGCGGTGCTGCTGCTCCTACTCGCGGTCGGTTGCTATGACCTGGCACAGAAGAAGCACTCGATCCTGCGCAACTACCCGGTGATCGGGCACATGCGGTTCCTGATGGAGGACATCCGGCCCGAGCTTCAGCAGTACTTCATCGAGCGCAACTACGACGGCCGGCCGTTCGACCGCAACACCCGGTCCTCGATCTACCAGCGCGCCAAGGGGCTCAAGGAGGAGCAGCCGTTCGGCACCGAGCGCGACGTCGACGAGCCCGGCTACGAGTACCTGGTGCACTCGACGAAGCCAGTCGACGTTCCCGAGGCCGAGCCCCGCGTGAGTATCGGGGGACCGCACTGCACCCAGCCCTACTCGATGGCGCTGATGAACGTCTCCGCGATGAGCTTCGGCGCGTTGAGTGCCAACGCGATCATGGCGCTCAACTCGGGTGCCCGGCTCGGCGGGTTCGCCCACGACACCGGTGAGGGTGGGCTGAGCAAGTACCACCGCCAGGGCGGCGACCTGGTCTGGGAGATCGGCAGCGGCTACTTCGGCGCCCGAACCGAGGACGGTGACTTCGACCCGGCCAGGTTTCGCGACACGTCCGCCGACGACCAGGTCAAGATGGTCTCGCTCAAGCTCAGCCAGGGAGCCAAGCCCGGCATCGGCGGTGTGCTGCCCGGAGCCAAGGTCACCCGCGAGATCGCGGAGGCACGCGGCGTTCCGGCCGGCGAGAAGTGCGTGTCCCCGTCGTACCACCGGGTGTTCTCGACGCCGCGTGAGCTGGTCCTGTTCGTGGCCCGGATGCGGGAGCTCGCCGGCGGCAAGCCGGCGGGCTTCAAGCTGTGCGTCGGCTCGCGCATCGACTTCCTCGCCATCTGCAAGGCGATGCTCGCCGAGGGGGAGACGCCCGACTTCGTCGTGGTCGACGGCGGCGAGGGCGGCACGGGCGCGGCGCCCTTGGAGTACGAGGACCACATCGGT
>Ga0207648_10005640_pt1 | contig 12566 bp, 8 predicted proteins | sample KBSMisM32_FD_184310 | JGI IMG/M metagenome (GOLD analysis project Ga0207648, IMG submission 184310) | Miscanthus rhizosphere microbial communities from Kellogg Biological Station, Michigan, USA - KBS Miscanthus M3-2 (SPAdes) (version 2) | ecosystem: Host-associated > Plants > Roots > Rhizosphere...
GGGCGACGACAATCTACACGCACGTGCTCAAATCGTGGCGGCCGCGGCGCGATCAGTCCGTTCGACCGCCTGGCGCGCTACGACGGCAACAATCACGAATGACGAGCCGGATGGGCCCATCGCCCGTTGATTAAGCCGCGTGCTCTCCGGGAAGATCGGTGTCCCGCCCCGTCACGATCGTCAACAGCGCGAAAAGGAGCATTCCAACGCCGACTCCCGCACTTGCTGCGACCAGTAACCACCACGCTGACACCATAGCGCTTCCCTCCCATCGAGCGATTCGTTGGACGGTTGCTTCGCCGCCCACTTGCGTCGCGTTCAATCCCAGCTGAGCGCGCCTCCGGTCTGGTACTCGATCACGCGCGTCTCGAAGAAGTTCTTCTCCTTCTTGAGGTCGATCATCTCCGCCATCCACGGGAACGGATTGTCGGCCTTGTCGAACAGCGGATCGATGCCGATCTGCTGGCAGCGGCGATTCGCGATGAAGCGCAGGTATTCCTTGAACATCGGCGCATTGAGCCCGAGCACGCCGCGTGGCATCGTGTCCTCGGCGTACGCATACTCGAGGTCGACGCCTTTCTTCATCAGCGCGCGGATCTCCTCGCGGAACTCGGGCGTCCACAGATGGGGATTCTCCATCTTGATCGTGTTGACGAGATCGATGCCGAAGTTGCAGTGCATCGACTCGTCGCGCAGGATGTACTGGTACTGCTCGGACGCACCGGTCATCTTGTTCTGCCGGCCCATCGCGAGAATCTGCACGAAGCCGACGTAGAAGAAGAGGCCTTCCATGATGCACGAGAACACGATCAGGCTCTTCAGCAGATCCTGGTCGGCCTGCATCGTGCCGGTCTTGAAATTGGGATCGGTCAGCGTCTCGATGAACGGAAGCAGGAACTCGTCCTTGTCGCGGATCGACTTCACTTCGTGATACGCGTTGAAGATCTCCGCTTCGTCGAGGCCGAGGCTTTCGACGATGTACTGGTACGCGTGCGTGTGGATCGCTTCCTCGAACGCCTGGCGCAGCAGGTACTGCCGGCATTCCGGCGCCGAGATGTGCCGATACGTGCCGAGCACGATGTTGTTCGCCGCGAGGCTGTCGGCGGTGACGAAAAACCCGAGGTTGCGCTTGACGATCAGCCGCTCGTCGTCGGTGAGCCCGTTCGGGTTCTTCCACAGCTCGATATCGCGCTGCATGTTGACTTCCTGCGGCATCCAGTGGTTCGCACACCCCGCCAGATACTTGTCCCACGCCCACTTGTACTTGAACGGCACGAGCTGGTTGACGTCCGCCTGGCCGTTGATCACGCGCTTGTCTTCGACGCGCACGCGCTTGAAGCCGTTCTGCATCGCCTGCTGCTCGGCGTCGAGATCGTGCACCGGCTCGCGCGCAAGCCGTGTCGACAGCAGTCCGCCAGTCGCGGCCGGGCGCGCGCCGGCGGGCGCAGGCGGCACCTTGAGCGGGGAGGGGAAATCGTCGTCGAAACTCAGCATGGCGGGTGTCTCCGAAACTCGTTCTTATATTGGGGCAAATCTTGGGTTTTCACTTGGAAGAACCACCTCCGGCCCGCTTGTTTTGGCAGGCGCGGAGGCGGCCGATTTTCATCGCGTCCTAGTTCATGGCCTTGAGCTTGTCGTAGAGGAATTCCGGCGTGAAATCCTGGCCGTCGAGCCAGGCGATCGACGCGAGTCCGTAGTCGAGGTAGAACGCCGAGAAGCGGTCACGATCGCGGAGCGGCTCGAGCTCCTCGCCGTGCAACTCGTCGGACAGGTCCACCACTCCCTTGCGTCCATCGTTGAATTCCAGCCAGACCTTGTAATCGCCGAGGTAACGCGCGTCGATAACGTGCCTTGGCGCAAACTCGTACCGAGCCAACAGGTGCCTCCTTTCGCGAAGTGGACGTTCCGTGCCTGCCGTGGCTACCGACGCCAAACGCTCGCGACGGCTCCCGCAGAGGCACCACACTGGGACCCCATCCTGGAGAAAAATCGGCGCGCAGCGGCATGACGTTCCGCGAGCTGCGCGCCCCCAGGAAAACAACTGCGAGCCGTTGCCGGCCCTTTTCGGTCTTGCTGGTCCCTGGCGCGTACACGCCAACTTCGCGTCCTGTCTGGGTCCGCGCGGGTCCGTCATCCCGGTATCGCCGCGCAATGCTCTTGGTGTCATCGCTGCTGTCGCTTTACCGGTTCACCGAATTTGGTCGGGTGCCATGCCGGTCAGGATCCACCGGGCCACGACATCCACCACCTGAAAATCCTTGCCGCTGAAGCGCGGCCTGTTCGCTGCTTCGCTGTAGGTGCTCTCCGCGTGCTGCGCGCGCTCGTCGTGCACCGTCACAAGCGTCTTGCGGCCCCATGTGCGCGCAACGGTTGCGCACGTCAGGCTGGCATCGCGCCGATACCGGACGGCGAGCATGCGCATCTGGTCGGACTTCTGCGGCTGGTCGAACGCCTCGTCGGAACAGGCGAGCAGGATTGCGCCCGCAAGATCCCCGATATTGGCCGTTGCGACGGCAGCCGACAGCGCGCCATTGTTGACGCCGAGCACCCACGTTTTCGCCAACGGCCACTGCGTCTTCACCCAATCCACGGCGGCCTGCAGATCGACGACATGCCGCTCCGACATCCGCCATTCGCGATCCATCACCGGCTTGTCGGAGGGCGGTGACAATGCCATCACCGGACCGCCGATCGACAACGCCAGCCGCTCCCGCTGCGACAGCGGCAATCCACCCTGCACGCGCGGCACGCCGTCGGGACACGTCACCGCAAACCCGCCACCACCGCCGGAGAGCACGATCACCGCGTGCTCGTCCTCCGCCGGTGGCGCGCCTCCCGACGTCACCAGCAACACTTCGCGTGCGCCGGGTCGCGCTTCCAGCACCTGAACGCGTTCGCGTATCGCCTCCGCGGGCACCGTCGCCGGTGCGGCAGGGACGACGGCGGCCGCCGTCATGGCTGCGCTTTGCAAGAGCGGGTGCTATTGGCACGCCTCACAACTCGGGTCGTCGATCGCGCAGAACTTCGGTTCCGGCTCCGCCACAGCCGCAGGCTTCGCACGACCTTTCGCGCCGACTGCCGGAATCCCACCCGACTCCGACACGGCGTTGAGCTCGCCGCCCAGGCCGGTCGATTTCTCGGCGGACGTAGCAGCCAGTGTGCGCAGGTAGTACGTCGTCTTCAAGCCGCGCATCCACGCGAGCTTGTACGTGTCGTCCAGCTTTTTGCCCGACGCACCCGCCATGTAGATGTTGAGGCTCTGCGCCTGGTCGATCCATTTCTGCCGACGCGCACCCGCTTCGACGATCCACCCCGCGTCGATCTCGAACGCCGTCGCGTACAGCTCGCGCAGCGGTGCGGGCACGCGGTCGATCTTCGCGAGCGAGCCGTCGAAGTACTTCAGGTCGGACACCATCACGTCGTCCCACAGACCGAGTGCCTTCAGATCCTTGACGAGTTGCTCGTTGACGACCGTGAATTCGCCCGACAGGTTCGACTTCACGTAGATGTTCTGGTAATCGGGCTCGATCGACGCGGCGACGCCGATGATGTTCGAGATCGTCGCCGTGGGCGCGATGGCCACGCAGTTCGAATTGCGCATGCCGTGCGCGGCGATGCGCTCGCGCAGCGGCGCCCAGTCGAGCGACGACGATTCGTCGATTTCGACATACCCGCCGCGCTCGTCGCGCAGCATCGGCAGCGTGTCCTGCGGCAGCACGCCGCGATCCCACAGACTGCCGCGATACGACGGATAGCGGCCCCGCTCCTCGGCAAGCTCGGTCGATGCCCAGTACGCGTGGTGGCACACGGCTTCCATCGACGTATCGGCGAATTTCAGCGCCGCCGCCGATCCGTACGGAACGCGCATCAGGTGCAGGCAATCCTGGAAGCCCATGATGCCGAGCCCGACCGGCCGGTGCTTGAGGTTCGAGTTGCGCGCCTTCGCCACCGCGTAGTAGTTGATGTCGATCACGTTGTCGAGCATCCGCATTGCCGTGGTGATCGTGCGCTTCAGCTTCGCCTGATCGAGCTCGACGCGCCCGTCCACCTCATGCATGTGCGCGAGCATGTTCACCGAGCCCAGGTTGCACACGGCGATTTCGGTTTCGCTGGTGTTGAGCGTGATTTCCGTGCACAGGTTGGAGCTATGCACGGTGCCGACGTGCTGCTGCGGCGAGCGCACGTTGCACGCGTCCTTGAACGTGATCCACGGATGCCCGGTTTCGAACAGCATCGACAGCATCTTCCGCCACAGCTGGTTCGCCGGAATCCGCTTGGCCAGCTTCAGTTCGCCGCGCGCCACCTTGTCTTCGTAGCGCAGGTACGCCTCCTCGAATGCGCGGCCCCAGCGATCGTGCAGGTCCGGCACGTCCGACGGCGAGAACAGCGTCCAGTCGCCGCCTTCGACGACGCGCTTCATGAACAGGTCCGGAATCCAGTTCGCCGTGTTCATGTCGTGCGTGCGCCGGCGATCATCGCCAGTGTTCTTGCGCAGCTCGAGGAATTCCTCGATGTCGAGGTGCCAGGTTTCCAGATACGTGCAGACCGCACCCTTGCGCTTGCCGCCGTTGTGCGCGAGCCCCGCGGCCGTCATGTACGACTCGTCGACATCCACCTTCAGGTCGACGACGAGCGGCTTCGGTGCGATGGGCGTTACGGCGCGCACGCGCGAGAATATGGTGCCCCCGAGCGTGATCCAGTTGCGCTTTCCGATCGGCTTGCAGCCCACGAGCGCCGCGATCTCGGGAACGGCGGGCACGCGCAGGTCGAATGCGCGCGTGGGCTTGTGGAACGAGACCGTGGCGAGTGCGTCGCCAGCGGCGTCCTGCGGATGCTCACGCTCGCGCACCTGGCCGCTGACCGGCACGCCGAGGCGCAGGCACTGATAGCGAAGACCTTCGGCGAGCGGCTGCGATGCCGACGTGAAGTAGATCTCGGCGCCGCGCGAGACGCCGCCGTCGGATTCGAGCAGCCCGCGCACGAGCGCGAGCGTCTGCGGACGTGGCAGGTGCGCAAGCCGCGGCGCGATCCGCTTGCGGTGCGAATCGTCGTACAGATCGTCGCGCGAGAACGGGATGGTGTGCGGTCCGGCGCCGACAATGCCGCCCGTCGTCGCGTTGCGCACGACACCGCGGTCGGCGGCCCATTGCACCTGCAGATGCGTCTCGCCCCGCGACGCCGTGCGGAACTGCACGCCGTGCTGCTGCAAGTATTCCTGAACGAAGGCAAGGTGCTCGTCTCGCGCCGGATTGCCCGACACGCTCCACTGCTTGCCGTCCTTGGCCAGGTGACCATCGCCGAGCAAGATGCCGTAGAGGCGCGCATCGTCCTCGGCGATGCCGTCGACGGGCACGACTTCGGTCGGAATCGTGAGGCCGATGTAATCGCCGACCTTCAGCTGGCCGGCATCGGTCCACTTCGGCGCGATCTTGCCCTTCGCGATCCAGTCGTGCGTACGCTCGCTTGATTGCTCGAGCGGCACGCCGCACAGCGCCCAGAACGGATGCGCGTCGGTCACCTCGATCGGCGCCAGCGAATGCTTGACGTCGACGGCGACCATCGGCTCGGTCTGTTCGTAGACGAGCTTGTCCGTCACTTCGCGATAGACGCCACTCTGGCCGAGGACGAGGTCGCCGGTCTGCACCTGCCGAATGGGCAGCACGCCGCGCGACGTATATACCTGCGTGTCCGGCGCGAAGCACTGGTTGACGGCCACCGCCGTGTCGTTGACCACCTTGAGGAACGGCACCACACCCTGCGACTTGCCGTTCGTCCCTTTGATGTGCGAACCCATCGCGCGGACGTTCGTCCAGTCGTTGCCAAGGCCGCCGGCGAACTTCGACAGAAGCGCGTTCTCCTTGATCGCCTCGTAGATGCCGTCGAGATCGTCGGAGACGGTCGTCAGGTAACACGACGACAGTTGCGACCGGTGCGTGCCCGAATTGAACAGCGTGGGCGTCGAGCTCATGAAGTCGAACGTCGACAGCACGTCGTAGAACTCCATCGCGCGCGCTTCGCGGTCGACCTCGTTCAGCGCGAGGCCCATCGCGACGCGCATGAAGAAGCATTGCGGCAGTTCGAACCGGCGTCCGCCGACGTACTGGTCGATGAGGAAATAGCGGTCGTACAGCGTCTGCAGGCCGAGATACCCGAACTGCAGGTCGCGCTCGGGCTTCAGCGCCGCGCCGAGCTTCGCGAGGTCGTACTGGGTGAGCGCATCGTTCAGCAGGCCGACCTTGATCCCGTGCTTGACGAACTGCGGGAAGTACTCGGCGTACTTCGATTGCATGTCGGCTTGCGTCGCTTCCTCGCCAAGCGCTTCGAAGCGCAGCGCGTCGAGCAACAACCGCGCGGTGACATACGAGTAGGCAGGATCCTTCTCGATCAGCGTGCGCGCGGCGAGCACGACGCACTTGCGCACTTCCTCCATCGGCACGCCGTCGTAAAGGTCCTTCAGCGTTGCTTTCAGGATGCGGTTGGGCTCGGCATCGGCCAAGCCTTCGCAGGATTCCTTGACGAGCGCAGTCAGGCGCTCGAAGTCCAGCGGCTTGCGCACGCCGTTCTCGATGACGTGCAGCGTCGTATCTTCGGCCGGTGGCGCCTTCTGCTGCTTTTCCTGCGCGCGTTCCTGTGCGCGCTTTTCGCGATACAGCACGTATGCGCGCGCGACTTCGTGCTCGCCGCCGCGCATCAGCGCGAGCTCGACCTGATCCTGGATTTCCTCGATATGGATCGCGCCGCCATCCGGCTTGCGCTTCAGCAGCGCGGCGACGACCGCGTCGGTGAGGCGCGTCACCTCGTCGCGCACCCGCGCGGAGCTCGCACCTTGGCCGCCGTTGACGGCGAGGAACGCCTTGGTCAGCGCGATCGTGATCTTCGCGGGCTCGAACGCGACGACGGCGCCGTTGCGGCGGATCAGCTTGAACTGCGCGAACCGCGGGTCGGCGCTGGTTGCGACCGGGCTTCCGGGTTCTCCCACCATCAGGTCTCGTGGCGGCGTTGCGGGGGAGGATGCGGAAGTGGTGGCGATACGCATGAAATCGGCTCCTGATTGATGCCTTGTTGGTTGCTGCTCGTGGGCAGCGTTATTCGGGATTTGGCGCGCCCAGTGGCGCGACTTTCCGGGCAGCAGCCCGCGAAAGCGGGCGGCGGATTCTCCGTATCCATACGCCCCTTGGCGCCAGGCGGCGCCGAATGTGACATCCCAGTGAAATCTACTATATGTTGTGTCGCACAGCGTTTTCAATACAAAGCATAGTAGCTCGATGGGGCAAGCGCAAGCCTTTTTTACTCCACAGCGGGCGGCCCGAAAACAGGCGCAAAAACAGTCCGCTACCGCGGTATTTGCAAACGATCACCGTTGTGCGCACCGGGTATCCACTGGTTTGTCCACAGCGCCGCCAGATAATTCGTTTTCCGACGAACGGAGCCTGCGGGCGTTGCAGTTTTACGACACCGTCATCCGGCCCGGTGAGGGCAACGCAAACAGCGCACCGCCCGCGATCGCAACGATCCGCTCGTTGGCTTCAAGCTCGAATTCGGCAAGCCCCGTGAAGCGCCCGAACGCCGGCAGGATCGCTCGCCGCGCGCCGAGGACGAAGCAGGGCAGTCGCGCCGATTGCTCGCCGCTGCCCTGAATGCGCACGCCGGGGTGAAGATGTCCGCAGAGTGCATAGCCCGTGGGCGGCGCATTCGTCTTGTGGCACGCGAGGAACGGCGGTAGCGCGTAGGGCTCGTCGACGCAGCGAACGTTCCAGTCCGCTGGTGGGTCGCCTGCGCGCGCGTCGTGATTGCCGCGAACGAGCACGACATCGGTGGTCGCATGCCGCGTTCGCCACGCGACAAACGCGTCGGACAGCGCCGGAACGCGCCCGGCCCTGGCGTGCAGGAAGTCCCCGAGAACGACCAGACGTGCGGCGCTCGTGCGCTCGATCAGGCACGTCAGGCGCGCGAGATCGGCGGCCGTCGAGCCGCGGGGCAGCGGCACGCCGCCCGCGCGGAACGCCGCGGCCTTGCCGAGATGAACGTCGGCGACGAACACCGTGCGCTCCCGCAGCCAATGAAGTGCGCGCTCGGCGTGCAGCGCGACGCGCTCGCCACCCACGACGGTGTCGAGCACGCCGTCGTCGGCGCGCGCCGTCACGGGTGCGTCGAAACCAAGGAGGAGGGACACGAGAACGAGTGGAGTTGCGAGGCGTTTGCGCGGCCGCGCGTCGACGGCGCACAATCAGAGGAGAATTGTAGCCGAGCCCGCGCGGTTTCGACGTAGCTGATCGCCGCGCCGACGAAATCAACGATGCCACGCTTCGCCGCCAACCTTACGTTCCTGTTCAACGAAGTGCCGTTCCTCGAACGTTTCGGCGAGGCGGCGCACGCGGGATTTCGCGCCGTCGAGTTCGCATTTGCATACGAGTACCGGATCGCGGAGATCGTCGCTCGGCAGCGCGAGCATCGCCTCGAAGTTGTGCTGATCAATGCACCGTCGGGCGATTGGGCGGCCGGCGATCGCGGCCTCGCATCGCTGCCGGGGCGCGAGCACGAGTTCACGGCGGCCATCGCCAACGCGCTCCAATACGCGCGGGCGTTCGGATGCCCGCGTATTCATGTCATGGCCGGCGTCGTTCCCGAAGGGGCAGATGCGGCCGAACGCGAGCGGCGCACGCGCACGTACGTTCGCAACCTGCGCCTTGCCTGCGCCGAAGCGGCGAGCCAGGGCGTGACGATCATGATCGAGCCGATCAACGCCCGCGACTTCCCGGGTTATCTGCTGAACACGCAGGCGCAGGCGCACGCGATCAGGTCCGAGATCGGCGCGAAGAACCTCAAGGTGCAGATGGATCTCTACCATGCGCAGATCGTCGAGGGCGACCTGACCGAGAAGCTGCGGATGTACCTGCCACACATCGGCCATGTGCAGATCGCGAACGTGCCGGGGCGCACCGAGCCCGACGTCGGCGAGATCAACTATGGCTACCTGTTCAAGGTGCTCGATGAGTTGAAGTACGACGGCTGGGTAGGCTGCGAATACCGGCCTGTCAAGGGCACGGCGGCAGGCCTGACGTGGCTTTATCGGCTGCTGGACCGAAAGCCGTCGACGTTCAAGGCATCGGACTGATCGAGCGGCGGGAAGGGGCCCGACTCATGGCATTGTCGTTCACGTGGCTTGCAGCGGATTTCGCGACGGCACCGCAACTGACGGTCGAGAACATGGCCGAGGCAGCCGCTGCGGGATTTCGCAGCGTCGTCAATAATCGCCCCGACTTCGAGGCCGGGCCATCGCAGCCGGCATCCGACGCGATCGAGCGTGCGGCGCAGTCCGCCGGACTCTCCTATGCATTTCTGCCGGTGCAGTCGGCGTATCAGTCGCCCGCGGAAATCGCTCGCATGCACGAGCTGCTGCAGCAATTGCCGAAGCCGGTGCTCGCGTTCTGCCGCTCGGGCGCGCGCACCGCGAATCTCTATCGCGCGGCCCAGGCGCTCGACTCAGGATCGCAGCGCTAAGGACCGCGCGGGGCACCTCGTCGCCCGCTCACGACGTCGGCCTCCTTGCGCGGCCGCACCGTTGCACGACGTCCGCGAATCGGCTCCCGCGCTGATTCGCGATTGCCGTCGATCCCGCTTCGCGGGTCCCTCGCCGGCCGCTCACAGCGCGGCCTCCTCGCACTGAACTGCAGATGCGCAACGTCAGCGTTGTCGGCCTTCGGCGCTGATTCGCGTTTGCCGTCGATCCCCGTTTCGCGGGGCCCCGCGCCGGCCGCTCACAGCGCCACACTCATTCCGCCATCGATCATCACCATCTGCCCGGTGACGTAGTTCGCCGCCGCCGACGCTAGGAACACGGCGAGTCCGGAGATCTCCTCGGGCTCGCCCCACCGTCCCGCGGGCGTGCGCGCCTTCACCCACGCGGTGAACTTCTCGTCGTCGAGCAGCGCGCGATTCATTTCGGTGGCGAAGTAGCCGGGCGCTATCGCGTTGACCTGGATGTTGTGCGGCGCAAGCTCCACTGCCATCCCGCGGGTCAGTTGGCGGATGCCGCCTTTTGCCGCCGTGTAGGGCACCACGCTCGGCCGCGCGAGTTCGCTCATCAGCGACGCGATGTGGATGATTTTGCCGCGCTTGGCGGCGATCATGCCCGGCAGCACTGCCTGCGAGACGAGGTAAGGCGCCGTCAGGTTGGTGGCGATGATCGCATCCCAGTCGTGCTGCGGAAAGTCGACGAACGCATGCCGACGCTGAATGCCGGCGTTGTTGACGAGCACGTCGATCGGACCGCTGCGCCGGGCCGCATCGGCAACGCCTTGGCGCACCGCATCGGCGTCGGTCACGTCGAAGAGCGCGACATCCGCCGCCAGGCCTTCGCCCGCGAGCACGCCGACGGCGCCGCCCAGTGCATCGGCGTTGCGCCCGTTCAGGATGACGCGCGCGCCGGCTGCAGCGAGTCCGCGTGCGATCGAGAAGCCCAGGCCGCGGTACGCACCGGTCACCAGCGCGACGCGGCCAGTCAGGTCGAATGGATTGGGGATATTGGGCATTGGTTCGTTCCCGGACGTTGGGTCAGCAAAGGGTGAGCTATCGCGTGCGCGGATGTCGGCGAACGAATCCGTCATCGCGTGCGCGGCATTGCGGCCGGACACTGTAGCGGATTGCGCGGCGCGCGCCATCCCCTTTCATCATGCGAGGATTGCTTTCCCGGCCGCGACGGCCACGCTCACTTCTGCGCGGCGGCCTCGAGATCGGCGACCATTCGCGCCACGCGCGCCTCCAGCGCTTCGGTTGTCAGCTTCTCGCGGAAAAGCTCGACGATCAGCGGAAACGCGAAGGGCGTCGGTCGCATGGGCTGCGTGACGATGGCGGCGCAGCTTCGCATCCGAGCGAGCGCGGCGGTAAGTCGCGGTGCCTCGAGCTGGCGGTCCAGCACTTCGTGCGTTGCCTGGCGCAACAGCAGATTGTCCGGGTCGTACTCGTTGAACACGTCCCACAGCAACCCGCTCGACGCCTGCAGTTGGCGGTTCGATTGCGGCTGGCCCGGGTACCCCTGGAACACGAGTCCCGCCACGCGTGCAATCTCGCGAAACTGGCGGCGACCGAGCTCGGCGGCGTTCAGACCGGCGAGGATGTCGGTCGCAACCCCGGGTGCTGCGAGCAATGCGCCGATGTCCCGCAGCGTCAGCTCGAATGGCACGGGCGAGAGGAGCCCGAATCCGTAGTCGTTGATCATCATGCTGAAGCTGCGCGGCTGCGCGCGCGACAGCCGATAGCTGAACAGCGTCGCGAGGCCGAGGTGTGCGAGCCGGCCTTCGAATGGATAGAAGAACGCGACGTAGCCGTCGCGGAGCTTTATCCGTTCGCACAGCCATTCGCGCTCGTCGGGCAGTGCGGACCAGCGGCGCTGCAGCTCGAGCAGCGGCCGGACGAGCGCAAGTTCGGGCGACGCGTAGACGCCGCGCTTCGCTTCACCGATCAAGCGCCGCGTGCGCTCGGACAACAGCGACGACAGCGGCATTTTCGTGCCGAGCCACCGTGTGACGATCGCCGCCTTCTGCGACGCGAGCTTCACCCACGCCGTCATCTCGCGCACGCGAACGAATTCGAGCACGCGTCCGGCGAACACGAAGCAGTCGCCCGGCGACAGCCGCGCGATGAACGATTCCTCGACGTTGCCGAGCCGCCGGCCGTTGCGAAGCTGGACGACGATGCTCGCATCCGAAACGATTGTGCCGATCTGCGCGCGATGCCGACGCGCGATCTGCCGGTCGGGCACGCGCGCGACGCCGTCGTCGCCGATGACGACGCGCCGGTACTCCGGATATGCGTTGAGGCTCGCACCGCCATGCACGACGAAATCGAGCGCCCAGCGCCATTCGTCGTCGGTTAGCGCTCTGTACGCGTGCGTTCCGCGAACCTCGCGCTTCAGCTCGTCGAGACGCACGCCGCCGGCGAGCGCGCACGTGACGATATGCTGGACGAGCACGTCGAGCGGCGCCTGCAACGCGAGTCGCGGCTCGATGCGCCGATCGGCGGCCGCTTCCCGCGCAGCGGCGGCCTCGACGAGCTCGAGCGCCTGCGTGGGCACGACGGTGATCTTCGATACGGCGCCCGGCTGATGACCGCTGCGTCCGGCGCGCTGCAGCAGGCGCGCTACCCCCTTCGGACTGCCGATCTGCAGCACCTGCTCGACGGGCGCATAGTCGACGCCGAGGTCGAGACTCGACGTGCAGACGACCGCTCGAAGCTGGTTCGTCCGCAAGCCTTCCTCTACCCAGTCGCGGACTTCGCGCTCGAGCGACCCGTGATGCAGCGCGATCTGGCCTGCCCAATCCGGCCGTGCCTCGAGCAGCGCCTGGTACCAGATCTCGGTCGCGGAGCGCACGTTGGTGAAGATCAGCGTCGATCGCGCGGTGTCGATCGCGCGCACCACTTGCGGAAGCAGCTTGAGGCCGATATGGCCGCCCCAGGGAAAGCGCTCAATCGTCGGCGGGCGCGCCGTGTCGATCGTGATCTCCTTGACCGACAGTCCCTCCACGATGCGACCTGCGTGCCCCGGACCGACGAGGCAGGCGAGCGAT
>Ga0207648_10005641_pt1 | contig 12565 bp, 14 predicted proteins | sample KBSMisM32_FD_184310 | JGI IMG/M metagenome (GOLD analysis project Ga0207648, IMG submission 184310) | Miscanthus rhizosphere microbial communities from Kellogg Biological Station, Michigan, USA - KBS Miscanthus M3-2 (SPAdes) (version 2) | ecosystem: Host-associated > Plants > Roots >...
TAGGTCACCCAGGCGATCGACGCGGTCGGCAAGGTGAGCGTCGCCTGGTGCCAGCCGACGAGCGAGCGGTCGTCGCGCCGGAACGCGAGCCAGTTGAGCCAGAGCTCGTTCGGCCGTCCGCTGCCTGCGGCGAGCCGCGCGAAGTGATCGTGCAACGCGCGCTCGTCGGCGGGCGGTGAGCCGATCATGTAGCGGTAAAGCGACTCGTCGGCGAACGACGCGTACGCGATGCGCGCGTGGTCGCTCGCGAGCGGCTCGAGGTCCAGGCGCGAGGTCGCGAGCGTCGGCGTCATTCGAGCTCCAGCACGTCGATCCACGCAACCTCGCAATTGTGGTCGCCAAGTGCAAGCGAGCTGGAGTAGTGGAAGCCGGACGGGCCGACCGCGTCGACCAGCGTCGCCTTGAACCGGATCACCTGTCCGGGCCGGATGCCGGCGAGCGTCTTGCGGATGACCGGGTCGCCCGGGATCGTATGGACGTGCGTCAGCGCCGTGAACATCTGGTTGAGCTCGGGCCACGGGTGCTGCGACAGCTCGGAGCCGCGTTTCAGCTCCGGAACGACGAAGCGCGAGGAGAACGACTTGTACTGCGGGAACGAAAGCTGGTCGACGATCCGCGGGTCCGACAGCGTGCCCCAGCCGAGCGCGAGGTCGGTCGGCGCGAGCGCGGCGAACTCGCCGAGGTCGTAGTTGCGGCGCGCCAGCACCATCGCGCGGCCCTCGAATTTGCCGAGCGACGCGTAACGAAAGCCCTTGTCGTCGCGCCAGGGAGCGCGCGTCTCGCCGACCTCGATCGACGGCCCGACCTCGACCGCGATGCCCGGCGGGTGCGACACCACGCGCTCGTGACGGAACCAGTTCCAGCCGCCCCACAGCGAGAGCACGGTCAGAACCGCGAGCAGCCAGTGCACGGTGCCCCCGGGGCTTCGGCGACGTCAGTCGCGGAAGTTCTGGTACTGCAGCGGGAAGTCGGTGATGGTCTTGCGGACGAGCGCGATCGCCGCCTGCAGGTCGTCCTTCTTCGCGCCGGTCACGCGCACCGCGTCGCCCTGGATCGACGCCTGCACCTTGAGCTTGGCGTCCTTCAGCGTGCGCACCAGCTTCTTGGCGAGCTCCTGCTCGACCCCGGTCCGCACGGTCACGACCTGCTTGACCTTGTTGCCGGAGATCTTCTCCGGGTCGGCGTTCTTGAGGCTGCGCGTGTCGACGCCGCGCTTGGCGAGCTTGGCGGTCAGGATGTCGGTCACCTGCTTCAGCTTGAACTCGTCGTCGGCGAAGAGCGTGAGGGTCTTGTCGGCGAGCTCGACGCGCGAGTCCGACCCCTTGAAGTCGAAGCGGGTCGAGACCTCCTTGTTGGCCTGGTCGACCGCGTTGCGGACCTCGACCTGGTTCACTTCCGAGACGATGTCGAAGCTGGGCATGGCTTGACTCCGGTGGGGCGGCGAACGTAGCACGCGCTCCCGCGCGGGGCAATCCGGCGTCGCCCGGCGGCGACGGTGTGTCGCGCGCGCCACGGGAGGACCCCCGCGCCGCCGCCTTGGGCGGAGTTCCTTGCCATCCACGGTATGCTTTTGGCACGCTATGTGCGTTATGGACGTCAGTCGCATCAGGAGACCGCCATGGACCCTGTGATCCCGATTGCCGACTTGCAGTCCATCTACTCGGTCGCCGAGGTCGAGCGCGCCGCCGAGGACGGCGCCGCGCGCCGCAACGAAGGCCTCAAGAGCTGGTACGAGCGCATGCGCGAGCTCGGCGGCTCGCGCTTCATCATCAAGCCGTCGACGACGGGCGCCGTCGACGACCTCGCCGAGACTTCCCCCAACTTCACCGACGTCATCGACGACCTGCGCAAGTCGCTCGCGCTCGCGATCTCCGGCCACGAGGCCGTCCAGTTCCTGCCGATCCTGCTGCTCGGCGAGCCGGGCCTGGGCAAGACCCACTTCGCCAAGCGCCTCGCGAACGCGCTCGGCACCGGCTACGAGTTCGTGTCGATGAACTCGCTGACCGCGGGCTGGGTGCTGACGGGCGCATCGTCCCAGTGGCACCACGCGCGTCCCGGCCGCGTCGCGCAGACGCTGGTCGAGGGCGAATACGCGAATCCGGTCATCGTGCTCGACGAGATCGACAAGGCCGGCGGCGACCACCGCTACGACCCGATGGGCGCGCTGTACGCGCTGCTCGAGCGCGACACGGCGACGCACTTCAAGGACGAGTTCATCGACGTCGACATGGACGCGTCGCACATCCTGTGGGTCGCGACGGCCAACGACGAGAGCGCGATCCCCGACCCGATCCTCAACCGGATGAACGTCTACGCGATCGACCGGCCCGACGCCGAAGGGTCGAGGCGCATCGCGCTGGCGGTGTACCGCGACATCGTCGAGTCGCACCGCTGGCCTTTCCCGCCCGAGCCGTCCGAGGGCGTGCTCGAGCGCCTCGCGTCGATCCCGCCTCGCGACATGCGCAAGCTCCTGCTCGACGCGTTCGGCACCGCGCGTCTCCAGGGTCGCGACGAGCTCGCGCCCGCGGACATCGACGCGAAGAAGCTCTGCGGGCGCAAGGCGCGCGTCGGGTTCTAGCGCGGTTCCCGGCTAGGGATCCTCGCCGGTCCGGATCTTCGACTTCCACAGCGACCACGGCCGCATCACGACGTCGACCTGCACCGTGTCGGCGAGCGCGGCTTCCTCGGGGTCGAGGTAGGTGACCGTGCCGCCCAGCGCGATCGCTCGCTGCTGGATCGCGGCGTTCGACTCGGTGTAGACGGCGCGGTACACCGCCACCGGGACGCTCGGTCCCACGGCGCAGAAGCCGTGACCGCGCATCAGCACGACCGCGTGACCGCCCAGCGCTTCGGCAAGCGCGTCGCCCTGCGCGACGCTGCGCACGAGCATGTCGGTCATCCCGAAGCGCTGGCGGATGTCGAACACCGGCGTCGGCGAGCTCAAGAAGCCGCTGACGTGGTGGATCGGCCGTAGCGGCACCGACGACGCCGAGAACGGGATCACCGACTGCGCGTGGCTGTGCACGACGGCTTGCACGTCGGGCCGCCGCCGGTAGATCGCGCCGTGCAGGAAGCGCTCGAGGAACGGGCGACGCGTGTCCTGGTCGACCGGGGTGCCGTCGAGGTCGAGCGTCATCAGGTCGTCGCGCGCGACCAGCGCGGGGGCGAGCGAGCGCGGGATCAGGAAGCGGTCGGCGTGTCGCGGGTCGCGTGCGCTGACGTGGCCGAACGCGTCGAGGATGCCGTGCTCGGCGAGGATGCGGTGGGCGGCGACGAGGTCGTCGGCCAGCGAGGCGAGGGCGGGATCGTCGCTCATGGCCCGGCATGGTAGCGCCCCGGCGCCCGCTGACAGTAGCCGACGGTCTTTGGCCTAGGGGACGAAAGGGGTTGGACCGATCCTCGGGGGAGGGCCCGGGGCGCATATTCGGGTCGGGGCGCCACGGCGCCGACTTTCAAGAGGCATCCATGAACCGAATGAAGGCCGCGCTCGCGCGCGGCGCGACGGTCGCGGCGCTCCTCGCGATCAACGGCTCGGTCTTCGCGGCGCAGCTCGGCGTGCTGGCGATGGCCGAAAGCGTCGGCGGCTACCGCGGCAACGAGATCGCCTACATCAACGGCGGGGTCTCGCGCGAGGAAGCCGACGCCCTGCGCAACGCGGCGCCGAACTTCCCGCTGCAGCTCGTGTTCACGCAGCGCGGGCAGCAGGGCGCGACCGACGAGTTCGTCGCCAACGCGTCGATCGTTTTCTTCGACGAGCGCGGCAACCAGGTGGCGTCGCTGAAGGACCAGGGCCCGATGTTCCTCGCGCGCCTGCCCGACGGCCGCTACACGATCGTCGTCGAGCACGACGGCCGGCGCCAGACGCGCCAGGTCGACGTGCGCAACGGCCGCACGAAGGTCGTGAACTTCCTCTGGAGCTAGCGGCGACGCGCTTGGTCAGTCGTCGAGCGTGCGCGGGAAGCTCGCCTTGAGCAGCCGCGACAGCGCGCGGTCGGCGAGAATGCGCCCGCCGGTCTGGCAGCGCGCGCAGTAGTTGCATTCGTTCTCGGCGTAGACGATCCGCTGCACCGGCGCGCCGCATACGGGGCACGGCTTGCCGAAGCGGCCGTGCACGGCCATGTCGGGCCGGAACGCGGTGACCTTGACCGGCCAGTCGCGGTCCGCCTCGTCGGATAGCCGCGCGGTCCATTCGATCAGCACTTCCCGCGTCGCCGTGTAGAGCTGCGCGATCTCGTCCGCCGCGAGCTTGGAGGTTTGCGCGAGCGGCGAGAGCTTCGCGCGGTGCAGGATCTCGTCCGAGTACGCATTGCCGATGCCCGCGAACGTCCTCGGATCGGTCAGCGCGCGCTTGAGCGTGTGGTTCTCGCGCGTGAGCAGGCGCTCGAACGTCGCGAGGTCGCAATCGAGCGGCTCGACGCCGCCCGGGTCGAGCGCCGCGAGGTCGCGCTCGCCATGGACGACGTGCAGCGACGCCCGCCGCTTGGTGCCTGCCTCGGTCAGGACGAGCCTGCCGCCGGGAAAATCGAACGTCGCGAGCGTGATGCGTCCCGCCGGTTTCGCGTTGGACGCGAGCCATTGGAATCGCCCGGCGATCATCAGGTGCACGACGAGGAACAGCTCAGCCTCCAGCGCGAGCACGATGCGCTTGCCGAGGCGGCGGACACCCACCACGCGCTTGCCGACGACCGCGTCGATCGGCGGCGTCGCGGTGCGGAGCAGGAACGGATGCAAGAGGGTCACGCGCTCGATCGGCTGCCCGACGAGGCGCGGCGCCAGCGCATGGCGATAGGCCTCGAGGTCCGGAAGCTCGGGCACTGCGGGCTTCGCTCAGCCGGTGAAGCCGTTGCGGCGGTGCGTGCCGTCGCAGAAGGGCTTGGTCGACGAGCCACCGCAGCGGCAAAGCAGCAGCGGATTGCCGGCCGACGTTCGGCCGTCCGTCGCGACGATCGTGACCGGCCCGTCGACCTGAAGCGGGCCATTGGCCAGCGGCGTCAGCGTCGCGGCGCCGCTCTCCGCGCGACCCGGCGTCGCGCTCGCGGGGAGGCGTCCTGCGTCGGCGAAGCGCAGTCGCTCATGCGAGCTGTCGCAATAGGGTTTGTTCGCCGATCCGCCGCAGCGGCAAAGCGTCGCCTGGCTCGCCGCGCGCTCGCCCGACGCGGTCACGACGACGAAGTCGCCGCCGCACAGATAGGGGCCGTTCGGGGCGGGCAGGATCGTGTTCATGCCGGGCTCGCTCGCTTGCCTCCGCTAGAATAGCCCCATGTCGAACATCCTCAACGACCTGCCGGTCGGCCACAAAGTCGGCATCGCGTTTTCCGGCGGTCTCGACACGAGCGCCGCGCTGCACTGGATGCGCGCGAAGGGCGCGATCCCGTACGCGTACACGGCGAACCTCGGCCAGCCCGACGAGCCCGACTACGACGACATCCCGCGCCGCGCGTTGAGCTACGGCGCCGAGAAGGCGCGCCTGGTCGATTGCCGCGCGGCGCTCGTCGCCGAGGGCATCGCCGCGCTGCAGGCGGGCGCGTTCCACATCTCGACCGGCGGCCTGCCGTACTTCAACACGACGCCGCTCGGGCGCGCGGTCACCGGCACGATGCTCGTCGTCGCGATGCGCGACGACGACGTCCACATCTGGGGCGACGGCAGCACCTACAAGGGCAACGACATCGAACGCTTCTACCGCTACGGGCTTCTCGCCAACCCGAGCCTGCGCGTCTACAAGCCGTGGCTCGACAGCGCGTTCATCGACGAGCTCGGCGGCCGCAAGGAGATGTCCGAGTACCTGAACCGCGCGGGCTTCGGCTACAAGATGAGCACGGAGAAGGCGTACTCGACCGACTCCAACCTGCTCGGCGCGACGCACGAGGCGAAGGACCTCGAGTTCCTCGACAAGGGCATGACGATCGTGCAGCCGATCATGGGCGTCGCGTTCTGGCGCGACGACGTGCCGGTGAAGCGCGAATCCGTGACGATCGCGTTCGACGAAGGCCGCCCCGTCGCGCTCAATGGGCAGCGTTTCGCGGACGAGGTCGCGCTGCTGCTCGAGGCGAACGCGATCGGCGGCCGCCACGGCCTCGGCATGAGCGACCAGATCGAGAACCGGATCATCGAGGCGAAGAGCCGCGGCGTGTACGAGGCGCCCGGCATGGCGCTTCTCCACATCGCGTACGAGCGCCTCGTCACCGGCATCCACAACGAGGACACGATCGAGCAATACCGCGATCACGGCCGCCGGCTCGGGCGCCTGCTCTACCAGGGCCGCTGGTTCGATCCGCAGGCCATGATGCTGCGCGAGACAGCGCAACGCTGGGTCGCGCGCGCGGTGACGGGAGAAGTGACGCTCGAGCTGCGTCGCGGCAACGACTACGCGATCCTCGATACGGTGAGCCCGAACCTCACGTACAAGCCCGAGCGCCTGACGATGGAAAAGGGCGCGTCGTCGTTCTCGCCGCAGGACCGCATCGGCCAGCTCACGATGCGCAACCTCGACATCGCCGACACGCGCGAGAAGCTGATCGTCTACGCGAAGACGGGCCTCATCGCGCCGTCGGGCAGCTCGCCCCTGCCGCGCCTCAGCGACGACAAGGGCGAGCGCAAGAAATAGCTCGTCAGTCGACCTTGATGCCGAGCTTGCGCACGACCGGCGTCCAGCGCTCGGCCTCGCCCTTGATCAGCGCGCCGAAATCGGCGGGCGTGCCGCCGACGAGGTCGAAGCCGAAGCCGTTCATCTTCTTCACGATCTCCGGATCCTTCAGGATCGCGCCGACCTCGGCGTTGATCTTCTGGATCGTCGCGGGCGGCGTGCCGGCCGGCACGACGAGCCCGTTCCACGCGAGCGCCTCGAAGCCCGGGTAGGTCTCGGCGATCGCCGGCAGCTCGGGCAGCAGCGGGAAGCGCTTCGGCGTCGTCACCGCGATCGCGCGCAACTTGCCCGCCTGGATCTGAGCCTGCAGCGGCTGCATGACCGCGAAGATCATCTGCGTCTCGCCCTGCACGGTCGACAGCACCGCGGGCGGCGAGCCGTTGAACGGCACGTGCACCGCGTCGATGCCCGCCATCGCCTTGAGCAGCTCGGCGTTGAGGTGCGAGCTCGAGCCGTTGCCGACCGAGGCGTAGTTGAGCTTGCCCGGATTCGCCTTCGCCCAGGCGACGAGCTCGGGCAACGTCTTCACCGGCAGCTCGGCGTTGACCGCGAGCACGTTGGGCTGGCTCGACGTGATGATCACCGGCGCCAGGTCCTTCTGCACGTCGTACGGCGCCTTCTGGATCAGCGGGCCCGTCGCGAGCGGCCCGTTGAACCCGAGCAGGATCACGCTGCCGTCCGCCGGCGCACGCGCGGTTTCCGCGGTCGCGACGGTGCCGCCCGCGGCGGGCTTGTTGTCGACGACGACCGGCTGGCCGAACTTGTCCTTGAGCTTCTCGCCGATCGCGCGCGCGAGCACGTCGAGCGAGCTGCCCGCCGGCGCGGGCACGAGGATGCGCACCGGCTTGTCGGGCCAGGACTGCGCGAACGCCGGCGGAATGACAACCGCGACGCCGATGAAGAGGAGCGCGAGGAGACGGCGAATGCGTTGCATGTTGCGTGGACCTCCTTCGAATCCGCCCGGATCAGCCCGGGCGATGGCAGACGGCCTCGACGTTGTGGCCGTCCGGGTCGAGCACGAACGCGCCGTAGTAGTCGGGGTGGTAATGGGGACGCAGGCCCGGCGGGCCGTTGTCCTTGCCGCCCGCGGCCATCGCGGCGCGGTAGAACGCGTCGACCTCGAGGCGCGTGACGGCGGCGAACGCGACGTGCGTGCGCGGTTCCGGTTGCGCGACCTTGCCCTCGCCGATCCAGAACTTGGGATGATCGCGGCCGAAGCCCGCGCCTCCCTCGTACTGGGCGAGCTCGGTGATGCCGAGCGAGGCGAGCGCGTGCGCGTAGAACGTGCGCGAGCGCTCGAGATTCGACACGGTCAGGCCGATGTGGTCGAACATCAGGTTCTCCTCAGTCGATGCGCCCGCAGACGAGATACTCGAGCAGCGCCTTCTGCGCGTGCAGCCGGTTCTCGGCTTCGTCCCACACGACGCTCTGCGACCCGTCGATCACCTCGGCGGCGACTTCCTCGCCGCGATGCGCGGGCAGGCAGTGCATGAACAGCGCGTCGGGCTTCGCGATGCGCATCATGTCGGCGTCGACCTGCCAGTCGGCGAACGCACGGCGGCGCACGTCGTTCTCGGCCTCGAAGCCCATGCTCGTCCAGACGTCGGTCGTGACGAGGTCGGCGCCGCGGCACGCGTCGTGCGGGTCGGCGAAGCTCTCGCAGCGGCTCGCGACGTCGGCGGGCAGGTCGGTGCGCCTGACCTCGTAGCCGACCGGCGAGCTCAGGTTCACGCGGAAGTCGAGCACCGCCGCCGCCTGCAGCCACGACGTCAGCATGTTGTTCGCGTCGCCGATCCACGCGACCGTGCGGCCGCGGATGTCGCCGCGGTGCTCGATGAACGTGTAGACGTCCGCGAGGATCTGGCAGGGATGGTGCTCGTTGGTGAGCCCGTTGATCACCGGCACGCGCGAGTGCGCGGCGAAGCGCTCGATGATGTCCTGGCCGAACGTGCGGATCATCACGACGTCGACCATGCGGCCGATCACGCGCGCGACGTCCTCGATCGGCTCGCCGCGCGAAAGCTGCGTGTCGTGGCGGTTGAGGTTGATCGCGATGCCGCCCAATTGGTTCATGCCGGCCTCGAACGACACGCGCGTGCGCGTGCTGGCCTTCTCGAACACCATCGCGAGCGTGCGATCGCGGAGCGGCTGATAGAGCTCGTAGCGCTTGAACCGGTCCTTGATCCAGCGCGTGCGCGCGAACAGGTGGGCGAGCTCGTCCGCGCTGAAATCGGCGAACTGCAGGAAATGCCTGACCGGGACGGGGGACATCGGGAAATGCTGAAAAAACAACAGTCTAGCACTTACGCCGCGCGATCGTCCTCGCTGCGCGAGAGCACGACGCGCTCGCGGCCCTGCGCCTTCGCGTGGTACAGCGCGCGGTCGGCGGCCGAGATGAGCTCCGCTTGCGTCATGCCGTCGTCGGGGGCGACGGCCACGCCGGCGGAGAACGTGAAGCCCGACAGCTTGTCGCTGCCCCACGGCACGACCAGCTCCTTGAGCTTGGTCGCGAGCGTCGAGAGCGCCTTGCGCGCCCCGGCGCCGTCGGTGTCGGGCAGCACGACGCAGAATTCCTCGCCGCCGTAGCGGCACAGCACGTCGGCCGGGCGCAGCGACGTCGCGAGCACGCGGCCGATCTGCATCAGCACGCGGTCGCCGGCGAGGTGGCCGTGGCGATCGTTGACGCCCTTGAAGTGATCGAGGTCGACGAGCGCGAGCGCGAGCGGCGCCGCGCGACGGTTCGCGCCGGACAGAAGCGCCGGCAACACCGAGTCGAGGTAGCGCCGGTTGAACAATTGCGTGAGCGGATCGTGCACCGCCTCGGCGGCCAGGCGGCTTTGCAGCTCCTCGACCTCGCGCACCTTGCGCTCGAGCTCGCGGTTGAGGCGCTCGAGCTGGCGGTTGATCGCGAGGCTCTCCTGGCGCTCGCGCTCGGCGCGGTCGCGTGCCTCGCGCGCGTGACGAAGCTCGTGCTCCGCCTTGAGCAGGAAATACTTGGCGCTCGCGCGACTGGTCATCCGCTCCTGCGTCACGTCGAGCAGGCGCACGTTCCGCGCGTACGCCTCCTGGAAGCGGCCGATCTTCGCGTTGCGCACCGCGGCGGCGGCGTAGGCCTTGCACAGCGTCGGCACGTGCTGGCGCTGCTCGGCGACCGCGATCGCATCGTCGAGCGCGGCGAGCGCGAGCGTGTCGTCGTCGCGCGCGTCGGCGAGCGCAGCGGCGGCCCAGCGCGCATAGACGGCGTTGTAGCCGCCGGGGAAGTTCGCGAGGATCGCCTCGGCCTCGCGCACGCAGCGCGCGGCATCGTCGACGCGGCCGTACAGCGCGTAGACCTCCGCGCCGATCGCCATGAAGTGGCCCTGCGACTGGCTCGGCATCGGCGTCGGCGCCTCGGCGAACATCGCGTCGACCGTCGCGAGCGCGCTGTCCCGGTCGCCGGTGCCGAGCTCGGCCTCGGCGAGGTTCGAGCGCGCGAACAGCAGCACCTGCGGGTTGTCGTAGCGCGAAAGCATCTCGATCGCGTCCTGCGCGAGCTCGCGCGCGGGCGCGTAGTCGCCGACGGTGACGAGCGACGCGGCGAGGTTCGACATCGCGGTCGCGAGGTGCGGCGACACGTCGATCGTGCGCAGCGTCTCGAGCGCGAGGTGCAGGTAGCGGATCGCCTCGTCGATGCGGTTGTCGTAGAAGTACGTCGCCGCGAGGACGTTGATCGCCCAGAAGCGGTCCTGCGGCGGCAGCGTCGCGTAGGCCTCGTCGTAGATCGCGAGGATCTGCTCGCGCGCGTCCTGCGGCATCTGCCGCATCAGCGCGAGGCGCGCCGCGCCGATGCGCGCGAGGAGCTCGCCGCGACGCTCGCCGAGCACGACGAAGCGCTCGAGCGCGGCGGGGATCGTGGTCGCCGCCGCGAGCGCCTCGCTCGTGAAGTAGAGCTGGTGCCAGCCGGTCGTGAGCTCCGCCCACGCGCGCGTGCGCTCGTCGCTGCCCTTGTCCTCTATTGCCGCGCTGGCGCGCCGGGCCGCCACCGCGGGCTCGCGGAAATGGGTGTCCCAGATGGCGTCGGCCGGGTCGTCGGGCCCGGCGTCGCGCGACGGGGAGCGCACATCGGGGGCGGCGTCGGGGGCGCTCACGGCGAGGTCCATCCCGTCAATGAAGCAAGCCGCATGCCGTGGCCGGTAAAATCGGCCCGGATGAGCGCAGCGGGCCTCGACGCCGTGATCTGGGGCTTCAACGCTGCCGGGCGGCCGTTCCGGCCGAGCGACTGGTGCGAGCGGCTCGCGGGCGTCACCGAGGCCTTCGGCCACGAACGCAAGGTGTCGTATGCGCCGTACGTGCGCCCGGTCAGCGTCGGCGATGCGAAGGCGGTCGTCGTCGGCGCGACGCTGGCCGACCTCGAGCCGCCGTTGCACCGGTTCCTGGTCAATTTCGCGCGCGACAACGCCCTGGTGCTCGAATACCGCGCCGGCGCGCTCGACGATCCGTCATCGCTGATGCCGCCGAAGCCCTCGCCCCGCGCGTCCGCCGAGCCGCAGGAGCCGGTGTAGCGGAGGTCGCAAACGACGAGAGCGCCGTGACGGCGCTCTCGGAGGGTGACGCGGTCGACCATCGCGCCGATCAGGTCATCGCCTTGATCGCGTGCGCGAGGCGCGACTTCGTGCGCGACGCCAGGTTCTTGTGCACGATGCGCTTGTCCGCGACGCGGTCGATCGACGACTGCGAGTCGTGGAGCTGCTTCAGCGCGGCGGGCTTGTCGCCGGCCAGAATCGCCTTCTTGACCTTCTTCACCGCGGTGCGCAGCTCGGACGTGAGGCTCGCGTTGCGCTTTCGCGTCGCTTCCGCCTGCCGGGCGCGCTTGCGGGCTTGCGCCGTGTTGGCCATGGATCTCTTCCCAGGAACGGTTGGACCCGGCCGACGAAGGCCGGGCAAAGACTTGGAATACTATCCCATTTTCGCAATTCCGGCAAGACCTTAGCTTTGAACCTCCTGCGCGCCGTCTTCACCGTTTCGGGCATGACGCTGGCGTCCCGCGTCACCGGCCTGGTCCGCGAAAGCCTCAAGGCGGCCGTGTTCGGCGCCGGCCCGGCGATGGACGCGTTCGAGGCGGCGTTCCGGCTCCCCAACCTGCTGCGGCGCCTGTTCGCGGAGGGCGCGTTCTCGCAGGCCTTCGTGCCGATCCTCGCCGAGTACCGGCGCACGCGCGGCCACGACGAGACGCACGACCTGGTCTCGCGCGTGGCGAGCCTGCTCGCCATCGCGCTCGTCGTCGTGACGATCGCCGGCGTGCTCGCCTCGCCGTGGCTCGTCTACCTGCTCGCCGGCGCGTTCGCGCGCGACCCCGCGAAGGAGGCGCTCACCGCCGACCTGATCCGCGTCGTGTTTCCGTACATCCTGTTCATCTCGCTGACCTCGCTCGCGGGCGGCGTGCTGAACGTGCACCGGAAGTTCGCGATTCCCGCGTTCACGCCGGTGCTGCTCAACGTCGCGATGATCGGCGCGGCGATCTGGCTCGCGCCGCACATGAACCCGCCGGTGATGGCGCTCGCGTGGGGCGTGTTCTTCGGGGGCATCCTGCAGCTCGCCTTCCAGGTGCCGGCGCTCATGAGGATCGGCATGCTGCCGCGCCTGCGCTTCGACTGGCGCGACGACGGCGTGCGGCGCGTGCTCCGGAACATGGCGCCGGCGATCCTGGGCGTGTCGGCGGCGCAGGTGTCGATCCTGATCAACACGCAGCTCGCCGCGTGGCTCGGCGACGGTCGCATCGCGTGGATCAGCTACGCGGACCGGCTGATGGAGTTCCCGAGTGCGCTGCTCGGCGTGGCGGTCGGCACGGTGCTCCTGCCGACGCTGGCGCGGCACGGCGGCGAGGGCGACGAAACGCAGTATTCCGAGCTTCTCGACTGGGGCCTGCGGCTCACGCTGCTG
>Ga0207648_10005643_pt1 | contig 12563 bp, 12 predicted proteins | sample KBSMisM32_FD_184310 | JGI IMG/M metagenome (GOLD analysis project Ga0207648, IMG submission 184310) | Miscanthus rhizosphere microbial communities from Kellogg Biological Station, Michigan, USA - KBS Miscanthus M3-2 (SPAdes) (version 2) | ecosystem: Host-associated > Plants > Roots >...
GAGTTCGCCGATTGAGCGCGCGAGGTCACGGCCGTTATTCTTTGCGTAAGCGCGAAGCGAAAGCGGGGTTTCAGAGAGCACAGTGCATTTCGCGAGCGCCGGAATTTGTTCCAGCTTTTGTCTGACCTGGGAGGCGTTGCCGTCGGCAAGGCGCAGGGTGACGGCGCCGGCGTGTTCCGAGCGCGCCTTCAATTCCTCGGGAGTGCCATTGGCGACAATCTGGCCGCGGTCAATGATGATCGCTCGCGAACAAGCGGCCTCCACTTCCTCGAGAATGTGGGTGGAAAAAATGATGGCCTTCGATTCACCCATTCTCCGAATCAGGGTGCGGACCTCGTGTTTTTGGTTCGGATCAAGGCCGTCGGTGGGCTCGTCGAGCACGAGCACTTTCGGATCATGAATGATTGATTGGGCGAAACAGGTGCGATGCCGATATCCCTTCGACAACGTATCAATGCTCTGGTGAACGACCGGCTCGAGGAAGCACATTTCCACCACACGCTGAACCGCACGCTTATTGGCTTCGCCGCGCAAGCCGCGCACCTCCGCCGCGAACTTGAGGAAACCAGACACCGTCATGTCTGTGTAGGAGGGAGCGTTCTCAGGCAAATATCCGATCAAGCGTTTCGCCGGAATCGGATTTTCCAGCATGTTGAACTCGCCGATTGAAACTTCGCCTTCCGATGGCGGGATGAACCCGGTCAGCATCCGCATCGTGGTCGATTTGCCTGCTCCATTCGGGCCGAGGAAGCCGAGCACCTCGCCCACTTTGACCGTGAAGGACACTCCGTTCACGGCCTGTTTCGCTCCGAATGATTTCTTGAGGTTTTGAACTGTTACCATGCGGTAGGGATCATTATTTTGGGAATGTGTAGGACACTCAATTTTTGAAAACGTTCAAGTCCGAAACTTCGATTCGTTGTTAGTTTTGAAATACGGAATCTGTGACTGGAAGTTCTGAATTGGGGGCCGAATGCGGAAGGAAGGGAATGCAACGCGCAACCTGGGAGGGACTTGCGCCAGAATTTTAGGCTATTTCGGTTTTCCGAACGCCTATGATGGGAGAGACAAGCAGAGATCCTTCGCGTCGCTCAGGATGACAAACTTTTAATGTCGCTCGAGGCATAGAGCGAGTGGCGGGCTCAAGAGCCAGCAATACTAATTCGCGCGAAGAATTCGCGGCAGCGGCTTAGAACCGTTCCGCTTGTAACCAACCATTTCACCTCGAACGGAGCGAGGATCGACGCGCGTTAGATTTCTTATCTGAGCGGGACGCAAAAGAGGGGTGTGCGCAATATCGCAAAGATAATTGGGCACCTCCCAGATATCTTCTTCTGAAGTCATCCATTCGTCGTCATCGAAGCGAGTAAGATTCACGGGTCGCGAGTAACGTCGCAACGTGCGTTCGCCACGCAGGTTGAAGTAGATATGGAAATAACTCAGGGCCAGTTCGCGCAAAGTTCGATAGATCGGTTCCCGGTAACGGCAGCCCGTAAAGTTTGACTTAGCCACGGCGCCCCAGTGCCCACGCACTTTATAGACCGCGATGACATGGTCGGTATCGTTGACCGCTTCAAGATCGAGAAGTAGCGGCGGGTAGCCAAGCACGCGGAGGGCGGCTGCGGCAAAGATTGCGCCTTCCAGGCAATGCGCGGTGCGTTTTCGCAGAACAATCCGCGGCGACCATGCCGTCAGGGCGAGATGATATGGTATCTCGTCGAGGAAACGTTGAACCCCGACCGGCGTTTTCAAGGACCGGAGTTTGCGCAGTTCGTTTGGAGTCCACACGCGCAACGAACCGTTTCCCGAAAACTTGAATGAACTCGGAGGCATCAATGACGAGCGGAGCAAGAGCGTAGCCAGCTTATTTTATTTCCGCCTTACCCCTGATGTGGAGTTGGGGTCTGCCGGTGATTGGGTTGACGCTTAAAGTTGCGCCCTGCCGGTTTTCTTCGCGGCCAGGCAAAAAACTTAGCGCGGCACCGCAAAGACAACCCAGGATCAGTCCGATCACAAACCCGATTAGTGCCGTCCTTCGCATTGACGAAACTTGGGTCGGCAGCCGGTCAGACGCAAGACGGAGAGATTTTTCGGGGAGGACACACAATGCGCAAGGGAATTGTTCCGTTCGTAACGATGACGCTGCGTGCAAACTCTGGGGAGCGCACGCGCCTCGCGTGCACCGCTCGGCGCCTCGCCGAACGGATGAGAGTTTCGTGGCGGTTTCGTGGTCCTCTTATGCGCGCGAGTGGATGTTTGCAGCGCCGCGCCGCAAACAGCACGCGAGGGCGCGTGCGCTCCCCGGATTCAACCGCGCAGGTTTCTGAAGTTCGGGCACCGATCACGCTCCCCGGGACATCTTTTTTCACCACGAAAAAAAGAAGCTTGCCTCGGGGAATCCTCCGCGGATTCACTGTCGCTCTATGAAATTAACAACTGTAGGCGGAATGATAGCGGCGGGCGTTTTTGCTTGCTCCGGACTGGTGCAGGCCGGTTCGACCAAAGAGTATCAGGTAACCGGGCCTGTTCTCGAAATGAACGACACCATGATCGCGGTGCAAAAAGGCAAAGATCGCTGGGAGATCGCGCGTGACTCCAGCACGAAGGTCAATGGCGACGTGAAGGTAGGCTCGAAAGTGACGATCATGTACACGATGACCGCCACGACGGTGGAAGCGAAAGAAGGAAAAGCCGCCCCTAAGAAATAGGCAGTCCCCTCCCTCCATGTGAGCCCCCCGGGCGGACCGAGACGTTCGCGTCCTTACGCCGAAAACCTCGGTCTCCCGTTTGGGCTCAGCACTGATCAGGCCGCAGCTACCGAGCGCTGGTTCCACTCCTGGCGCGTTTGACGCAATTCAGCATTCAACACTGTGAGCGGCGCCGGCACACCTTTGTATTTCTTGGTGATTCCGTTAACCGTCTTCTTCACTGCGCCGCGATCGACGAGGCTTTGCAGTTTTTCGTAAGCGCGTAGACGAAGCATTTCTTCACCGCCGCTGGCTGCATTGCGCGCGCGCAAATTGGCGAAGACAAGCTCGAAGAGGGGTTTGAATTCGTAAGATGTTTTGCTGGCAAAGACTGCCACAAGCTCCTCGGTGATAATGTCAGGAGCACGACGTGAAAATGCTTTGCCGGTAGAAATTGCCATCCGCGATTATAGCATCATTGCGCGGAATTGCGATCTTGTTGCGGCAGTTTTGCCAATTTTGATCTCATTTCCTCGCCCTGTCGCACAATTGTCGCGGGGCTGAGATGGTCGGGATCACGTTCGATCCCATGGGTAAAAGCTAGCCAGACGGTGCTTCGAATTTACACCAAATGGTGTCGGAACTAGTCCTGCCGGCGCGCGCGAAAAAAGCGGAGCCAAGAAAATTTGGTGGCAGCGTTTACTGACTGATGAAGTTCGTTCCGAGGGAAATCAGGCCAACAACAGAATAGTGCGGCGCCTTCCGGCGAGCCGGTCCTTCGCGCTGGCTTGCAAGCTGCTAAGCGAATCTCCAACATGAATTCGCACCGTTCACTCATCGGTAATTTCACCGAGGTAGGAGCAGTTCTTCCCGGAAAATCCAAAAGCAGGACATCACGTCAACCAACTCGTCACGTCCGAAGAAAATCCACGCGTGCCAGGCATAAAAGGCGCCCGGCGCCGGGCACACTAGCCCAAAAACGCAATCTGGTTCTGGCGGCTTTGCGCGTCTGGGAATTGAAGCAGGGCGCTCGCGGCTGACGCGCCGGTCTCGATTTAACGCAATCGTTTCATAAGCGTCACGGTTCCGAAACATCCTTCCGCCAAGGTCTTTGGCAGAATGGCATCCACTATTCGGATCATCAATCAAACACGTCGCGCTTAATCCTATGAGTACGTCTATCGCAGCCGATCGTCTCCTTACCGTTCGTCGATCCACCCGGCGCCGATCGCCGAAGCGCAGGGAGCGACGGGCATCCCCGCCGCGGTTCGAGATTTCGCACGCGCTGGAGGAACCTGAAACCCATGGCTACGGCACACTGACACGAACCAAGCGATTGATTATGGCGGCTCTTCGCGTTTGGGAACTCAAGCGCGGAATTCGCGACTGAGCGATTGCCCCCTGCGCTTAGGTCGGCTTTCTGAGCGGATTCGGGAAAGAAAAGCGGACGACACGGATGTCGTCCCTCCAGCGCGGTAGGACTGCTCGCGTTTCAGGCTCGGTGTGCGAAAGTTACCTCGATCTCCACGATTGCTTGTCCACCCGGATTTTTCCCAGCCTAACGAATGAAAAACCGTCTACTGCTTTCGTTCTCCCTGCTGGCTACGCTTGTCTGCCTTGCTCATGCTCAAATGTCACCAACCCCTGAAAGTAGCAGCGATACTGGTATCGAAGGAACGATCACGATGAGCCCGGTGATGGGAGGGCCAACGCGTCAGGGCATGCCTGACTCCAAGCCGCTGCCGAACATCGCTTTCGAAGTGAAACAGGGTGATCGCGTGTTCGCCACGTTCCAAACCGACGACCAAGGCCATTTCCGGCAGGCGCTGGCGCCGGGGAACTACACCGTTGTGCGAAAGGATTTGAAAAGCACGATTGGCTTTTATGGTCCATTCGAGGTTTCGGTCAGCGCCGGTAAAATGACAGCGGTGGAATGGAAGTGCGATACTGGGATAAGATAAACACCCAGCCGCTGCCTACGACTTGGAGGGCAGCCCAAGCCACGCTCGGCGGGTATTGTAGCGTCCGCTGTCTCAGCGGACAAACGCTTCGATCAAACGCAGAGTTTTCGCTGAGGACAGCGCACGCTACAACGCTTCGGGTGGGGCGACCGAGATCTCGAAATTCCGAATTCTCTCAAGGAACGAGCTAGTCGATCTCGGGGGTCTGGCAGGACGCGACGGCGACGCCAATGGCCGCTTCCGCGAGATAAACAGCTCGGGCAATCTTTGGATTATCCGCCAGTTCTTCCGTGGCGGCGCGAGCGAGTTGGGGACCGAAATGCCAAAGCATAGAATGCCAGCGCGGCTTAAGCAGCCCCATGATTCCGTCACCAATCATGAAGAGGGCTCCCAGTTGAATCAGGCGGCGGGCAAAAAGATTGTTGTTCATCAAATTCTATCGGGTGCGCCGCGAAAACATTCAAATCTTTCGTGAATTTTTGCGCGAGCGGGTCATTGCGGCAGGCCCTTCGCGAAGTTGTCGCTGCTCTTCTGGGTCTGCTCAGCGTTCAGTTCCTGACGGTCTTGTTCTTCGAAAGAAGGGCGTTCGAGCGTTGCGCATCCGTTCTCCAGGAACAGGACAGCAATCAGAGCGAATAAAACGGTGAGCTTCATGAGTAGCGGCCAAGTTCGCTTGTTCCCAGGCGGGAATCCACAGAGAATTATTTGCGACTTTGTGGGCCGTCTGTCTCAGGCGGCGGGGGTGCAGGATGGCTCGCCCTGAGCGGTTCTAAACCGCCGCGCGTGCATCCTGCCGGTGGTATGTCACGAGCCGGAAGCCCCACTCGATCAAGGTGGAAATGTCCTTGTCTGCTGCCTTTCGCGAATTCAGGAATTGCGCGACTTTTTCTTTCAATTCCTTTTGCTCGCCCAGTTCGTCGAGGATCTCGAAAATTTCCATCGAGAGTAGCCAATCGCTGGGATGTTCGGCCTGCTGGGTTTCCCAAATTTCTCCGAGCCGCTCGTAACCGGTCTTGCGCGTGCGAATGTCGCGCACTTGTTGGTAAAGGTTTTCCAGCTTCCGGCGTTTTTCGTCCGACGGAACCTTGATCGTGCGCTCCTTCGGGACCAGTGCGACTTGATTGTAGGCGTCCATGTCCGCCGCGCCGTTAAAGACCGAAATGATATCTTCCCCCACCGCCATGTCGTAAGGGCCCCAAGCCGGATCGAACAGAATCCGATCCCCAAGTTTCGCGGTGCAATCCGAGAACGAAACCAAAACCAACTGGCCGTCGCGGCGTTCCATCTTCTCGACCTTGCCCTCAACGATTATCCCGCTCTCGAATTCCAGCCGTGCGGAGCTCCCTTCATTAAGCGCAGTTTCCTTCCACCTTCCAATCGGTGAACCAAAACCGTCCTTGTGATAATCGTGCCCGTGTCCGGGCAATTCCTTGTTCCGATAAGCCAGCGCGCTCGGTCCGCTCGATCGCAGATAAATTGGCCGGCCATTCTTATCAGTGAGCACCTCGCTGAAGACACCCGAGACCTGCAAACCGGATGAATACTCACAGGTGGTTATATTCTTACACTCGATCGCCTTTTTGATGCCTTCGATGCCGCCCACCATGAACGCCATGCCACTCGCGAACTCTTCGAGCACATCGGTGAGATGCTTGAAATCGCGGCAGACAAAGAGTTGCGGCTGTTTGGTCGTAATGTCGAAAGGCTGCTCTGCCGCGTCGAGGGAATAGGCAATCTTCTTCACGTGCGGCTCGAGACAACTGACGGATTCGCCGATCGAAGAGAGTAGGCCCGCCCCGTAAATCTTCGGTTTTTCCAGGGTGCCAATCAGACCGTATTCGACCGTCCACCAATGAAGGCGTGAGATCAGCGCCATCTCCGAAGGCGCGCCCAAATTCTTCTGCCGATGTTCGACCTCTTTCGTTGCCTCATCAACGTCCTTTGGATCCGAGTTCGGCAATTCCTTCAAGATCGAGAGGTGCCGGATCGCTTGGTAGAGTTCGAAATCCTTTTTCGATGACATCGCTTTCGCTCCGACTTCTCCAAAGCGCTGGAGATAATCGGAATATTCCTGATCGACGATGATGGGCGCGTGCCCCGCGGCTTCATGCACAATATCGGGAGCGGGAGTGTATTCGATGTGGTGCAACTGACGCATGTCGCACGCGATCACGAGCACCTTGTAGGCTTGAAATTCCATGAACGCCGCCGGCGGAATGAACCCATCAACCGCGACCGCGCCCCAGCCGATCTGGCCCAGGATTTCGTTCATCTCGCTGATGCGCGGAATGCGTTCGAACGAGATGCCGGTATCGAGCAGTCCCTGGAAGTAAACCTTGTGCGCGTACTCCTTCAGGAAAAAAATGTTCTGCCGCATAATGAAGCGCCAGACCGCGTGATCGATTGGCGTGTACTCGTCGTAACGCTGATCGACCGCGAATTGAAGCAGGTGCTTGGGAAGCGCGGCCACGGCCGCATTGTTCATTGGGATTCCGTTTTCAGTTTTCATTGCAACACCTCGCCATCTGCAAACTCAGCCACCTATCGAACGGCTGTTACCTCTATGAATTTTATGACCGAACGAGAAGAGGAGCAAGAAGCATTCGACGGAGGGACGAGCTCCTGCTCGTCTCTGGACGTGCGGCGAAGGCGGGAGCATGTCCCTTCTGGGAAGATGGCGACCGATTGCGAGGGCTGCCACGCTGGATAGGTTCAGCGATGCCCGACGCGCCGGAATCGGTGGCCGAGTCACCGCCCGCCGCGGCGCCGCGCGCGGCCTATTCGCCGATTGTCTGGCTGAGTTTGGTTTGCCTGGATGCACCGATCGTCGCGGTGTCGTGGCAATGGCTCTTCGCCCGCGTGTTCGGTGCACATCTCACTCTGTCGCTCCGCTTCCTTCTTTTTCTCACCGCTTGGTTGATTTATCTCGCCGATCGTTTCGCGGACACGATCCGATTGCCGCCCGGCACTCCGATTTCGCTTCGGCACCGCTTTTGCCGGGAACACATGATGGGGTGGTGGATCGCAATCGTCGTCATTTTCCTGGTCGATGCTTCGCTCGCCATGCGCACTCTAGACCTGCAGATGTTGCTTCTTGGCGGCGTCCTGGCGGCAATCTGCGGCGTTTACCTGTTCGTCAATCAGTCGTTAGGCGGGAAATGGCGACCACTTCCGTTGAAAGAGAAAGCCATCGGCATTCTCTTTGCGGCCGGCACGACGCTCGGAGTGATCGGTCAGTTGCCGGGTCTGACGGCTTCGTTTGGAGTGGCCGTGATGCTTTTCGCAATCATCTGCGCCTTCAACTGTCTTCTCATCGCCGCGTGGGAACGCGAACTCGACACCGCACAAGGAAAGGCCTCATTTCTGACCAGCTGGCCGGCCGTCTCCCGCTTCTTCAAGCCAATTGGCTACGGGCTGGCTTTTGTCGCGGCGGTCCTGGCGTTCTTTTGGCGATTCGCCCTTCCGCTTTGGCTCTGTCTTGGGGTGAGCGCGATCTTGCTCGTTAGGCTAAACCAGGCGACGGGTCTCTCGCGCGATAACCGGACCGCGCTGGCTGATCTGGTTTTGCTCACGCCGCTTGCCATTCTGCCCTTCGCGTGGCGGTGAATTTCGATTCCGTCGCGGCGTCGTATCGCCAGCTCGAGACGATCGTCTTCGGCGATCAACTTCAGCAAGCGCGGGTCGCGTTCCTGGGCAAAATCGACACGCCGCATCGTGTCCTTGTCGTGGGCGAGGGGAATGGACGTTTTCTTGGTGAATTCGTTAGGCATTATCCCGAAGCCTCGGTCGATTGCGTTGAAGGGAGTGCGCGCATGATCGCATTGGCGCGGCGGGCAGTAGGTTCTACGTCAGTCAGATTTATCGAGGCCGATGTTGGCGCGGTGGCGTTGGTCAAGAATTCCTACGACCTGATCGTGACTCATTTCGTTCTCGATTGTTTTTCGGAGGAAACGCTCCCGCCGCTGATCGGTCGGCTGGCGGACGCTGCCGCAACCGATGCGGTTTGGTTAATCGCTGATTTTTGTTATCCAGCGGGTGGTTGGCGGCGATGGTGGGCGCGCTTTCTGATCGGATTCATGTACCTCTTCTTTCGCCGGGTGGCCGGTATCGAGGCGCGTCAGTTGGTCGATTACCATCCCGCGTTACGCGCACAAGGTTTTGAGTGCGCAGACCAAATGATGTCGCCTAACGAAATGATTCGATCCGAACTTTGGCGGCGATGATCAGATCGATTCAACTCCTCGGCGGTCAGCACCTTTGCGGTGCGTTCGCATTCATGAGCGGCGCGTGAATCTGGGGGGCGCCTGCGCTGCGCTTCGCCAGCTCGGGACGATAATGTTGGGAACGCTCCCGCTCATCCGCGTCGCTTGGCAAAACGCACGACCAGCCAGCTAACCAATCCAAGGGCGAGCCCCCAGGGCGCGAGAAACGCGAGCGCGACGCCAATCATCCGTACGCTCCAAGCCAGCGCAGCTACACCCTGACCAAGCGTCCGCCGGATCGTCGACACGATTCCCGATTCGTCGGAAACAATCTTGCCCGGGCTGTAGATTTGCAGGTTCACGTCCGCCGGCGCGGTTTCCGGGTTGGCTGTCGTCGACGGTTGATCGTTCCGTTGCACGCTCAGATCTTTGACCTCGCCGAGCTTGTCGAACGACTCGATCAGACCCGCATAATTCTTCATCGGCACTCGCAAGGTGATGTTGGCGACTTCCTGGCCGTCTGGATTGCGTGAAAACGTGGAGCTGCGCAGCTCACCGCCAGCTTGGGATAGCGCGGTCTTTAGTTGCGCCACCTTGTCGGTTACCGCCGACGTCACGATGCGCAGACTGGTTTGTTGCACCGCCTGTTCCTCGCCCGTGCGCGAGATGACGAGATTCAATTGCACTTTGTCGCGCTCGACTTTCGCGGTATCCGACATGCCCGAACCATTTTGGGCAATGCGTTCGGTTTGCAGGTTGTAATTCTGCACGCGGCCCATGCTCTTGATCCGTGCGATGACGGCGTCGCTTTCTTCCGGTGCGATCAGGAGCGTCATGCGGGCGGTCGCCTGGCCAGAGTTGTCGCGGTCCAGAGTGGATTGCACGATCTGGGTCTTGGCATTTTGGAGCGCGCTTTTTACTTCCCCGAAAGTTTTCTCCACATCAGCGGAGAAGAGCGAGAGGTTAGCCGTCTCCTTAAGGAGGAACGCGGCGGGCTCATTCAAATCCTTTTCCGCCAGGGTGACGGTGACGGTGGCGTACTGAACGAGCGCGTCGTAGTACTTCAGTTCACCCTGCATTTGTTCGATTTGCTCGCGAACCCGGGCGAGTTCCTTTTCCACCTGCAACAGGTCAGAAACCTTGCCGGTGTTTTGTTTCAACATGTCGAGCAGGCGCTCTTCCATCCGCTTCGCATTGCGCAGACGGGCGTCGGTATCGAAATAAGCCTTGGTCACGTCGTCGGTGCCGAGCGTCTGGTTTTTCAATTCGCCAAGTCCGCGCGCCTTTTGCAGAAAACGGTCGAGGTTTTCCGGCAAGACCTTGATCACGATCGTGCCCTGCAGCTTTCCGTTAGGCAGCTTCGCGGAATTCTGGGTCGCGATAAAACCGTGCTCCTCGGCGGCCAGGGCGGTGAGACGCTGCAAGGCCGCGTCGTAGTTTGTGACCTGGAGATCGAGCTGCGCATTGCGGATGAGCTTACGGTTGTCAGCTGGAGTCACCGGCGGTGCCGCAGGTACCGTCGCGGGCTTAGTGCCTCCGAGCGCGCCGGCATCTGTGGGCCGGTCGCTTTCCTGCGGTGCCTTCAAGGGCATTCCGGCAACTTTGGATTTATCGTCCAAATCCTTCTTCAACTCGTCGATCGCGTTCGCGGACATGGCACTTGTGTCTGGCCGAGGCTCGTTTGACTTGCTATTCAATTCCCGACGGAAAGCAGGAGCCGGGTTTGCAGGCGCTTCTTCGGCGGTCGGAATATTTGAACCGGTCACGATCGTTCTTTCCTCGTCCGCGGCTTGCGCCGCCTGTGGTCGGAAAGAAGAGGCAAAAGTTTTCTGTTGGCGCGGGTAGTTCCCGGATTCGCCGGTCACGATTTTGCCGACCTGCACAAGTGTCAGAAGCAACGCCGCGACGGCGGTAATCTGGGCGGCTCGTAGCCGCGTCAGGCCGGCGAAAAAGGAACCCAACCCGCCACTTGAGGCAGGGACCTTGTCGCGAAAACGGCTTAACATCCGTTCTTCGAAAGCAGGGTCAGCGGCTTCTTTGGCGAGAGTTCTTTCGAGCAGTTCGTTCATTTTCTTTTCCTCTTCTTGCAAGGCGCGGCAGGCAGGGCAGCCGGCCAGATGTGATTGGAAGGCGGCACGTTCGTCGTTCGAAAGCTGGTCATGCACATCCGCCGCCAGCCAGCTCTCGATTTCTTCGTGAATCGTCTCGTTAGGCATGTTGCTTACTCCAGGGTGGCGAGCGTCGGACGCAGGCGCTTGCGCATTGTTTCCATGGCGCGACCGAGAATTCCGCGCAGCGCGCCATTCGTTAGGCCAAGGGTGCGCTCGATCGTCGCGTAATCCATCGTTTCGAAATAGCGTAAGGTGAGGGCGGCGCGGTGCAGCTCCGGCAGAGTGGCGAGCGCGTTGCGCACTTCGTCGCCCATCTCTTTTTCCCGCAAAAGCGTCGCTGCTTCTTCGTTTGCAGGGTCGATGGGTTCCTCGCTTTCGAGCGGGAAGGGGACGCTACGATGCCGACGCGCCAAATCACGTGCCCTATGCCGCGCGATCGTGCTCAGCCACGCCGGAAATTTTTCCGGATCTCGTACCCGCCAGCGTGTCTTCCACGCCTTCACGAGCGTATCCTGCACGACATCTTCGGCTTCCTCGCGGTTTTGCAAAATGCCGTAAGCGACGGCGAAAAGAGCGCGACTCTGGGTTCGGATGATCATTTCAAAAGCCTCGCGATCACCGTGAATGGCCGCTCGATAAAGGTCGTGCTCGCTTGAATCCATCGGTCGATCTGCAGCCTAGACGCGCGAGGATTCAAATCCGCGCGAAAAATTTTCGGGAATTTTTGTGAACCTGACTGCCGTCGCGTGCCTGTTCACGACGATGGTGGCGCAAGCGTCTGGGGAGCGCACGCGCCTCGCGTGCATCGTTTGGCGCCTCGCCGAACGAACGAAAGTTCGATGGCGGTATCGTGGTCCTCCTATGCGCGCGACCGTGTTTGCGGCGAGGCGCCGCAAACAGCACGCGAGGCGCGTGCGCTCCCCAGACTGGTCGTTGGCGCGTCATCCTACGAGCCGAACAACTCGTTCTGCGCAACTGCCGGCTATTCAGCCCGGAAGTCTTAAAAAATGGTGACGGTCGTGCCAGGGCTGACTAGGTCCTTCAAACGCGCCGCGTCCCAGTTTGCGGTCCGAATGCAGCCGTGACTGCTGGCGCGGCCGATCGTTTCCGGATTGTTTGTGCCGTGTATGCCGATGCCGGGCTTGTTCAGCCCCATCCAGAGAATGCCGACCGGATTGTTGGGTCCAGGCGGGATGTTGTAGAAATCGTCTGTCCGCACGCCGTGCATCAGAACGCCTTCATCGTGCCGAAACCAAGGCATGGTCGCGATCCCGAGAATTTTCCACACACCAATCGGTGCGGGGAGCGTTTTCGATCCGGGCGTTATCGGGAACTCGGCGACCAGTTTCTCGCTTTCGGCCGAGACGTGGCCCTGCTCCTGCTGCACGATCGCGAGGCAGGCCATCACGGCCGACTGCTTCTGGTCAGCCGGGTACTTGGCGACCTCCTTCGAGAAGCGCGCCAGTGTTGCTTCAGCAAAGCTCATCGATCGATCTCGCCAAAAACGATGTCCATCGTGCCGATCACCGCGACGGCGTCGGCAATCATGTGGCCGCGCGACAGTTCGTCGAGCGCGGCGAGGTGCGCAAAGCCGGGCGGGCG
>Ga0207648_10005655_pt1 | contig 12553 bp, 11 predicted proteins | sample KBSMisM32_FD_184310 | JGI IMG/M metagenome (GOLD analysis project Ga0207648, IMG submission 184310) | Miscanthus rhizosphere microbial communities from Kellogg Biological Station, Michigan, USA - KBS Miscanthus M3-2 (SPAdes) (version 2) | ecosystem: Host-associated > Plants > Roots >...
GGCCTTCGCCGCGGCGCGGGTGGCCCGGCGGCACGTCGCGCCAGCCTTCTTTTCCATCGGCGACCCACACGAGCGACTCGAGCTTCTGGTCGAACTCGAACCGAAGGCGCGCCGGCCCGCGCTCGCCCGTCTCGAGCACCGTCGCGTGCAGACCAGGCACGCGAACCTCGTCGCCGGCATGCAGCGGATGATCTTCGCTGCGAAAGAGATCGTTCGGCCCCGTCGGAAAATATCCGCGCCCCTTCGGCACGAGCAGCTCCACGACGCGATCGCTGCGACGGAGCATGAGCGCGTGCGGCGAGAGCGAGAGCACCCACCATTTCGCGGGCAGCCGATTGTCGTCGCGCAGCGCGAACGGAAGGAACAACACGATCTCCCAGCTCGAGCGCGCGAGGACGATCTTCGACTCTTCGGGTTTGTCGTCGCATCGCTCCGAGAGCGAGCGCGCGCGATCGAGGAACGCGTTCGAGATGTCGTAATAGAGCTTCGATTGAAGGAACGTCGTGACGGGCCCGTGCACGAGGTGGAAGAAGGCGAGCACGACGGCGAAGACGCCGAACCTTCCTGCGACGGGCTGGGCGACGAACCACGCCCGATCGAGCATCAGCGCGACGAGCGGCGCGGTGCCCAGCATCACGATCCCGAGGAGACGCGCCGAGGGCGCCACGCCCACCATCGGGACCATCGAGAGGAGCGAGCCCAGGACACACGCGAGCGCCGTTCGCCGTCGATCATCAGGCTGATCGGCGAGCGTCGCGCGAAGGGGAATCGCGATGACGAGGATGAGCGGAACGATCGCGAGCGCGACGAGCCACGGCGCGACGTCCATCACCCAGCCCGACTCCGAGGCGAGCCATGCATCGACGACGATGCGCGCGAGCCTCCGTGGCATGCCCGACACGAAGAGCTCCGTCTGCGTGAACGGATCGCGATAGAAGCCCGACCCCGAGTTGCCGAAGCCGAGCGCGTGCCTGGTCACGAGCATCGCGATCGCTGGCACGAGGAACGTCGCGAACGCTCCCGCGCGCCGCGCGATCGTCCCGCGCTCGAACACGAAGGACGCGAACGCATAACCGCCGAACGCGAGCGCGTACTCTCCGCTCAGCATCGCGAGCGTGTAGAAGGCCGTCGCCACCAGCATCGATCGCGCGCCGCCCTCTTCACGAAATCGCGCGGCGTGCGAGATCGCGAGCGCGCCGAAGACGAGCGCGATGAGCACCTCTCGATTCGCGAGCCAAGCGATCGGCGTGGCGTGACAAGGCGCCAGCGCGAAGACGGCGGTCGCCACGATCGCCGCTCGAGGCTCGAGCCATTTCCGATAGAGCGATCGCGCCGCGAGCACCGCCAGCGTCCACCACAAGAAGGAGTGTGCGTGATGAAGGAGCGGGTGATCGCCCAGCACCTTCATGTCGGCCCACCGAAGGACGCTCGCCAGCGGCCGAAAGAATCGGATGGTCAGGTGCGGGTGCGTCCACCACGGAAGGACGCCTCTATCGATCAGGAGGGCGCGGTCTCCGTTGCTGACGAAATTGTACAAATCAAACGGACTTCTTGGTGAGGGAAAGGTCCCCCGAACCATCGCCGCATGTACGAAGTCATCGAGCCAGTAGGGCGACAAAAGGCCGGGTAAATTGAGGAGAAACCCGACGAAAAGGATTATCCCCGTCGGAATACGCCGCAAATTTCCGAGAGACGTGAGCACCCGAAGATCCACCATTGAATTTTAGGAATGGAGCTCTTGCGAGAGGAATGCGCCTAACGTAGGCTGCCGCATCCGCCGTGAAAGCAACACTCCTTTCTTGTGCCCTCCTCCTCGCTCTCACGAACTGCGCCACGTCGGGTGACACCGACTTGGATGGCGGCGAAACCGACGCAGCGATCAAGCAAGACGCGGCGAAGGTCGACGCGGCGAAGGAGGCTGCGACGTCGCAGTGCGTTCCGAGCTGCACGACGGACGACGAGTGCAGCAACAGCTGCCCCGAAGTTCCGAACGGCGTGAACTGCTGCGACACCTCGACGGGCATTTGCTACGCGTACTCGTCGTCGGTCTGTCCCGCACCGGTGCAAGACGCCGGCTTCGATTGATACGAAGCGCGCTCTACATCGTCGGCTGTATTGGGGTCATCGTGGCGGCGGCGTGCTCGTCCGCGCCGGAGCCCGTCGCCGTTGCCGATGGATGCGACGCGCTCGTGCCCGAGCATTGCGGGTTTCCATTCCCGAACGATTTCTGGCGCGACTCGACCGGGCACGTCGTCTTCGGCGCGAGCATGATGCCGGTGCCCGCGCAGGGTAAGCAGCTCGATCCGAAGTTCATGTCGTGGCGTGACGGCTTCTCTCCGGGCGAAGCGGCGATGACGTACATCGTCGGCGCGACCGCGACGGGGTTGCCCGACGAGAATCACCTCGCTGATTCGATCAAAACCACGTCGCCGACGATCTTGATGGAGGCGGACACGGGCGTGCTCGTGCCGCACCTCGCGGAGATCGACACGGGCGCGTTCCACGACGAGGACCGCGCGCTGATGATGCATCCCATCGTCCGCTTGAAGGACGGCACGCGCTACATCGCGGCCGTACGCAACGTCGTCGATGCGAATGGATTGGTGATCGAACCGAGCGCGTCGTTCCAGGCGCTGCGTGACGCGCGCACGACGAGCATGGCCTCGCTGGAGTCGCGGCGCGCGCACTTCGAGGACATCTTCACGAAGCTCCAGGCCGCGGGCATCGATCGCAAGACGCTGCAGATCGCGTGGGACTACACGACGGCGACCCAGGCGAACACGACGAGCGATCTCCTCTCGATGCGCGACGACGCGCTCGCCACCGTGGGCCAGGCGGGGCCGACGTTCACGATCGATTCGGTCGAGACGAATCCGAACCCGTACCTCGTGAAGCGCCTCCACGGGACGATGACCGTGCCGCTCTACTTGAACACGGCGACCGTGGATGACGGCGAGCACCTGGTGCGCGACTCGAGCGGCAAGGTCGTCAAAAATGGAACCGCGCAGTTCCCGTTCCTCGTCCTGATTCCGGCGAGCGCGACGGACACGACGCCCGCGGCCATCCTCCAGAACGGCCACGGCCTCCTCGGCTTCATGACCGAAGGCACCGACTCGTACTTCGCGCAGATATGTGCACAATACAACTACGTCGGCGTGGCGGTCGATTGGACGGGGATGGCGCACCCCGACTCGGACACGCTCGTCGACGCCGTCACGAAGGACCTGTCGATCTTCCACAACGTCGTCGATCGCCAGCACCAAGGCTTCGTCAACGCGCTACTCGCGATGCGCATGATGATCGGCGGCATCTCGAGCGATCCGAACCTGCAGATGAACGGCAAGCCGATCATCGATCCGTCGAAGCGCTTCTACCGCGGCGACAGCCAAGGCGGCATCTTCGGCACGACGTACATGTCGATCACGACGGACGTCGAGCGCGGGATGCTCGGCGAGCCCGGCATGCCGTACGAGCTGCTCCTCGATCGCAGCGCGGATTTCTCCGGTTTCAAGCTCTTGCTGCGCGGCTCGTACCCGGACGCGCTCGACCAGCGTCTGATCCTCGCCTTCTTGCAGATGGAGTGGGATCGCACCGAGCCGAACGGGTACGCCCAGCTCCTCGCGCAGAATCACCGCGTCCTCATCGCCGATGGGCTCGGTGATCATCAAGTCACCACGCTCGGTGCGCACATCATCGCGCGGACGGTCGGCGCGAAGGTGCTGCAGCCCGCGGTGCGCGAGATCTACGGGCTCGATGACGCGCAAGGTCCAATCACGCAAGGCTCCGCGATCGTCGAGTACGACTTCGGCCTTCCCCCCGCACCACTCACGAACATTCCGGCGACCTCGGGTGACGACCCGCACGGTTTGATTCGCTACGAGAAGCCCGCGATGGATCAGACCGACGAGTTCTTCAAAAACGGCGACATCAAACCGTTCTGCGCCGACACCTGCAACCCGCTCTAACGCGTTGCCCGCGCCGCGGACCTGGTCCCGTACCTGGTCCCAACCTGGCCTAGACCACCCAAATCTTCATATTCCCCTGTAATTCGCGCGTGAGATCCAAACTCGCAAGCTTGCTTGCGATTTGTGACGTGCGATCGAAATTTGCGGGGAAAAGTGAGGTGGCATGCGCTGTGAAAAGGGGCGGCGTATGGACGACGTGCTTTTCGGTGTGAAGCGGGCGCATTTGGCGGGGAACTGTTGGGCGCTCGGGAAGCTGCGCGAGTTTGGGGTGACGCCTGCGCGGTTTGATTTGATGCGGATGATTTACGAACGGAATTTTCGGTGGGCGCAGATGGAGCTTCGTTACGCGCTCGGCGTGTCGCGGGCGACGATCAGCGTGATGGTGCGGGCACTGGTGAAGCTCGGGTGGATTACGCGCGAGAAGAATCCCTGGGACAAGCGCACGTGGGATTGCGTGCTGACGTACACAGGGCGGAGGGTGGTGGCGTCGGTGATGGAGGCGCTCGTTTGGCCGAAGGTGATCAAGGAGATCATCGATGCGGCGCTTGGTGGAAATGCCGATCAAGAGCGCAAAGGAGTGGAGTGGCTCGCGCGGAGAATCGTGATCGCGTTTGCGATCAGACGGAGCTCGGCGTTCGTCACCTTCGGTCCTTAGCGCGGTCTAGGCTTCTAGCTCCTTCAGCGCTTCTTCCATCTCTTCGTCCGTCGCGTCTTCTGCCACGCGCTCGAGCGCGATTCGGAGCTTCGGCGCGGCGGTCGTCTTCGCGAGATCCGCGAGGCGCTCTTTGTCGTCTTCGCCGAGCGAAGGCGCGAGCGCGATCGCAGCCGCCGCACGTTGAATGGCCGGCTGCTGCGGATCTTCGGCGACGCGCCACAGGTGCTCGGGCATGACGGCCGCGCTTCGAAGCGTCGCGGTCGCGCCGGAGCCCATCGCTTTGAGCTGGGCGATCCAGTCGCGGAGGCCAAGCGAGCCGCGCGTGAGGACCATCGCCGCCTCGCCGACGTGCGTCTGATTCTTCGCGAGCGCGACGACGTCGCGGATGCGCTGCTCGAGCGTCACGATCGCCTCGTCGCTGTACATCGGGAGCTGCAACGTCCGGCCCGGCAGCGAGATCTCGACGCCGCGACGACGACTGCGGCCGTAACCGGTGTCGAAGCGCTTCACGAAGATGATGTCCTTCGTCGCGATGAACTCGCGAAGCCATAGCCATTTCACGAGCAAACCATCGACGCCGACGGTCACCTTCGCGGGCATGAGCATGACAGGAAGGAGCGTGAGCATCACGAGCGGGACGAGCCCGCCGAAGTGAGCCGCGCCCCCGATCATGCCCACCGCGATCGCGATCGGGATGAGCATGAACGGCACCCAGCGGTAACGCGTCGTGGCGAGCGACGCGCAGCGGTACGTCGCGGTCGTCTGCGAAGGGTCGTAGCCGAGCTTCTTCAGGAGCGCGTGCGCCTCTTCTTCGGCCTCGAAGACGATCTCTTCGTCGATCCTTCCGCGGAGGTTCGCGTGCACGATCGTCCCGTTGTACGCGGGCACGAGCTCGGCGCGCTTGATCGAGTCGCGCGCGATGCGCTCGTCGTCGATCAGCAGCGAAGACGCGTCCGTCGCGACGTGCACGGTGTCGTAACGCGCGCGCGGTTTTCTCCGCCATACGGTCAAGAACGCGAAGAGACCGACGATGAACAGGTGCGGCGTGATCGCTGCGAAGGGCGCCTTCGTGATCAGCGAGGCGATGACGACGACAGGGATGAGCGCCCACGGGATGCACGACGCCGCCGTCATCCACGGGTTGCGACGCACCCGCATCGCTTTCATGGTTTCCAGTTCTTGTATGCGACGGCCGCGCCGACGTCCTTGCCCGGCGCGGGATATTGCTCGATGCGATCGGCGAGCCACTGGTACCACTCGCCGATCGTCGCTCCGTGCGTCTTGCGAAGCGCCATGACGAGCGGCTGCAAACGCTTCCAGCTCGAACGCACGTAGCCGCCGCACAAGTGATCGACGAGGTGGAGCGGCAGGAGCCGGTGAAAGACGAGGACGCCGAGCGACTCGAAGACGTGGATCGTCGTGTAGAACGCGGCCATCACTTCGCGATCCGCGAGGAGCTCGTCGGCGTTTTTTCCCACGGGTAGATCCATGATGCAGCGGATCGCCTCCGTGAATTGCGGCGTCTGCATCGTATGTACGAGCTCGGCCGCCGCGGTCAGCTGACGCGTGGCTTGCCACTGTCGGATCGTGAGCGTGCCGAAGACGAGCGCGACGGCGACCGCGAGGAGCGGCGCGATCGCGACGACGTCGATCGTGCTCATCGTGTCCTCATTTCGCAGGCATTCGCTGCGGCTTCGCGAGCATCTGCGCCCACGCGTCGCCGCGCTTCTCGAGGCGTTCGATCGTCTGATCGAGCGAGAACTGGTTCGGCTTGATCTTGTCGAGCTCGTCCCACTCCACGGGGAGCGCCACCGGCGCGTTCGCGCGCGCCCGCGTCGAGTACGGCGCCACGAACGTCGCGCCCCTGCCGTTGCGCAACCAGTCGATGAACACCTTCCCCTTGCGCTTCGCCTTCGACGCCGTCGCGATGTATTTCTCCGGCGCCTCCTCGACCATGCCCATCGTGAGATCGTGGCAGAACTCGCGCGCGCGATCCCACGTGATGGTGCGCTCGAACGCCGCGCAGATGTGGAGGCCTTTGCCGCCCGTCGTCTTCACGTACGACTCGATCTTCGAGTCACCGAGCCGCTGACGAATCGTCCGCGCCGCCTCCACGATCGCCGCCCATTTCACGTCCGGATCCGGATCGAGATCGAAGACGAGCAAATCGGGCTTCTCGAGATCGTCCTCGTGCGCGCCCCACGTGTGGATCTCGAGCACGTTCATCTGCGCGAGCGACAAGAGCCCGCTCCCGTCGTCGAGCACGACGCGATTCGAGTCGCCGCTCTGATCGACGACCTCGATCTTCCGGAGCCCGGGCGCCTTCGTCTGCACGTGCTGCTGAAAGAACCCGCGCTTCCACCCGCTCGGGCAGCGTTTCAAGTTGAGCGGCCGCTTCGCCACGTGCGGCACCATCCACTTGCCGACGCGCTGGTAGTAGTCGAAGAGCTTCTGCTTCGTGACGTTGCACTCCGGGTACAGCACTTTCTCGGGGTGTGTGAGTCGCGCTGTCACGCTGGAGTACAATACACAACATGCTGATGCCTGGTCTCGCAGTGGCGTGCTCGGTCCTACTCCTCATGCAGCACAAGGCGCGGCTTTTCCCCGGGATTGCGCTCGCCGCGAGCGCCCTCGAGCTGCTCATGGCTCTCGGGATCCTCCATTTGAGCACGGGCAGCGTTCCGCTCGCGCTCATCCTCGGCGCCGCGATCGCGATCGCGGGCGTCGCCGTCTGGCTGAAGACGTCGTCGAAGCCCATCGTGAGCGCGACGACGGTGCTGACGCTGATCGGCGCGCTCCAAGTCGCGAGCGCGCTCCACCTCCGTCTGCTCTGATGAAGCGGAACGCCGCCGACTCGCTCACCATCGCGTTCGACAGAACCGCATGTCTCTCATGAAGCGTTCAGAATGCGCACCGGCGTCCGCACCCGCTTCCGGTGGGAGCGGCGCGTCGAGCTTGCCGCCGCATCCAACCGAGAAGAGCAACACGGTCAATCGCGCCATGTGGTGGCGCCCCCGAGACGAATCGAACGTCCGGCCAACGGTTTAGGAAACCGCTGCTCTATCCACTGAGCTACGGGGGCCGAGACTCGCGGAGCGTAGCGCAGCGAGCCGAGAAAATCCGGGGTTTGGGGCGGAGCCCCAATGTAAGGAGCATTTAGCAGACGTGCGAGCGACTGCGTAACCGACACGTGGGGTCGTGCGTAGTGAGGGGATGAGGCTGTTTCTCGCGTCGCTCGCGTGCATCGTCGGGACGACGACGTCGTTTGCGGCCGAGGGCTTGCCGCGCGTGCCGGTCGTGGTCGAGCTCTTCTCGTCGGAGGGTTGCTCGTCGTGTCCGCCGGCGGACAGTCTGCTCGCGCGGCTCGATCGCGATCAGCCCATCGCGGGCGCGGAGGTGATCGCGCTCGAGCTTCATGTCGATTACTGGAACTACCTCGGGTGGTCGGATCCGTTCTCTTCGGCGGCCTTCACGGCGCGGCAGAGAAAACGTGCACAATACATGGGAAATTCCGGCGTCTACACGCCGCAGATGGTGGTGGACGGGCAGGAAGAATTCACGGGCTCGCGCGAGATGGCGGCGAAGGGCGCCATCGAACGCGCGGCGCGCGGTGTCCATGTGCCGGTGAAGCTCGCGAGGGAAGGGGACGCGATCACGATCGATGTCGGCGCGATTCCAACCCACGAGACGACACGCGTGATGATGGCGGTGACCGAGCGTGGCCTTCGGACGAACGTCCTCGCGGGAGAGAATCGAGGCGCGACGTTGGAGCACGGACCGGTCGTGCGATCGCTCCGCGACGTCGGCGCCGATCGGCGCATCACGCAACCGCGCGTCGCGGGAAGACGCGTCGTCGTCTTCGTCGAGGCGCGCGATTCGATGCACGTCTTCGGAGCGGCGACGATCGAGTAGCATCCGTCGTGATGCGTCGCGCCGCGCTCGTCCTCGTCGTCGCGGCATGCGGCGCGGATGCGAAACCGGATCGCACGACGCCCGTCGCGAGCGTCCGCGCGAGCGCGACCGCGTCGGCGAGCGTCGCGATCGTGGACGCAGGGCCGAAGGATTGGATGTGGGAGCTCGTCGGCGGCGCGCGCGAAGTGCATTGGCGATGGGCGAACGGGACGTGCGAGACGTGGCGCGTCGATCCGGACGGCGCGCCCGCGGAGTATCGCGGAACGATCTTCCGAACCGACGGCGCGATGGATCTGCAAATGACCTACGAGGGTGGCGACCCACCGCACGTTCGTGCGCCGCGTGTCGTCGCAGACAAGGCCGGCGACGCGGGCACCTCGCGTTTCGATCTCGCGTGCAACGACGAAGAGCACGGCGCGTGGTACCTCGACGACGCTTCGTGCCAAGCCGGCGGCAAACCTGTGCTCACGCCTTCCGGTTGCCTCTCCGCGCTCGCTCCAGATTCGCGGGCCGGCGCGAAGCGCGCGCTCGAAGGTGGCCTGCGCTCGGATCTGGCAGATGCCATCACGCGCGCGCACTTCATCTGGACGTCGAGCGCCAACCTCTGCACGAAGCGCGTCGTTCGAAAGCGCGGCACGAAGCTCTTCTTGAACGACACGTACCTCTACCCGACGCTCGTTCGCTGGACGATGCACGGGCTCGTCCTCGAAGAGCTCGCCGAATCGAACCCCGATCACGTCGCGCCTCGCGGCGGCGGCGGCGAAGAGATCGCGATGGGCTGCTGCAGCATCGACGACTACGTCGTTCGATCGTTCGATCAGGGCGTCGCGCACCTCGATCGCGTCTCACGAGGCTCCACGAAGCCCGAGACGTGGTACGTCGATCGAGCGCCTCCTCCCGACGCATGCAAAAGGTGAAGCCATGAAGGTCACGCTCTATTCGTATTGGCGCTCGTCGTCGTCGCACCGCGTGCGCATCGCGCTCGGCTTCAAAGGCATTCCGTTCGAGACGGTCGGGGTGAACCTCCTCGGCGGCGAGCAGGCGAGCGACGAGCACAAGACGCGCGCGCCCAATGGCTACGTCCCCGCGCTCACGATCGACGGCGACACGTACGTCGAGTCCGTGGCGATCATCGAGCTCCTCGACGATCTCTTCCAGGACGTCTCGCTCTTTCCGAAGAAGCCACGCGATCGCGCCCGCGTGCGCGCGCTCGTCGAGACGATCAACTCGGGCGTCCAGCCGTTGCAGAACCTCGCGGTGCTCTTGCGTCACTCCGACGATCACGACAAGCGCACCGAGTGGGCGAAGCACTTCAACGCGCGCGGCCTCGAGGTCTTCGAGCACTTGATGGAACGCCATGGAGAGGGCCGATTCGCGTTCGGCGACAATTTCTCCGCGGCCGACTGCTTCTTGATTCCGCAAGTCGTCTCTGCGAAGCGCTTCGGCGTCGACGTGTCGCAGTTCCCGCGCGTCTCTCGAGCGTTCGCGACGACGGAGAATTTACCGTTCGTGAAATCGGCCGCGCCGGAAGCGCAGCCCGACGCCCCCAAGTAAGTCAGTCGCTGATCTCGACGGGCGTGCCGTCGGCGACCAGCGTTCCCACTTCGTCGATCTCCGCGTCGTCGAGCGCGATGCATCCGAGCGTCCAGTCCACGGTTTTGTGGATCGGCTTCCAGGCGATCTGCGGCGGCGAGCCGTGGATGCCGATGTCCCCGCCGATCGTGGCCTCCTTCGGGAGCTCTCCGCTCGCTTTGAGCGCGGCGAAGCGCGTGCGGTCTTCGGCGTTCGGATAGTCCAGCCGCAAGAACTGATGGAACTGCGACGGCTGGTGCATGATGACGTGGTAGTGCCCGACGGGAGTGACGCGATCGCCTTCGCGATGCTTGAACCCTTGACCGCCGGGGCCGATCGCGACTTTGTACGTCTTCATCAGCACGTCGCCTCGGTAGAGCGCGAGCTCGTGCGCGTTCTTCTTGATGAGGATGCGATTCGCCTTCTGCGGTGAGTCCGCGAAAGCGGCGATCGTGAAGAGGAGGAGGGCGGACACGACCAGCGACTTGCGAAGCACGACCGTTCGACGCGCCGTGGTCACAAAAATTGGGCGCTATATTGGGTTCCGTGAGCGTCCCGGAGACCGTTCAAAGCAAGCTCGACAGTTTGCCGGCCAAACCGGGCGTCTACATCTTCAAGGACAAAAAGGCCGCGATTCTCTACGTCGGCAAGGCCAAGAGCCTCCGGAGCCGCGTCCGGAGCTACTTCCAGGAGGGGGCGAGCGACAACCGCCAGTTTTTGCCGTTCTTGCAGAAGATGGTCGCGGATCTCGAGACGCGCGTCACCGGCTCGGAGAAGGAAGCAGCGATCCTCGAGGCGAGCCTCGTCAAAGAGTACCAGCCGAAGTTCAACGTCAAGCTGCGCGACGACAAGAACTTCATCTCGCTCCGCCTCGGGCTCGATCACCAGTGGCCACGCCTCGAGGTCGCGCGTGTCCTCGGGCGTGCAGGGGCGAGCGAAGCCGAAGTGCCCTCGTCGACGGCGCGCTACTTCGGTCCGTATCACTCTGCGACCGCCGCACGTCGCGCGCTCGGCCTCGTCAACAAGCACTTCCAATTGCGCACGTGCTCGGACCTCGAGCTTCAATCGCGCAAGCGTCCGTGCCTGCAGTATCAGATCAAGCGCTGCCCGGCGCCGTGCGTCTTCGACGTCGACAAAGCCTGGTACGCCGATCAAGTTCGCGCCGTCGCGATGTTCCTCGACGGACGTCACGACGAGCTTTCGCGCGAGCTCGTCTCCAAAATGAAGGAGGCCGCCAACGACGCGCGCTTCGAGCTCGCGGCCGTCTACAGAGATCAGCTGCGAGCGATCGAGAGCGTGCGCGAGGAGCAGCGCATCGTCACCGAAGATCTCGCCGACCGCGACGTCATCGGGTTCTACCGCGAAGCCGATCTCGCCGAGATCGCGCTCCTGTCGATTCGCGAAGGTCGCCTCGCCGACGTGACGACGTTCTCGCTCAAGAACGCGGAGATCCCCGACGAGGAAATCGTCTCCGGCTTCTTGAGCGAGCACTACGGCGAACGCCTCGACGTCCCGCCCGAGATCGTCGTGCCGCTCGCGTTCGAGGGCGAGGCAGGCTTCGAAGAGTGGAAGAAGACGAAGGTGATTCTCCCGAAGCGCGGCGCGCGCGTGCAATTGCTCGAGCTCGCGCGCGACAACGCGCGGCACGCGTTCGTGGAGAAATCACGCACGACGGACGACGTGCAAGAGCGGCTCGCGCAGTTGCAAGAACGCTTGCGGCTCCCGACGCTCCCGAGGCGCATCGAGTGTTGCGACATCTCTCACCTCGGCGGCGGTGACGTCGTCGGTGCTGTCGTCGCGATGCAAGACGGCCAGCTCGACAAGAAACATTACAGAACGTTCAACGTGAAAGGCCCCGCGGGAAGCGGCGCGCACAACGACGACTACGGCGCGATGTACGAAGTGCTCGCCCGAAGGTTCCGCCGAGGCCAGCGCGCGCGCGAAGCCACGCTCGCAGAGAGCGCGGTCGTCGACGAAGCGAATGGTGCGCCGTCATCGAAGGACGCCGACACCGAGTGGGAGCTCCCCGATTTGTTCGTCGTCGATGGCGGTCGCGGCCAGCTCGCCGTCGCGCTCGCCGCCGCGCGCGATCTCGGCCTTCACAATCTGCCGGTCGTCGGCCTCGCGAAGGAGCGTCCTATCGGACCGACGAAAGAAGGCGAGCCTCCCGCAAAGGAAGAGGACCGCGTCTATCTCCCCAATCAAAAGAACCCGATCCCGCTGAAGAGCCACTCCGCTTCTTTGTTTTTCCTCGCGCGCTTGAGAGACGAGGCGCACCGTTTTTCGAACCGCGCCCGCGAGCGCGTCGGCAAAGCCCGCCGCTTCAAGTCCGCGCTCGACGATCTCCCGGGCATCGGACCGGCGTTGAAACGCTCGCTTTTGACGACGCTCGGGAGCGTTGCAGCCATCCAAGCCGCGACCGACGAAGAGCTCCTGATCGCGAGGGACA
>Ga0207648_10005656_pt1 | contig 12552 bp, 10 predicted proteins | sample KBSMisM32_FD_184310 | JGI IMG/M metagenome (GOLD analysis project Ga0207648, IMG submission 184310) | Miscanthus rhizosphere microbial communities from Kellogg Biological Station, Michigan, USA - KBS Miscanthus M3-2 (SPAdes) (version 2) | ecosystem: Host-associated > Plants > Roots >...
ATGAACAGGAGCTTCTTGCCCGGATGCGCCCACATGTAGCCGAACAGCAGGCGAAGGTTGGCGAACTGCTGCCACCAGTCGCCGGGCATTTTCGCGCACAGCGCGCGCTTGCCGTAGACAACTTCGTCGTGCGACAGCGGCAGCACGAAATTTTCGGTGAACGCGTACCACAGCGAGAACGTCAGCCGGTCGTGATGGTAGCGGCGGTACACGGGATCCTGCGCGAAATATTCAAGCGTGTCGTGCATCCACCCCATGTTCCACTTCATGCCGAAGCCCAAGCCCCCCGCGTGCACCGGGTGCGACACCTGCGGCCACGCGGTCGATTCCTCCGCGATCGTCTGCACGTCGGGATGCTGCCGGTACGCGGCGGTATTGAGATCGCGCAAAAAGCGGATCGCGTCCAGGTTCTCCTTGCCACCGTACTGGTTGGGAATCCAGGTGCCCGGTTCCCGCGCGTAGTCGAGGTACAGCATCGACGCGACCGCGTCGACGCGCAGGCCGTCCAGGTGATAAACGTCGAGCCAGAACAGCGCGCTCGACAGCAGAAATGCGCGCACCTCGTGGCGGCCGTAATTGAAAATATAGCTTTGCCACTCGGGATGAAAACCCTGACGCGGATCGGCATGCTCGTACAGGTTCGTGCCATCGAAGCGTGCGAGGCCGAAATCGTCGCCCGGAAAATGCGACGGCACCCAGTCGAGGATCACACCGAGCCCGTGCGCGTGCATCACCTCGACGAAATACATGAAATCCTGCGGCGTGCCGTAGCGCGCGCTTGGCGCGAAGTAGCCGGTCGTCTGATAGCCCCACGATCCGTAAAACGGGTGCTCGGTGATCGGCATCAGCTCAACGTGGGTAAAGCCCATGCCCGCGGCGTATTCGGCGAGCAGCGGCGCGATTTCGCGGTAGCCCAGCATGCGGTCATGCTCGCCGCGGCGCCACGAGCCGAGATGCACTTCGTAGATCGAGAACGGCGCGCCCAGGCCGTTGTGGGCAGCGCGCGTCTGCATCCACCCGCCGTCGTTCCACACATAATCGAGCGGCCACGCGCGCGAAGCGCGGGCAGGCGGCACTTCGCCGAAGAATGCGAACGGGTCCGCCTTGTCGGTCGCGTGGCCGTTGCGCGCGGTCACGCGGAATTTGTAGCTTTGGCCGTGCGTCACGTTCGCCACGTGCGCTTCCCAGATTCCCGATTCATCCCAGCGCGGCGCCAGCCGGTCCGCGTCCGGCTGCCAGCCGTTCCATTCGCCGATCACCGCGACGTCGCGCGCGTTGGGCGCCCACACGCGAAAATGCGCGCCGCCGTCGCCGTCGAAATGGCAGCCCATCTCGCGGTACAGGCCCGAGTGCGAGCCTTCCTTGAACAGATAGATGTCGTGCCCGGTCAGCATGGTAATAGACGGCGAACTTTCAATAGATCTCCCGACTCGCGCCACCGGCTAGCGCAAGTGATGGAGTTGCTGCCCGAGCATCTCTGGCGTGATGAGCGTGATTCCCTTGTCCGACACGTGAAAGCGCCGCCGGTCTTCGTCGGCGTCCACGCCGACTTGCAGTCCGGGCGGAATGTGCGCCCCGCGATCGACGACCACCCGGCGCAGCACCGCGCCGCGGCCGATCTCGACCTCGGGCAGGATGACCGCCTGCTCGATCGAGCAGTAGCTGTGAATGCGCACGCTCGAAAACAGAAGCGAGCATTTGACCGTCGAGCCGCTGATGATGCAGCCGCCCGACACCATCGAATCGATCGCCGCGCCGCGCCGGCCGTCGGTGTCGAAAATGAACTTGGCGGGAGGCAAATGCTCCTGATAGGTCCAGATCGGCCACGCCTGATCGTAGAGATCGAGCGCGGGCGTTACGCGCGTCAGCTCCATGTTGGCTTCCCAGTATGCGTCGATGGTGCCGACGTCGCGCCAGTACGGCTGCCCGTCGTTCAGCTGCGTGCAACTGTCTTTCAGGCGGTGCGCCGACACGCGGAAGCCGCCGGCGACCAGGTGCGGAATGATGTTGTGGCCGAAATCGTGGTCGGACTCCTTGTCGTCGTTGTCCCTGATCAGCTGCTCGTACAGGAACGGCGCATTGAACACGTAGATGCCCATGCTGCCGAGCGCGGTGTCGGCACGGCCCGGCAGCGGGCGCGGATGCGCGGGCTTCTCCTGGAAACCCGTGACCTGGAATTTCTCGTCGACTTCCATCACGCCGAGTTGGGTGGCCTCCGCGAGCGGCACCTCAACGCAGCCGACGGTCATGTCAGCGCGGCGCGCAACGTGCTCGTCGATCATGCGCGCGTAGTCCATTTTGTAGACGTGGTCGCCAGCCAGCACCAGCACGATGCGCGGATCGTGGCGGCGCAGGATGTCGAGGTTCTGGAATACCGCATCCGCCGTGCCGCGGTACCAGTCAGCCGTAATGCGCTGCTGCGCGGGCAGGAGCTCGATGAACTCGTTGAAGCGGCCGTCGAGGAACGACCAGCCGCGCTGCACGTGATGGATCAGGCTTTGTGCTTTGTATTGCGTCGCGATGCCGATGCGGCGGATGCCCGAGTTCACGCAGTTCGACAACGCGAAATCGATAATGCGGAATTTTCCGCCGAACGGCACCGCGGGTTTCGCGCGCCAGTCCGTCAGCGGGCCGAGCCGCGCGCCGCGGCCGCCGGCGAGCACCAGCGCGAGCGTCTGCTTCGCGAGATGCGCCATCGTCGGATCGTCGGACGCGTATTGCTTGTACGCGCCATAACCGGTTTGCAGGCTGGCGAGATCGTTCATAGGTGATACGCGCACCCGGCAGGGAGCGCGCAATGGTTGGTGGAGTCGGACCCCGGTTCGGGAACCGCGAAGAAGGGGATCGCATCCATACCGGCATTCAGTTAGCAAAAAGAGCGCCAGCAGCGTCGAGGCGTTCGAGCGGGTTAACGACGCTGCCGCCTCGTAGGCACGCGCACGCCCGCGGTATCGCTTGTAAAAATTACCCGCGCCACGTGCAATTCATACGCGGCATGCGCACGTTTTCCATGCGCGTGCGTGGGCGTGGCGTCGTTCCGCGTAGGCGCGATTTATGCGTGAGCGAGCGCGCCTCATGACGTCATCGCCTTTACGCATCCTGTTCGTCACGTCCGAATGTGCCCCGCTCTCCAAGACCGGGGGCCTCGCCGATGTGTCCGCGGCACTCCCTGCCGCGCTGCGCGCGCTGGGCGCCGACGTGCGCGTACTCGTTCCCGCTTATGGCGCGGCCGCCGCGCCGCCGGGGAACCCGCTCGGCACGCTGCCTGCGCAGGGAAATTTCCCGCGCGCATCCATCGTCGAAACCCGGCTGCCGAACGGGGTGCCGGCAATTCAGCTCGTGTGCCCGGAGTTTTACGCGCGCAACGGCGGTCCTTATCAAAATTCCGAAGGCGCCGACTGGCCCGACAACGCATTGCGCTTCGGTTTGTTGAGTCGCGTTGCGGCACTGGCGACGATGGGCGCGCTCCCGGACTGGACGCCCGACGTCATCCACTGCAACGACTGGCAGGCGGGACTCGCACCCGCCTACCTGCGCTACATGCCGGACGCGCGCGCGGCGACCGTGTTCACGATTCACAACCTCGCATTCCAGGGCATCTTTCCGGCGCAGGCGCTCGACGCGCTCGGCCTGCCCGCAACCAGCTTTACCGTCGACGGCCTCGAGTATTACGGCCAGCTGTCGTTCATGAAAGGCGGCATCGCGTACGCGGATGCGATTACGACGGTAAGCCCAACTTACGCCGCCGAAATCCAGACCGAGGAGCATGGCGCCGGTCTGCACGGATTGCTGCAGCACCGGCGCGCTCAATTGAGCGGAATCTCGAACGGCATCGACACCGCCGCGTGGAATCCGGCGCGCGACCCCTATCTCGCGCGCAATTACGGTCCTTCGACGCTGGGGGATAAAACGCACAACAAGCGCGCCGTGCAGCTGCGCGCGGGCCTGCCGACGGTCAACCAGCCGCTGCTCGCAGCTGTGACGCGGCTGACCGCGCAGAAAGGCATAGACTGGCTGATCGAGATTGCGCCCGCGCTCGCGGCGCGCGGCCTCCAGCTCGTGGTGCTGGGACGCGGCGAGCCGCAATACGAGCGCGAGCTCGCAGCGCTGGCCGCCGCGCATCCGGCCAACGTCGCGGTTGCGCTGGATTTCGACGAGCCGTTCGCGCATCTGCTCGAAGCCGGCGCCGATCTATTCCTGATGCCGTCGCGCTTCGAGCCGTGCGGCATGAACCAGATGTACAGCCAGCGTTACGGCACGGTGCCGGTAGTGCGCGGGACCGGCGGACTGACGGATTCCGTGCAGGACGCAGGTAAGCCGGACGGCGCGGGCTTCGTGTACGCCGAGGCAAGCGCGCAGGCGCTGCTGGCGGCGATCGACCGCGCGCTGCTCGTGTATGCCGATCGCATGACGTGGCGGCGCCTTCAGCTGAACGGCATGCGCCGCGACTTCGGCTGGCAAGGCAGCGCGGCGCGCTATCTTGAAATTTACCGGCGCATTGCCGCAGGCAAAAAAAATCTCATGCCCACCGCATGAGGCCGAGCTCGAAGCGATGCGCCAGCAGTTCGTGCCAGGGATAGACGCGCACGAAATAATAAAGGCCGCCGCAGAATTCGGGCGCAACCTCCAGCACGTAGCGCTGAACATCGTTATCGGGCGCGCCCGCCGGCGCAAAGGCTAAGCGCTGCTCGCGCGGATCGGCGTCTATCTTGAGCTGGCGCTCGAGCAGGCACTCGACCTGCACATCCTCCGGCTTGAGCCCGGCGAGCTTCACCGTGACCTCGAGCTGCAGCTTTTCACCGTACTCGATGCGCGCCGCCGAGCCGGCGGGCTTGTTGATCGTCACGTGCGGCCACGCGGCGCTTACGCGCGTTTTCCATTCGACCAGCTCGGCGACGCTGCGGCCCGTTTGCGCAAACCGGCCGACCTGGCTGACCGCGGGCCGGTACAGTTTGCGGATGTAATCGTCGACCATGCGCGTCGCGCTGAAGCGCGGCAGGAGGGTGGCGATCGACTGCTTCGCCATGCGCACCCATTCGGCGGAATAGCCGCCCTCGCCGCGCGCATAGTAAAGCGGAATGACCTGATCCTGCAGCAGCTCGTAGAGCGCGCGCGATTCTTCGAGGTCGCGGCGCGCTGCATCGAGATCGGTTCCCGCGGTGGTGATCGCCCAGCCGTTGCCGCGCTCATAGCCTTCGTCCCACCAGCCGTCGCGCACCGACAGGTTCAGCACGCCATTCATGCCCGCTTTCATGCCTGAAGTGCCCGAAGCTTCGAGTGGATAAACGGGATTGTTGAGCCACACGTCGACCCCGGACACGAGCCGGCGCGCGACATGCAGGTCGTAGCCTTCGAGCATGAATACCTTGTCCTCGAACTCGGGCAGGCGCGCGACACGCGTGATCTCGCGAATGATGCCTTGGCCGGGCTCGTCGGCCGGATGGGCCTTGCCCGCGAACACGAACACTACCGGCCGCTCGAGGTCGGCAAGGATGGTGCCGAGCCGCTGCAGGTCCTCGAGCAGGAGATCGGCGCGCTTATACGTCGCGAAGCGGCGCGCGAAGCCGATCGTCAGCACCCGCGGGTCGGCGGGATCGACGTGGCGCAGCATGTGCGCGAGCCGCGCCTCGCTGCCGCCGTTGCGCAGGTGCTGCACGGCAATCCGGTGGCGCAGGAGTTCCAGCATCTGGGCTTTGAGTTTCTGGTGCACCGCCCAGAACGCGGCGTCGGGCATCTCAAGCAACTGCGCCGCGCCATCGCGCTGGCTCATGCGCTCGAACCAGTCGGGGCCGAGAAAACTCTCGAATTCCGCCGCCCACTCCGGCGCCAGAAACGTCGGCATGTGCACGGCGTTGGTCACATAGTCGATCGGATTTTCCGCCGACGGTATTTGCGGCCAGAATTCGCGCAGCATCTTCGCGGTCACCCCCGCGTGGATGCGCGAGACGGCGTTGTAAAAGCGCGCTCCGCGCACGGCGAGCGCGGTCATGTTGAAGGTTGGCGCGGACTCATGGCCGCCCAGCGCCAGCAATTCCGCGATGCCCACGCCCGTTTCGCGGCAATAGCCATCGAAGTAACGCTGCATCATCGCATCGTCAAACTGGTCATGTCCTGCGGGTACCGACGTGTGGGTGGTGAACACGGTGTTGGACGCGATGCTTTCGAGTGCGACCGCATACGGCATCGCGCGGGCGGCGAGGCGCGCGCGCTCGAGGATCAGAAAGGCGGCGTGGCCTTCGTTGATGTGCCACACCGCGGGCGTTATGCCCAGCGCCGCGAGCGCGCGCACGCCGCCGATTCCCAGCACCATTTCCTGCTCGAGCCGGATCGCGCGGTCGCCGCCGTAGAGCCGGTAAGTGATGCCGCGATCTTCGCCGGTGTTGGGCGCCACGTCGCTGTCGAGCAGATAAAGATGCACGTGCCCGGCCTGCACGTGCCAGATGCGCAGCTCGACCGCGCGGCCCGGCAGCTCGACGCTAACATGCAGTTCCGCCTCGCCGCTCATCACGAGGTCCGCCGGCAAATGCGTGAAGTGAATGTCGTTGTAGGTCACGACCTGGCCGCCGTCGCGGCCGATGGTTTGCGCGAAGTATCCCTGCCGGTACAGCAAGCCGACGCCGACGAACGGCAGCCGCATGTCGCTCGCTGCCTTGCAGCAGTCGCCCGCGAGGATGCCGAGGCCGCCGGAATAAATCGGCAGGCTCTCATGCAGGCCAAATTCGGCGCAGAAGTAAGCGACCGGCCCGGGCGCGGTCCACGGCCCGGACGCGATGCGCGGCGCGGTGTCTGCGTGATAATGATCGAACGCGTCGAGCACCGCGTGGTAGCGGCGCATGTAATCGGGATCGTGCGCTGCGCGCGTGAGACAATGCTCGTCGACGTAGCGCAGCACCATCGCCGGGCTGTGCCCGACTTGCTGCCAGAGTTGCGGATGCAGCCGCGCAAAGAGTTCGCGCGCGGCGCGGTTCCAGCTGTACCACAAATTGCTCGCGAGCTGCGGCAGCCGCGCGAGCTCAACGGGCAGGCGCGGATTGACTTCGAGCGTGTAAGCGGGGCCGGGTCGCATGCAATTGCCACCGAACCGGCGGCGCGAACGAAAGTCCGGATTCTAGCAAATGTCTATAGCACTAACGGATGGGCGGCAGGCCTCGCGCCACAAAGCGGCGCGCCGGTAAATTTTTCTGAGTAGAATGTAATTCTTACGCCAAAAAGCCGGCTGCTGGTTTTGGAGCGTTGAATCCTCAAGCGTGCGCACTGGCATGCTAGTTGCTGATTTTTGACCCGGCGCGCGCGGGCGTTGGTGCCCCCAGAAATCCGAAATTAATTCGCGCGCGCTTGCCCCTAAAGTTCTTTGAACAGGAGGGATTCATGACCACGAAATGGCCTGCTGCTCCGGTGCGGCCCTCGAGTGCCCGCCTGGTGGCCCGCGCCGCCGTGATGTTTTTGTTCGCCGCGGGCCTCTTCACGGCGATCGCGTGGCGCGGCCGCATAGACGTGCCGCCGCCGGTGGCGACGCAGTTCGCCGAAGTCACCGCCGAATCGCTTGCCCGCGCGGAACACGCGAACGCCGAAGCGCGCGATCCACGCGCCGACGCGTATCGCCGGCTCGGCGAATATCTCGCCGCGCGATACCGCGTTTCAGCCGTCGTCGCCACCGACATCGTGTCGAAAGCGCACGCGGTCGGGCGCCGGCTCGAACTCGATCCCGCGCTGATCCTCGCCATAATCTCGGTCGAATCGCGCTTCAATCCGGTCGCCGAGAGCGCGATGGGCGCGAAAGGCCTGATGCAGGTGATCCCGCGTTTTCACGCCGAGAAAATCGCGTCGGTGGGCGGCGAGCACAGGGTGTTCGAACTGGAGCCCAACATCACGGTCGGCGCGCGCATCCTCAAGGAATACATGCGCCACACCGGCGACCTCTTTGACGCGCTGCAGATGTACGTGGGCGCTTCGTCCGACGAGGACGCCAATAAGTATTCGGAGAAAGTCGCGCGCGAACGCGATCGGCTCGATTACATCCTGCGCCGGCGCCAGCCCGCGACGTAGTCTCTATCCCACCCCGCAATGGGTGTGCCACCGACTGCGTACGCGCAGCGCGTCCCCTACTATGCATTGTGGCCATCAAATACAAATTCCTGAACGCGGCGACCAAACGCTGGGCCTTCCCCATCGCAGTAGTGCTACTTCCCGGCGGCATCGTGCTGCTCGCTTTCGCGTGGTTCTACAAAATGATTTTGCCCAAATGCAGCTCGGCGGCTGACGTAAAAGCCGGCGAACCGGTGTCTATCGCCGCGGGCGGAAATTTTATTGCCGTATTGCGCATGTATTCAGAGCGCGCGCGCCAGCGTCAGAACGCGTCGCGCGAAGCGGCCGCGCGTCCCGCGCATGCCGCTCCCGCCGAGCCGCGTCAGGAAGCAACCATTCCCTGAGATTCGCCGACGGGCGCGTTCGCACCCGTGCGTTCCTTCGCTCCTATTTTTCCGGACTCGCCTTGCGAATTTCCGCCGGCGTGGCCTGCGTGATCACCAGCAGTGGACCGCCCAAACTCACCGCGCGTTCGGTCGCCGGCAGCGCTTCATAGAGCTTGCCGCGCTCGGCAAGCACCTGTGCCAGGTTGTTGAACGCCGCTGCTGCGCCCGATCGACGGTAGCCTGGCGGAAAGAATCTTCGGCGGTGGCCAGATCGTGCAGCGCGTACGCGGCGTTTCCCCGTCCCAGCCGGCCGCAAGGCTCCCCGGCCAGCGTTTGAGCAGGGTGTCGTAAGCCGTGATCGCGCTGCGCGTCTGGCCGGTTTGCTCGAGGGCGACGACGGCAGCCGTGTAGCGTGCCTCGCTCGCGGTCGCGGGAACGCGATCGGGCGGAATGGCAACTATCGCCCAGTATTTTTTCCTCTTTCCATATTTTTTCGAAAATCGTGAGCGGCGTCGTGATGCGCGCGCGGGTGCCCGACCGCCGTATCACCTGCAATTCCGGCAGGTCGTAACCCACGACAACGGAGTAATGCCACACCGGAAACCAGCTGAACGGACCATAGTTTTCAAGCACGATGGCGGGCGTGCCTGCGGCGAGCTCGCGCAGGAGGTCGGTAACCCGCGGCTCGACCTCGTAGGCAAATGAGCCCGTGACGGCGCGCGGCCGCCAGCATTTCCACTTGCAGGCTGCCTTTGCGTCCGGGGAGGAATACCTGATCTACCAGCGCCTCCGGCTTTACGTCGACGCCCGCTGCCTGCAGCACCATGGCGAGCGAAGAACGGCCGCAGTAATAGTCGATCTGCAGAAAAAACGGCACGGCGGTTAGCTCGGTGCGCGGCGGCAGGTCGACCGATTTTTCTTTTAGCGCCTCTTTCAGCGCGTACGTCTGCGGCGCGACCATCGAGCACCCTGAGAGCACCAGGGTAAAAAAACAAAGCCCGCGATGAAGCCGGCTTTGCTGCGGCGTAAAGCGGCCGCTTCGCTCATTTATAGAAGTACCAGATGGCGACCCCGATCACGATTACGCCGAGCGCCCACCACCAGCCGTCGCTGGCACCTGCGGGCATGGAGTCAATCTTGCCCGCGATGCGGTTAACTTCTTCCTGGGTCATCGCATTGACGCGATCTTTTGCGTTGGCTGCGGTCAGGCCCATCGCTTCGAAGCTTTTCTGCACGTCGGCGCGCGCGGCAAATTCGACGACTTTGTCGCGGTTTGCCTGATCGGTCGCGCTGGCGACTAACCCAGCGCCCGCACCCCCCGATGTAGGTGCAGCGAGCAAGTTAATGTAGGACTTGTCTTAGTTTTTTTTACGGCAACTGACCTCGCTTGCCAGTGCTGTGCCGCCCCCAGTCCTACGCGAAAACCGCTTTCGTCCGATATACCCATGGCATATCCGGCGTATTCTGTCGGTGCGTTGTTGACCCCACCGGCACACACGGGACCACATGACTTCCTGGGCGATCACCTTCCTCGCGGTGGCAATGATCGCCGCGGTGCTGGGCTTAAGCGGCATCGCCGGAGCCGCGACTAACGTTGCCTGGTACTGCGCCGGTATCTGCCTTGCACTCGCGATCGCGATCGGCATATTCGGACGCAAGCCGCCCGAATAATCCGCCGCCGCGTTCGTCAAACTTTAGAGAATTCTGCGTGCACGAGCATGGAGATTCGGCGCCCGCCACGCCACGGCTCGTGAACGCGCACGCAATCAAACTGGCGTCATACAACATACACGGGGGCGTCGGGCGCGATGGCCGCTGCGTGCCCAGGCGCATCGTGCAGGTGCTCGCCGAATTGAATGCGGACATCGTGGCATTGCAGGAAGTCGAATCCGGCACCAGCGGCTTTGACATGCTCGGTTATCTCGAGTCCGGCAGCGGGCTGCAGGCAATCGCGGGGCCGACGCTGCTGCGCCCCGATTCGGAATACGGCAACGGCCTGCTGATCCGTTTTCCGGTGCTATCGGTGCGGCGCATCGACCTGAGCATCAAGGGCTACGAGCCGCGCGGCGCGCTCGACGTCGAAGTCGATGCGGGCGGTTTCGCGCTTCGCATCGTGGCAACGCACCTGGGGCTGCGGCCGGCGGAACGGCGCGAGCAGATCCAGCGCCTGCTGCAGGCGTTCGAGCGCGACCGGCCGCTGACCAGCGTGCTGATGGGCGATATCAACGAGTGGTTCTTATGGGGCCGGCCGCTGCGCTGGCTGCATCGCCATTTCAAGGCGACGCCGGCGCGCGCGACATTTCCCGCCTGGTGCCCGGTGTTTGCGCTCGATCGCATCTGGGCGGAGCCGCGCAACTGCCTGCGCAGCTTCGGCGTGCATTCCACGCCGCTCTCGCGCATGGCGTCCGACCACCTGCCCGCCACTGCGGAACTGGTCCAGCCGTAGCTGTTAGCGCGGCGAGGCGTCGAGCACTTCGCGGGCGGCGCGGAGCCCGCTGCCGAGCGCCGCCGCCACCGTTCCCGATTCGCCGGCGTAATCGGTGGCCTCTCCCGCGAAGAACAAGGTGTCGTCGAGCGGCGCTGCAAGCTGCTCGCGCGCACCTCCGCCGCCCGCGTTGACGTAGCTGTAGGCCCCGCGCGTATACGGGTCGTTCTGCCAGTCGTGCCACCACCAGTTCGCGAGTTCGGCGGCAACGTCGATTCGCGGGCCGAACAAACTCTGCGCGCTGCGCATTGCAGCGCCAACCATGCGCGCGGGCGTCAGCTGAAGCAGTCTCGCCGCTGGTGGGCCGCCGGCCCAAGCCGTCAGCAACGGCGTGCGCGCGGGGACCGCGGTCCAGAAAGTGCGAAACGGCGTTCGCGGCGAATGAAAAAATGCCGCGTTGCGATAGCGTCCATCATCCAGCTTTTCCCAAAACGGCGTGTGGAACTGCAGTATGGTTTTGACCACCGTCCCGGCCGACAAGGCTTTTAGCGCAGCACGTTTGGCCGTGAGCGCGGGCACGAATTTCAGGTCCGCCGCCGCGGTGGCCGCGTGCTGAAGAACGCCCAAAGGCAGCGTCACAATGGCACGCGGCGCTTCCGCGATCCGGCTGTCGCCGCGCACGCGATACGCAATGCGCACGCGGCCGCGCTGCCAGTGGACGCGCGTTACCGCGCTTTGCAGCCGCAAACGGCATGTGCCACCCGCCAGTTCGCCAGCCAGCGCCGCCATCAACGCGCCGTAACCATCGAGCGGCCGCGACTGCGCGCCGTTCGCCGCATCCGCGTGCATCCATTCTGCGCGCACTTCCTGCGCGCTGATGCGCGTCGAATCCGCCGCGTCGAACCCTTCGACCATGAGGCGGGCCGCTGTCCGCAGGTCAGCAGGCAGCGTGGAACGCGGTGCGCGCGCGAGCAGCGTTGCGAACGTTACATCACGCTCCGGCTCCGGCAATTTGCGCATCGCCATGCGTATGCGGCGAAACGCGTTGCCGCGCTCAAGGGCGCCGCCCTGCTTGAACCAGTGTTCGCCGCCTGCATCGAGCGCGACCAGACCGGCGCGCCGCAACCCTTCGAAAGTGACGTCCGGCGAGCCGTGGATAAACTCGGCGCCCAATTCGACCGGCAGCGGCACGCCGGGCTCAGCGCGCGTCCAGCAACGTCCGCCGACGCGGTCGCGCGCTTCGAGCAGCAACACCGATTGCGCCGCCTCCGCCAGCAAACCGGCAGCGGCAAGCCCCGCTGCGCCGGCGCCGATGATCACCACGTCGAAGGTTTCAGCGCCGCGCGCGATGATCGGCATCCCTGCAGCGTAAGCGCCCGCGTTCGTTTATGTCATTTCCCTGACGACGAGATTGTTCTCGACGGACTTGACGCCGGGCACGTTCAACGCGATCTGCGAAGCCTTGGTGCGGTTTTCTTCGTTGTTCGTCGTTCCATTCAGCGTCACCGTTCCGCTGGCCGGGTTTACTTCAACCACGATCTGACCCAACCCGGGCTCCGCAACCAGTGCAGCCGTTACCATTTCCTTGAGCGGGTCACGCGCGGCCGCCACGGCGGCGCTGTCTGCAGGCGGCACGCTGGTTGCGGCCGTTGCGGGCGCGCCGCTTTGAAAAGCCGGCTTGTTGCAGGCGGCCAGGCCGAGCGCAAGCGCGCTGGA
>Ga0207648_10005657_pt1 | contig 12551 bp, 10 predicted proteins | sample KBSMisM32_FD_184310 | JGI IMG/M metagenome (GOLD analysis project Ga0207648, IMG submission 184310) | Miscanthus rhizosphere microbial communities from Kellogg Biological Station, Michigan, USA - KBS Miscanthus M3-2 (SPAdes) (version 2) | ecosystem: Host-associated > Plants > Roots >...
TCGTCGTCGTCGCCGTTCGCATACGTGGCCACGGCCTCTCGTTCGAGGTCGCCGCCCACATTCCCCGCAGCGACGAGCGCGTTCCGGCGCAGCCAGCGCGGATCGTTCCTCGGCACGTAGAGCCTGTCGTAGCGCGTGACGAGCTCGTCTCCGTCGCCCTCGAGCCATTCGACCAGCGAGACCGCCTGCTCCGCGCCGTCCGGCGGCCGTAACCCCGCCCGGCGCTTCTCGACGCCGCGGTTCCACGGGCAGACGTCCTGACAGATGTCGCAGCCGTAGACGCGGTCGCCGAGTGCCTCCCGGTACTCCTCGGGGAAGGGCGCGGCCGACTGCGTCCAGTACGAGAGGCAGCGAGTCGCGTCGAGCACGCCGGCTTCCTCGAGCGCGTCGGTCGGGCAGGCGTCGATGCAGAGCGTGCAGGAGCCGCAGCCGGCGTCGAGCGGCGGCGTCGCCTCCAGCCCGGCGGTCGTGACCAGCGTCCCGAGCACGACCCACGAGCCGTGGCGCCGCGTGATCAGCATCGTGTTCTTGCCGTAGAAGCCGACCCCGGAGCGCGCGGCCGCCTCGCGGTCGACGTGCTGGTTCTCGTCGACGAGCACGCGATAGTCGCCGCCGAGCCTCCGCCCCAGCTCGTCGAGCCGCTCGCGCAGGGCGGCGTAGGCGTCCCACCAGGTGTACCGCGGGAGTCGCCCGTGCCCCGGCGGCGGCTCCTCGCCTTCGAGCCAGTAGCAGAGCGCGGCCGAGACGACCGTGTGCGCACCCTCGAGCAGGGTCTCGGGATGGCACGAGACCTCCGGGCGGGCCATCGTGAAGCGCATGTCCGCGAACAGGCCGCGGGCGCGCCGCTCCAGGATGTGTCGCTCCGTCGCCTCGTAGGGCGCGACCGGAGCGGCCCCGACCGCGTCGAGGCCGAGCTCCTCTCCCAGCCGAGCCAGCTCGTCGGCCTGCATGTGGGAGATTGTGCCCGGATGAAGGCGATTCGGATCCACGAGGACGGCGGGCCCGAGGTTCTCCGCTACGAGGACGCGCCCGATCCCGAGCCCGGGCCGGGCGAGGTGCTCGTCCGTCTGCGCGCTGCCTCTCTCAACCATCTCGATCTCTGGATCCGCAAGGGTCTCCCTTCGGTGCCCAAGCCGAGGATCCTGGGCGCCGACGGCGCCGGCATCCGGGAGGACACGGGTGAGCGCGTCGTGATCAACCCCGGGATCGAGCACGGCGAGCGCATCACCGTCCTCGGCGAGCACATGGACGGCACGCACGCCGAGCTCGTCGCCGTGCCCGAGACGAACGTCTACCTGTTGCCGGACGAGCTCTCCTTCGAGGAGGCCGCCGCCTTCCCGCTCGTCTTCGAGACCGCCTACCGGCTGCTGGTGACGAAGGCACAGCTGCGCGAGGGCGAGTGGGTCTTGCTCTGGGGCATCGGGAGCGGCGTCGCCGGCGCCGGGCTCGCGATCGCGAAGGCGCTCGGGGCCCGCGCGCTCGTCACCTCCTCGAGCGACGAGAAGCTCGAGCGGGCGCGGGCGCTCGGCGCCGACGCGACCGTCAACCACGCCAGCGGCGACGTCGGCGCGGCGGTCAGGGAGGCGACCGGGGGCAAGGGCGTCGAGGTCGTGCTCGAGCACGTCGGCGAGGCGACCTGGCAGACCTCGCTGCAGTCGGCGCGCCCGGCCGGCCGGATCGTCGTCTGCGGTGCGACCAGCGGCCCGAACCCGCGGGCGGCGCTGCACCGGATCTGGTGGAAGCAGCTGACGATCTACGGTTCGACGATGGGCACCCGCGAGGATTTCGAAGCGGCCTACGAGCTGGTCAAGAGCGGCCGCGCGAAGCCGGTGATCGACTCGGTGCTGCCGCTCGCCGAGGCGCGCGCGGCCCACGAGCGGATGGAAGCGGGCAAGCAGTTCGGCAAGATCGTGCTCACCATCCCGTGAGTCTCCGGCGCGCATTGGCCGCGCTCGTCACCGGCGCCGCGCTGATCGCGTTGGTCAGCGGCGCCATCTACCTGCTCCGCGACCACGTGCCGGTGCTGGGTCTCGCGGTCCTCTACCTGCTGGCCGTGATCCCGGTGGCGGTCCTCTGGGGCCTCACGGCCGGCGTGGCGGTCTCCGTGGCGAGCATGCTCGTCTTCGACTTCTTGTTCCTGGCGCCGGTGCACACGTTCCGCTTGGAGGAGTCGAGCCACTGGTTCGCGCTCGGCGTATTCGTCGTGACGGCGATCGTCGTCAGCGAGCTCGCGGCAAGCTCTCGGCGCCGGGCGAACGAGTCTGCGCTGCTGGCGGAGATCGCGGCCTCGCTGCTGGAGCAAGGCGACCTCGCGCCCGAGCTCGACCGGATTGCCGCTGAGGCCGCGCAGGCGCTGCAGGTCGAGCAGGCGACGATCACCGTCGGCGACGCCGTGCCCACCGCAGAGGGCGAACAGCAACCGTTGCTGGCGGACGGACGAAGGGTCGGCACGATCGTGCTCAAAGGGCCGCGGCAGAGCGGCGCCGCGGCCCGCCGGCGGCTCCTCCCCGCGCTGGCGTCGCTGCTCGGTGTGGCGATCGACCGCGAGCGTCTCGCCGACGAGGCTCTCGAGGCCGAGACGCTGCGGCGGAGCGACGCGGTCAAGACGGCGGTGCTGCGGGCGGTGAGCCACGACCTGCGCAGCCCGCTGATGGCGATCCTGACCTCGGCCAGCGCGCTCGCCCGCAACGACCTCAACCTCGACGAGGCCGACCGGCGCGAGCTCGTCGCCACCATCCTCGACGAAGCCGACCGGCTCGACCGCGTGATCAGCAACCTGCTCGACCTCTCGCGGCTCGAGGCAGGCGCGGCGCAACCCGAGCCGGACCTCTGGCCGGTCGACGAGCTCGTCGCGCAGGCGATCCGGCAGCTCGGCGAGGCGGGGTCTCGCATCCAGGTCGAGCTGCCCGAGGAGTCGCTGGCCGTCCGGGTCGACGCGCAGCAGATCGAGCGCGTGCTCGTGAACCTGTTCGAGAACGCGCTCAAGTACTCACCCGAGCCCGAGCCCGTCCGAGTGCAGCTGGCGGAGACGGCGACCCGCGTGCTCGTGCGCGTCGTCGACCACGGCCCCGGCCTTGCGGCTGCGGACCGGGAGCGGATCTTCGAGCCGTTTCAGCGCGGCGAGGACGGCGTCCGCGGCGCCGGGCTCGGGCTCGCGATCGCGCGTGGCTTCGCCGAGGCGAACGACGCTCGCGTCTGGGCCGAGTCGCGACCGGGCCAGGGAGCGACGTTCGTGGTCGAGCTCCCAGCAGCGGGCGAGCTGTGAGCGGCGCGCGGATCCTGGTCGTCGACGACGAGCGGCAGATCCTGCGCGCGCTGCAGACGAGCCTGCGCGGCGCCGGCTACGAGGTCGAGACCGCCGAGACCGCCGAGACGGCGCTCGCGGCGGCGGCGATGCGACCGCCGGACGCGCTGATCGTCGACCTCGTGCTCCCGGACGGGACCGGCACCGACGTCGTGCGCGAGCTGCGCACCTGGAGCTCGGCGCCCGTGATCGTGCTCTCCGCGGTCGGCGACGAGCGCGAGAAGGTGGCCGCCCTCGACGCGGGCGCCGACGACTACGTCACGAAGCCGGTCGGGATCGACGAGCTGATCGCCCGGCTGCGGGCGGCGCTGCGGCGGGCCACTCCCTCGGCCGAGCCGGTGCTGACGGTCGGCGAGCTGGAGCTGGACCTGGAGAAGCGCGAGCTGCGGGTCGGCGGCAAGCCGGTCCATCTGACACCGCACCAATTCGACCTGCTACGCGTGCTCGCGAGCAACGAGGGCAAGCTGCTCACACACCGAGCGATCCTGCAGGAGGTCTGGGGCCCGGGCTACGGCAGCGAGTCGAACCTGCTGCACGTCCACGTCTCACAGCTGCGGCGAAAGATCGAGCCGGACCCCGCGCGGCCGCGGTACCTGCTCACCGAGCCGGGCGCCGGCTATCGCCTCGTCGATCCGGCCGACCGCTAGCCACCCTCAGGAAATCTTCAGGCGGCGCCGGGGAACCTTCAGGCGGCCTTCAGCCGAACGGGCCTACCGTCGGGGCATGTACGACATTGCTGCGCTGGCGATCGCCCTGGCCTGTTTCGCCTTCGTCTTCGGGCTCCTCTACGTGTTGGAGCGGGTCTAGATGTCCCTCGCCGACGCGATCGGGCTGGCGATCTCGATTGCGGTCTTCGCCTACCTGGTCTACGCCCTTTTCCGAGGAGAGCGCCTGTAGTGGCGACTCGAATCGACAAGGCCGAAGGCAGTAGACGGACGTGCCAGCGAAGCCGTCACGTCCTCTTGGTCGGCGTCGCAAGCGAACGCCTCAGCCGAGGAGAGCCCCTTTAGATGACGGGCCAGGGAATCGCCCAGATCCTCGTCTACGCGGTCGTCCTGATCGCGCTGTCGTACCCGCTCGGCCTCTACATGGCGCGGGTCTACGCGCCGGCGTTCCGCGTTCGCTGGCTGAGCGGCGTCGAGGGCGGCTTCTACCGCCTCGTCCGCACCGAGCAGAACCGCGAGCAGGACTGGAAGAGCTACTCGAAGAGCGTGCTCGTCTTCTCGATCGTCTTCTTCGGCGTGCTCTACGCCATCCAGCGGCTGCAGGGCCACCTCTTCCTCAACCCGGACCACCTGCAGGGCGTCCCATCACACATCGCGCTGAACACCACCGCCAGCTTCGTCACGAACACGAACTGGCAGTACTACGGCGGCGAGTACACGATGTCGTACCTCTCGCAGATGGCCGGCCTGGCCGTCCAGCAGTTCGTCTCCGCTGGCGTCGGGATGGCAGTGCTGGTCGCCGTGATCCGCGGTTTCAGCCGGCGTAGCTCGCAGGAGCTCGGCAACTTCTGGGTCGACCTCTACCGCTCGCTGACGTACATCCTGCTCCCGCTGTCGCTGGTCCTCGGGGTGATCCTGATCTCCCAGGGCGTGCCCCAGACCTTCGCCGGCCACGCCACCGCCCACACGCTCGAGGGCGCGTCGCAGACGATCGCCCGCGGCCCGGTCGCCCTGATGATCGCGATCAAGCAGCTCGGCACGAACGGCGGCGGCTTCTACAACGCCAACTCCGCCGTGCCGTTCGAGAACCCGAACGGCCTGACCAACTTCCTCGAGGTGATCTCGATCCTGCTGATCCCGGCGGCGCAGGTATTCATGTTCGGGAAGATGGTGCTGGCGCGGCGGCACGCCTGGATGGTCTTCTCCGCGATGTTCGTGGTCTTCGCCGTGGCGCTCGCGATCGCGCTGCCCTCGGAGCAGCACGGGTCGCAGACGCTGCGCGCCTCGGGCGTGAACATCACGCAGGGACACGGCCAGAGCGGTGGCAACATGGCCGACAAGGAGGTCCGCTTCGGGATCGCCAACACGGCGCTCTGGGCGACGGCCACGACCGAGGCCTCGAGCGGCTCGGTCAACGGCGGCCATGACGCGCTGACCGCATACGGCGGCGCCGTACCACTGGTGAACATGTTCTTCGGCGAGGTGATCTTCGGCGGCGTGGGCTCCGGCCTCTACGGGATGTTCTTCTACATCCTGATCGCGGTCTTCATCGCGGGCTTGATGGTGGGCCGAACGCCCGAATACCTGGGCAAGAAGATCGAGGCGCGGCAGATCAAGTACGCCGCGGTCGGGGCGCTGTTCGTGCCGACCATGGTCCTGATCATGGCGGCCGTCTCCGTCGTGACGAAATCCGGCCTCGAGTCGATCTTCAACCCCGGCGCGCACGGGTTCACCGAGGCGCTGTACGCCTACACGTCGCAGGCGAACAACAACGGCAGCGCGTTCGCCGGGTACGGGGCGACGAGCTTCTCGGCGACCTTCGGGACGGTCGCGCTGATCTTCGGCCGCTTCGCGCCGCTACTCGCCGCGCTCGCCCTCGCCGGCTCGCTCGCCGGCAAGAAGGTGGCGCCTGTGTCAGCCGGCACCTTCCGCACCGACGGGCCGACGTTCGTCGTCCTGCTCGTCGGCGTGATCATCCTCACGGCCGGCCTGATGATCTTCCCGGCCCTGACGCTGGGGCCGATCGTCGAGGGGCTGAGCCACTGATGCTGCGCGACCTCAGGTCCTCCGCCATCGCCGTGGTCGTGCTGACGCTCCTGTTCGGGCTCGCGCTCCCGGCGCTCTTCACCGGCTTCGCGCAGGTCGCCTTCTCGAGCCAGGCCGACGGCAGCCTGATCAAGGTGCACGGCCAGGTCGTCGGCTCGCGCCTGGCCGCGCAGGCCTTCACCAGGCCGAAGTACTTCCACCCGCGCCCCTCCGCGACCGCGCCGCCCTACAACGCCGGCGCCACGACCTTCGCCAACCTCGGGCCCACCAACCCCGACCTCGCCAAGAACGTCAGGACGGCCGCCCTCGCGATCCTGAAGCTCGAGCGTCCGTTCAACCCCGGCCTCACGATCGGCGACATCCCGGTGGATGCCGTCACGACCTCGGGCTCCGGCATCGACCCCGCCATCTCGCCCGCCTACGCCGAGCTGCAGGCACCGCGGGTCGCGGCGGTCCGGCACCTGCCGCTCGCACGAGTTCGGGAGCTGATCTCTGACAACACGGACGGGCGCAGCCTCGGCTTCCTGGGCGAGCCCGCCGTCAACGTGCTCGAGCTCAACCTGGCCCTCGACCGCGAAGGGAGCAGCTAGGTGGCGCGGTCGCAGAGCGTGTTCTCGCGCGAGCTCGTGCTGGTCGCGATCCGGGACTCGTTCCCGAAGCTCGACCCGCGCGAGCAAGTGCGCAACCCGGTGATGTTCATCGTCGAGCTCGGCAGCGTGATCACGACGGTGATCTTCTTCCTCGAGCTCGCCCGCGGCAACTACGGCGACCTCTGGTTTGTGGGCACCATCGCGATCTGGCTCTGGCTGACCGTGCTGTTCGCCAACTTCGCGGAGGCGATCGCCGAGGGGCGCGGCAAGGCCCAGGCGAACGCGCTGCGCGCGACCCGCCATACCACGACCGCGCACCGCCGCACCGACTCGGAGGGGATCGAGGACGTGCCGGCGCCCGACCTGCAGAAGGGCGACGTGGTGGTCGTCTCGGCCGGCGAGATCATCCCGGCCGACGGCGAGATCGTCGAAGGCGTGGGCTCCGTCGACGAGTCGGCGATCACGGGCGAGTCCGCTCCGGTGATCCGCGAGTCCGGCGGCGACCGCTCGGCCGTCACCGGCGGCACGAGGCTCCTCTCCGACCAGCTCGTGATCCTCGTCACGCAGGAGCCCGGCCAGTCGTTCCTCGACCGCATGATCGCGCTCGTCGAGGGCGCCGAGCGCCGCAAGACCCCGAACGAGATCGCGCTCAACATCCTGCTCTCGGGCCTGACCATCACCTTCCTGGCCGCGGTCGTGACGCTGCGGCCGTTCGCGATCTACGCGGGCACGCCCACCTCGCAGACCGTCCTGATCGCGCTGCTGGTGGCGCTGATCCCGACCACGATCGGCGCGCTGCTCTCGGCGATCGGGATCGCCGGGATGGACCGGATGGTGCAGCGCAACGTGCTCGCCATGTCCGGCCGGGCCGTCGAGGCCGCGGGCGACGTCGACGTGCTGCTGCTCGACAAGACCGGCACGATCACGCTCGGCAACCGGCAGGCGAGCGAGTTCGTCCCCGTGGACGGCGTGAGCGCGAAGGAGCTGGCCGAAGCAGCGCAGCTCTCGTCGCTCGCCGACGAGACTCCGGAGGGCCGCTCGATCGTCGTGCTCGCCAAGGAGGAGTACGGGCTGCGCGCGCCCGAGCTGGACACCCAGGCGACCTTCATCCCCTTCTCGGCGACGACGCGGATGAGCGGCGTCGACTACGACGGCAAGCGGCTGCGCAAGGGCGCGGCCGACTCGATCAAGCGCTTCGTGCAGGAGCAGGGCGGCACCGTCCCCGCGCAGCTCGACGCCGAGGTCGACGAGATCGCCCGCTCGGGCGGCACGCCGCTGGTGGTCGCCCAGGACAACTTCGTGCTCGGGGTGATCCACCTGAAGGACATCGTCAAGGGCGGCATGGGCGAGCGCTTCGACGAGCTGCGCAAGATGGGCATCCGCACCGTGATGATCACGGGCGACAACCGCGTCACCGCAGCCGTGATCGCGCAGGAAGCCGGCGTCGACGACTTCCTCGCGGAGGCGACGCCAGAGGACAAGATGGCCTTGATCAAGGACGAGCAGGCGCAGGGGCGCATGGTCGCGATGACCGGCGACGGCACCAACGACGCACCCGCCCTGGCGCAGTCCGACGTCGGCGTGGCCATGAACGCGGGCACGTCGGCGGCAAAGGAGGCCGGCAACATGGTCGACCTCGACAACAACCCGACGAAGCTGATCGAGATCGTCGAGGTGGCGAAGCAGCAGCTGATCACGCGCGGCGCCCTGACGACGTTCTCGATCGCGAACGACGTCGCCAAGTACTTCGCCATCCTGCCGGCGCTGTTCGCCTTTACCTACGCCGACCGGCCGGGCGAGCGTGGGCCGCTGAACTCGCTCAACATCATGCAGCTCGGCACGCCCAAGAGCGCGATCGTCTCGGCGATCATCTTCAACGCGCTGATCATCCCGGCGCTGGTTCCGCTGGCGCTGAAGGGCGTCAAGTACCGCGCGATCGGGGCGACGGCGCTGCTCCGGCGCAACCTGCTGATCTACGGGCTCGGCGGCGTGATCCTGCCATTCATCGGGATCAAGCTGATCGACCTCGTCGTCCACAACGTCTTCGGCGCGTAAGGTCGATGGCATGCGCGGTCATTACCGGATCCTCGTCGGAATGGCCCCCGGAGTCGGCAAGACCTACCGGATGCTGCAGGAAGGGCACCAGGCACTCGAGGAAGGGCGCGACGTGGTGATCGGCTACCTCGAGTCGCACGACCGGCCCGAGACCGCGGCGCTCGCCGAGGGGCTCGAGGTGGTTCCGCGACTGCGCACCGCGCATGGGCAGCTCGAGCTCCAGGAGCTCGACCCCGCCGCCGTGATCGCGCGCGCGCCAGAGCTCGCCCTGGTCGACGAGCTCGCTCACACGAACTCGTCCACCATGCACCACGCGAAGCGCTACGAGGACATCGAGGACATCCTCGACGCCGGGATCGACGTCATCTCGACGGTCAACATCCAGCATCTCGAGAGCCTGAACGACGCGATCTTCGAGCTGACCGGCGTGCGCGTGCGTGAGACCTTCCCCGACCGCATCCTCGACGAGGCCGACGAGGTCGTGCTCGTCGACCTCTCGCCCGAGGAGCTGCGCGAGCGGCTGCGGGCCGGCAAGGTCTACCCGCGCGAACGGGCCGAGGTCGCGCTGGAGAACTTCTTCCGGCAGGAGAACCTGGCGGCCCTGCGCGAGCTCGTGCTGCGGGAGGTCGCGGAGGACGTCGAGGCGCGGCGGAACCCGGCGACCCTCGAGCCGTTGAGCCGCCAGGCGGTCGCCGAGCGGATCCTCGCCCTGATCGAGCCGCAGCCGAAGTCGCAGCGGATCCTGCGGCGCGCGTGGCGCTCCTCCCAGCGGCTCGGCGCCGAGATCGACGCGCTCTGGATGCGGCCCGACGGCCGCGAGCCCACCGAGGAGGAAGCGACCCAGCTGGCCGCGCTGCGGCGGCTCGCGAGCCTCCTCGGGATCCATTTCCTCGAGGCCGACGGCGACGACCTGGTGGAGACCGTGCGGCAAGTCGCGGCCGAGCGCGGCTCGACGTACATCTTCGTCGGCACCCCCGACGAGTCGCGCCGCCGCGAGATCTTCGGCGGCTCGCTGCTCTCGCGCATGGTGCGCCAGCTGCCGGGCCTCGACATCCGCGTCGTGGCCGACCGCGCGCAGCGGGAGACGGAGACAAGGTGACCGTGCTGAATTTCTGGCGGCACAAGCCGGTCGTGCCCGCCGGTGGGCGCCGCATCCTCGTCCCCTTCACCGGAGGCGAGCTCGACCCGGTCGTGCTCGACGCTGCGACCCGGATCGCAAAGCTCGAAGACGCGACGCTCGTGCCCGCCTACCTGATCGTGACGCCGCTCAAGTACCGGCTCGAGACCCCGCCGCAGCACGAGGTGGCGGTGGCGATGCCGCTGCTCGAGGCCGTCGAGCACGCGGCGCTGCGGGCGGGCCTACCCGTCGACGCGCGCGTCGAGACCGGCCGTACGCCCACTCACGCCCTCCAGCGCCTGTGGGACGTCGAGCGCTTCGACCGAATCGTCGCCCCGGCTCCCGCGGGCGGCAGCCACGGCTTCACGCCGAAGGAGCTCCAGTGGATCCTCGTCCACGCTCCCTCCGAGACGGTCATCCTCCGGCCCGATCCCACTCTCGCCGAGGGCGTGCGCCTCGCCCGCTCGCTCGACGAGGTTGCCTAGCCCGCGACGTCCCTCGAGCCGCTCCTCGAAGCAGCGGCGCAGGTAGTCGCCGGCGAGCTTCGGCAGCACACGCGGGGCGGGCGGCGGCTTGGGCGTGACGACGATCTCGGTCGTCCGCTCACCGTAGAAGCGGTCGTAGGCGTCGTGCTCGTCGTACACCGGTTGCTGCGGCCGGCGCCTGAGCCACCCGAAGAGCCGGGCGAAGAACGACATGGCCCGTGGTCCTACCACGCTCAGGCGAGTTCGTACAGATACTCCTCGACGTCCGAGGTGTGCTCGCCGACGCGGACGAAGCCGCACTTCTCGAGCACCCGGATCGAGCCGCCGTTAGTCGCAGCGACCCAGGCGTGCAGCGGGCGCACCTCGAGCTGCTGGACGAGCTCGGCGAGCGCCGCAGTGGCGAGCCCGCGGCCCCAGTACTCACGGCCCAACCAGTAGCCGACGAGCCGCCGGCCGTCCTGTTCCCACGAGACCACGTTGCCGGCAACCTCGCCGTCGACGTCGATCACGAAGGCGACGAGGGCCTCGTCCGCGAGGATCCGGCGCCAGTGCGCGTCGAAGGCCTCGCGCTCGCGCGCGGGGAAGACCGCCATCGCGACCGCCTCGGGCTCGCGCTGCTGCTCGAAGAGGACGTCGAGATCGTCCTCGCGAACCTCCCGGAGCACGCCTGCCCTAGCCGCCGGCGCGCTCGGCTCCGGTCGGCTCCAGCGTGTCGTGCACGTGTTGGCCAACCTTGCGGTCGGGCCGCGCGATCAAGAAGTACAGCGCGCCGACGACCGCGATGATCACCATCACGAGCAGCGTGATCCAGTCGAGGTTGAAGAGCGCACGCCCGCTCGAGAGCCCGGTCGGCACGACCACGTTCACCAGCATCAGCGCGAGGTAGGCGGCGGCGATGATCGTCACCGTCCAGGCCCACTTGCCGAGCCTGAACGCGCCCTCGGGCACCCAGCCGCGCATCCTCGCGATGATCGCCGCGATCACGGCGAGCAGGAACGAGAGGTAGATGCCGCTGACGCCGAACGAGACGAGCGAGTAGAGCGCCGTCGTGTTCGCCGGGTAGGTGATGAAGCCGAGGTCGACGTTGTGGTCGGGCTGGTAGTAGACCAGCAGCACGAACAGCACCGAGACGAGCGCGCCGGTGATCAGCGCGTTGACGGGCGTCAGGAACCTCGGATGCACCTTCGACAGCCACCCGGAGCCCGGCAGCGCGCCGTCGCGTCCGAACGAGAACGCGAGCCGGCTGCCTGCGCCCTGCACCGCGCTGCCGCAGGAGAAGAACGCGAAGATGATCAGCAGGAGCAGGAAGTCCTGCATCCCGCTCGAGAGCTGGGCGAGGATGACCGGTACACCGCCTCCGGCGACGACCGTCTTGACGGGGTCGTGCTCCGGCATCGCAAGCAGCAGCGCGGCGGTCAGGATCAGGGACCCGATCCCGCCCCAGATCAGGGCCCAGCGCATCGCCTTCGGGATCTTCGTGCCGGCGTCCTTCGTTTCCTCGGCGATGTCGCCGCACGACTCGAAGCCGTAGAAGATGTAGACGGGCGCGAGCACCGCGACCAGCGCCGCGGACAGCCAGCTGCCGCCGAAGCCGATGTTGTAGGCGTTGGTCGAGGCGTGTGTGGCGCCCTCCGACGAGAACAGGAAGCCGAGGCCGTGGTGGAAACCGTGGATCGCGAGGATGATGGCGATGCCGAGCGTCCCCAGTATCTCCACTCCGACCCCGAACTGCGCGACGCGGCCCAGGACCTTCGCGCCGGTGATGTTGAGCGTGGTCTGGATCGCCAGCAGGACGAGCGTGATCAGCAGCACCGTCGTGTGGTTCGTCGGATCCCAGTTCGTCCCGAACCAGTTGTGTGAGAGCGCCGCGATATACCCGACCGACCCGGTGTCGACCGCGGCCACCGTGACCAGCAGCGCGATTCCGTAGAACCAACCTACGAACCAGCCGTAGCCGGGCCCGACCGAGAACTTGGAGTACTGGTAGAGCGCTCCTGCGACCGGGTAGTGGCTCGCGAGCTCGCCGAAGACGAGGGCGACGAAGAACATCCCGATCAGCGGGATGAACGTCAGCCAGATGTACGCGGGCCCGGCGAGCGCGACGCCGAGGATGAACAGCGAGTAGATGCCGACCATCGGCGACAGGTACGTGAACCCGACGGCGAAGTTCTCGAAGAACCCGAGCACCCGGTTGAGCTGGGGCCGGTAGCCGAGGTTCTCGAGCCGCGCGTCCTCGTCCGTCGAAATCGGGACGTCCGGGACGTTCGGCATGGCCGTGTCAGACATGGG
>Ga0207648_10005659_pt1 | contig 12549 bp, 13 predicted proteins | sample KBSMisM32_FD_184310 | JGI IMG/M metagenome (GOLD analysis project Ga0207648, IMG submission 184310) | Miscanthus rhizosphere microbial communities from Kellogg Biological Station, Michigan, USA - KBS Miscanthus M3-2 (SPAdes) (version 2) | ecosystem: Host-associated > Plants > Roots >...
GGTTGTGGTTTTCGCCCATGATCCGGCTTGTCTCACCGGGCGGCCTCGGAGCGAAGCGCGGATCTGCAGCTGTGCCGTGGCGAGACGGTTTCTAGCCGCGGCTCTCGAGCGCGGCTGCGGCTTCGTCGACCAGCTCCCGGATGATCGCCGCGACCGGCTCCTCGCGGCTGACCATTCCGACCGACTGGCCGGCCATCACCGAACCCGATTCGACGTCGCCGTCGATCACCGCGCGTCGCAATGCGCCAGCCCAATAATGCTCGATCTGAAGCTGCGCCTCGGCCATCTCGATCGCCCCCTCGTCGAGCTTCTGCGCGACCTCGCGCTGCTTCGCCGCGAAGTTCACCATCTCCTGGTTCTTGAGCGCCCGGACCGGGATCACCGGCAGGCGGGGGTCGATCTGGACGCTGGGAATCGCGTCGCGCGCGGACGCCCGGATGAACGCTTTCTTGAAGTTCGGGTGAGCGATGCACTCGGTCGCACAGACGAAGCGCGTGCCGAGCTGGACCCCCACCGCGCCCATTTCGAGGTAAGCGGCGATCGCCTCGCCGCGGCCGATTCCGCCCGCGACGAACACCGGAATATCCTTGCTCACGACCGGCAGGATCTCCTGCGCCAGCACCGAGGTCGAAACCGGGCCGATATGTCCCCCCGCCTCCATCCCCTCGATCACGAGCGCATCCACGCCCGAGCGCATCAGCTTCTTGGCCAGCGCCAGCGCCGGGGCGAAGGCCGTCAGCGTCGCGCCGCTCGCCTTGATGCGGTCGATTGCGCCGGCCGGTGGAAGGCCCCCGGCGAGCACGACGTGGCTCACACGATGCTTCGCGCAGGTGTCGATAAGCTCGGTAAGCTGGGGGTGCATCGTGATCAGGTTCACGCCGAACGGGTGCTTCGTACGCGTCTTCGTCTCGGCGATCTCGGCATCGAGCAGTTCCGGGCTCATCGCGCCGCACGCGATCACGCCGAACCCGCCGGCATTGGAGATGGCGGAGACGAGGTGGCGCTCCGAAATCCAGCTCATCGCGCCGCCCAGGATCGCGACTTCGCAGCCGAGGAACCTGGTGCCGCGATGCATCAGTTCCTTGAGGCGAGCGTGACCGACGGATGCATGGACTGCGCGAGGTTCGGCGATTAGCCCTTCGCCGCTCACGCCGCCTGCTCCTGGCCGTCGAGGCCGAAGGCGGTGTGGAGCACGCGCACGGCAAGCTCGGTATATTCCTCCGGCAACAGTACCGAGACTTTGATCTCCGAGGTCGAGATGGCGAGGATGTTGATGCCGCGTTCGGCCAGCGTCTCGAACATCCTTGCGGCAATGCCGGCGTTCGAGCGCATGCCGATGCCGACCGTGCTCACCTTCACGACATCGGTATCGGTCACGATCTTGTCGAAGCCGATCGCTGCCTTTGCTTTCTCGAGCTCGGCGACCGCATGGGCAAGAGACGCCGTCGGAACGGTGAAGGTGAGGTCGCTTGGCGCGCCGGTTCCGGCGCCGCTCTGGACGATCATGTCGACATTGATGCTGGCCTTGGCGAGCGGTGCGAAGATCGCGGCCACAGTCCCCGGCTTGTCGGGCAGGCCGACCAGCGTGACACGCGCCTCATTCTTGTCATGAGCGATGCCCGTGATGAGTTGCTGTTCCATGTTGAGCTCCTCGATTTGCTCATCGCCGACGATCAGGGTGCCGGGCTTGTCTTCAAAGGACGAAAGGACCTGGAGCGCCATGTTGTAGCGCATGGCGAGGCCCACCGAGCGGGTCTGCAGAACCTTTGCGCCAACCGACGCCAACTCGAGCATTTCCTCGTAGGTGATGGCGCTGAGCTTCCGAGCCCGGGGAACGATGCGCGGATCGGTGGTGAAGACGCCCTCGACGTCGGTGTAAATGTCGCACCGGTCAGCCTTGACGGCGACCGCCAGTGCCACGGCCGAGGTATCGGAACCGCCCCGCCCGAGGGTCGCGACATCGCCTTCGGCGGTGATGCCCTGGAAGCCGGGGATGACGGCAATCCCGCGCCTGGCGAATACGTCCTCGAGGATCTGCGCGTCGATATGATCGATCAGCGCCGAGCTATGGCCCGACGCTCGGATCGGCAGCTGCCAGCCCATGTAGGAACGGGCGTTGACGTCCATGCCCGACAGAGTGATTGCGAGGAGGCCGGCGGTGACCTGCTCTCCGCTGGCGACCACCACGTCATATTCGCGGGCGTCGTAAAGCGGTGCGGCTTCCTTGCATAGCTGGACCAGGCGGTCGGTCTCGCCCGCCATGGCGCTGACGACCACCGCGACATCATTGCCCCGATCAGCCTCACGCTTCACCAGGCCCGCGACGTGGCGGATGCGTTCGATGCCCGCCATCGACGTGCCGCCGAATTTCATCACGATGCGGGCCATTGCCTCGGCTCTTAGCTGCTGGGCGAGTCCGCGCAACCGCCCAGCCAATCGGGGATTCGGTCGCTCGCGATCAGCGCCTCGACATCGACACGCGGGCGCACGACCGCCCAGCGGCTGCCATCGACCAGCACTTCGGGGGTCAGCGGCCGCGAATTGTAGGTGCTTGCCATCGCGGCGGCATAGGCACCGGCGGTGCGGAACACGACGAGATCGCCGGCGCCGACGTCGTCCATCCGCCTTGCGGTGGCGAAAGTGTCGCCGGTTTCGCACACCGGGCCGACAACGTTGGCGGTACGCAGTCTGCCACTCGGCTTCACGGCCTCGATCCGGTGCCAGGCGTCGTAGAGCGCCGGCCGCATCAAGTCGTTCATCGCCGCGTCGACGATCACGAACGGGTCGGTCGCGCCGGGCTTTACGCGGATGACCCGCGACAGGAGGACGCCGGCATTGGCGACGATCAGTCGCCCCGGCTCGAACACCAGCCTCACGTTCCAGTCGCCGGCCACTCGCTTGACCATCGCGCCATAGTCGGCCGGGCTCGGGGGTGGAGGCTGGCCCGGGTCATAAGGCACGCCTAGCCCCCCGCCGAGGTCCGCGATGCTGATCGCGTGCCCGGCCGCGCGCAGCTCGCCGATGAGTTCGCCGACGCGAGTGAAGGCGCGCTCGAGCGGGTCGAGGCTGGTCAGCTGACTGCCGATGTGGACGGCAACCCCCTGGACCTCGAGGCCCGGCAGCGCCCTGATACGGGCATAAGCGTCGATCGCCTCGCCGATTGCGATCCCGAACTTGTTCTCAGCGGCACCGGTAGTGATCTTGGCATGGCCGCCCGCGGCGATGTCGGGATTGACCCGAAAGCCGACCGGTGCGGTGCGGCCCATCGCCGTCGCCACGGCCGACAGCATCTGCGCTTCGTCCAGGGATTCGAGGTTGAACTGGTATAGGCCGCCTTCGAGGACGAGCCTCATCTCCACTTCGGTCTTGCCGACGCCCGAGAAGACGATCTTGTCGGAAGCAACGCCCGCCGCAACGGCGCGCCGATACTCGCCGCCGGACACCACGTCCGCACCGAGGCCCGCCTTTGCGAGCGTCGCGATTACCGCGCTGTTGGGGTTGGCCTTGACCGCATAAGCGATCAGCGGGTCGGCCAGGCCTTCCAATGCCGAGCGCAGCGCCGCGACGTGCCGGCACATGGTCGCGGTCGAATAGACGTACACCGGCGTCCCGACGCTCGCCGCGATTTCGGCCAGTGGCACTTCCTCGCAGTAAAGCTCGCCGGCGTTGAGCTCGAAGTGGTCCATGGGGATATCTCAACGCATCAGGTGCTTCCGCTTTGCAAGCGAAGAAGGCATGGAGCGATCGTGAGCAGCATCGTCGCCGACGAAGTGAAGCAGTTCGCCGCGCAGGCCGGCGACTGGTGGGACCCGGACGGCCCCGAGGCCATGCTGCACAAGCTGAACCCCGTGCGACTCAAATACATCCGCGACCAGATCGACCAGCATTGGCAATTTGACGAGTGCCGGCGGACGCCGCTCGAAGGAAAGTCCGCGCTGGACGTCGGTTGCGGCGCCGGACTTCTCGCCGAGCCGCTCGCGCGGCTGGGCGCCGCCGTAACCGGCCTCGACGCCTCTCCGGAGTTGATCGCGGTTGCCCGGGACCACGCGGCCGCGCGCGGCCTTGCCATCGATTATCGGCCCGGTGACCTCGCCGAGCTGGAGGGCCAGTTCGATCTCATCACCTGCATGGAGGTGATCGAGCATGTCGCTAACCCGCCCGCGTTCGTGAAAGGGCTTGCGCAGCGTCTAGCGCCGGAGGGGCTCCTGATCCTCTCCACCCCGAACGCGACCGGCTGGTCGAAGCTGCTGATGATCACGATCGGCGAAGGCCTGGGCCGCATCCCGAAGGGCACGCATGACTTCGCCAAGTTCATCGGTCCGGATCGAATGAAAGTGCTGCTCGCGGACGCAGGCCTCAGGTGCCTCGACGTCGAAGGGATCGCCTGGTCGCCGACGCGCGGGCTGCACCTCAGCGACGACGTACGGCTGAATTATCTCGTATCGGCAAAGCGCGCCTGATGGATTCTCAGCTCAACCGATTTCAAGAACGACCCGCGCTTAACCGCCATTAACCATCTGGCCGCGCGGCCAGTCTCCCCTAAGCCTTTGTAAATCAGATTCGTTTTCCCGGCCGGGGGGCCAGCCAATGCGCTCATTGTTCAATTTCTCTTCGCGCGACATCGCCATCGATCTCGGGACGGCCAACACGGTCGTCTACGTTCGCGGCCAGGGCATCGTCACCAGCGAGCCCTCGGTGGTCGCGATGGAGATCGAGAATGGCGTGCGCAAGGTGCGCGCCGTCGGCGACGACGCCAAGCTGATGATGGGCAAGACGCCCGACAATATTCGTACGATCCGCCCGCTCCGCGCCGGGGTCATCGCCGACATCGAGGTCGCCGAGGAGATGATCAAGCATTTCATCCGCAAGGCGCATGGCGGACCAAGCCGGTTCGGCCGCGGGCCGGAGGTGGTGATCTGCATCCCGTCCGGCGCCACCAACGTCGAGCGCCGCGCCATCCGTGACGCGGTGACGAACGCCGGCGCGGACCGGGTATCGCTGATCGAGGAACCGATGGCGGCCGCGATCGGCGCCGGGCTGCCGGTCGCCGAGCCGATCGGATCGATGGTGGTCGACATCGGCGGCGGAACGACGGAGGTCGGGGTCATCTCGCTCCAGGGTCTCGCGCTTTGCCGGTCGGCGCGCGTCGGCGGCGACAAGATGGACGAGGCGATCGCCTCCTACGTCCGGCGCAACTACAATTTGCTGATCGGCGAAGGGACTGCCGAGCGGGTCAAGTTCGAGATCGGCGCCGCAGTGCGGCCGGGCGACGGCAAGGGCTTGACCGCGCTTGTCCGCGGCCGCGACGTCGGACGCGGCATGCCGGGTGAGATCGAGCTCACCCAGTCGCAGGTTGCCGATGCGCTCGCCGAGCCGGTGAACCAGATCGTGGAGGTCGTTCGCACCGCGCTCGAGCATACCCAGCCCGAGATTGCCGCGGACGTGATCGACCAGGGCATCACCATGACCGGCGGCGGCTCGTTGCTGCGCGAATTCGCGACGGTGCTCCAGGACGCGACGGGCCTGCCGGTGCACGTGGCTGACGATCCGATGAGCTGCGTCGCGCTTGGCGCTGGGCGGACGCTCGAGGATCAGGTTTACCGAGGCGCGCTGATCGCGGCGTAGCGCTCCGTTTCAGGCGGCCGCCTTCAGCAGTCCGTCATAATAATCGGCAAGCCGGTCCAGGGCCGCAGACCCGTCACCGAAGAAGGTGGGACCATGCATCAGCGCGAGCGCACTCGGCTTCAGCTCTGCCAAGCGGCGGATCGTCGGAGCGGTCGCCGGCCCGACACTCGTCGAGTGAAACGTGTCCTCGGCTTCAATCGCGGCAGCCACAATGTCGTCCTCGGTCGTCGTCTGGCGACCGAGCTGCGTGAACAGGTCGCCGCAGAACAGCGTTTTGGTCGTCTCTTCATAAACCACGCCCGATTCCCACGCGTGCGGCACGTGCGGCGTGTCGATGTAGCGAATACGGCGCCGCCCGGATGTGATCAGCTCCCCGTTCGCGACCAGGCGCGGCGGGCGATCGGCAAGGTCGTTGAGCGAAATGCTGCATGCGGTTTCGCCGTGGACGACCTGCGCGTCCGGAGCGGCCGCGAGCCACAGGTTCATCGCGCCGCATTCGTCCGCCTCGATATGGCCGAAGCTGATCCAGCGAAGCCGCTCGACCGGCATCAGCGACGCGACCGCCTCGGAAAAAAGCGGGAACATGCCCCGCTGGCCGGCGTGAAACAGCAGAGGCTCTTCATCGAGCACGAGGAACGAGTTGAAGCTGAAGCCGTGAGGCGGAGCGATTTCTGGGACAAAAACGGACAGACGGAAGATGCCGTCGGCGATCTCGGTCACTTGCGCGGTCACTGGCATACCTCTCGATGATTCGCGTTGACTGCACATGCCTGTGCAACTAAATTGATTTCATGTCAACTTCTGCTGCACAGCATAGTGCAACGAAAAAACGGTCGTACCGCTTGGGCAAGCGCGCCGAGAGCCGGGAACAGACGCGTCAGCGGATTGTCGAAGCCGCAGTCGATCTGCACGGCACGCTAGGGCCGGCTCGGACCTCGGTCGCGCAGATCGCGCAGCGCGCCGGCGTCCAGCGTCACACCTTCTACGCGCATTTTCCCGACGATCGCAGCCTGTGGCTTGCCTGCTCGGGGCTCGCGATGGATCGAGATCCCCTGCCCAATGTGGAGCGCTGGGCCGAGATCGCGCCCGGCGGCGGCAGGATCCGGCGCGCGCTCGAAGAGATCTACGCCTGGTTTGGGCGCAATGAAGAGCTGACCGCATGCGTGCTTCGCGACGCCGAGTTCCACCAGCTCACCCGTGAAGTTGCGGAGATGCGCATGGGGCCGACGTTCGGCCGCGCATCCGAACTGCTTGGTGAGGGTCTGTGCGACCGGCCCCGGGCGCTGCTCAACGTCGCGCTTGATTTTCATTGTTGGCGCGTGCTTGGCGCTCGCCTTGGAAACGCGGAGGCTGCGGCATTCATGGCCGAGACGATTGTCCGATCGGCGCAGACCTAGAAGTCGACCTTGTCATAATGGCCGGGCGGAACGATCACTTCCATCCGTTCGGCGAGCAAAGGCCGGAAGCACGGCCGCGACTTCATCACCGCGTACCAGTCCTTGGTCTGCTTGTGCCCGCGCCAGTCGAGGGCTCCCAAATAGTCGATAACGCTGAGGTGAGCCGCCGCGGTGAAGTCGGCGAGGCTCAGCCCTGGCCCGGCAAGCCAGCGGCGGTGGTCGAGCAGGTAATCGAGATAATCGAGATGCTCCGATGCGGTCCGCATCGCTTCGCGCAGGATGCGGGTGTCGGGGCTCTCACGGTTCACGAGGCGCTTCCTCATTCGCTCGTTCATTAGTGGCTCGACCGCCTCGCGGTAGAGCTTGAGGTCAAACCATTCGGTCATCCGCCGGATCTCGGCGCGAAGCGCGGCATTGCCGTGGATCATCGGCATCCGGTCCACCGTTTCGTCGAGATATTCGACGATCGGCTGCGATCCGATCAGCGTCACGCCCTGGTCGGGCTCCACCATGACCGGCGTCTCCCCGGCAGGGTTCAAGTCCATGAACTCGTCGCGTCGCTCCCACGGGTTCTCGCGGACCAACTCGTGGCCGACGCCTTTCTCGGCGAGGACGAGCCGGACCTTGCGGGAAAAGGGACACAGCGGGAATTGGAACAGCTGCCACATCGAGCGGCAGCTTTAGCGGCAAAGGCGGGTGCGTCTAGCGCCGAGGATAGGTCGGATCGGGCATGTTCGCGACGACGCGCTCGAGTGCCTGTTGGGCCTGATTCAGTCCCTGCATCATCTGCGGAAGCGCCTGGTTCAGCGCGTTCATGCTCTGGTGCACCATCGGGCGAACATTGGCCATGCCCCGCTGCATGTTCCGGTCGAAGTTGGGATCGTCGCGGCGAGCCATGTCACGAACCGTCATGTTCCGTTCGCCGGGGCTGGCCGGGCGGCCCTCGAGCGCTGCGCGCACTTCGCCAACCCGAAGATCGAGCAGCGCCTGCGACAGGCCCTGTACGGCGTCCGCGAGCCGATCGGCGGTCGCGGGATCGGTAAGCTCGGGCGGCAGCTGAAGCGGCGGAGCAGGCTGCGCCATGGCCGGGGCGGCGAACCCGAGGAGCGGGAGAAGGACCAGGATCTTGCGCATCGGAATCACCATCTAAGTCACTGAATTATCGGTCCGCCGTTCCCGTCACGCAAGCGAAAAACTCAGGTGGCGGGCTTCTCCTTCACACCACTGACATATTCGAGGATGAGCGCCTTCGCCTCGTCCTGGAGCTTCGGAATCTCGTTGGCGACCACCGCCTGCCCAAGTCTCATGGATTCGGTCGCGATCTGCGGCATCTCCGACTGCATCTTGATCATCACAGGATCGCTTTGCATCTGCGCCAAGCGATCAAGCTCGTAAGCCGTGAAATGCTTGCAATAGATAAGCTCTGTCCCCCGCTTCATCTCCGCCCGATGCTCCGTGAATGCTGCGCGAATATGAACGCCGACCATCTTTTGCAGCTTGGTGACGATGTCCGTCGGCAGCGGCTCATCCATGGATGCGTTGAGCTTCGCCGGCATGTCGTTCTGAATTTGGACAATCACGGATTCCATGGTTCGGTCGATAAGGGAATCGTAGTGCATCGCCACAAGCAGCCGGTCAGCGGCCGCCAAGCGCTCTGGGTCGACGACGGCGGCAGCAGGTGACCAAGTTGGAGGCGCGGCGACCGCCGGCACCGCAATGCTCACAGCCGCCGCGCAACTTCCCAGCCAAAACAACGCTCGCATAACTTGCCCTCCCGCCTCTAATTAGGCGAGTGAACTTAACCGGCGACCCTGGTTGGTCAATCAGCGCATGGCCAGCCACGCCAGCGCCGCGACACCGGCGGCGATTCGGTACCAGGCGAACGGGGCGAAGCCGTGGCGCGAGATGTAGTGAACGAAGGCGCGCACCACGACGAGCGCGACGACGAAGCTGACGACGAAGCCGACGGCGACGGTGCCGAAGCCGACGCCGCTCGCGCCGGCCACGATCTCGTCCCGGTGCTTCAACAATTCGAGCGTGGTGGCGCCGAGCATGGTCGGGATCGCGAGAAAGAAGCTGAATTCTGCTGCCGTGCGACGCTCGACCCCGAGGCTGAGACCGCCCATGATCGTCGCGCCCGAGCGGCTGACTCCGGGAATCATCGACAGGCACTGCACGAGACCGACGCCGATCACCGTCTTCAGCGGCATTTCGGCCACGCCGATGATCGGCGTCTGTTTCACCAGCCGCTCGATCACGAGAATCGCGACACCGCCGAGAATGAAAGCCCAGGCGACGATCGCCGGCCTGAGGAGGAGCGCCTCGATGCGATTGATCAGCAGGACCCCGAGGATTGCCGACGGCACGAAGCCGATCAGGATGTTGCGGACGAAGCGCCAGGAGACGGCATTGCCCTTGATGACGCCTTCGAGCACAGCCCAGAATGTTCGCCAGTAGAGCACGACGATAGCGAAGATCGCGCCGAGCTGGATAATGACGTTGAAGGCATTCCACTGCTTGTCGTTATAGCCCAGCAGCGCGCCGGCCAGCACGAGATGCCCGGTCGACGAGACCGGGAGGAACTCGGTGACGCCCTCGACGATGCCGAGGATGATGGCGATGAGAAGGATGGGCACGAGGGCTAGTTGGTCGCTGTCAGGTTGATGCGCCGCCCGGCGAACTTGCCGCCCTTGTGGAAGCGGCCGAGCCATTCGTAGGCGACCGCGGCAAGCGGCGTCGGGCGAATACCGAATGCTTCGAGGCCGGCAAGATCGCCCGAGGGCACGTTGTCGCGTTGAAGCATGAGCCATTGGTCGCGGGTCAGCGGCGCGCCCGGTAGCCAACCGAGCTTCGACAACAGGCTCGCGGCGAAATCGGGCAGCGGCAGGATCTCGGGTTTCTGGCCGGTGATCTCGAGGATCGCCTGATGCAGTTCGACCATGCTCAGTCGTTGGGGCCCGCCGATCTCATAGGTGTGGCCGCCGAAGCGCTGCGGGTCGAGGGCAGCCATGGCGATCGCCTTGCCCAGGTCGCGGACGTAGACCGGCTGGAACTTGCGTGTTGCGGCAATGACCGGAAGGAACGGCAGCCGCGCCATTGCGGCGAAGCGGTTGGTAAGCTCGTCCTCGGGGCCGAAGACAAGCGAGGGGCGGACGACGGTCGCGCCGGCGAAGGCCTCGCGAACGGCCTCCTCGCCTTTGGACTTCGTGCGGCCATAGTCCGACTCCGAACTGGCATTGGCGCCGATCGCCGAAACCTGGACGAGCGCCTCGAGTCCTGCTTCGGTCGCGGCTTCGGAGATATTGCGCGCGCCCTCGACATGGACGCTCTGCATCTTCGCGCCAAAGACCCCGCACAAATTGATGGCCGCGTTCGCGCCACGAAGCGCACTGCGGACGCTTTCGCGGTCCGTGATGTCAGCGCGAACAAAACCGAACTGCCCGACCTGACCGAGCGGCTGGATGATGTAGGCCTGCCTGGGATTGCGCTGCGCGATGCGGACCCGGACCCCGCTCTTCATCAGGAATTCGCAGACGTAGCGGCCGACGAAGCCGCCGCCGCCGAAGACGGTGACAAGCTCTTCAGTGCGATCGATCATGGGCTGCGCCTTTGCCCTGAGCACCCGGCGTTGACAAGGCGAGCCGCGCCCCTTTAAGCGCGCCGGCCTACCACCAAATCTTCGTTCCCGTGCCCAGGTGGCGGAATTGGTAGACGCACCAGCTTCAGGTGCTGGCGCTCGCAAGGGCGTGGAGGTTCGAGTCCTCTCCTGGGCACCATGCTCTCGCGCAGGCAATCGGGGGGCTTGCCGAGCATGAGCATCCGAGCGAAGCGAAGCGCCCGCACTTGCGCAAGTGGCCCGCTGTCCCTTACCGGAGGCCATGAAACGTCAGTTCAACGCCCAAGCCGTCGTCGACCAGCTCGCGGCGATCTACGACGAATCCGTCGCCGGTCTCCGCCAGGCGCTCGCCCGTTATGTCGAGGACCGCACCGTGCCCGACTCACGGAGCCGCCAGAAGGGCGCCTTCGCTTATCCGGAGCTCAGGATCGACTATGGCGGGAAGCTTCCCGCGCCTGCGCCCTCCCGCGCTTTCGCCCGCCTCAACCAGCCCGGCACCTATGCGACGAGCATCGCCCGGCCAGAGCTGTTTCGCGACTATCTCGTCGATCAGCTCGAGCATCTCGCGCGCGACTATGACGTCACGGTCTCGGTCGGCCGTTCGGCGAGCGAGATCCCTTACGCCTACGTGATCGAAAATAGCGGGATCGAAGTCGGCGACATCGGCACCACCGAGCTGTCGCGCTTCTTCCCGTCCAACGAGCTCGTCCATCTCGGCGACGAGATCGCCGATGGCGTGTGGATGCGCGCGCCCGGCGAGCCGCGGCCGCTCGCCTTGTTCGACGGGCCGCGCACCGATTTCAGCCTGGCGCGACTTCGGCATTACACCGGAACTCCGCCCGAGCATTTCCAGCAGTTCGTGCTGTTCACCAACTATGTCCGCTACGTCGACGAGTTCGTCGGCGTCGCCATCGACACTCTTCGCCGCAAGGACTCGCGCTTCACCGCGCTGTCGGTGCCGGGCGCGCTCTACGAACCAGGCGAGCTCACCGACGCCGAGGCACAGATCGCCGCCGGGCAATGGCGGCGGCATCAGATGCCGGCCTACCATTTGATGGCGGACGACCGCACCGGCATCACCCTGGTAAACATCGGGGTCGGTCCGGCGAACGCCAAGACCGTCTGCGACCATATCGCCGTCCTGCGGCCCGAAGTCTGGCTGATGATCGGCCACTGCGGGGGCCTAAGGCCAACGCAGCGGATCGGCGATTATGTGCTTGCCCACGCCTATCTGCGCGACGACCATCTGCTCGACGACGTGCTTCCGCCCGAAGTGCCGCTGCCGGCGATCGCCGAGGTGCAGCAGGCGCTGTTCGATGCGGCACTGGCCGTCACCGGCGAAGACGAAGACAGCGTCAAGCAGCGGCTGCGCACGGGCACGGTGGTGACCACCGACGACCGCAACTGGGAGCTGCGCTACGCGGCCAGCGCGCTACGCTTCAACCAGAGCCGCGCGGTCGCGATCGACATGGAATCAGCAACCGTCGCGGCACAGGGCTACCGTTTCCGAGTTCCCTACGGAACGCTGCTATGCGTGTCCGACAAACCGCTTCACGGCGAACTGAAGCTCCCCGGCCAGGCCAACGCCTTCTACGAGCGCGCGATCAGCCAGCACCTCCGCATCGGGATCGAGGCGCTGAACCTGCTTCAGCGCGAAGGCGAAGGCCTTCACAGCCGCAAGCTCAGGAGCTTCGACGAGCCGCCGCTGCGCTAGCTGACGGTCAGTATCTGCCCGGCATGCGTCACCTCGACCTGGGTCGCGGCGGCATTTTTGCCGACTGGAACCCGCCTGGCCTGGCCGATGATCTTGACCGTCTTGCCGACGAGCGCGGCCCTGAGGTCGTTCCCATACTTCTTTGTCAGCCCCGGCATGGCCGACGGCTTGATGGCCACGCCAAGATTGGCGGTTGA
>Ga0207648_10005660_pt1 | contig 12547 bp, 8 predicted proteins | sample KBSMisM32_FD_184310 | JGI IMG/M metagenome (GOLD analysis project Ga0207648, IMG submission 184310) | Miscanthus rhizosphere microbial communities from Kellogg Biological Station, Michigan, USA - KBS Miscanthus M3-2 (SPAdes) (version 2) | ecosystem: Host-associated > Plants > Roots > Rhizosphere...
CGAGCAGCCGCCCGCGGGCATGACCGTGACGGCGCTCAGCGGCACCGGCTGGACCTGCACGGTGTCGACGGCGAGCTGCACGCGCTCCGACGCGCTCGCCGCCGGTGGGAGCTTCCCGACGGTGACGGTCGGCGTCTCCATCGCCGCGACCGCGGCCGCCTCGCTCACGAACGTCGCGACGGTCTCGGGCGGCGGAGACGTGAACCAGTCGAACAACACCGCCTCGGACCCGACGACCCCCTCAACAACTACTACGTCGCCCGCAAGGGGGGCGACGGCCCCGCAGTATAGTGGGCTCGTGAATTCCCTGATGCCGCTCCTTCTTCTGGCGGCGGTGCTCTCCGCAGGCGACGAGGGCCGGGTCGAGGCCGGCGACTGGGGAGGGCGAGGCGCTCGCCTCACGGTAGACGAGGACGGCGCCCGCCTGGAACTCGACTGCGCCCACGGCTCACTCGAGGCCATGACTCTCGAAAAGGGTCGCTTCGACGTTGGGGGGCGCTTCGCGCGGGAGCACGGAGGGCCCACGCGGAAGGACGAGGCCGAGGACGCCGTGTCCGCCCGCTACCGGGGCTCCGTCCAGGGCCACGCCATGACCCTCGAGGTCGTCCTCGAAGAGGGGGGCGGCCAGACCCTGGGGCCCTTCGAGCTGACGCTCGGTGGCAACGCCCGCCTGATGAAGTGCCGGTAGCGCGCTGAGAGAAAGGCCCGGCGAGGCACACGCCCCGCCGGGCTCACGTCCGGACGACGCTCTCTACTGCACGGCGAAGACGAGGTCGTCGTGGTCCGTGTACGACGCGGCCACGCACGATCCCGCGCTGCTCTGGTAACGGAAGTTGGCGCGCACGGCCTGCAGGCTGCCCGCGGGCAGGGTGTAGGTCGCGGACAGCGTCTGGGTACCGGCGGCGGTGGGCGTGATCGTCGCGATGAAGACCCAGGTCGGGCTGTTCGCGTTGGCCGCGTAGTACAGATCCAGGTGATCGGCCGACGGCGTCGACCAGGCGAACACGGTGGCGTCGATGCGTACGGTCTTGCCGGCGGCGAGGGCGCTGCCGTCGGTGGTCGAGACCTTGATCCGGTCGTTGGACTCGTCGGAGTGATAGGTCCCGCTGGTGCCGTCCGCGCAGGAGACGTTGACGGTGTTGGGCTGGTTGGGCTCCGGACCCAGGGTCGCGCGGCCGTTGAGCAACGCCACGGAGTCGCAGGAGATCCCGACCGTTCCGCACTTCGGGGCCTTGATGGTCGCGTCGTAGACCGCGTTCTGGGCTACGGCGCCGTTGTTGACGGTGACGGTGACGGTGGCGCTCGTCCCCACGTTGCCCGCCGCGTCGTAGGCCTTGCTGGCGATCGTGTGGCTGCTGCCGTTGACGAGGCCGGCGGTGTTCCACGAGAAGGCGTAGGGCGAGGTGGCGTCGCTGCCGGCCAGGGCGCCGTCGATGTAGAACTCGACGTTGGTGACACCGACGTTGTCGCTGGCGGAGGCCGTGATGTTCACGGCTCCGCTCACGGTCGCGCCGCTCGCGGGCGCGGTGATGGACGTCGTGGGCGGAGTGGTGTCCGCCGCCCCCGCGCCCACCGCGAAGACGAGATCGTCGCGGTCGTTGTAGGCACCCGCAGCGCAGGCGGCGGCGCTGCCCTGGTAGCGGAACGCGGCGCGCACGGCCTGCAGGCTGCCGCCGCTCGGCAACGTGTAATTGGCGGACAGGACCTGCGACCCGGCCGCGGTCGGGTTGATGGTGCCGATCAGCGTCCAGGTGGGGGCGGTGGCGTTGGCCGCGTAATACAGGTCGAGGTGGTCCGAGGTGAAGCTCGAGTAGGCCCAGACCGTGGCCTGGACGGTCACCGTCTTCCCGGGAGCGAAGTTGCTGCCGTCCGTCGTGAAGACCCGGATCCGGTCGTTGGACTCGTCCGAGTGGAAGGTCCCGGAGGTGCCGTCCGCGCAGGAGTTGTTGATCGTGTTGGGCTGGCTGGGCTCGGGACCGAGGCCGGCGCGGCCGAGGAGCAACGAGGTGCCGGTGTCGCAGGAGAGCCCCACCGCGCCGCACTTGGGGGCCTTGAGCGTCGAGTCGTAGGCGGCGGTGAGAGCGCCCGCGGCCGAGACCGTCAGGTTGATGTTCGCGCTGTGGGTCGTCGAGCCGGAGGTCCCGGTCACGGTCACCGCGAAGGTGCCGGTAGCGGCCACGGCGGACGCCGTGAGCGTCAGCGTCGACGTCGCGCTGCCGTTCGCCGGCGGCGTTACCGAGGCTGGCGAGAAGGACGCGGTCACGCCGCCGGGCAGGCCGGAGGCGGAGAGGGAGACGGCGGAGTTGAAGCCGGCCAGGCTGCCGACCGTGATCGTGCTGGGGCCGCTCGAGCCCTGGACGACGCTCACGCTGCCGGGCACGGCCGAGACCGAGAAGTCCGGGGTGGCCGTCCCGCCGCAGCTGGCGAACTTGAAGGACGCGATGCGGGTGCTCCAGTTGAAGGTGCCGTTCGCCTTCAGGTACTCCGTGGTGAACCAGAAGGTGCAGTCGTCGGTCGGGTCCACGGTCATCGCGCTGTAGTCCCCCCAGCGGCTCAGCGTCGTCGTCTGCGAGCCGTGGGTCACGCCGGAGAGCAGATCGCTCTCGGTCTGCATGGTGTTGAGGGCGTCCCCGGCCAGCCGGCCGGTGATGCGCGCGGTCGGGCTGATCGAGCTGCTGGACGCGCTGTAGCCCATCAGCATGTCGCCACTCTGGTCCATGGCGATCGAGCCCATCCAGCGGTAGCTGGTATCAGGTTGGAAGGTGGACTGCTGGAAGACCGTCGGCGTGCCTCCGGGGTTGCGGATCTCGTACCAGCGCACGCCGGAGACGCCGCCCGACGTGACCGAGTGGTTCGTCACCAGTGCCTCGTGGTCGCCGAAGTTGCGATAGGCCAGGCGGTACATCATCCGGTCGGCCAGCGAGTCCAGCCTCTGCGTCGTGCCCGACTGCGGCACGCACGTGCCGCCGCTGCAAGCGGGCGTGAAGGCCGTGACCGGGATGCTCGTCGGACCGGTGAAGGTCGAGTTGGCCGGAGTGGCCCAGTCGACGTGGTACCTCCACAGGCGAAGGGCGTTGTTGCTCGCGTCGTCGAAACCGAGCACGTAGTTGGGCGCGCCTGCGGGCGGCGGTGTGGCGCCGTCGAGGTAGGCGGGGAGCAGACCGCCGTAGGTCGTGGAGAGCTGGACGCACTGCTGGCTCGCCGCGGTCCCGCTCAACATGGCGGCGCGGTCCATGGCGCAGACCTGGGCGCCGCTGAAGCTCGACCCGTTGGCGAACATGTTGTAGGTGACGTAGTAGGCGTCGGGCCAGACGCCGCCCTTCGGGTAGTCGTTGAAGCCGGTGCCGAATGAATAGGAATAGCGGTTCCAGGCGCCGGTGGCGTCCGAGGTCTGGGACACGGCGACGCACTGCATGTACGGCGTCGTCGAGACCGCGAACTGCATCATGACCCAGCGGTTCGCCAGCTGGTCGTACATGACGATCGGGTCACCGCTGTTGTCCGTGGAGCAGCGCCCGCCGAAACCGGACCAGAGGGTGTTCCCGGCGGCCGGCCCGTACACCAGCGCGCCCGTGGACTTGTTGAACACGGCGAAGGAGGTGTTCACCCACTGCACGTACTGGGTCGCACCCGCCGCGCCGTTGGTGTCCGGAGGGGCGCCGGTGGGCGAGTAGCCCGGGAGCCCGACGCCATCGAAGTTGAGGCCCGCGGTGGCGCTCAGCGCGGGAAGGACCAAAGCCTGCGAGACCGCCTGGCGCGCCCCGTCCTTCACGAGGTTCATCTGCGCGGGCGTCAATGGGGAATGGGGGGACGCCCACCGCTTGACCTCGTGCGTGTCCTTCTCCTGTAAATCCGCGTTCCAGTCGGGCGCAATCGGCGGGACATGGCGAAGCGACGGCAGGACGTCCTGGTTGTCCGGGTAGAGAATCTCCGGGCTCAGCCGCTGCGGCGACCCTTGCGCCCCGGCCGCGGCGCTGACGGAACCGTTCGAGAGCGCGACCGCCCCCAATGTCAGGACGCCGAGCGCTCCACCCAAAAGCACTTTGACTCGACTCATCCACCTGCCCCCTGAGCGTTTGAGCCGCGCAAAACGAACCCCGTCAACGGCGGGTGGCGCCCGGAAGGGCAAGCGCTCTCGCCGCGGAGCCAGAGCGGCGGGCCGGCGGCCAGCCCTTCGTTCGGGCTCGCATGGGACCTGGGTTTCACATCTCCCGGCGCAGTATGCGTGGGAGTCTAATGCACCCTGCCGAGAAAACGTCCAGTTTCTTGAACGGTTTCTGAACGGCCGTTGGGGCCAGGCGTGCCTAGCGTAGCCAGGGCGCGAGCGCGGCTTCCACCGCCGCCGGCTCCGCGTCTACCTCGATGAGGTTCTTCTCCGGCACGCGGGCGCGAATGGCGTCCGGGTCCTTCAAGATGTTGCCGGTGAGGACGCACACGACGCGCTCGCCCGGCGCAATGACGCCTTCCGCCCGCAGCTTGCGCGCGCCGGCCAGGCTGGCCGCGGACGCGGGCTCGCAGCCGAGGCCCGCGCCGTCGATCTGGGCCTTGGCGGCCAGGATCTCCTCGTCCGAGACCTCGGCCACCACGCCCCGCGTCGATTCGATCGCGAGGCGGGCACGGTCGTGGCTCACGGGATCGCCGATGCGGATCGCGGTGGCCACCGTCTCCGGCTGCACGCGGTGGCGCGAACGGAAGCCGTCCGCGAAGCTGCGATAGAACGGGTTCGCGCCCGCGGCCTGCACGGCCAGGAGCCGCGGCACGCGCGTGATCCAGCCGCCCGCGTGCGCCTCGCGCAGGGCCTTGCCGAAAGCGCTCGTGTTGCCGAGGTTCCCCGCCGGCACCGCGATCCAGTCCGGAGCGTCCCAGGCGAGATCCTGGAGCATCTCCCACACGATCGTCTTCTGCCCCTCGATGCGGAACGGGTTCACCGAATTCAGGAGGTAGATGCCCAGCCGCTCGCAGGATTCCGTGACCAGGCGCAGGGCGGCATCGAAGTCGCCGCGCACGGCCAGGCCGCGGGCACCGTAGGCGAGGGTCTGCGCGACCTTGCCCATGGCCACCTTGCCCGCGGGCAGGAAGACGAACGCCGGGCAGCCGACCTGGGCGGCGTAGGCGGCCAGGGACGAGCTCGTGTTGCCCGTGGACGCGCAGGCCACGGCGCGCGCACCCATGCGCACGGCCTGGGTGATGCCGACGACCATGCCGCGGTCCTTGAAGGATCCGGTCGGGTTCTCACCCTCGTGCTTGAAGAGGAGGCGCTCGATTCCCGCCCAGGACGACAGGGCCGGCCGTGCGTAGAGGCGGGTTCCGCCTTCCGGATGGGTCACGAGCGCCGGCACGGGCAGGTCGCGGACGGCCTCGCGGAAGCGCCAGACGCCGCTCCGATCGACGTCCGCGCGCGAGCCGAGGCGCGCGTCGAAGACCGCGGGTCCGAGGCGCGTGGCCCAACCCGCCGGGCGCTCGACGGAGAGGAGGCCGCCGCAGGTGCACGAGTAGCGGAGCGCATCGACGTCGTAGGTCGTCCCGCAGGCGAGACAGGCCAGCCACTCGCGGGCGTCCGCCGGGGCTTTCGCCGCCGTCGTGCTCATCGCGTGCGCGCTCCGCGTGCGGCCACCGTCGCCAGCTCCGCCCGCCCCGCCATCCCGCCCAGGGCCGCGCGCATGGCGTCGAGCACCTTCGCGCCCTGCGCCTCGTCCGCGGCCAGGGCGAAGATCGTCGGGCCCGCCCCGCTGATCGAGGAGCCGAGCGCGCCCGCGTCGAGCGCGGCGTGCTTGATCTCGGCGAAGCGCGGGATGAGCGGGGCGCGCTTGGGCTCGGCGAAGCCGTCCACGAGCGCCCGCGACACGAGCCCGAGGTCCCCCGATCCCAGGCCGTGGAGGAGGGCCGCCGTATTCGCCATCTGCTGCACCCAGGCCGTGCGGTCGAGCGTCTGCGCAAGCACGGAGCGCGCGGTGCGCGTCTCCAGGCGCACGGCCGGCGTGACCAGGGCCACCCAGAGCGGCCGAGCCATGGGCACGCGCACGACGTCGATGGGGTCGGTGGAGCGGACGAGAGTGAGGCCGCCGAGCACGCAGGCGGCGATGTTGTCCAGATGGCGTCCGGCCACCGTCGCTTCCGCGGTCAGGGCGGCGGCCATGACCTCGACCGGCCGCGGCTCGTGCCCGGCCGCCACCGCCGCTGCCCACGCGCCGGCCACGGACGAAGCCGCGCTGCCGCCGAGGCCGCCGGATTGCGGAATACCCTTGCGCAGCCAGACGCGCACGCCGCCGCCCACGCCGAGCGCGTGCAGCATCGCCTCCGCGGCGACGGTCACCACGTTCGACGAAGGCTCGCGCGGGATCAGCTCGGCGTCGGTGCCCGTGATCTCTTCGATCGAGGACGGCCCGTCCACGCACTCGAGGCGGACCTCGTCGCCCGGGCCCTCCACCGCCAGCCCGAGCACGTCGAAGCCGGGGCCGACGTTGCCGATGCTGGCGGGAGCAAAAACGGTGGCCGTAGCCGTCAGTGTGTGCCTCCGGGTGTCTGCAAGTGGAAGACGTCGGGGCGGCCGTAGTGTCCGGCGACGTCCAGGAGCTGACGGCCCTGCGCGACCTCACCGAGGTCGAGGTCCGCCGTGAGGATCCCCGCCTCACCATAGAGAGGACCCGCGAGGTAGCGTCCGTCGGGCGCGATGATCGCGCTGCCGCCGCGGCAGACCACTTCGGGCGATCGCGCCAGCGCGTCCTTCAGCTCGAAGTCGGCGGGGTACGACGATCGCGTCACGTATTGATTGCAGGCGATGACGAACACGCGGCCCTCGAGCGCGATGTGCCGGATGGTCGCCTGCCATCCGTCGGAGGCGTCCGCGGTCGGGGCCAGGTGGATGCGCTCACCCGACTGGTACAGGGCGTAGCGCGCGAGGGGCATGTAGTTCTCCCAGCACACGAGCTGCCCGATCGGGCCGTGCTCGCTGGGTACGGCGGCCGGCGTGACCGCCTCGCCCGGACCCCACACCATCCGCTCGTCGTGGGTCGGGACGAGCTTGCGATGGGCCTGCAGCAGCTCGCCGGTGGGGCCGAACAGGAGCAGCGTGCAGTGCAGCGTGCCCGTGCGCGTCCTCTCGTTCACCCCGATGCAGACGTGGGCGCGCGCCTTGCGGGCGGCGCGCCCGATCTGCTCGGTCGCGGGCGATGGGACCTCGACCGCGTTGGCGGCGAGGCGCCGGAACGCCGGTCCCGCCGCCGGATCCGTGAACCCCCCGAACACCGGACCGAAGATCGCGGAGGCCGGGTAGGCGGGCACGAACGCTTCGGGCAGCACGATGATGCGCGCTCCCCGCCCGGCGGCCTCGTCCACCAGGGACTCCACGCGGGCGAGGGTCGCCTCCCGATCGAGGACGACGGGCGCGGCCTGGACGGCCGCCGCCTTCACGACGCCGTAGCTGTCACCCACGCCGATTCCTTTCGTCGCTCAGCTCGAGGACCCGGGCGCGAGGACTTCGCACGCCAGCTTCAGCTCCTGGAGGTTCTTCTGGTACATCCGCTTCAGGCTGGGGGACGGCGTGTTGGTCATGCGGACCTGAAGGTCGTTGTGCAGCTTCTGGTACTGCCGCCGCACGTCCGCGGACGGCGTTCCCACGGCCATGCCGAGCAGCTCCGCGGCCTGGGCCGGGGTCATGGCCGGCGCCGCGGGCGGGGGCGGCGGGCCCGGCCGATAGGCCGGCACCGCGGGCTGGGTCTTGGCCTCGAGTTCGCTGGGCCGGATGGTCTGGGTGGGCGTCGGCTCCTCTTCGACCTGCACCTTGAAGATGGCCGCGCCCAGCCGGAGCGTCTGGCCGTCCTTGAGGACGCCCTCGGCGACCTGCACGTCGTCGAGGAAGGTACCGTTCGCGCTGCCCCCGTCCACGATCACCCACTGCGGGCCGCGCCGCTCGATGGTCGCGTGCTTGCGCGAGACCGAGCTTTCGGTGAGCCGGATCTCCGCGGTCTTGTCGCGGCCGATCAGCGTGCGCTCGGCGTCGATCTCGATCGCGTTGCCCTGTGCGGGCTGCAGGCGGAGAGGCACCCCGGCATTTTAAGGTATCGTCGATCCCAGGCCATGGCCGACCAGGGACCGGAGCTACCGAAAGACGAGGTCACGCCGGAGCCCCTGTTCCAGCGCCGCCGCGAGTTCCTCAAGAACTCGCTCCTCTTCACGGCGACCAGCGTCGGGGTGGGACTGGGGCTCACGAGCCTCCTGAAGGGCGGGCGCGCCGAGCCGCCGCCGGCGCCCGCGGCCGGTGCGCCCGAGCTCGAGGTCGCGCGCGGAAGCAGCTTCAGCACCACCGAGACCCGCACGCCTTTCCGCGACGTGACGACGTACAACAACTTCTACGAGTTCGGCCTCGACAAGGGCGATCCCGCGCGGCGTGCGCAGGGCTTCCGCACGAAACCGTGGACGGTCACCATCGACGGCGAGGTCGGCACGCCGCTGACCGTGGACATCGACCAGCTCCTCCAGTGGTTCCCGCTCGAGGAGCGCGTCTACCGCATGCGGTGCGTCGAGGCCTGGTCGATGGTGATCCCCTGGCTCGGCTTCCCGCTCGGCGACCTCTTGAAGCGGGCGGAGCCGACCGCGAACGCGCGCTACGCCGCTTTCACGACGCTCCTCGACCCCGAGCGGATGCCGGAGCAGAAGGGGCGCGTGCTCGACTGGCCCTACGTGGAGGGACTGCGCCTGGACGAGGCCATGCACCCGCTCACGATCCTGGCCGCCGGCCTCTACGGCCGCGTGCTGCCGAACCAGAACGGCGCGCCCCTGCGCCTGGTGGTGCCCTGGAAGTACGGGTTCAAGGGCATCAAGTCCATCGTGCACATCCGGCTCACCCGCGAGCAGCCGCCGACGACGTGGAGCGCCGCCGCGCCCAACGAATACGGGTTCTTCGCGAACGTGAACCCGGCCGTGGACCATCCGCGCTGGAGCCAGGCCAGCGAGCGGCGCATCGGCGAGCTCCAGCGGCGGCCGACGCTTCCGTTCAACGGCTACGCGGAGCAGGTGGCGAGCCTCTACGCCGGCCTGGACCTGCGCCGGAACTTCTAGGAACGCGGATGGCGGCACGGCGGGGGCCCCGGCCCTGGCTCAACCCGGGAGTGCTCGTGGGCGCGAGCGTGCCCCTTCTCTCGATCCTCCTGCGTGCGCGGTCGGGAGCCCTGGGCGCCAACCCCATCGCGGAGGCCCTCAACGAGCTCGGGCTCATGGCCCTCGTCCTCCTGATCGCGTCGCTGGCCTGCACGCCGCTGCGCACGCTGGTCGGGTGGACGTGGCCGATCCGCGTCCGCCGGCTCCTGGGCCTGCTCGCCTTCGCGTACGCGACTCTCCACGTCGCCGTGTACGCGGGCCTCGATCAGGGCCTCGACCTGCGCGCGGTGCTCGCGGACGTGTTCAAGCGCAGGTTCATCTTCGTGGGGTTCGCGGCCTTCGTGATGATGGCGCCGCTGGCCTGGACCTCGACGAAACGGGCGGTCCGCCGCATGGGCTACGTGAGGTGGAAGCGGCTCCACCTGCTCGTCTATCCCGCGGCCCTCTGCGCCGTCGTCCATTTCGTCTGGCGCGTCAAGAAGGACCTCAGCGAGCCGCTCGCCTATGCCGCCATCCTGGCCGCGTTGCTGCTGGTGCGCGTCGTCGCGCGCGGGTCAGGGACGGTGGCCGCCGCTTCCGGGCCGGATGCATAGGCACGACGAATCGACGACGACGTCGGCTCTCGCCCAGGCCTTGGCCAGCCGCGCCTTCACCTCCGCGGCCTCCTGACGCTTGCCCTGGGCCTCGAGGGCCTGGGCCAGGCCGCGCAGCGACCAGCCGTTCTCGGGATAGCGCTTCAGGTCCTCGCGGTACACGGCCTCCGCATCCGCGTATTTCTGCGCGGCGATGAGCACGGCGCCCAGTGAATGGCGCGTCGGCACCGTCCAGGCCGGCGGCTCGTCGTATTTGAGGGCGTCCTCCAGCGCGACGGCTTCGCGCAGCCTGGCCACGGCGAGGGTCTTGTTCCCCTTGCGGTAGGCGATCTCGCCTTCGACGTACGGAATGCCCACGGCCATGGCGGCCGCGGCCGTGTTGGAGCCCCAGGCCGCGTCCTTGGAGATGGCGGGGACGGAGGTGCGGAAGGCCGCCGCTTCCTTCTCCGCCTCCCGCGTACGCCCGAGGGCGGACAAGGCGACGGCCCGCGTCATGTGCCGATGAGCCGAGGAGACGGGCAATCCGTCCACCACGGGCTTGTCCTCGAGGATGGCCTGCCACTCCCCGAAGCGCTTCAGCGACTCGAGATGCGCGGTCATGAACGCGTCCATGAAGACGGCGTTCTCCTTGACGAAGTCAGGGGGGAACATCGTGACCACGCCCTGCATGTGCCCGAGGGCGGCCTCGCGCCGGCCTTCCATCATCGCGGTGTAGCCGAGGAAATGCTGGTTGTGGGCCATGTAGAGGCCCCAGAAGCCCGGCTCGAGGCGACGCGCGTTGTAGCGCGCGTCCGCGGCCATGGCCTTCTCGTTCGCGACGGCCGCCTCCTGCCATCGTCCGAGGCGCACGTCGATGTGCGCCGGCATGTGCACGAGATGCCCGGCGTCGGGAACCAGGTTGCGCAGGCGGTCGGCCGCCTCGCGCGCGCGCTCCGGTTGCGGCGAGGCCTCGAGGGCGTGGATGGTGAGGTGAAGCGCGCCGGGATGGTCGGGGTTCAAGGCGCGCGCGGTCTCCAGGGCCTGGATGACTTCGAGGGTGCCCGGCTGGGGCTGGCCCTCGCGCGTCCACTGGTTCCAGGGCCGCACGTCCATCAGGGCCTCCGCGTAGAGCGTGGCCACGTCCGCGTCCTGCGGGAAGCGCTTGAAGACGTCGGCCATGGCCGCCGCGTACGCCTCGTCCAGGGAGTGCCGGTCCGCGGGATGCGGCCAGGCATAACGCGACGCGAGCGCGTCGATCAGCGCCTTCTCGACGTCACTGGCGCTCTCGCGGCGCTTCTTCGCCTCCGCCAGCGCCTCCCAGGCCACCTTCGCGTGCGCCTCGTCCACGGTCGTGTTGTTGATGTGCGGCCCGTTGACGAGCGCCACTCCCCACCAGGCCATGGCCAGCGTGTCGTCGAGGCGCGCCGCCTCGCGGAAGGCCCGCTCGGCGTCGCCGTGGTTGAAGGAGAAGGACCACAGCAGGCCCTGGTCGAAGGCCTCCTGCGCGTCCGCATTCGACGTCGAGACGGCGCGGTGGTGCGTGCCCAGGTCGAAGGCCTGGTAGCGGGGCGCAGGGGTGGCGGCGGGAGTAGGTGCCGCGGTGGTCTGGGCGGCGGCGCCAGTGGCCGCGAGGGCGCAGGCGAGCGGCACGAATGCGGGGAACACGCGCATCGGAGTCCTCCTGATCGGAGGGGCAGTATAACGTCCGGGCGCGTGAGGCCGGAGTGTGCGGGCGCGGGCGCGGCGGTCAGCGCAGGAGCGTGCGCTCGCCGTCCGGAATCTTCCCGAGCGACTTGTCCGCGAGCTCGACCTTGACCTTCCGCTTGTGGGGGGCGCCGGCCGGGCCCTCCGGCTGATAGCCGACCACGTTCTCCATCGAGATCTCGGTGGCGATGCTGTGGAGGACCTTGGCCAGGTCCTTCTGGCTCAGCGTCGCCGGCTCGTACGGCCGCCCCCCGGTCAGCTCCGCCAGCCGTCCGAAGTCGAGCTTCTTGTAGTCGTACATCGTGCGGTTGGGCGTGCCGCCACCGATTCCGGCCGAGCGCGACGTGGCCTGGAACGACTGGCTCAGCGCGATCGTGTAGACGCGGACGTCGGCGGCCAGGGCGGCGTCGAGGGCCTGGGTCATCTTGCCGTCCTTGTTGTCGAGCCCGTCCGAGAAGACGATGAGCGCGCGCTGCGCCTTTTCGGCGTCTTTCGGCGGCTTGGCCAGGTCGGCGAGCGACGCGTAGAGGCGCGTGCCCGCCCGCCGCTGCTCGTGGCTGAACTCGACGGCCTGCTGGAATCCGTTCAAGAGAGCGTCGGCGTCGCGCGTCGGCGGCGTGAGGCACTTCAGCTCGCCCCCGAACGCGCAGAGGGCGATGCGCGCCTGCTCGCCCAGTGTGGCGAAAAGGACTTCCTTCAGCAGGGACTCGTCCAGGAGCCGGTCGTCCATCACGCTGCTGCTGACGTCGAGGGCCAGCGTCACTTCCGGGGGCACCGTGCGCTCGCGGGTCGCCGGCGTCTCCAGGAGCGCGATCTTCTGGGGCTGCCCGTCTTCCAGGACGCGGATCTGGTCCGGCTTCAGGGCGTCCAGGTAACCGCCCTTCTTCTCAACGTGAAAGCGGACGTAGACGAGCTCCGTCGAGATGCCGAAGGTCGGTACCTGCCGCTCGGGGGGTGCGGGCGAGGGCGGCGACTGGGGGCTGGCCGTCGCCAGAAGAGGCGCCATCAGGATGACGGCGGCGGAGCGGCGGAGCGGAGTCAGGTCCAAAGGTGTCCTCCCGGTCGAGACGACCGTCATGGGGCGGAGCAAGATCCGCGCCGGGCGGGGTGCGGGCGACGCTGAAGCGGATGCCCTCGCCCTTGTGGACGTTGCAAGACGAGGCACCCTGGCCGGT
>Ga0207648_10005661_pt1 | contig 12546 bp, 14 predicted proteins | sample KBSMisM32_FD_184310 | JGI IMG/M metagenome (GOLD analysis project Ga0207648, IMG submission 184310) | Miscanthus rhizosphere microbial communities from Kellogg Biological Station, Michigan, USA - KBS Miscanthus M3-2 (SPAdes) (version 2) | ecosystem: Host-associated > Plants > Roots >...
GCCTTGACGAGCCCGTGGAAGCTCAGCACCGCGTACAGCAGCGGATCGCCGAGCGCTTCGCGCAGGCGCGCGCCGGCGGCCGCATCGTCCTTCAGCGCGCGCATCAGGCGGCGCAGCGCTTCCCTGTTCAGATCCTCGATCGCCGACTTGAGCGCCTGCACCGTGAAGCGCGGGCCGTCTTCCCAGTCGGCGACGATGCTCTCGAGGCGCGTGATCGCGTGGACGCGGCGCTCCAGCTCGGCGGCCGGATCCTCGGCGGCGATCAGCGCTTGGTTGACCGGGGCGTTCATCAGCGGTTGCCGCGCGCTAGGCGTACTTGAGGTCTTTGAAGAGCAGCGGCTGCAAGGCGCCGCCGGCGAACGAAGCGACCAGCACCGCGAGCCAGAGCGGCGCGCCGGCCTTCGCGATCACGATCAGCACGACGAACGTGCAGGCGAGGCCGATGAGCCAACGGCGCGCCACCATGCGCGGCTCGCGGAACAGCTTGCCCTTCAGGAACAGGCGCAGCGAGTTGGCGAACATCTCCCACATGGCTCGCTCCTACAGCAGTGCCAGCACCGCGAGACCGATCGCGACGGCCGGCACCACGGCGGTCGGCCCGAACATCGCGCCCATCATCGCGGCGAGCTCGTTGCCGAGGTCCTTGCCGGCGAGCCGGACGCCCGCGATCGCGCCGCCGATCATCGAGATCACGAAGGCGATCAGCAGGCAGGCGACCGCGCTGCCGATGCCGATCGGCGCGCTGCCGAGCTGAGCCATCAAACCCTGCATGCGAAATCCTCCCGGTTCATGACGTCGCGGCGGGGTGGCCATCGGCGACCCGGGCCTTTCGTTCGCGTGCGATCTCGGCGAGCGCCTCTTCGACCAGCGCCGCGCTGCCGAGCTGGCGGCTGCGTGCGAACAGCGCCAGTGCCTCCTCGTACAGCGCCCGCGCGCTGTCGAGGTTCGCGCCGACGCTCGATTCGAGCGGATCGTCGGGCAGGTTGCGCAGCACGTTGGCCTTGTTGGCGAGCGTGTTCGCGTATTCGAGCGGCGTGTCGCGCGCGTTGCGGACCTTCAGCGCCTCCTCGTAGGCTGCCAGCGCGCGCAGGTTGTTCTCGAGCGGATGACCCGACGCGGCGTACTGCAGCGCATTGCCGAGGTTGTTCTGGATCATCGCGTACTCGGTCGGATGGTCGATCAGGTTGACGACCTTCAGGACCTCTTCGAAGGACTGCACCGCGAGCGCTTCGCGCATCTTCGCGCGCTCGTCGGTCAGTGGGATCGACAGGTAGGCGATCGCGAGGTTGTTGTGCAGGATCGCGAACTCCTGCGCATGCGTCTCGCGCGTGAACACGCGCAGGGCCCGGTGGTAGCACTGGACCGCGTCGGTGATGCGCGCAGCACCCTGGCTGGTCAGCGCCTGCAGCACGAGGCCGAGGTTCATCTGCACTTCGGCCGCTTCTTCGGGAGCGCCCTTCGCTTCGAGCACCGGCCCCGCGTCCTCGTAGGCGGCGCGGGCCTTGTGCAGTGCCGCCGCGCCGCCATCGGGCAGGGCCTGCAGCGCCGTTCCCATGCGAGCCCGGATGCGCGCGGCGAGCAGCGGTGCGCTGCTCGGACAAGCCGCGAGCGCTCGCTCGTACAGCTCGACGGCCTGATGCAGTTGCTCGGAAGTCTTCGGTCGGAGCTGAAGGCCCATGGCGATCTCCATGAGCATCTCGGCCTTCTCCTCGGGGCTTGCGGCGTCCGCGTCGGCCGCCTGCAGTGCGGCGTCGAATTGTGACGTCGCCAGACTCAGCGCCATCCTGTTCTTCTCCCGGTTTATGCGAGTCAAGGCTAGGCAGCACGCGCTGGTGCGGCCAGCGTGCTTTCACTCAGTAAAGTTAGTTTGCATCTCGTCGATCGTCGGTCGCGATGCCGGTGAGGACGAGGGCGGCCACGTGCTCGTCCCAGCGCATCGCGACACGGCGCGGCGTGAAGTCTTCGGAGAAGCCGTTGACGCGGAAGAACTCTTGTGCGTGGATCACGCGATCGCCGCGCAGGTTGCGGATGTTCAGCAGAAGGCCGCCGCCGGACTCGCGCGTCAACGGCACGACCATCACCTCGCCGGAACGGTTCAGCAGCGCGATCGATTCGATGCCGGGCAGGTAGCGTTCGCAGGCCTCGCGCGACAGCAGCAGGTTGCCGGCCGAGACGCCGATGCTGGTGAGCCGGCCGTCGTCATTCGGCTCGGTAGTCATCGATGACCTTCGCGAGCCGCGCGATGACGCGCTCGGCCGCGCGCTGCACCGGCGCACTGAGCTCGAGTCCGAGCGCCAGCGTTTCGGCTTCGATCAACAGCACCGAGACATCGCTCGGGAACTGGTCGCGGAAGATCAGCCGCCCGGCGGCGAGCGCATGGTCCCAGCGGAAGTCGTGCAGGCTCAGCGACGGCACGTGATCGCGCTGCAGCTCGGCACCGGGGACTTCGAAGATCGCCCCGGGCTCGGAGCCGGAGCGGGAGGCGTCGACGACGACCAGCTTGCGCGCGCCGCGCGCCTGGAACATCACGTCCATGCCGCCGGTTCCGGCATCGAACACGCGCACGTCGTCGCGCGGTCGATCGTGCAGGCGCTCGCGCAGTGCCTGCGCGACGAAGACGCCGACGCCGTCGTCGGAGCGATTCGCATTGCCGCAGCCGATGACGGTGAGCACGGCGGCGATTCAGATGCGCCAGAGCCGGCACGACCACTGCGGCTCGACCGGCAGCATCAGTTCCGGCAGATTGCAGAAACGCCGATGGACCTCGAAGTACATGCACGTCTGGCACGCTTCGACGACGTCTTCGTCGCGTGGCGCATACGGGTGATCGAGGAAGCCGGCGATGACAAGCTTCGTTCGTCGATCGTCTCTCGGAATCGATGCGAGCTGGGCGACGATCGCGTGGCTCGCTTCGCTGGTCATCGGCCGGTCCTCGGATTCGACCACCCGACCGCCTCGCAGCAGGTCTGCCAGCTCGGCGCGCACGCGGTCATCGGCATCCATCAGATCCGCCAGAGCCGGCACCACCAGTTAGGCTCGACCGGCACCGCGAGCTCGGGCAAGTCGCACCACTTGCGATGCACCAGGTAGTACATGCACTCCTGGCAGCGCATCTGGTCTTCGCCATACGGCTTGTCGGTGAAACCGGTCAGCACGAGCTTGGCGACGAGGTCGTCGGCCGGCAGGTCGCGGGTCGCGGCGAGCAGCGCGCCGAACGCACGATCGTCCTCGGGAAACGGCTCGGTCTGCGTCACCAGTCCTTCCGCCAGGATCTTCGCGATGCGGTCCCTCAGCGCGGCTTCCTCGTCGCTGTGCATGCCCTCTTGCCCCCTCGACCCCCGAACGGTCGATGCTCGTCCCTTCGTGTCTCCCAGTGTCATCGGCCGGCGCCTGCGACGCCAGCAGTTGTCCCTTCACGCCGTGCGGAAGCGCGCCAGCTCCTTGCCGGTCTTGCCGTCGTGTGCATGCACCGTGCAGACGAGACACGAGTCGAACGACCGTGCGACGTGGCCGACTTCGACCGGGTCGGTCGGGTCGGCGATCGGTGCGCCGACCAGCGCTTCCTCGATCGGGCCGCGGATGCCCTTGCTGTCGCGCGGGCCGACGTTCCAGGTCGTCGGCGCGATGATCTGGTAGTTCTTGATCTTGCCGTCCTTCACGTCGATCCAGTGGCAGAGCGCGCCGCGGATCGCCTCGGTGGCGCCCCAGCCGCGGCCGTCGCGCTCCTTCGGCTTGATGTACCACGGATCGTTGAGCCGGAATTCGCGCAGGCAGCGCTCGGCCTCGCGGTACAGCTTGATCGTCTCGTGCATGCGCGCGATCTGGCGCAGGTGCAGGCTCGGGCCGCCCATCTTCTTGTACATGCTGAGGATCAGGCCGTCATAGTGCTGCCACGACTCGCCGTGCTTGCCTCCGGCCACCATCTGGCGCGCGAACGGACCCGCCTCGAGGCGGCCCGCTTCGGCGTGGTTGACGGCCGTCGCCCAGGAATAGGCCGCGTTGAAATCGGTCGTGTTCTTCTGGATCGCCTTGGTCGTGCGGTCGTACGGGTGCATGTCGGCGGTGCCCTCGTCGTACCACGCATGGGTGACGTTCTCGCGCGTCTTGTCCTGCGTCATCAGCACGTGGGTGTCGGTCTTGCCGTCGTAGACGCCGCTCTTCATGATCACCGACGCGTTGCGCGAATCGACCGTCGGCTTGTTGTACTTGTCCTCGTGCGGCAGGTAGCCCCAGGTGACGTAGCGGCCGACCCCGCCGCCGTACAGGTCGAGGCCGATGTCGAGGCCCATCTTCCAGTAGAAGCCGAGGTCGGAGTTCGCATGCGCCGGGCTCTCGTCGAGCCAGACCATGAAGTCGTCGTACGTCTTGATCTGCTCGTAGCGCTCGAGCGTGCAGCCGAGCCAGATGTTCTCGAGCCAGTTGTTCTTGAAGTAGTCGAGGATCGACCAGGCGCGGGTGATGTCCGACAAGGTCGGCGCGCACATCACGCCGCCCGGCACCATGTAGCTCGAATGCGGCCACTGGCCCCCGAGCAGCGCGTAGATCTCGACCGGCTTGCCGGAGATCGTCACGCCGGCTTCGTACGAGGTGCCGGTGAACGGCGCGAAGCGCTTGACCGCTTCGGCGTAGTACTTGCTGTTCTTGTACTTCTTGTTCGTCATGTCGATCGCGTACAGGCCGTAGAAGTAGCGCGGCTGGCTCTGCAGGCTCTCGGTGATCTGGCCGAGGTTGCGGGCCAGGATGGCGTTCCTCGGCACCTCGGTCTGCCAGGCGGTGTCGAGCGCCCAGGCCGCGCAGGTCAGGTGCGACGCGCCGCAGATGCCGCAGGCGCGCGGCGTCACGACGAGGCCGGCCTGCGGGTCCTTGTCGCGCAGGATGATCTCGAAGCCGCGGAACAGCTCGGCCGAGGTCCATGCGTTGGTGACGACGCCGTTGTCGATGTCGACCCGCACGTCGAGGTCGCCTTCGACCCGGCCGACCGGGGAGATGTCGAGTGTTTGGACTGCCATGGTGGTTCTCCTGCGCGATCGTTCAGACGACGAAGATGTCCTGCTCGGCCCATGCGGGCGCGGCGTTCTTGGCCGCGCCGGTCAGCGCGATGTAGCCCTTCTTGTCGATCCCGGTCGGCAGGTCCTTCGGGACGCCCATCACGGTCTGCGTCTTGAACAGCGTGCCGGGGGCGAGGTCGAAGAACGGGAACTCGGGCTCGGTGCAACCGAGGCACGGCATGCCGGCGCGCGTCTTCGACGACTGCCGGTTCCAGAGGATGCGGTTGCACGGCGAATGGGTCATCGGCCCGCGGCAGCCCAGGTCGTAGAACAGGCAGCCCTTCCTCTGGCCGAACTCGGTCGCCGAAACCTTGTAGGCGAAGTGCATGTTGCGCGTGCAGCCGGTCTGCGTGAAGCTCGTGAAGAAGGTCTTCGGCCGCTGGAAGTCGTCGAGGCCGATGTCGCCGGCACGGCCGGTCGCGACCGCGACGACGATCTGCGTGATCCAGTCCGGATGCGCCGGGCAGCCGGGCACGTTGATCACCGGCAGGCCGGACTTCGACTTGAAGCCTTCGCCGAGATAGCCACCCTTGGCGCGCTTCAGGAACTGCAGGCCGCGCGATTCGCTCGGGTTCGGTGCGGTCGCCGGAATGCCGCCCCAGGTCGCGCAGTCGCCGATCGCGACGACGAACTGTGCGGCCTTCGAGAGCTCGCCGACCCATTGCTGCATCGGCCGCCCGGCGAAGCGGTTCCATTCGCCGGTGCCGTTCGGCGCCGTCACGACGGTGCCCTCGAACACGAAGATGTCGAGTGGGATCGCGCCGCTGACGCAGTCGCGCAGGATCTTCTGCAGGTTGTCGCCGAGCTCGACGCCGAGCGACGGATGCCAGAGCACGTTGATCCCGAAGTCGGTGACCAGATCGCAGGCGCTCGGTTCTTCGGCGTTCAGGAACGACATCGTGTTGCCCGAGCACGCACCGCCTTGCAACCACAGCAGGTTCGCCATTTCGAAGCTCCTTTTCGGCGTGGATCGATGACGGCCGCAGGTCGGCCCGCGAAGCCTTGTTCGCAAGCCATGTGCCAGTCGCGCGGCGCTTCGGATTTGCCAACGCGATCAACGGGTTGCGACCGACTTGCGGGTTAACGCGGGGCGTCGGCCGACTGCAAAGTTGCTTTGCCTTCAGGCCCGGATCGCAAACTCGGTATGCGGCTGCGCCGCGTCGGGTCTCAGCCCTTGCGGTTGCCGCAGACCGGGCACTCGACCTCGAGCGTGTAGCCGAACCAGATGCCTTCGCAGCGGCTGCACCAATGGCCGTTGGTCTGCTCGGTAGTCAAACCGAGCTGGAGCGCGAGCGGCGTGGTGCCGAGGTCGCGGAAGGTCTCGGTGCGAGGCGTCGTCAGCTCTCTCAGCGCAGAGCGGTCGGCCGGCCCGTCGCCCGAACGATCGGCAGCGTCCGTCATCGCGATCTCCTACGCCGGTGTCTTGCGATCGAGACCGTAGCGCTTGATCTTGTTGGCGAGGCCGACGCGCGACAGGCCGAGCTCGCGCGCCGCGCGGCTGTGGTTCCAGCGGTGGGCGAGCAGCGACTGGGCGACGAGGTGGGTCTCGAGCGCCTCGACCTTGTCCTTCAGCGAGCCCTGCTGGCTCAGGTACGCCGGATCGGCCGAGCGCGCCTCGCGCGGGATCAGTCGCGCGAACTCCGGCGACATCAGCTCGGCCGACAGGAACTCGCCGTCGCCGGCCAGCGCGACCATCCGGCGCACTTCATTCTCGAGCTCGCGCACGTTGCCCGGAAACGAGTAGACCTTCAGCCGCTTCATCGCCTCGGCCGAGATGCCGGCGATCTTCTTGTGCAGTGACTCGGCGTACTTCTGCGCCGCATGGTCGGCGAGCACCGCGATGTCTTCGACGCGCTCGCGCAGCGGCGGGATCTCGAGCTCGAAGCCGCGCAGCCGGTAGTAGAGGTCGCGCCGGAATTTCTTCTGCTCGACCAGCTCCGTCAGGTTCTGGTTCGACGCCGCGATGATGCGCACGTCGCAGCGCCGCGTCACATGGGTGCCGAGCGGCTTGACCTCGCCTTCCTGCAGGAAGCGCAGCAGGCTGACCTGGAACGCCGGCGACACGTCGGAGATCTCGTCGAGGAACACCGTGCCGCCGTCGGCCGCCGGAAAGAGGCCGAGGCGGTCGCTGAACGCGCCGGTGAAGGCGCCGCGCTTGTGGCCGAACAGCTCGGATTGCAGCAGTTCGTCGGGCATCGAGGCACAGTTCTGGGCGAGAAACGGGAACGTCTTGCGCCGGCTGAAGAAGTGCACCGCGCGCGCCATCAGTTCCTTGCCGGTGCCGGTCTCGCCCTGGATCAGCACCGGCAGGTCGGTCGCCGCGGCCTTGCGCGCGAGATTGCAGACCGCAGCCATGCTTTCGCTCGCGAACACCATCTTGTCGAACTCGTAGCTGCCCTGCAGCAGCTTCGCCATCCGATCGTTCTGCCGGCGCAGCACCGAATCGGCGAACTTCAGCTCCCGGCTCAGGTAGCGATGACGGCGCGCGAGCTCGCGGCTCTCGAGCGCGCGCTTGACGAGGAGGCGCAGGTGATCGGGGTTGCACGGCGTCGGGACGATCTGGTAGACCGCCGCCTCGTTGATCGAGCGCACCAGCTCGTCATGGTCGAGCGGCCCGGTCGTCAGGATGCGGATCGTCTCCGGGTGCGAGACGCGCATTGCGTGCAGGTACTCGACGCCGGGCATGTCGGCGAGCCACTGGTCGCTCAGGACCAGATCGATCTCCTCGCTGTCTTGCAGGCTCAGCGCATCGCGCCCGGCGGCTGTCGTCCTGACCTGGTAGTCGTCTTCGAAGCAGCCCGCGAGCGAGCCGCGGGTCTCGGCGTCGGCCGATACGACGAGGATGGTCCAGTTGCCGTCGCGCTGCATGCTGACAAGTTCGCAAATTGCATACTTGGTTGCGCCGGCAATCTAGCACAGCACCTTCACGCCGCCTACCCCGAAAGACGATTCGCGATCGGTTTCGATCGGACGTACTCGGGCAATCGCGGAGTGCGCTTCGAGAGCGCTCGCGCACAATTCATCCGGATTTGGCGGCAGCGCCCGTCAGAGGCCTTTTCCCATTCGAACAAGGAGGTCCGCCATGTCCCCACTGCGTTGTCCTGCGTGCAGCATGGAGGGTCGCCGAACATTCCTGCGCTTCGGTGCCGCATCCGCGACCTTGGTCAGCGCCGGCCTGTTCGCGCCGTTCGCAGGTGCGGTCGCGCTGACCAAAGCGCAGCGCGACAAGATGACGCCGGACGACATCCTGCAGGTGATGAAGGATGGCAACAAGCGCTTCCGCAAGGGCCATCGCGACCGTCACGACGTGCTGGCCCAACAACGCGCCACCGCGAAGGGCCAGTATCCGGCCGCGGTGCTGCTGAGCTGCATCGATTCGCGTGCGCCCGCCGAGACGATCCTGGATCTCGGTCTGGGCGACATCTTCAACACGCGGCTCGCGGGCAACATCGTCAACGACGACGTCCTCGGCGGCATGGAGTTCTCCTGCAAGCTGATGGGTGCGAAGGTCGTGCTGGTGATGGGACATACCTCATGCGGTGCGATCAAGGGTGCGATCGACAACGCCGAGCTCGGCAACCTGACAGGGCTGCTCGCCAAGATCAAGCCAGCGGTCCAGGCGACGACCTACACCGGCGAGCGCAAGGCCTCCAACTACGCGTTCGTCGATGCGGTCGCACGCAAGAACGTCGAGCTGGCGACGGCAGAGGTGCGGAGCCGGAGCGCGGTGCTGCGCGAGCTCGAATCGAGCAAGGCGGTGAAGATCGCCGGTGCGATGTACGACCTGCAAACCGGGGCTGTCGACTTCTTCGGCTAGCCGCAGCGTTCACAAGTCCCACCGCAGCTCCGCATGCCAGGTGCGCTGCGGATAGGGGTGGAACGCCCAGTAGGTCTTGTTGGTCAGGTTGTCGATGCCGGCGCTCGCGCTCCACTGCCGGTTGAGCCGGTACTGCACGCGCAGGTCGGCGACGACGAAGCTGCTGAAGCCGGTGAACGCGTAGCCGTTCGGATCCGAGTTGTCGAGTTGCCCGTATTGCCGGCTGCTGTAGCGCACGCCGAGGCTGCCTGACCATGCGCTGCTCAGTGTGTAGCTCGCCAGCGCATGGGCGCGCCAGACCGGTACGCGCGGCTGGCGCTTGTCGACGCTGGCCGGGAACTTGTCGTTCTGGGTGATCTTCGAGTCGGCGTAGGTGATGCTGCCGAGCAGGTCGAGCCCGCGCAGCCAGACCTGCTCGGCCTGCCAGGCCAGCTCGAGTCCCGCGGTCCGGATCGCGTCGACGTTCTGGATGTTGGTGATGTTCGGTGTCACCGTCACGTTGGTCTGCGAATAGAGCGCGTCGCGCGTGCGTTCGGCAAACAGCGTCGCCCGCAGCGTGTCGTTGCCGCGCGCCATCTCGGCGCTCAGCTCGCCGGTCCATGACTTCTCGGGCTTCAGGTTCGGGTCGTTGTTGACGATCGCGTCGCTGACGATCGAGCCCTGGTACAGCTCGCTGACGGTCGGCATGCGCACCGCTCGGCCGAGCGACGCCTTCAACGTCAACCCGTCGCTCGGCTGGAACGAGATCGCCGCTTTCGGCGACAGGTGCGACTCCGCTCGGCTCGGCAGCGCGATAGCGGCCGCCGGCGAACCGTCGGCGTTGACCGCGGTGCCGCCGAGCGAGCCGTTGAACGCGCGCCAGCGCTCGGCACGCAGCCCGAGCACGCTGCGCCAGCGGGCAGACGGCCGCCAGGTCTCCTGCGCCCAGAGGCTGGTCAACGTGGTGTCGCCGGTGAACGACGAGAAGCGCCCGGCAGCCGCGCCATCCAGCCAGTCGGCCGTGTTCGAGACGAGGCTGCGCAGCTTGAACGCGTCGCGCTGGGCGCCGAACTCGACGACGTGCGCGCCGCTGCTGCCGCCAGGCCGCCAGGTGCCCTTCACGGCGAGCGTGTTCCAGCCGGTGCCGGATTGATCGGCGATGCGGCCGGCACCGCTGGTGGCGGCCGCCGGCAGCGCGCTGGTCGGCGAGCGCACCTCGTCGCGTGCGTAGTCGTAGAGGCTGGCGGCGGCTTCCCAATCCCAGGTGCCGCCGGTGCTGCTCTTGATCGACAGGCCGTGCGCATAGTGATCGAGCCGGGTCCGGGTCGGCGTGAAATCGGCCGGCGTCAACGCGTAGCTTCGACCGTCGATGTTGACGGTGCCGGCATAGACCGCCTGGCCCGCGCCATCGCGCAAGAACGAGCCGGCCTCGCGATCGGCGGCGTTCGACCACAGGCCGAGCGTGTACGACGCCCGCACGCTCGGCGAAAAGTCGTAGGCGAGCTTGAGCTTTGCGTGGTCCTGCACCGTACGCGTCTGCGTGCCGGTACCGAGCAGCAGCCACGGACGATTGCGCGGATCGAGGCCCTCGACTGCGCCGCTCACCGGCACGCCCGCGGTTCCGAGTGTCCCCGCGCTGACGAGCCGGGTCGCGTAGGTGATCGGCTGCGCATCGCTGTCGAGCCGGTTCACGTTGACCCACCAGGCGAGCGCGCCCTCGCGGCTGCCGAGCGAGGCGCTGCCCTGGTAGCCGCTGAAGCGGTCGTCGGTCTGGTAGAGCGAGAACTTCTGCGTGAAGCCCTGCAGCTTCACATGGGCCTCGAGCTGGCGCGGCATCTGCGTCAGGTAGTCGACGATGGCGCCGGCCGAGTTGCCCGGGTAGGCGGCCGAGAACGGCCCGTACAGCACGTCGACGCGCTCGATTTCTTCTGGTGTCACGAGCCCCCAGCGCGGCGTGAACGAGGCGCCGTTGCCGAGCAGGTTCGACAGCAGCATGCCGTCGGCGTAGACCAGCGAACGGGCGCTGTTGCCGGTGCCGGACGCGCGGGTCGCCAGGACGGCGTGGTCGTAGTCGCCGATGTAGCGCCTGCGGACCAGCAGGCTCGGGAAGTACTTGAGCGCGTCCTCCGCATCGGTGGCATTGATCGAGCGCTCGATCTGCTCGCCCGAGATCGTCTCGGTCGTCGTCGGAATCGAGATCGGCAAGGTCGACGGACGGTTGCCGATGATGGTGATGCGATCGAGCGTGCGGGCATCGGCAGTCTGCGTGATCGCGGCAGCGGCCTCCTGGGCGCACGCCTCCGATGCGCAGGCCAGTACGAGCGGTCCGACGACCCACGCAGCCGTCCGCGCTGTTCTTGGTTGTGTCATGACGTCTTTTCCTGCCGTGCACGCACGGCGTCCTGCGCAAGCTCGCGGCTGTGCGCAGGAAGCAGCCTGGAAAAGTCCGACGGGCTGCAGTGCGGCAGCCGCCGAACCCGGCAAAACGACTCAGGCTGTCAGGGGTGGCGCGTGAATGCGCTCGGTGAGCCAGCGGGCGCTGGCGTCCGGCGTTCGCTCGACGGGCTGCGTCGCGTGCGCAGGTCCTTGGAGCGACGCGAGCCATGCCGCCGCTTCGAGAGGCGCGACGGCCGGGACGGCGCAGACCGCCAGTCCGGTCAGTGCGCAACGCTCGCGGTCCTGGGCGGCGCCGTGCGGTGACGGGGGCTCCTGCGCATCGCCACCCGTCGCCGGGGCACCGTCGTGTAAATGCTCGGCATGACCTGCATGACCTGCATGACCTGCATGACCAGCATGACCAGCATGACCAGCGTGGCTGGCGTGACCTGCATGCGCGAAGTGCGTCGATGCGGCATCGGCGTGGGCTGCCGCTCGGGCCAGCTCGGCGCTCGCCTGGACCGAGGTGCGCACGCCATAGATCGCGCAGATCTCGGCGACGGCCTTGCCCTGCAGCGCGGCTGCTGTCGCCGCCAGCACCGGCACGCCGGCCTTCATGACGAGCATGAAGGCGCAGACGATCGACCAGAAGGTCGAACGGCGTCGGCGCAGCGGAGTCAGCATCGACTCATTTTGAATGCAAACGCGAAACGACAGCGCTCGGCGACATCCGAGCGCCAGTCGACTCGTTTCGATACTGCGCGGCATCCGGTGCTAGATGGCGCGCAGGCCTCGTTCGTTCCGTCAGCGCCTCGAGCAGCTACTTGAAGGCTGCGATACCTGCGACGCAGGCAGCACGCTGTGTTTGCGATCCGCTCCAGCGGAGTCGCAAGCTGCGTGAAATCAGTTTTTCCGGAACAGATCCTGTGGAATGTTGGCGGCTCTGAACAGATAGTCGCGAGAGTCCTCTAGGCGCCTGCGCAGATGCGACACGTTTGCATCGAGCAGACGTCCCTTCCACTTGCGGATCTTGCCGGCGACGATCACCGTCTCGACGTTGGACCGTTCCATCAGCGACACCACCGCGCCGGGAACCTGGTTGAGCGGCGCGACGTTGAGCGCGGTCGCGTCGAGGATGATGATGTCGGCTTCCTTGCCGGGTGTCAGCGAGCCAGTCTTGTGGTCGAGGCGCAGCCCCTTGGCGCCGTTGATGGTCGCGTAGCGAAGCACGTCGCGCGTCGTCAGCAAGGGAGGAAGGGTTGCGGCCGGCGTCGGCCACCGGGAGGAAAAAGGCGGATAGAAGTCGCCCTGCTCGAGCACCATCTG
>Ga0207648_10005667_pt1 | contig 12536 bp, 11 predicted proteins | sample KBSMisM32_FD_184310 | JGI IMG/M metagenome (GOLD analysis project Ga0207648, IMG submission 184310) | Miscanthus rhizosphere microbial communities from Kellogg Biological Station, Michigan, USA - KBS Miscanthus M3-2 (SPAdes) (version 2) | ecosystem: Host-associated > Plants > Roots >...
GCGGCCAGCACCCCGGCGATGAGGTTCGTCTGCACGCACGTGCGACATGCGTTGCAGCACGTCGTGGCCATCGGGGCGTGCTCGCCGTACTTCGCGGCCACCTGACCGACTCGCCCCTGCCAGACCGTCTTCACATCCACATCGTACTACCCCGTCGCGTGTCCCAGTCCGGAGGCGATGCCCGGGTACGACCGTTCGATCGTCACTCCGGCGATGCAGCCGATGCACCGCCCGGCATCACGACGACCCTCGCGATCCGGTCGTCGCGAAACGTCAAGCGGACGGCTACCTCACGCTCATACGCCACCTCGCCCGTCGCACGCCAGCGAGCGATCTCATGCGTTCGGGCGAGAAGGTCGCCGTCGACCTCACTGAGCTCGGGCTCCAAGTGTTCCATCGTGAACTGCTCATCCCCACCGGCCTTCCGAAGCACCTGCCGACATGCTGCGACGCCTCGAAAGGTGTCGCGCGGCGTCACGGTTTCGACGTCGGGATCGAGCAGCCGTTCCATCGCCTCGAAGTCCCCCACCAGGACAGCGTCGATGAACCGACGTGCGCGGTCGAACGTCACCGAGCCGCAAGCTAGACCTTGCCGAGGTAATCCTCAAGCTCGGCCCGGCGAGACGTCGAACGAAGCCGCGGGGCCATGAGCGTGTAACGCCTCAACGACCCTACGCCCAGGGCAGGCGAGCCCAGCTCGCCGGCCGCTCCCGCCGGAACCACTCGGCCGTCGCGTACGCCTCCCGCCAGTCGGAGGTCTCCGCCGCCACGCTCGCCCCGTAGCGGGCGGCGAGCTGGGACACCGGGTAGTGCACACCCGGGCCGGAGCGCGAGCCGGCCATGAGGATCACGCACGGTGTCTCGCCCGCGCCCACGAAGGCGTGCTCGGTCCAGGGAGGAGCGTGGAAGAAGTCCCACGCCCGCAGGCGTCGCTCGTCGTTCTCGACGATCAGCGTGCACTCCCCCGCGAGGACGAGGAAGGCCTCCTGGTTCGCTTCTGCGTGGTACAGGCCGGTCTGCCCCGACTCGAGGACGGTGAGGTTGATCCCGAGCTGGTCGAACTCGATCGGCGGGTCGCCGTACTCGTTCTCGAAGGCGCACCTCGCGCCCCTCGTCTCGGTGACCCACCACTCGGCGTCGCGAGCGTTGACGACGAACCAGCCCTCGGTGACGGGCGTGAGCCCCGATCCGGAGTCCTCGAGTCGCGCTTCGGGCACGGACGCATTCTGCACCTCGGAAGCGATGCAGGCGCCGACCGGTGTCGACAGCGCGCTGGGATCGTCGACTTCTAGAACACGTCCCTCGTTCGAGTGAGTCGAAGCACGGCCGTCACCCGATACAGGGAGAGCGTCCCGACGTCTCGGGACCCGCGAACGACGCCAGGAGAGTCGATGGAGCTCGAGCTGAACGGCTGGAAGGTGAAGGCGGCTTTGATCGCCCTGCTGGTGGTCGTCGTGTGCGCGCCGTTCGCGCGGGCCTCGATGTCGAACAAGGGCCGGGCCGACGACTGGCATCGGCGGGCCGTCGTCGCCGAGGAGGCGGTCGGCGGACTGCGGGTCGTGATCGCCGAACGGAGCCGCGCGCTCAACGCGCGGACCCTCCAGGCGAACCAGCTCGCGAGCCGTCTCGACTCGAGGGGCATGGCACTCCAGAAGACGAAGGTCAGCGTCGGCAGCCTGACCCGGCGGCAGCGCGCGCTCACGAACGCGAACACCCGCGTGACGTCCGAGCGCGACCGGCTCCGGTCGCGGCTCGCGAGGGCCGAGGCGCTCGCGTCGAGGCTCAGCGCCTGCAGCGAGAGCCTCGCAGCGGTCGTCGCGACGGCGAGGGGCAAGAAGGCCGCCACGGTCACGGCGAGCGCGGGGCCGCTGGTGGTGAGCTGCCGCAAGGCACGTGCGAGCTTCGAGGCGTACCGGGAGCAGGCGCGTTGATCCTGGGCGCCGGATGGGCGTTCCTCGGGCTCGTCGTGGTGGGGCTCGCGATGCTCGTGCTCGTCCCCGGCTGCGGGCTCGTCGTCGTGAACGAGTCGCCTGCCGGCGGGGTCGACCTCGCGGCGCCGGCGCTGGTGGAGGCCGACCCCGCGGTCGAGGCCAAAACGGCTCCCGTCGCGACGATGTCGCTTGCTCGGGTGAGGCGCCAGGCGCGGAGTGCGGCCCTGCGCATCCGCAACGCCGGGTGCGACCGGGTCCGGGCGGGGTCGGGGTTCGCGCTGGACTCGAAGCTGCTCCTCGCAGGCAGGGACGTCGTCCCCGGCGCCGGCGCGCTTCGGATCTCCTCACGCAAGAGCGCCGCCAGAGCGGTCGGCGCGTCGCGTGTCTACCGCCTCGGCGACCTCGTCGTCGCCCGCGTCGCGGGCCGGCTCCCGCGGAGGGGCGCTGCGGTGACGCGCGCCCACTCGGGGGCCTCCGTGGCGGTCGTCGGCTATCCGCTTTCGCGCGCGCCGCGCCTGTTCCCCGGCGTGGTCGTGGACACCGTCGCCGGCGCGCCGTTCGGTGTCCGCGGGCCTGTACTGCGGCTGACCTCCGACCTCCGGCGTGACGAGGCCGGAGGGCCGGTCGTCGACGCCAAGGGCCGGATCGTCGCAGTCGCGTTCGCGACGGATCCCCGAACCGGCTTCGCGATCGCTGCGCCCGTCTCCACGATTCGCTCGTCGGTGGCGGCCGGGTCGCTCGAGGCCCTCTCCCGCTGCGACGACTGAGGCGCTCGCTCGCCGGAGCGGGAGGGCGGCGGCGCCGCCCTCCCGCTGCCGAGCCCGACGCTACGGGACGAGCACGACGCGTGCGGCGACGCGTCCCGCCTCGACGTCCGCGATCGCCTCGTTGACCTCGGCGAGCGGCCTGATCTCGCGCGTGACCGTCGTCTGACCGGCCGCGTGGAGCTCGAACACCTCGCGCAGGTCGGTGCGGGTGCCGACGATCGAGCCGACCACGGTGATGCCGTTGAGCACGGTCTCGAAGATCGGCAGCTTCATCTCGTTGTCGGCGGGCAACGCCACGAAGACGAGCGTGCCGCCACGGCGCAGCGAGCCGAACGCCTGCTCGAAGGAGCGTGGGGATACCGCCAGCGCGATCGCCTGGTCGGCTCCGCCGAGGCGCTGGATGGCCGCCGCGGGATCCTCCTTCGCCGCGTTCACCGTGAACGAGGCGCCGAGCTCGCGGGCGAGCTCGAGCTTCTCGTCGGTCAGGTCGACGGCGACGACCCGTCCGCCCGCGATGCGCGCGTACTGGATCGCCATGTGTCCGAGCCCGCCGACGCCGAACACCGCGACGAGGTCGGACGAGCGGGTGCCCGCGACCTTGATCGCCTTGTACGTCGTGACGCCGGCGCAGGTGAGCGGGGCCGCGTCGTACGGGTCGATGCCGTCCGGCACCCGCACGACGTAGCGGCCGTACGCGACGGCGTACTCGCCGAACCCGCCGTCGATCGAGTAGCCCATGTTCCTCTGCTCGAGGCAGAGCGTCTCCCAGCCCGAGACGCAGTAGTCGCACGTGCCGCATGCGTAGCCGAGCCACGGCATCGCGACGCGGTCGCCGAGCGCCACCTCGGTGACGCCGGCCCCGAGCTCGCGGACGATCCCGATGCCCTCGTGGCCCGGGACGAACGGCGGCGACGGCTTGACGGGCCAGTCGCCGTGGGCCGCGTGGATGTCGGTGTGGCAGAGACCGGTCGCCTCGACCTCGACCAGGATCTGTCCCGGCTCGAGGACGGGGCGGGGGATCTCGTCGATCGTCAGGCGTGACGAGAACTCGTGCACGACGGCCGCGCGGTAGTGGCCGGGCGGCGCGGAAGCGGTCTTCTCGGTGACGGCGGGCGCACGCTCGGTGGTGTCGATGACAGCCATCGAAGCTCCTTTCCTCGCAGGTGACCGTACGAGCGGTCACCCCGAGCCTCGCGACGCAGCGTCGGCGCCGCATCCGCACGAACGCGGTTCCGGGCTACGGGAAAACGCGCAGCGACGAGGCGACGCGTCGCATGCCGCCCCAGACCGGACGGAGCAGCGGGTCGGAGACGCGGCTGACGAGCCCGACGAGTCGGCTCACCCACGGACGACCCGCGCGCGTGACAAGCGTCGCGGATGCGAGGCCGACGAGCAGCCCGGCCAGGACGTCGGTCGGGTAGTGCATCCCGAGCGCGATGCGCGAGAGCCCGATGAGAGCTGCCACCGCCAGGAAGGCGGCGCCCGCGCGTCGCGAGAAGGCGAAGACCGCGAACGCGATCGCGAACGCCGCCGCCGCGTGATCGCTCGGGAACGACGGATCGGTCGTCCTCGCCCCGAGGACGTGCGTCAGCGCGGTGTGGGTTGTGAACGGGCGCGGCCGCTCCCAGAGGTGGGAGATCGCCTGGTTCGCGAGCAGCGCCACCGCTGCCGCGACGAGCGCCGAGGCCGAGGCGAGCTTCCAGCGGGCCGGCCCGTAGGGACGGGCGAGGAACCAGAGCCCGACCGTCGCGAGCGCGTACAGCGGAACGATCGCGTCGGCGAGCGCCGTCGTCGGGTCCTCGAGCCAGTCGCGCGTGGCGACCGTGGAGTTCACGGCGTGGAAGAGCGTCCAGTCCACCTGTCCGGACGCTATGCGGCGCGGTGTTACGGCCGGGTTACAGGCGCGGTCTCTAGGGTGGGCGCCGGTGTCCTTGCAGAACCGTGTCACGCCGCTCGGTGAGCTCGTCGCCCATCCGGCGCGTGGGCTCGTCTACGGCAATCGCGGCTGCCTCCACGACGCGGAGGGCAACATCCGGCGCATGTACCAGGTGCGGCGCTGGATCGCGTGCCGCCTCGAGTTCCGCGGGCGCCGTCGCTCGCCGCTCCAGCGGCCGGGCAGGTTCACGGAGCTCTTCTTCCTGGACGAGGCGACGGCGTTCGGGGCGGGGCACCGCCCGTGTGCCGAGTGTCGCCGCGCGGACTACGACCGGTTCTCGGCGATCTGGCGCCAGCTCCACGACGAGAGCGGCGCGGACGTGATCGACGGCCGGCTGCACGACGAGCGGATCGACCCCGCGGCGCGGGCGCGCCGCCTCCACGCCGTCGCGTACCGTGGGCTGCCCGACGGCGTCTTCGTGCTCCACGAGGGCGCGCCGAAGCTCGTCCTGGGGGACGCGCTGCGCCGCTGGTCGCCCGCGGGCTACGGCCGGTCGGAGGCCCGCCCGGCGGGGACCGCGGCGCTCATCACGCCGCCCTCGCTCGTCGAGGTGCTCCGCGCGGGCTGGTACGCAGGACGCGCCGACGCGGCGGAGGTGCCGTTCTTCCATCCCACGGCCGGCGGCGTCGGCTGAGCTCCCGGCGGCCGAGTGCCGTGCCCTCTGGTACCACTCCGCCGTGGCATCGACCGGGCAGACGGGGTTCACGGTCTGGCTCACCGGCCTTTCGGGCGCCGGCAAGACGACGATCGGCCACGCCGTGGCGGCCGAGCTCGAGCGCCGCGGCCTCCACGTCGAGGTGCTCGACGGCGACGTCGTCCGGACGCACCTCTCGAAGGGCCTCGGCTTCTCGCACGAGGACCGCGACACGAACATCGAGCGGATCGGCTGGGTCGCGTCGCGGCTCACGCGCCACGGCGCGGCGGTGGTCGTGGCCGCCATCTCGCCGTACGACACGACGCGCAAACGGGTGCGCGCGCTGGTGGAGGAGCAGGGTCCGTTCGTCGAGGTGTGGGTGAAGGCGCCGGTCGAGGAGTGCGCACGGCGGGACGTGAAGGGCCTCTACGCAAAGGCGTTCGCCGGCGAGATCACGCAGTTCACCGGTGTCGACGACCCGTACGAGGAGCCGGACGACGCGGAGATCGTCGCCGACACGGTTACGCTGCAGCCGGAGGAGTCGGTCGCCTTCGTCGTGCGCGAGCTCGAGCGGCTCGGCGTCGTTCCGGAGGTCGCCCCGACCACGCGCTGACCATGGCCGGCATCACCCTCGACAACCTCACGAAGGTCTACGACGACGGCACGAGGGCCGTCCGCTCGCTCGACCTCGACATCTCGGACGGCGAGCTGATGGTCTTCGTCGGCCCCTCCGGCTGCGGCAAGACGACCGCGCTCCGGATGATCGCCGGGCTCGAGGAGGTGACGGACGGCGAGATCCGGATCGGCGACGTGATCGTCAACGACCTGCCTGCGAAGAAGCGCGACATCGCGATGATCTTCCAGAACTACGCGCTCTATCCGCACATGTCGGTCTACGACAACATGGCGTTCGGCCTCAAGATGCGGCGCTTCCCGAAGAGCGAGATCAAGCGCCGGGTGACCGATGCGGCAAAGGTCCTCGGCCTCGCGGGCGAGCTGAAGAAGAAGCCCGGCGCCCTCTCCGGCGGCCAGCGGCAGAGGGTCGCGATGGGCCGGGCGATCGTGCGCGAGCCGCGCGTCTTCCTGATGGACGAGCCGCTGTCGAACCTCGATGCCAAGCTCCGCATCCAGATGCGCGCCGAGATCGCCCGGATCCAGCGCGACCTCGCGGTGACGACGGTCTACGTGACGCACGACCAGAGCGAAGCGATGACGCTCGGCGACCGGGTCTCCGTGATGCGCGGCGGACGCCTGCAGCAGGCCGGCATCCCGCAGGAGGTCTACGACCGCCCTGCCAACCTGTTCGTCGCCGGCTTCATCGGGGCACCGCCGATGAACCTGCTCCATGCGACGCTGGCGCGCCACGACGGGGGCCTCGCGGTACGCATGGGCGAGGCGACGATCGCGCTTCGCCCCGAGACCGTCGCCGAACGGCCGGCGCTCGAGGGGTACGTCGACCGTCCTCTTGCCTTCGGGATCCGGCCGGAGGATCTCGAGGACGCGGCCCTCGTCCCCGATACGTCACGGCATGCGCGCCTGTCGTCGCAGGTCGACATCCGCGAGGACATGGGGGCCGAGGTCTACCTCCACCTGCCGCTCCCCGCCGAGCCCGTCATGTCGGGGCCGGTTGCGGAGGAGGGCGACGACCCGCCCGAGACGGAGGAGCCGCCGCCCGCGTTCGTCGCCCGGGTCGATCGCGACACCCGCGCGCGCGAGGGCGAGCCGATCGAGCTCGTCGTCGACACCACCCGCCTGCACTTCTTCGACCTCGAGACCGGGATCGCCATCGAGCGCTAGCGCGAGGAGCCGCGGCCGGCGGCCTGACGACGAAACGACGAGGCTCACCGCGAGCGTACGCCGGCCGTTGTATTTCGCCGAGCCGGCGCCATACTCCCGGGTGGTTGCGCGATCCCCGCGCAGGCGCTCAAAGGGGGGCGTATGACCAAACGCAGGCTCTGCGGCGTGCTGTTCGGCACGTTGCTTCTCGTGCTGGGGCTCGGCGGCCCCGGCGGCACCGCGGCGTCGGGCGCGCCCAAGGTCGCCTGGAGCCCGTGCCACCGCGATCTCGGTCCGTTCGAGTGCGGCACCGTCCAGGTCCCGCTCGACTACAACGGGCCCGACGGAGGGACCGTCTCGATAGCGGTCGACCGGCTCCCGGCGAGCGACCCGGCCCGTCGCATCGGATCGTTGTTCGTCAACCCCGGTGGACCCGGCGGCTCCGGCTTCGACATGGTGCTGTTCGCGGCGCCGATCCTGTTCAACGCGGAGGTGCGCGCCCGGTTCGACATCGTGGGCTTCGACCCCCGCGGCGTGATCCGCAGCTCAGCCCTCCGGTGCTTCGGGAATGACAAGCAGTGGGCGCCGTTCTTCACTCCGTTCGCGTTCCCGATCACCGACGCGGAGGAGGCGATCTGGCAGAGCGCCGACCGATTCCTCACCGGAGAATGCGACCAACGCGGCGGCAGGATCGCGTCGCACATCTCGACCGCGAACGTGGCGCGCGATCTCGATTCGTTGCGGGAGGCTGTCGGCGACGACAAGCTGACGTACGTCGGCTACTCGTACGGGACGGCGATCGGCGTGCAGTACGCCAATCTGTTCCCCGCGAAGGTGCGTGCACTTGTCGTCGACGGCGTGCTCGACCCTGTCGAGTGGACCACCGGGTCAGGTAACGGGACGACCGTGCCGATGACGATCAGGCTCGGGAGCCACCTCGGCTCGCAGGCGACGCTCGAGGAGTTCTTCCGCCTCTGCGATGCCGGGACCTGTGCGTTCGGCCCGGGCTCGGCCACCCGGTTCGCGGCGCTCGCCGCGAAGCTGACGGCGAACCCGGTGCCGTTCGACTACTCGACGCTCGTCGGGATCACGCTGGGGGCGCTCTACGACTCATCCGGCTGGGAGGGCTTCGCGCAGGTCCTCGCCGACGTCGAGTTGGCGGCGTCGACGGGCACGCCGTTCTCGGCGGCTCGGCAGGCGGCGGTGAAGGCGATGCTGCAACGGCCGATGTACATCACCAAGCGGGGGCTCCCGCCGAACTACGAGAACTTCCTCGAGTCCTTCCCCGGGGTTGTTTGCGCAGACAGCGTCAACCCGAGCTCCTACGCGGCGTTCTCCGCCGCGGCGGACAGCGCAACGGGTTACTTCGGGCGGCTTTGGGGATGGACGGCGAGCATCTGCGCGGTCTGGAACGCACGCGACGACGACCGGTACCTCGGCCCGTTCACCCGCGTCACATCCAACCCGGTCCTCGTCGTCGGGAACCGCTTCGACCCGGCGACGCCGTACGCCGGCGCGGTGAAGGTCGCGAGCCTCCTGCCGGGCTCACGGCTGCTGACCGTCAACGGCTGGGGCCACACGTCGCTGTTCCTGTCGGCCTGTGCCGACGACGCGATCAACAGGTACCTGCTGACCACCGCGCCGCCGGCGGTCGGAACCACCTGCAATCAGGACGTGACGCCCTTCGCGGGCTGAGCTCGAACTTCTTCGAGCCGGGCAAGCCTCTATCCAAGCGGCTGGCCCGGCTCGAGGACAACGATCCGGTCGACGAGATCGAGGCCTTCCGGCCGGTGGGTGATCAGGAGCACGGACTTGCCGTTCGCCGCGTCGAGCACGTCCCGGACGAGCGCTTCGGCGGTGGTTGGGTCGAGGTGCGCCGTCGGCTCGTCGAGGAGGAGCACGGGGGCGTCGGCGAGCAGCGCCCGGGCGACGACGAGCCGCTGGCGCTGGCCGCCGGAGAGACGCCGCCCGTCCTCGCCGACGAGGGTGTCGAGCCCGTCGGGGAGGGTGGCCACCCAGTCGGCGAGGTGGGCCTTCGCCAGCGCCTCGTGCAGCTCGCCGTCGCTCGCCTGCGGCCGGGCGAGCCGGAGGTTCTCCCGGATCGTCGAGTCGAACACGTGCGCGTCCTGACCCGCGAGCGCGAACACGCTGCGAACGTCCTCCTGCCGCAGAGAGCGCAGGTCGCTGCCGCCGAGCGTGGCGTGCCCTTCCTCGGGGTCGAGGAAACGCAGGAGCAGGTTCGTCACGGTCGTCTTCCCGGCGCCGCTCGGGCCGACGAGGGCGACGCGCTCGCCGGGCTCGAGCCGCAGGTCGAATCGTTCGAGCGCCGGCGTCACCGCGCCCGGGTACCGCGCGGTGACTCCCTCGAGCGCGACGGTGACGGGCGGTGAAGGCGGGGGTCCCGGCCGCTCGGGATCGCGCACGGCCGGCTCGTGCGCCGTCAGCTCGAGGACACGCCGCCCGGCGGCGAGCGTCCCCGCCAGCTCGCGCGCGGCGGCGGGCAGAGGCGCGACGGTCTCGAACGAGGCGAGCGCTAGCAGCGCGAGCGTCGCGACGAGCACACGGTCGAGCGTCCCCGCGTCGTGGGCGGCCACGGCGAGCGCGAGCACGCCTGCGGTCGTCAGCCCGGCCACGGCGATCGCTGCCGCGTCCGCGACGCCGGCGACGAGCGCGTCTCGCCCGGCGAGGCGGCCGAGCTCCCGGTCGGCGGCGCGGACGCGGGCGAGCGCCTCCTCCTCGCAGCCGTAGGCGACGAGCTCGGGCGCGCCTGCGAGAAGCTCGACCAGCTCAGCCGTCAGCTCACCGCGCGCCGCCGCCTGGCGGCGGGCCGAGCGCCGCACGAGCCGCGCCGCGAGGAGTGGCACGGCGAGGCCGCCCACGACGAGGCCGACCGCGAGCACGACCGCTGCACCGGGCAGGAGGAGCGCTGTTGCGACGACGCAGGCGACGCCGACGACGAGCCCGGCGAGCGGCGGGCCGAGCCCGCGGATGGTGAGACCCTGCAGGGCATCGACGTCGCCGACCATCCGCGTCAGCAGGTCGCCGCGCCGGAACGCGCCGAGCTCGGCCGGCGCGAGCGGCTCGAGCCGCTCGTAGACACGCGCGCGCAGTGGGCCGATCGCCCGGAGCGCCAGGTCGTGCGAGGAGAGCCGGTCGAGGTACCGCGTCAGCGGCCGTGCGAGCGCGAGGAAGCGGACGACCACGATGATCGTCGTGAGCGACAGGATCGGCGGCTGCTCGGCAGCACGCGAGATGAGGTACCCGGCCGTCGCGGGCAGCGCCACGCCGAAGGCGAGCGCGAGCGCGCCGAGGCCGAGCGCCAGCGCCAGACGCCGACGCGGAAGGTCGGCGAGCGCGAGGAGGCGGCCAACGGTCGACGTCACGCCGCCTCCTCGGCCGGCTCGAAGACCCGGCCCGCGTCGACCACGACGACGCGGTCGGCCACGGCGGCGAGCTCCGGCCGATGTGCGATCAGCAAGACCGTCCGGCCGACGCGCAGCCGCTCGATCGCCTCGCGCGCGAGCTCTGCGCTCGCGTCGTCGAGGTCGGCGGTCGGCTCGTCGAGGATCACGAGAGGCGCGTCGCGGAGGAAGGCGCGGGCGAGCGCGATCCGCCGCCGCTCGCCCGTCGAGAGCGTGCGACCCCCGTCGCCGACGAGCGTCGCGTACCCCTCCGGGAGCCCGGAGACGAAGTCGTGCGCGCCAGCGAGCCGTGCCGCCTCCCGCACGTCGGCGTCGTCGGCGTACGCGTCACCGAGGCGGATGTTGTCGGCGACGGTGCCGCGGAAGAGCGTCGGGCGCTGCGGCACGTACGCGATCGATCTGCGCCATCCGGCCGCGTCCAGCCCAGCGAGATCGTCCGTTCCCACGAGGATCCGCCCCGACGTCGGCTCCGCGAAGCGCAAGAGGAGCGCAGCGAGCGTGGACTTGCCGCCGCCGCTCGCTCCGACGAGCGCGACCGTCTCGCGCGGGCGCAGCTCGAGATCGACGTCGCCGAGCGCGTCACGGTCGCGGGTCGGATAGCGAAAGGAGACGCGCTCGAAGGCGATCGTCACCGCCGCCGGGTCGTCGACGAGCGCGTCCCCGGACGAGACCGGCGCGCCCTCCGCGCGGTCGAGCATCCGCTGCGCAACGGCCGCTCCGTCCGCGCTCGCGTGGAATTGTGCCGCGAGGTTGCGAAGAGGGAGGTAGAGCTCGGGCGCGAGCACCAGCACCGTCAGCGCCGGCTCGAACCCGACATTGCCCTCTGCGAGGCCGACGCCCACGACCACGGCGACGAGTGCGATCCCGAGGGTCGCAGCGAGCTCGAGCACCGTGCCGGAGAGGAACGCGGCACGGAGGGTCCCCATCGAGGCGCGCCGGTACTCGTCGCTGACCGTGACGATCCGCTCGACCTGCGCGTGTCCGCGGTTGAACGCCCGCAGCGTGGGCAGCCCGCGGACGACGTCGAGAAAGTGGTTTGCCAGCAGGCTCATCGCCTGCCACCGCGCGCGGGCGCGGTGCTCGGTGTAGCGGCCGACGAGCCACATGAAGATCGGGACCAGTGGCAGCGTGAGCACCATCACCCCGGCTGCGAGCGGGTCGATCGAGACGACGAGCGCGAGAACCGCGACGGGGACAACCAGCGCCGTGACCAGATTCGGCAGATAGCGCGCGAAGGTCGCATCGAGGGCGTCCACGCCCGAGACCGCCGCCGTCGCGAGCTCGGCGCTCTCCGCGCCGTCGAGCGCCGTCGGTCCGTGTCGGAGGCGCGCCTCGACGAGGTCGAGCCGCAACTGGGAGACCACCTGCGTCGCGGCGCGCCGGCCGGCCGTCTCGAACCCCCACGCGGTGGCCGCGCGGGCGAGGACCACGGCCACGAACGCGGCCAGCGTCCACGCGACGTCCGCAAGTGACGCGCCGCCGAAGGCGCGCGCCGCGACCCGCGCCAGGAGCACCGCCTGCGCGAGCACGAGCAAGGCCGCGACGACGCCGAGGAGCGCGTCTGCCACCAGGAGCGATCGCACTGCCCGCGCGCGACCCAGCAGGCGCGGGTCGAGGGCGGGGATCTTCGGCACGGGCGTCCATGATGACAGTGGTAGAGATGCGTCGAACCTGGGATGCTCTGCCGATGCCCCCGAAGCCTCCGCCGGCGGAACCGGCCGACGTCTTCGTGATCTTCGGCATCACGGGCGACCTCGCCCGCGTGATGACCTTCCGCTCGCTCTACCGTCTCGAGAGTCGTGGTCTGCTCGACTGCCCGATCGTCGGCGTCGCGTTCGACGATTGGACGCTCGAGAAGCTGATCGCGCATGCGCGGGACTCGATCGTCGCTGCGGGTGAGGGCGAGCTCGACGAGGACGTGTTCCAGCGCCTCGCCGGGCGGCTCTCCTATCACCACGGCGACTTCACGGATGCGGCCACGTACACCGAGGTGGCGAAGGCGATCGAGGGGAAGCAGGCGCCGGCCTTCTACCTCGAGATCCCGCCGCCGCTCTTCGGCACGGTGGTGAA
>Ga0207648_10005669_pt1 | contig 12533 bp, 10 predicted proteins | sample KBSMisM32_FD_184310 | JGI IMG/M metagenome (GOLD analysis project Ga0207648, IMG submission 184310) | Miscanthus rhizosphere microbial communities from Kellogg Biological Station, Michigan, USA - KBS Miscanthus M3-2 (SPAdes) (version 2) | ecosystem: Host-associated > Plants > Roots >...
CTCGTTCAGCCAGATGCCGTTCCACCAGCGCATCGTCACGAGGTCGCCGAACCACATGTGTGCGAGCTCGTGTGCGATCGTCTCGGCGACGTCGAGCTGCTCGACGTAGGACGCGAGCGCCGGGTCGAGCAGCAGCAGCGTCTCCCGGTACGTCACGAGGCCGGTGTTCTCCATCGCGCCCTGCGCGAAGTCGGGGATCGCGGCCTGATCGAGCTTGCGCTCGGGATACGGGATCGCGTAGTAGTCGCCGAACCAATCGAGGGCGTACGCCGCGACCTCGTTGGCGTACGTGGCCAGGTGGAGGCGGTCCGGCCGGCATGCGACGCGGATCGGCGTCGGCCCGGCGAAAGACGGCTCGGTGAGGCCCAGCCCACCGACCACGACACACACCAGATAGGTGGACATCACCATCGACCGGTCGAACCGGATGCGCGTGAACCCGTCGTCGGCAGACTCGCGACCGAGTTCGGGGGTGTTCGTCAGCGCGGTCATGCCGTCGGGCACGACGAGCGTCATCTGGAACGACGCCTTGAGGTCCGGCTCGTCCCAACAAGGGAAGTTCCGCCGCGCGTCGGTGGCCTCGAAGTGCGTGGTGATGATCAGGTGCTCAGCGCCGGCGTCGTCGGTGAACCGCGAGCGGTACATCCCTTCCATCAGGTCGCTCAGCTTGCCCGTGAACGACAGGCGCAGGGTGTAGTCGCCGGTGGCGAGCTCACCCGGAAGCTCCAGCGTGATCCTGCCGGCCGACGGGTCGGGCACGGCCTTCGCGATCTCGACGCTCGTGCCGTCGTCGCCGATCACCGCACCGGCATGCACCGTGAGGTCCTTGCCGTTGAGCGCGATCTCGGTGACCGGCTCGTGGACCATGATCGCAACGTCCTCGGTGCCGTCGAACGTGGGCGCGTCGGGATCCAGCCGCAGCTCGATCGCGTAGTGCGACGGGGTGACGGTCCGCGGGAGCCGGTACGGCGATCCGGACATCATCGGCGAGCCTCAGTCATCGACGAACGTGAGCCAGTCGATGTAGCGCTGGTCCTCACCCTTGGTCGCCGCGAAGAAGGCCTCCTGCAGCTCCTTCGTCACCGGACCGCGGTGCCCGATGCCGACGGTGCGGTCGTCGACCTCACGGATCGGCGTGATCTCGGCGGCGGTCCCCGTGAAGAACACCTCGTCGGCGATGTATAGGTCGGTCCGCACCAGGTCGCGCTCAACGACGTCGTAGCCAAGGTCGCGGGCGATCGTGATCACCGAACCCCGCGTGATGCCCCCGAGTGCGCCGACGACAGGAGGCGGGGTGATCAGGACGCCACGATCGACCACGAAGATGTTCTCCCCCGAACCCTCCGCGATCATGCCGGCGTGGTTCAGCAGGATGGCCTCGTCGTAGCCACCCTTGACCGCCTCGACCTTGGCGAGGATCGAGCCGAGGTAGGTGGCCGTGGCCTTGGCGGCCGACGGAAGCGAGTTCTGGTCGTGGCGCTTCCAGCTCGACACCTTGACCCGCGCACCCTGCTCGAGCGCGTCCTCACCGAGGTACGCGCCCCACGGCCACACCGCGATCGCCACCTCGACGGGAGCCGCGAGCGGGTTCACGCCCATCTCGCCGTACCCACGGAACGCGATCGGCCGGATGTAGCAGCTGTCCAGGGCGTTGACCCTGATCAGTTCCTTGGTCGCGGTGATCAGCTCTTCCTTCGAGTACGGGAGGTCCATGTGGTAGATCGCTCCGGAGGCGAACATCCGGTCGAGGTGCGCGTCGAGGTGCCACACGGCCGGACCACGCGCGGTGGCGTACGCACGGATGCCTTCGAAGACGCCCGAGCCGTAATGCAGGCCGTGGCTGAGCACGTGGATCTGGGCGTCGCGCCAGTCCACGAGCTCGCCGTTCATCCAGATCTTGTCGACCTCGGTGATCGGCACGACGGGCTCCTTCCGGCTCGCCGCCCGGGCGGCCCGGGCGCCGGTACAGGATAGCGTTCAGCTGCGCAGGTCGTAGACGCGCCAGGACTGCGGCGCATCGGGCGAGAACGGTTGCGTGAGATCGGGACCGAACCGACCGACCGCCCACGCCCGTACGGTCGCGACGGCCCGCGCCAGGTCCGCGTCGCCGGCGCGCCACGTCCACGAGTACGCGCGCGCCGACGCCTCGTCGAAGAACCGCTCGAGCGAGCTGTCGATCTGCATCGGGGTCTCGGTCACCTCGCGCTTCGTCGCGCCGGCGGCCGCGAACGCCTCGTCGAGATCGACGTAGCCGCCGCGAGCGTCGAGACCGACCGGCTCGGCCGCCGGGCCGAGCTCCTCGACGAACCGCAGCCAGACCTCGCGCCAACCGCCCGCGTACCCGCCGGGCTCGACCACGATCACGCCGCCGGAGGCGACCACCCGGCAGAGCTCACGGACCGCCTCACGCCAGGACGCGATCAGGTGCAGGACCCACCGACAATACGCGCCGCGGAACGCGCCGTCGGCGACCGGCAGTCGGGTGGCGTCGGCGATCGCCACGGCGACCCCGCCCGCGCCCTCCTTCGCGCGCAACCGCTCGAGCATGGCCTTCGAAACGTCGAGGCCGATGACCCGGCGGCCTCGCTCGGCGAGCGGAACCGCGACCGCTCCGGTCCCGACGCCGATCTCGAGCACGCGGCCGCTCGGGAGCACCCGGTCGAGGAGGTCGAGCGCGCCGGCCAGCGCGACCGGGTCAGTCAGACGCGTTCGGTCGTAGACCTCGGCGGCCCGCTCGAACGACACCGAACCCGCACCGCCGCCCATCGCCGCAGCGTATCGGCTCACGGCCGGCACCGGCGATGCCGATGCACCAGGGATGCACATCGGCAGGGACGAGCGCGAGGACGCCCTGGAGCTTCCGTTCCGGGACTGGCTCGCGCGCGTGCCGGGGACCGCCTACGTTCAACACGGATCCGGGATGGCCACAACCATCTACATCAGCCCCCGCGTCGAAGAGCTGGTCGGCCAGCCGGCCTCGGCGTTCACGGGTCTCGACGATGTCTGGGACACCCTCGTGCACCCGGACGATCTCGGCCGGCTCCGTGCCGCCGACCTCCAGGCCGATCTCGACGGCACCTTCCGCTGCGAATACCGCCTTCGCGTGGCGGACGGCACCTACCGATGGATGCGGGACGAGGCTCACCGGCAACCCGACGGAGACACCTGGATCGGGATGCTCGTCGACATCGACGACCAGAAGCGGACCGAGGAGGAGCTCCGAGCGAGCGCCCGGCGGTTCCAGACGCTGGTGGAACAGGTCCCGACCGTGACCTATATCGAGTCGATCGGAGCAAGCGTCAGCCCGACGTACGTCAGCCCGCGATACCTGTCGATGTTCGGATTCACCCCCGAGGAGCGGCTCGCAGACGCGACCCTGTGGGAGCGGCTCCTGCACCCCGACGACCGGGAGCGGATGCTCGCCGAGATCGAGGCGCTCGAGGAGGCGACGGAGGGTTGGTCGTTCGAGTACCGGATGCGCCACCGCGACGGGCACGTCGTCTGGGTGCAGGATCAGGCGGTGCTGGTGCGCGACGACGACGGCACGCCGCTGTTCTACCAGGGCGTGCTCTCGGACGTGACGGAGAGCCGGCACGCACAGGAAGAGCTCGAGCGAGCGCTGGACGAGCTCCGGCGCGCCGACGAGATGAAGAACACGTTCCTCACGGCCGTGTCGCACGACCTGCGCACCCCGCTGGCCACGATCCTCGGCAACGCGATCACGCTCGAGCACGCCGACGAGCTGGCGCTGACCGACGAAGAGCGCGCCGATATGCTGCGGTCCCTCGCGGCCAAGGCACGGCGGCTGACGGAGCTGATCACCGACCTGCTGGACATGGATCGCCTCTCGCGCGGCGCCTTCGAGCCCCGCCTGGCTCCCGAGGAGCTCGCGGGACTGATCGAGCGCGTAACGCGCGAGGCGGACCTGCCCGGCCGGCACCGCGTCGAGCTCGACCTCCGGCCGGTCGTCGCGATGGTCGATCGTTCGATGATCGAGCGCGTGGTCGAGAACCTGCTCGTGAACGCCGCGAAGCACACACCTGCCGACGCGGCGATCCAAGTGCGCCTGCGGTCGGTCGGCGAGGGCGCGGAGATCGTGGTCGAGGACGACGGCCCGGGGGTGCCGGTCGAGCTCCGCGACTCGTTGTTCCAACCGTTCGAACGCGGACCGAGCGCGAACCCCCACTCCCCCGGCGTCGGGCTCGGCCTGTCGTTGGTGGCGCGATTCGCCGAGCTGCACGGCGGTCGCGCGTGGGTGGACGACGGGGTGAGCGGCGGGGCCGCGTTCCACGTACTGTTGGCTCCGCCGGAGCCGGTCAGTTGAGCGACGGGTCCGGCGGCATCGATCGCAACATCGCGTACGCCGGTCCGAGCCGAGCGATCACGCCTTCCCACAGCCGCTCCGGCTCGGCCGTGAAGACGTCCGCGGTCGTCGCGGGGGTGAGGAGCCAGGCGTCCTCGGCGAGCTCCGCCTCCAGCTGGCCCGGCCCCCACCCCGAATAACCGGCGAAGATCCGGGCCCGGACGATCGCGCCCCGGTCGGCGTCATCGACCTCGTCGGGGAGGAACCCGACCGAACCGAACGCGACGACGCCGGCGAGGGCCGGATCGGTGAACTCGGCGAGGACCACCGCGCCGTCCGGCTGGACCGGGCCGCCTTCGAACAGCGCCTCGTCGTCGTCGACGAGCTCCGCGAGCGGCGGCACCGCCTCGTCGACGGTCACGTCGAGCGGCCGGTTCAGAACGACGCCCACCGCTCCCTCGTCATCGTGGTGGCCGATCAGGACGACCGTGCGCCGGAAGTTGGGGTCGAACAGCGACGCGTTCGAGATCAGCAGGTGGCCGGTGAGCTCCGTCGACACCCCGGCATCATCGCCGACCCGCGTGGTTGTGTCAGGAAACCGTGATCGACGGGCGACGCGACCGGCGGCGCTTGTCCTTCACGATCTCGCGGACGCAGTTGTATGCCGGGATCCCGGTGACGCCGCCGCCGGCGTGCGTGGCGCTCGAGCACTGATAGAGGCCCCGGATCGGCGTGCGGTAGTCCGCGTAGCCGGGCGCGGGCCGCATGTGGAACAGCTGCTCGGCCGAGAGCTCGCCGTGGAAGATGTTCCCGCCGATCAGCCCCCACTCCTCCTGCATCTCGTGCGGCCCGAGCACCTGGCGGTGCAGGACCGAGTCGGCGAAGCCCGGAGCGAGCTCGTCGTAGCCGGCGATCACGCGGTCGGCGTACGCGTCGAGCGCCGCGTCGTCGGGCTCGTCGGCCCACTCCGCGGGGCACCACTGCGTGAACAGCGACACGATGTGCTTGCCCTCCGGCGCGAGCGACGGGTCGTGATAGGTCGGCATCACGCCGTCGGAGAAGGGCGCGGTGGACGGGGTGCCTGCGCGGGCCTCCTCGAAGGCCTTCTCGAGGTACGCGATCGAGTGCGCGAGCTCCATCCCACCGGTGAAGTCCTCGTGTTCCGGCCGGGCCGAAAAGACCGGTGCGCGATCGAGCGCGAGGTTGATCTTCACGGTGCCGCTGCGCGAGCGCCAGTTCCGGATGTCGTCGACGAACTCGCCAGGCAGATCTTCCTCGTCCATCTGGCGCAGGAACGTGATCTGCGGGTGCGTGGCCGCGACGACGACCGGGGCGGTGAGCTCCGTGCCGTCGGCGAGCGTCACGCCGCGGACCGTGCCGCCGGCCGAGCGGATGCGTTCCACCGGCGCGTCGCAGCTGATCTCTGCGCCCAAGCTCCGCGCGCTCGACGCGAGCGCGTCGGAGACCGCGCCCATGCCGCCGATCGGCGTCGCCCAGGCACCGAGGTGACCATCGCCGACCTCACCGATCGAGTGGTGCGCCATCACGTAGCCGGTCCCCGGCTCGTACGGGCCGGCCCACGTGCCGATCAGGCCGTTCAAGGCCATCACGGTCTTCACCTGATCGGTCTCGAAGAACCGGTCGAGGATGTCCATGATGGACATCGTCATCAGGCGGGTGACGTCGGCGACGCCCCGGACCTTCAGCCCACGGAAGCGCCAGACGAGCCGGAGCTGTTCCTGCAGATCCGACGGCGACATCGAGCCCATCTTGGGCGGGGTGGTCATCAACAGCGGGCCGAGCACCGCGGCGAGGCCGCCGATCCAGGCGTCCCATTGCTCGATGGCGTCGGCGTCGCGCTTCGAGAACTTCGCGAACTCGTCGTAGTTCCACTGCGCGTCGTCGTCGGCCTGCACGATGCACCGGCCGTCGGGGAAGGGCACGAAGTATGGGCCGACCGGCACCGAGCGGTAGCCGTGCCTCGCGAGCTCGAGGTCGCGCAGGATCGTGTCGGGCATCAGGCTCATCACGTAGCTGAGCGTGGTGACCTTGAACTCGGGCGCCTCGGGCCACGGCGCCATCGTGTCCGCGGCACCGCCGACCTTGTGCCGCTTCTCTAGCACGAGCGTGCGGGCACCCTTCTTGGCGAGGTAGGCGGCGGCAACGAGCCCGTTGTGGCCGCCTCCCACCACGATCGCGTCGTACCGTGCGGCGTCCATGCCGCCGAGGATAGGCCCCCGGGGCCCGGCGCCGGTAGCCACCTGGGATCAGGCGGAGCGGCGGCCGGGCTCGGGGTAGCTCGCGGTCTCGAGCGCCTCGGCGGATGCGTAGCGCGGCACCTCGCCGGCGACCATCTGGCCCATCGGCTCGCCGATCGGCTCGGGCGCGCGGACGGGCTCATCGTCGCCGGCAGCCGCGTCCGGGTCCGATCCGTGGCGCAGGCGAAGCAGCGGCAGCAACAGGATCGCCGCCGCGAGGGCGCTCACCCCGCCGATCCGGTAGGTCGCCTGCGGACCGACGTGCTTCAGCACCGGGCCGGCGAGCAGGTACGCGACCGCGAGACCGAGCGACAGCGCGGCCTCGAACCCGGCCATCGCGCGGCTCCGCACGGCGTCGGGCGTGCGGCGCTGCATGATGCCCGTCTCGGCCACCATCGTCAGGCCGTCGGTCGCCCCCATCGCGAACAGCGCGACGAGCACGAGCACGAACGCAGGCGCGAAGCCCACGGCGAACGCCGCGGCTGCGATCCCGAAGGACCCCACGACGAGCCACACAGGCTCGGTCGCCGGGCGCAGGAACCTGCCGGCGCCCGACCCGACGACCGATCCCGTGCCCCAGCACGCGATCAGCGCGGCGAACCCGACCGCGCCCGCCCCGAAATGCTCTGCGAGCGCCGCGTCGGCGACCATCCCCATGCCCATGCCGAGCACGAAGACGAACCAGGCGATCGTCAGGCGCCGGAGCACGCGGTCGTTCCACAGGAACGCGAGCCCGGCCAGGAGACCTCGGTGCTCATCGTGCTCGTCGGTATCCCTCGACTCTTGATACGAGCCGCGGACCGTGATCGTCAGCCCGATCGACACGAGGAACGTCAGCGCGTTCAATCCGAAGACCCAGGACGCCCCCGCGGTCGCGACGAGGACGCCACCGATCAACGGGCCGACCGCGATGCCGGCGTGGATGCCCATCGTCACGAGGCTGTTCGCCCAGCTGACGTCATCCTCGTGCTCGACGAGGTTCGGGATCGCCGCGCGCGAGGTCGTGATGAACGGGATCTCTGCGAGCGCCGAGCCGAACGCGAGGACGATCAACACGATCGGTGCGTGCGCGAGCGCCATCGCCGCGAAGAACGCCGCCGACACGGCCTCGCACCAGATCATCACCTTGCGCCGGTCGAACCGGTCGCCGAGCGCCCCGCCGAACGGGCCGACGATCCCGGCGACGCCGAACGTGAGCAGCAGTGAGAGCGCCTGCATCCCAGGGGAATGCGTGCGGCTCCAGACGGTGTAGTTGAGCGCGGTGTATGCGGCGGCGCCGCCGGTCACGGAGATCAGCCGGCCGGTCGCCAGGCGGCGGATCTTCGCACGCGCTTCGATGGGATACAGGGTCATGGAGCGGCTCCTCGGGTGTTGATGCGGGGGGCGGTGGTGCCGGTGGATCGGGACAGGGTGCGCGAGTTCGCGCGGGCGCTCAGACGGCGCCCGTATCCCCGGTCACGATCGGCATCCACTCCATGGCCCGACGAGGGTAGCATCGGCCACCCTCGCGGTCGAGGACTTCACGGTGTGATGCTCGTCACACCCGGTCGTCACACGAGTGAGACGGCGCGGATGTGGTCCGCCTCGATCGCCGCCGCGACGCGGTCCAGCACGTCGGCGGGAACCTCCGAGTCGACGGTGAGCACCATCAAGGCGTCGCCGCCCTGCGCGCGACGACCGACGTCCATCGTCGCGATGTTGATGCCGGCATCGCCGAAGATCGTGCCGACGCTCCCGATGATCCCCGGCCGGTCGGCGTAGCGGAAGAAAACCATCCGGTTCGCGGGGCCGACCTCGACGTCGAAGTCGTCGATCTTGATCACCCGCACGGAGTCCTTCGCCACGATCGTTCCTTCCAGGAGCACGGGGCCCTCGTCGGTCTCGGCGCGGATGGAGATCAGCGACACGTAGTCCTGGCTCACCGTCGATCGCATCTCGCTGACGGCAAGCCCACGATCGCGCGCGAGCATCGGCGCGTTCACGAACGTGACCGGCTCGTTCACCGATCGCGCGAGGATGCCCTTCAGCGTCGCCAGGGTGAGCACCCGCGTGTCGTGTTCGGCGATCCGTCCGAGGTAGGACGCGACCACCGTGCGGACGCCGCCGCCGGCCAGCCCGGCGGCGAGCGCGCCCAGGTGCTCGGCCAGCGGCACGAACGGTCGCACGGCCTCGGCCACCTCTGCCCCGGCCGACACGTTCACTGCGTACGGGACGAACTCTCCCTTCAGCGCCAGGCGCACCATCTCGGCGACCGTCACCCCCGCCTTGTCCTGCGCCTCGCGCGTCGAGGCGCCCAGGTGCGGAGTCACGACGGTGTTCTGCATCGCGAACAGCGGCGAGTCGGTCGTCGGTTCGACCGCGAACACGTCGAGCGCGGCGCCGGCGAGATGGCCGTCCTCGAGCGCCTTGCTGAGCGCGGCTTCGTCGACGATCCCGCCTCGGGCGGTGTTCACGAGCCTGGCCCCGGGTTTGATCATCCGGAGCTCCTTCTCCCCGATCAGGCCCTCGGTCTCGGGCGTACGCGGCAGGTGGATCGACACGAAATCGGACTGCACGAGCAGCGCCTCGAGCGTCGGCATGATCTCGACGCCCATCTCCTTCGCCCGCTCGGCGCTGACGTACGGGTCGAACGCGATCACGCGCATCCCGAAGCCTGCTGCCCGAGCGGCGACGAGCGAGCCGACCCGGCCGAGGCCCACCAAGCCGATCGTCTTGCCCGCGAGCTCGACGCCTTCCCACTTCGAGCGCTCCCACCGGCCGTCGATCAGGCCGGCGTGTGCCTGCGGGATGTTCCGCGCCTGGGCCAGCAGCAACGCGAGCGTCTGCTCGGCAGCGGAGATGATGTTGGACTGCGGCGCGTTGACCACCATGACCCCGCGCCGCGTCGCTTCCTCGACGTCGATGTTGTCCAACCCGATCCCGGCGCGCGCGATCACCTTCAGGTTCGGAGCCGCCAGCAGGACCGCCGCGGTCACCTGGGTGGCGCTCCGGATCACGAGCGCGTCGTAGGGGGCCAGCTCGGCGGCGAGGTCACCCTTCGCGAGATCGGTCCGCACGTCGACCTGGAAATCCTTGCGCAACAGCTCCAGGCCCTGTTCCGACAGGGTCTCGGTGACGAGGACCCGCATGCCCTCAGCGCGCTCCCTGGAACACCTGCTCGGCCGCGGCTACGGCTGCGCCGAGCTTGACCGGATACCCCAGACGCTCGAGCGTCATCTCCAGCGCCGCCAGCCCGCGGATGATGTCGAGCTCGCTGAAGTACCCGAAATGCCCGATCCGGAAGACAGCGCCCTTGAGCGGCCCCTGCCCGGGCGCGAGGACACAGCCGAAGTCCGACCGGATCGTGTCGCAGATCTCGTCGGCGGTGATGCCGTCGGGTGCCCGGATCGCGGTCACGGTCCAGTTCTCGTCGAGGCCCTCGCCGAACAGGTCGAGCCCGATCGCGCGGATCCCGTCCTTGACGGCGCGGCTGAGCGTCTCGTGCCGGTGCAGCGCCGCGTCCACGCCATCCTGGAAGTACAGCTCGAGCGCGGCACGGAGCCCCTGGAGCACGCTGATCGCGGGCGTCCACGGGTTCTCGGGGTTCGGCAGTGCCGCGAAGGTTCGGTACTCCGCCCAGTCGAAGTAGAAGCGCGGCAAGGTCGCCGTCTCGGCGGCCGCCCGAGCGCGCTCACTCACCGCGACGAACGCGATCCCCGGGCTCGCCGACAGCGCCTTCTGGGAGCCGCCGACGGCGACGTCGATCCCCCACTCGTCGAAGGCGAACGGCACCGCGCCCAGGCTCGAGACCACGTCGGCCACGACGAGCACGCCGGCGTCTCGGGCGACCGCCGCCAACTCCCGCACCGGCTGGATCACCCCGGTCGACGTCTCGGACTGCGTCAGCAGCACCGCCTTGACGTTCGGGTGCTCCGCCAGGCGTTCGCGGAACGTCTCAGGATCCAGACGCGTGCCCCACGGGTCCTCGCTCGCATGCACCGTCAGGCCGTACGCGGTCGCGAGGCGTTGCCACCGCTGGGAGAAGAACCCCGCGAGCGGCACGAACACCTCGTCGCCGGGCGACAGCAGGTTCTGCACCGCCGACTCGAGCCCGCCGGTGCCCGAGGACGTCAGGAGGAAGATCTCGGCGGTGTCGGTCCGATAGAGCTCGCGGAGGCGGCTCGTGACCTCGCGCATCAGGTCGCCGAAGCCGGGACCGCGGTGGTAGACGAGCGGGCTGCCCTGGGCGAGCAGCACCTCGGGCGGGATCGGGGTCGGCCCCGGGGCCAGGATGATCTCCGGCCTGTCCACGACGTATCAACTCCTCATCGCGTCGGAACGGTCAGGGTACCAACGCCCGGGTGGGCTCCCGCCTAGGGACGGAGCGTTCGGAGGTCGACCTCGGGATCGGCGAGCGCCGCACGGTCCGGCGCCACCGCAGCGCGGATCAGCGGGAGCGAGCGACGGCACTCCTTCGGCCGGTCGAGCGCGACGCTCGCTCGAAGCACCCCGGCACGATCCAGGAAGAAAGCACAGAACGACCGGTCCTCGAGCGAGCCGCGTACCACCATGTCGTCGGTGATCGCGACCCCTCCCATCTGGAGATGGTGGTCGTACTGGTCGGACCAGAACCAATGGGGATCGTCGAACACGGCCGGCGACCCCAGCATCGCCCGCGCCGCGTGCGTGCCCATCTTGATCGCGTTGTCGAAATGCTCGACCCGGACCCTGCCGAGGACCGGATGCGCGTGCGACGCGACGTCGCCCGCGGCGAACACGCCCGGCGCGGACGTCTCCAGCCGCTCGTTCACCTCGACCCCACCGTCGGGCGCGAGCGCGAGCGAGCCGGCCGCGTCGGTCGCCGGGACCGTGCCCACGCCGATCACCACCAGGTCACACTCGATCACGTCGCCGTCGCGCGTCACCACGCGCTCGACGCGTCCCGATCCTTCGAACCGCGCGACCCCGTCGTTGAACCGCATCGTCACGCCGTGATCGCGATGGATCGACTCGAGCACCCCTCCGAGCCGCGGGCCGAGCACCTTGAAGAGTGCGGTCTGGAATATCTCGACGACCGTGACGTCGACGCCGGTCGACCGGAGCGACGCCGCGACCTCCGCGCCGATGAACCCCATCCCGACGACGACGACGTGGCCCGCCTGCGCAGCGTCTGCGCGGATCCGGTCGCAATCGGCGATCGTCCGCAGGTGGACGACGCCCTCGAGATCCGCGCCGGGAACCCCAAGGGGGCGGTTCCGGACCCCGGTCGCGATCAGACATCGATCGAACACGATCGGCTCACCGGCGGTGAGCATCACCGTCCGGGCGGTCGGATCGATCGCGGTGACGCGCGTCCCGAGCCGCGTCTCGACGCCCTGCGTGTCCCACCAGTCGTCCGGACGCACGAGCAACGTCTCGCGCGCCGCTTCGCCACGCAGGTACGTCTTGGACAGCGGCGGCCGCTGATAGGGAAGATCCGGTTCGTCGCCGATCAGGACGATCCGGCCGTCGAACCCTTCATCGCGGAGCGTCGCGGCCGCGGTCCCGCCGGCGAGCGAGGCCCCGACGACCACGACGGTCTCCGGCGGCACCTACACCTCGATCTGGATCTCGCCGTCCACCTCGCGCGAGGGGTACACCTCGATCGGCTGGGTCGCAGGGCCGTCGAGCACCGCGCCGGTCTCGATCGAGAACATGCTGCCGTGACAGCCGCACGTGAGCTCGGTTCCATCGAGCTCGCCGCCGGGCATCAGCGTGCAGCCCTGGTGCGTGCAGATGTCGCCGAAGGCGTAGAGCGCGCCGTTCACGCGAGCGACGGCGACCTGCGTGCCTTCCACCTCGAACGCGGCGGCGTCGCCCTCCGCGACCTCGTCGGCACGACCGATCGTGACGTAGTCCGCCATCCCTTCCCCCTGTCCTCTGGCCCTGTTCCCGGCTCGCGGTCGGTGGGGAGCTTAGTCGGGCGCCGGGGCTCCGAGGTTGCGGCGCCGGAC
>Ga0207648_10005670_pt1 | contig 12530 bp, 13 predicted proteins | sample KBSMisM32_FD_184310 | JGI IMG/M metagenome (GOLD analysis project Ga0207648, IMG submission 184310) | Miscanthus rhizosphere microbial communities from Kellogg Biological Station, Michigan, USA - KBS Miscanthus M3-2 (SPAdes) (version 2) | ecosystem: Host-associated > Plants > Roots >...
CAGGAGCGCCGAGCGACGTGTACAAGACGTACACGAGCGATGGCGCGACGAACTCACGACGCAAAAGGACCGCCCCTAAGGCATGTCCTCGCGGAAGGGGTGGGCAGGATACACCCCCATAATCGTATGCCGCGCCGTGTGAAACGCCAATTCCTCCAACGCCCGTTTCACCGCCGGATCGTCGGGATGGCCCTGAATATCGGCATAGAATTGCGTGGCATTGAACGAGCCGCCCAGCTGATAGCTTTCCAGCTTGGTCATGTTGACGCCATTGGTGGCAAAGCCGCCCATTGCCTTGTACAGCGCGGCTGGAATGTTCTTGACCTGGAAAACGAAGCTGGTCACCACCTTGCCCCGATTGGGCGCGCGCTCATCCTCGCGCGACATGATCAAGAAGCGGGTGGCATTGTGATGCTCGTCCTCGATATCGGCTTTGAGGACCTTCAATCCGTAGAATTCCGCCGCCAGGCTCGAGGCAATCGCCGCCACGCCTTTGTCCCCCAGCTCCGCCACATGCTTGGCCGAACCCGCCGTGTCGTACCAGTTGTGCACCGCCCATTTGCGCGCGCGCAGCAGGCCGCGGCACTGGGCCAAGGCCGGCGCCTGGCTGTAGACGCTCTTGATATCGTCCAGCACCGCATCCTTCAGGCCCAGCAATTGATGGCGGATGGGCATGAAATGCTCGCCCACAATATGCAGGCCGGAATCCGGCAACAGGTGATGAATGTCGGCAATGCGGCCGATCAGCGAATTCTCCACCGGAATGATCACCAGGTCGGTGTCGCCGGACTTGGCGGCTTCGATGGCATCTTCGAAGGTAGGCTTGGGAATGGCCTGAGCGTGAGGAATCGCCTGGCGGGCCGCCAGGTTGGCATAGGCGCCGGGCTCGCCCTGGAAAGCGACGCGCTTGGCCTTTTGAACCGACTGAATCACGACAAGATCTTCCGGGCTCTTTCCAAATCGGCGGGAGTATCGACGGACAAGGGCGCCTCGTCCACACGCGCCACTGCAATGCTCATGCCCGCTTCCAGCGCACGCAGCTGCTCCAGCTTTTCACGCTCTTCCAGCGGTGACGGCGGCAAGGCGACGAAATTCTCCAGCGCCTCCCGCTTGTAGGCATAAAGCCCGACATGGTGATACAGGACGCCATCGCCGGCGGGCGCGGGCGCGCGGGTGAAATAGAGCGCCCGGCCATAGCGCTCGGCGGCATCCCATGCCACCACCGCCTTGACCACGGCGGGATTGGCTTCGTCGGCTTCGTTGTCGATGGGCGCGGCCAAGGTGGCGATATCGGCACCGGATTTCTTCAGGCAGGTCACTACTGTCTTGAGCTGTTCGGGGTCCAGCGCGGGCAAATCGCCCTGCAGATTCACCACCACGTCATGCAGCCCTTGCGGATCGACGGCGGTCACGGCCGCCCAGATGCGGTCCGAGCCGGAAGGAAGTTCGGGGTCGGTCAAGACCGCCCGCCCGCCCGCCTTTTCGATGCACTTGAGGATCTCGACTTCCCCCGCCGCCACCACCACGGGTCCCAGCCCGGCGGCCACCGCCCTGGCCCAGACCCGCACGATCATCGGCACCCCGGCGATTGCCGCCAACGGCTTGCCCGGCAGGCGGGTCGAGGCCATACGGGCGGGGATGACTAGAATAGGGTTCATGAGGGGGATAGTTTCGGGTTTCTTCAAGCTTTCTGGGGCCGATTGTGTAAGCCGGGATTAGCGCTAAGACCAGACACTGCCTGCAATTTATGCGACGCTACGCCGCAATGACGCGGGGGCGGCGGCGGGTAATGTCCCCCCGTCTTTTGCCGGGGTCCACCCGGTTTTTGGGAGCTTTCAAGCTATGGATTCCTTCGAGTGGAACAAGATCATCGGCGCTGTTCTCGGCACGGCGATCTTCATCTTCGTCGTCCGGCTTGTGGCGGAACATATCTACGAAGCCGAGAAGCCCGAAAAGCCCGGCTATGTGGTGGAAGGCGTGGTCGAGACGGCTGCCGGCGGCGGCGCCGCCGCGCCGGTGGAAGAGACCATGCCCGACTGGGGCACGGTGCTGGCTGCCGCCGATGTCGCCGCCGGCAAGGCATTGGTGAGCAAGTGCGAACAATGCCACGACGTCACCAAGGATAGCCCCAACAAGATCGGACCCAATCTGTTCGCCGTGGTGGACCGTCCGCGCGGCAGCCATGAAGGCTTCGCCTATTCCAGCGCCATGAAAAACAAGCCCGGCAACTGGACCTATGACGAGCTGTTCAAGTTCATCAAGGCGCCTGGTGTCGACATCCCCGGCACCAAGATGAGCTTCGCCGGCATGCGCAGCGAAAAGGACCGCATCAACCTGATTGCCTATTTGCGCAGCGAAGCCGATACGCCCGCGCCGATCCCGGCGCCCGCGCCCAAGAAGGAAGCAGCTCCGGCGGCCGAGGCCGCCCCCGCTGCCGGGGCGCCTGCCAAGGGCCCCGGCGGGCCTGTTCCCGCCGCGCCCAAGTAAGCCTCTGACCGCCGCGAGCCGCATCAAGGATTGGGTTGCGGATATCTTTGTGCGCGCCGAGCAGCGCGGAGATTTTCGCAAGCTGCCCGCCTTTGAGCGTGACTTGAGCGAGTATCCCGAACTGTCGGTGCTGACGGCCAATTTTCCCGTCATCCGCGAAGAGTGCGACAGCCTGATCCGCAGTTCCTTGCGCATCCCGGGCATGGAGGAGCTCACCAGTTACACCTCGGGCGGCATTCACCAGATCGCCTGGAAAAGCTTCATGTTCAAGTCGGGCAAATTCATCGAGGAGAATTGCGCCCTGGCGCCGAAAACCGCCGCCCTATTGCGCGGCATTCCCGGCGTCTACACCGCTTTCTTCTCGGTGCTGGAGCCCCATCAGCACATCAAAGCCCATTGGGGCTATTGGAAGGGCTTTGTGCGCTATCACCTGGGCGTGGTGATTCCCGGCAACAACCGCGACCGCAAATGCTGGATCCGGGTCAATCCGGATGCACAGTCGCGCACCGGCGACCGCGCCGCCATCGAACAGGGCGAAAAATATTATTGGCATGAAGGCGAGGCGGTGCTGTTCGACGATACCTTCCTGCATGAGGCCGCCAACGAGACGGATCAGGTGCGAGTGGTGCTGTTCCTGGACGTGGCGCGCAAAATGCGCCGGCCCCTCTCCTTGCTGAACCGGCTGCTGTTATGGATCGCGCATCGCAACAAGTCGGTGCGGGAAATTCGCACGAACGCCAAAGTTACTGTCGCTTGATCGACGTCACCGGGCCGGCGATCTTTTCGATGCGCGCGATCGCTTCCGCCAGCGGCTCGATCGCTACCGCCATGTGATAGACATTGGCGTGCAGCAGCCGGGTCTGATCCAGCATCACGCCCATATGGCCTTTCCAGAAGACGAGATCGCCGCGCCGGACATCAGGCAAATTCACGCTGTCGCCCAGCGCCTTTTCCATCATATCGGTGTCGCGTGGCGCGGCCTTCCCGGTCGCCTGCAGCGCCGTCTGAATCAAGCCCGAACAGTCCAGGCCCGCCGCCGTCTTGCCGCCCCAGACATAGGGCGCGCCCAGAAAGCGCTCCGCCACGGCGACGAAGTCTTTTACCGCCGGAGCCAGATGACGTTCGTGCAGATACTGGCCATCGCCGATCCGCACATAATCGCCGCGGCGCTCCAACACCGGCACGGCTGCATTCATGGGCAGGAGAGTCCGTACCGGCATCTTGAGATCGGGCGCGGGAAACACCGGCGCCCACAGCGCACTGACTTGGGCTTGTGCCGGGAGCAGTGTGGACAGCGTTTCTTCCCTCACATAGCCGACATAGAGATCATTCGCCGCCTGCCCCCAGGCCCAACCGCCCTTGCGGTCGTACACCGTGAAGACTTCTCCAAACAGCAACTCACTGTCCTGGGCGGCATCGTCCGATGGCCGCACGCGCAGGCTGGCACGGCCTACGCCGATGGAAAATTTTTCACCCTCGGCAAAACGCGCTGCGTCCACCGTACCTTTGAGATGCGCCGCCGCCAGATCGGGCCGCGCCGGTGTAACCCGTCTATCTGCCATAGCGCTCCTTCAGCAGCGCATAGATCGCGCGTGCGCCATTGGCTTCGCCGCCAATGGGGCGGCCCGGCTTGGCGCGATCGATCCAGGCGGGAATATCCAGATGCGCCCAGCTTTTGGCCTTGCCGACAAAGCGGTTGAGAAACAGCGCCGCGGTGATGGCGCCGGCATAATTGTAGGCGGGATTGTTGTTCAGGTCGGCCACCCGGCTGGTGAGCGTGTCCTCATAGCCGCGCCACAAGGGCAGCCGCCACAAAGGATCCTGGATCGCCCCGCCGATGCGCACAAGATCGAAGGCCAATTGCTCGTCGTCGGTGAAGAAGGGTGGCAGCTCCATGCCGGTCGCGGCCCGCGCCGCTCCCGTCAGGGTGGCAACATCGATCAGCAGATCCGGTCTCTGGTCATCGGCATCGGCAAGAGCATCGGCCAGGATCAGGAGGCCTTCGGCATCGGTATTGCCGATTTCCACGGTGAGCCCTTTGCGGCTGGTGAAGACATCGCCTGGCCGCATGGCGGTGCCCGATACCGAATTCTCCACCGCCGGGATCAGAACCCTGAGGCGCAGATCGAGTTTTGCGCCCATCACCATGCCGGCCGCGGCCAGCACGCATGCGGCACCGCCCATATCCTTCTTCATGGTCAGCATGGCGGCGGACGGCTTGAGGTCCAAACCGCCGGAGTCAAAGCACACGCCCTTGCCCACCAAAGTGACCAGGGGTCCGCTTGTCTTGGACGAAGACCAGTTCAGCTCGATCAATCGTGGCGCGCGCGGTGAGCCCGCACCCACCGCCGCGATCAGGGGATAGTTTTTGGCCAGTGCCGCTCCGCTGGTGACCGAAACTCTGGCGCCCCAGCGTTTGGCCAGCGCGCGTGCCGCTTCTTCCAATTCCGCGGGCCCCATGTCATTGGCGGGCGTGTTGACCAGGTCCCGCCCCAAAAACAGGCTTTCGGCGATGCGCGAAATCTCTTCGCCATCCACACCTTCGGGGGTCGCAAGCCTGGCCTTGCGCGCCTTGCGTCTCTTGTAGCGATCGAAACTGTAGCCGCCCATCAGCCAGGCCAGGGCCGCCTGGGCTCCGCCGCAGTTGTCCGGCACCTCGCCCAGCCGATAAAGCCCGTCCGGCAGCTTTTCTGCCGCCGTTGCCACGGCAAAGGCATCCTTGTTTTCGCCCAGGCCCAGCACCCAGGCGGCGATGCCGCCCTTGGCATCCGGCACGGCGGCGAGCGCACCCGCAGCCCCGGCAAACCCGGACGCGGTCACCAGGCCGGCACGCTTCTGCTTTGCCAACCAGGCCTTCGCGTCCTTGGCGGCGACAGCGTGAAGGGGAATGGCGCGCTTGGCGCCGGTTGCAAGGCCCGGATGCATTTTTGGCTCTTATCCTTTGACGGGGAGAACTCTAAGAATCGCGGGCATCAACTGCAAGGAGCGCTTCGTGGCCCGCTACACCCTGGTTGTCGGCACCCGCAATTGGTCGAGTTGGAGCTTGCGGCCCTTTGTGGCGCTGAAGGCTACGGCTGCGCCCCACGAAATCATCGACATCCGCCTGCGCCAGACCGAGTCGCCCACCACCCGCGAACAGATCCTCAAACATTCTCCCGCCGGCAAGGTGCCGGTGCTGAAAATCGCGGAAGGCGACAGCACGCTGACGGTTTGGGACAGCCTGGCGATCTGCGAAACCCTGGCCGAGCGCCATCCGGAAGCGGGGCTTTGGCCGCGGGACGCGGGCGCACGCGCCATCGCCCGCAGCTATGCCTGCGAGATGCATTCCGGCTTTCCGGATTTGCGTCAGCAGCTGTCGATGAACTTTGCCCGCAAGAGGGAGATGCCGGAATTGCGGGAAGAGACCACAGCCCAGGTCGCACGCATTTTGGAGGCCTGGGAGTGGGCGCTAGGCACCTATAAAGGCGAATATCTGTTCGGCAATCTGTCGGTGGCGGATTGCATGTACGCACCGGTGGTGTCGCGCTTTTTCACCTATGGTGTCGAAACCTCGGAACGGGTGGGAGATTATATGGATCGCGTGATGGCGCTGCCGGCGATGCAGGAATGGCTGAGCGCGGCGGAGGCGGAAGTCGCGGCCGGTCTTTCGGAGACTTATTAAGCTCAGGGAGCGTCCGCGAGAGCGGGAGCGACCATTAAAAAAGGAGCGTCCGCGAGAGCGGGAGCGACCCTTAAAAACTACTCCACTGAGCCTGGCTGAAGCTTTCCCATTTCCCGATAATAACGTGCCGCGCCGGGATGAATCGGTGCAGGCGGATCGATCGCCGCGCTGTCCAGCCCGATCTCCCGCGCGCTGGGATGGCTTGCCGCCAGGGCATTGTGATTGGCCGGATTAAACAGCGCTCGGGTCATGCCATAAATCAGCGGGTCGGATTCGCTGTCCCGGGTTACCCACCAGGCGCGGGTCGAAACCGTTTCCACCGCGCCCGTGCCGGGATAGGCACCGGCGGCGATGACGGCCGCGGACAATTGCGGCACTGTCTGGATCAGCCGGTCCCGCCCGTCTCCATCGATCGGCACCAGCCGTGCCAAATGGTGGGTGAGGAGATCCTTGATGGAATCCAGTGGCACACCCGCGACTGCGAAATAGGCGTCGATCTTGCCGTCCCGCAGCATTTGGTCCGACGGCTCGCTGGACGCGACCTCGCGCACGCGCACATGGTAGGCGGAAAGGATGGCGCGGGCCCGCATCAATCCGGTGCCGTTGGCGGGGCCCATCAAGACGCGCTTGCCGCGCAGGTCCGCAACCGAGTGGATATTGGATTTTGCGGCCACAACCAGATGCGCTTGTTCGGGAAACAAGGCGGCGATGACACGCAGGTGGCCCACCGGACGGCGATAGTAAACTCCGGTGCCCTTGACCGCGGCGACAATCGCATCGCCGTCGGCGAAACCGGAATCCACCAGCCCTTGATTGACCAGGCGCAGATTGTCGGTGGTGCCTCCGCTTGTCCGTGCCGACAGAATAAGACCCGCCGGCCCGCAGACCGTGGCGGTGTCGCAGCGGCCCACGCCCAAAGGATGGCTGATCAGGCCCGCCATGGCCTGGCCCACCGGAAAATAAACCCCCTCGGTGGAACCGGTGGCAATCTGGAAGGAGACGCGGGTCGGGCCGGAATCGGCGACACCCAGACTGCCGCCCGTAATCAGCGCGCCAACCACCAGGACCAGGAAGGCAAGCAAGGCAATCAGGGCGAGAACGCGCTGGGACAACATGCTTTAAAAAATTAATCCTCTATTGCGTCAGGACTTGGGCGTTAACGAAATTGTCTCGGCGCGAGGGATTTTGGTTCCTGAGCAGGAGCGCGGAGCGATGTGGGCAAGAAGCCCATGAGCGACCGCGCGACGTACTCAGGGACCAAAATTCCCGCGCTCGCGCAAACTTATATTCGGCCGAATATACTTAAGGGTTTGTTGACTGGGGGACTGGCAGAGTCGCAATTGCCATTCCCTGAAGGCTGCAACTCATGTTTTTTTCCGTCCTCCGCAAGGCCCCGCTGGCCGTGGCGCTGATGCTTGGCTGTGCCGCGCTGCCGGCCCAGGCCGGCTGGTTCAGCTCGAACGACAAGCCCGCTCAAAAGACGGAAGCCAAGCCCGCCGCCCCGCAGCCCGCGGCCATCGCCATGCCGGCGCCCGATCTTCCGGCGACCAATCTCGACGAGAGTATCCGCCAGGCCCAGATGCTGAGATTGGCGGGGCAATATTCCGATGCCGTCAAGCATTTGTCCCAGCTGATGATGGTGGCCTCGGACGACCCGCGCGTCGTCAGCGAATATGGCAAGACACTGGCTGCGATGGGCCGCGCTTCGGATGCGGTCAACTTCCTCACCCGGGCTCAGCAATTGCAGCCCACCGACTGGACCCTCTACTCGGCCATGGGCGTGGCCTATGACCAGCTGGGCGACCAGAAGAATGCCCAGAATGCTTATGAGCACGCCTTGGCCCTTAAAGCCGATGAGGCCAGCGTGCTCAGCAATTATGCGCTGTCGCGCCTCCTGGCCAAGGATCCCGACATGGCCCGCAAGCTGGCCGCCCGGGCGGAAAGCGCCGGCGGCGCCGGCGATGCCAAAATCGCGCGCAATATCGCCATGATCCGCTCGCTGGCGCCCGAGGCGCCCGAACCCGCGCCTGTCGCTGCAAACGTGAAGCCGCCCGTGCACGAGCCGGTGCAAGCCGCCAAGACCGCCCCGCAGGCACCGGAGGACAACCGGGTGGTGATGCAGCGCGTGCCGGTGGATCCGCAAGCCGGGCCGGTCGCCAAACCGGTGACTGTCAACCAGGCGCCGCGCTCGCTACAGCCGCAGCTTGCCGCCGACCATCCTGAACCCAACACGGTGACAGGCGTGCCCAAGCCCGTCACGTCTCAGCCCTTGCCGCCGCCGGTCATGCCTGTAAAGGCCGCCGAGGCCAAGCCCGTTGCGGAGGCTGCAAAACCGATCGTGAAAGCGACGCCGCCCGCTCCCACAGCGCAAACCGCCAGCGCCTCGGTTACCCTGAGGCTGGCGCCGCCGCTCAAGAGCGAAGGCGACAAGCCCGGCCAGGCGCCAAAGGTCCTGCCGCCCGCCGCGGCCAAAACCGCTGCCAAGCCGGCCAACCCGAGCGACATTCCGGGCTTGCGGGTGAGCGAAAACGCCTACTAGGCGCGTGTCAAAGCCGAAAGCCGGAGGTGATGCCTCCGGCCTTCGAGCAATCGATCAGCTGATCTTTTAGTGATGCGCCGTGCCGGTTGTGCCGGTAGCACTAACCGGTGAAACGCTGGCGACGGCGGTGGGCTTGGCTGCGGGCCTTGCATCGGCCTTGCCCAGTTCGGGCTTGAGATTGCCGCTGATATAGGCGCCGGCTTCGACCTTGATCTCCTGATGCCAAACATCGCCGGTCATGCGCGCCGTGCCGGTGAGGATCACCTTCTTGGATTCGATCTTGCCTTCGACGGTGCCGGCGAGCTCGACTTCGTCGGCATACACCGTGCCCTTCACCTTGGCATTCTGGCCGATCTTGACGCCCACACCGCGCACATCGCCTTCGATCTGACCGTCGATCTGGATGTCTTCGGTGCTCTCCAGCTCGCCTGTGATCTTAAGCGCCTTGCTGATGACCGATGCCATGGAAGCTCCTGTTCTTGTGGGGGTTGAGGTTGCAATGGGAGCCGGCCGCGATGGCTCGGCGGTTTTGGCAGGCGGATTTTCCGGCTTTTGCGGGGCCGCCTGAGGTTGCGCGGCCTGGGCCGGCTGTTGGGCGCTTGCGTCACTCGGCTTGTCGCCGCGGTTGAAGAGGTTCATTCGCGTATCTCCGGAAGTTGGTCGAGTGTGTCAAAATAGCTGGTCGGCCGCCACGGCATTCGGCCGCTGACCCGCGCGCCGTGCACCACCGTGACATTGGTGTGGAAGATGCGGCCTTCGACGTCGGCGCTGGCCTGGATCGAGACATCGGGAGCAAAGACCCGGCCGTTCAAGCGCCCGGAAATCACCACCTCCCGGGCTATCACGTCACCCTCGACATAGCCGCCGGGGGCGATGACCAGCTTGAGCGCCGCGATCCGGCCTCTTACCAGTCCTGAAACCACAAGCTCGCCATTGATCTCAAGCACGCCTTCAATAGAGACGCCCGCACCGAGGAAAGAGGGAGCTTCCTCAGCCTCGTCCTGTGGTGTAGCGGGTCCCGGACGCGGAACCGGAGATCGACGAGCGAATGTAAGCATGAACAACCCAGTTCACGACAACGTCCCCAGCCCAAGCCATCATGACAGAAAGATCAGGCAGGGCAAGTCGTTAATAGGTGTGACGTTGTGAGCAGAGGGAACCGGGCACAGGCCTCATACGAGGCGTTTCGTTGTGGCAATCCCGGTGCGCCACAGCGCGAGGTATTTTGCCCGATGAGCAGGAGCGCGCGCGGAGCGTACCTCGCGTACGTGAGCACGCGCGACGAACTCAGCGGGCAAAAGACCCGCGCTACATCATTTTCTTAATGGTGATAATGGCTGGGCCCATGATGACGACGAACAAACAAGGCAGAAAGAAGATAATCATCGGCACCGTCAGCTTCGCGGGCAAGGAGGCGGCCTTGCGTTCGGCCTCCTGCATGCGCATCTCACGGTTTTCGGTGGCGGTGACGCGCAGCGCCGCGCCCAGCGGGGTACCGTATTTTTCCGCCTGATTGAGGGCGGTGGCGACGGCCTTGACGCCGGAATGACCGCAACGCTTGGCAAGATTGTCGAAGGCCTGGCGGCGGTCGGGCAGATAGCTCAATTCGGCGGTGGTGAGCGCCAGCTCCTCGGCCAGCTCAGGCGATTGCGACCCGATCTCGCCGGCCACGCGGGTGAAGGCGCTTTCGATCGACATGCCCGATTCCACGCAGATCAGCATCAGGTCCAGCGCGTCGGGGAAGGCGCGCATGATGGAGGTCTGGCGGCGCTGGATCATGTTGTTGACGAACACGTCGGGCAAATAGAAGCCGATCAGGGCGCCGACAAAAGCCGCGCCGATCTTCTGCATGGGCGGCCAGGCAAGGTGCAGCACCACGAACATGTAGAACAAGGTGACGGCGAAGACGATGAACGGCATGACGAAGCGGAAGAACATGAAGGTGATCAGCGGGGCCTGGCCGCGATAACCGGCGCTGGCCAGCTTTTCCTTGGTATTCTCGCTTTCCAGCATATTGCCCAGCTTGAAGCGGTCGAGCGTCGCCTTCATGTAGGAAACCGGCTCGACTCTCAGGCTCGCTTTCTTGGCGTTCAACGCCGCATGGTGCCTGGCGCGCAATTCCTCGCGCCGGCGGGCGACGGACTTCAAGCGGTCGTCCAAGCCGCCGCGCTCCAGATAGGGCACGCCCAGAGTCACGACGGTGGCGAAAGCCATGATTCCGACAAAGACGGTGATCAGGAAGTCCTTGTCGAACAGGAGGTTCATCACATGATTCATGGCGCCCCTCCTCTCAGTGCTTAAAGTTGATCATCTTGCGCATCACCATGATGCCCATGCTCATCCAGATCACGCAGCCCGCCAGCATCAAATTACCGGCACGCTCGGTGAACAGCTTGGAGATGTAGGCGGGCGTGGTGATATAGACGATGGCCATCACGCCCGGCGGCAGCGAACCGATGATCATGGCGCTGGCCTTGGCTTCCGAGGACATCGCCTTGATCTTGCCCTGCAGGCGCTTTCTGTCGCGCAGCACCGCGGCCAGGTTGGCCAGCGCTTCCGACAAATTGCCGCCCGACTTGCTTTGGATGGTCATCACGATGGCGAAAAAGCCCACTTCGGCGGTGGGCATGGATTCCATCATGCGCTTCATCGCCTGGTCCAGGGTCACACCCACCTTCAGGCTTTCAACCATATTGTGGAATTCGTTGCCGACCGGATCGGGCACTTCGCGCGCCACGATGCGCAGCGCTTCGTTGGTGGGCAGGCCGGAGCGCACCGAACGCACGATCACGTCGATGGCGGTGGCGAAATTCTCGGTGAACTTCTTCTTGCGGCGGTTGGTGAGGAAGCCGAGCACCCAGCGCGGCAGGCCCAGCCCGACCGTGAACATGGCAGACCCGATCACCAGCGGATTCTGGTGCGTCAAGAAAGCGATAGCGCCGGCCACGACCGCGGCGCCGCCGCAGATCATCCAGAAGGTGCGCGGCTCCGCCTTGGGAAAGCCCGCCTGTTCCAGGCGCCGCCGCATGGTGGGCCGCTCCTTCTTGGCGGCGCGGTTCTTTTCCACGTCCTTGAGCAGGGCCGCGACACTCTTGCGCTTCTGTGCGGCATCCTGGGGCATGCCGGAACGCCCGCGGCCCGTGCCCGCGGCGGGCTTGGCCACGGCGGCGACGCGCTTTTGGGTTTTCTCGTCCCCGCCGGTGAAAGCGAAAGCCGTGCCGCCAAGCGCCATGGCAAACAGGATGAAGATCACGAACGTCATGCGTTGACCTTGTCCAGAGCGTCGGCCAGCTCTCTCTCCAGATTGTAATAGCGGGCGCGCTCCCAGAAATTGGGACGCACGACTCCGGATCCGACATGTTTGCCGCGCAGCCGTCCGGATTCGTCCTCGCCGGTCACTTCATAGGTCACCAGGTCCTGGGTGATGACGACGTCGCCTTCGGTGCCGATCACTTCGGTGATGCGGGTGATGCGGCGCGAGCCGTCGCGCATGCGCTCGGCCTGGATGATGACGTCGATCGAGCCGACGATCATTTCGCGGATGGTCTTGGTGGGAAGCTGGAAGCCGCCCATGGTGATCATGGATTCCAGACGCGACATGGCTTCGCGCGGGGAGTTGGCGTGCAAGGTTCCCATCGAGCCGTCATGGCCGGTGTTCATGGCCTGCAGCAGGTCGAACGCCTCGGGTCCGCGCACTTCGCCCACGATGATGCGTTCGGGGCGCATACGCAGGCAGTTCTTGACCAGGTCGCGCATGGTGATCTGGCCCTGCCCTTCCAGGTTGGGTGGACGGGTTTCCAGGCGCACCACATGCGGCTGCTGCAGCTGGAGTTCGGCCGCGTC
>Ga0207648_10005671_pt1 | contig 12529 bp, 6 predicted proteins | sample KBSMisM32_FD_184310 | JGI IMG/M metagenome (GOLD analysis project Ga0207648, IMG submission 184310) | Miscanthus rhizosphere microbial communities from Kellogg Biological Station, Michigan, USA - KBS Miscanthus M3-2 (SPAdes) (version 2) | ecosystem: Host-associated > Plants > Roots > Rhizosphere...
ATTTCAAAAATGCGTGGTGCATAATAGATAATGGCATTAATGCCTGATACCTGGTTGAAGATGGCAAACAGGATGGCCAGCATAACCGGGAACTTGTATTTACTTTGAAAAAGATTTTCTGTTTTATGATTTTCAGCGTCATGCTCATGACCGCTCATGATGCTTTCGAAATCTTTTTGATATCCTGATGGATTGATGATCTGCAATATTGATCTTGCTTCATCAAACTTTCCTTTTTTGAGTATGAGCCACCTTGGTGTTTCGGGAACAAGGCGTACCAATATAAGAAACACAAGTGATGGCACTGCCTGTATGCCCAGCATCCAGCGCCAGGATGTTTCGGTTGCTGTACCAATAAGATAATTTGAAAAATATGAAACGAGTATACCAAATACTACATTGAACTGAAATAAGGCAACCAGGCTCCCCCTTGTTTTAGCAGGTGATATTTCTGATATATAAACCGGTGCAGTAACAGAAGATGCGCCAACACCAATGCCACCTAAAAAACGAAACACAAGAAATAAATACCAGCTTTGGGATAAAGCAGTGCCTAAAGATGCGATCAGGTACAATACAGCAACAAAAAATAATGTTTGCTTTCGGCCAAGCTTATCGGAAGGAATGCTGCCAAATAACGCACCGAAGATTGTGCCTATAAGAGCTATAGAAACGGTGAGACCATGCTGAAATGAATTCAACTGCCAATATTCCTGTATCGATTTTTCAGCACCTGAAATAACAGCGGTATCAAACCCGAAAAGGAAGCCGCCAAGTGCAACTACGAGCGACCATAAGATTACTTTCTTTTGATTCATACGACAAGCATTGAGGCCGGAAAATTAGCTGCCGCATATACAAATCAGTTTTGTTATGGTATCAAAAGCTTGTAAAAATGTTTCATTCCAAAATTATTTTTCAATCACTTCAAAATCAACACAATGAAATTCATGTGACCTGATCTTGAAAATGCTTTCTTCTAAAATAGAACCACATATTTTCAATATTGTTTCAATAAAATAACCTGCGGCGGATTAATTTGCATTGCTTGTAAAAATGATTTAGACTTTCTGGTATATATAATAGAGATTTGATCATTTTGATGCCATCATGAAAAAATAAGGGATGAAAAAAACGCATATTTCTAAAATCTTGTACAGGTGTTTTTTGCTACTGTATATTATTATATTCTTATTTAGTCTTTCCTCCTGCGACAGGGATAAAAATGAAAAAAAATTCCGTGTAGGTTTTTCTCAATGCGCAAGTGATGTATGGAGAAAAACAATGTTGGATGAAATGAGAAGGGAATTATCATTTCATCCTGAAGTTGATTTTATACTAAAAGAAGCAAACTCAAATTCAGATCTGCAGGTTAAACAAATACAGGAACTTATTGATGAAAAAATAGACCTGCTCATTGTTTCTCCTAATGAAGCAGAACCGCTTACGCCTATCATTGATAAAGTTTATAAAGAAGGTGTGCCGGTGATCGTTGTGGACAGAAGTACCTTATCAAAAAACTATACTGCTTTTATTGGCGCAAGCAATTATAAGGTTGGTACTAATGCAGGTACATATACCAATGCCATCTTAAAAGGAAAAGGAAATGTGCTGGAAATGAACGGAACACCTGCGGGCTCTTCTGCTGATATAGGACGGCATGATGGGTTTATGGATTTTCTAAAGCAATATCCCGGGATAGTGTGCAAACCAAGATATATAGCAAATACAAGAGCAAGCGATTGGGAAAAATTAACTGAAGAATTCCTAATCAGAAACCCGGATATTGATTTAATATATTGCCATGATGACAGGCTTGCTTTTTCAGTGGCTAACATCCTCAAAAGAATTGGACTCGACAAACGAATAAAAATTATAGGTATAGACGGGTTGCCAGGCAAAAATGGCGGAATTGAACTTGTGGAAAAAGGAATTCTGAAAGCCACTATACTTTATCCAACCGGGGGAAAAGAAGCGATTCAGACTGCTGTAGATATTCTTGAAAAAAAATCATACAAAAAAGAAAATGAACTTGCTTCAAGTATTATTGATTCAACGAATGTTAAGATCATGCGCATGCAAAATGAGAAATTAGCAGCATTGCAAAGTGATATTGACAGGGGACAACAAAAAATTGAGGAGCAAAAGATCATTGCAAATAATCAAACCAATATTATTTATGTTATTTCTATATCTCTGGCCTTAGCATTGATATTGGGTTCAATATTATTCTACTATTTGAGAGAGAACAGAAAAATAAATGCTAGGCTTGCCTTACAGAACGAAGAGATATTAAAACAGCGTGACCAGCTGATTGAATTGGGGAATAAGGCGAAAGAAGCCACAGAAGCCAAAATAAATTTCTTTACGAATATCTCTCATGAATTCAGAACCCCGCTTACATTAATTCTTGGGCCACTGGAAGAAATGATGAACAACCCCAAACTTCATTATACTACCAAACAATATCTTGCACTTATACAGAAAAACACCATAAGACTATTACGGTTGGTAAATGAGCTGATAGATTTCAGGAAAATTGAAGTCAACAAAATGCAGCTCAGAGCTTCTGAAAATGACCTTGTATCATTTACGAATGAAATTGCAGGTACATTTAATACCCTGGCTAAAAAAAGAAATATTGATTTAAGGGTAATTACAAAAGAGCGCAACATACAGGTATGGTTCGATACGCTGATGCTCGATAAGGTAATATTTAACCTTCTTTCCAATGCTTTTAAATTCACGAACGATAATGGATTTATTCATATTACAATCGAAAAAAATAACATAGATGAAACGGCTGTCATAAAAGTCGAAGATAATGGCATTGGTATGTCGCAGGACATTGCAGAGCATGCTTTTGAATTATTTTATCATGCTACTATTACAAATCAGCAGGGCAGTGGTTTGGGGCTTTCCCTTTCAAAAGAACTTATTAACATGCATCATGGCTCACTTACCGTAACGAGCAAACAATATAAAGGCACTTGTTTTGAAATAAAATTGCCATTAGGTACGAAGCATCTTGAAAAAGATGAAATGGTAAAGGAAAAATCGACAGGCGGTGTTATGTATTATGATGAGCGGATCTATTCATCCGAATTGGATAAGGATGATACCAAAATAGAAGAAAGCGATGTTTCAGACAATAAGCATGAACGCTCGGTACTCGTAATAGAAGATAACCCAGACCTGATGAATTTTCTTGTAGAGCGGCTTTCTGCAAACTACCAGGTGCTTGTTGCAGATAACGGTATAAGCGGCCTGCAGCAGGCATTTGATAACATTCCGGATATCATTATTTCTGATGTGATTATGCCGGGCAAAGATGGAATAGCTATAACCAACACTTTAAAAACCGATTTTAAAACATCACACATACCTATTATACTTTTAACTGCGAAAACAGAAGTGGAAGAACAGATTGAAGGAATGAAAAATATGGCTGATGCTTATTTGCTTAAACCATTTAACCTGCAGTTTCTTGAAGAAACGATCAGGAGCGTGATGAAGAACAGGGATATTTTAAGAGAGCATTATACAAGCGATATCCTTTCAGAAACAAAAACGCAAAGCCCAAGAAAATTAGACAGGAAGTTTATCAATGAATTTGCTGCAATTGTCGAAAGCAACATTTCAAATGACCAGTTTTCTATAGAAGACATCTGCAAAACCATTGGCATATCAAGGGTTCAGTTATACAGGAAAGTAAAAGCATTGCTGGATTGCAATGTGAATGATTACATACTCAATGTAAGACTACAAAAAGCAAAACATTATTTAAACGAGGGCGAGCTATCTGTTTCTGAAATTGCTTATAAAGTAGGTTTTGCTTCTTCAGCATATTTTTCTACAGTCTTCAAATCTAAATTCAATATTAAGCCCAGTGAGTTTAAAGAAAAAAGAAATACTTCGAAATAAAATCGACAATAAATTGTTATATAAGCTAAGGATTATATTCCAAGCTCTTTCAGGAAAACTTCCTTATAATTATGACCGATAGGAATTTCGATCGCATTTACAAAAACCCTGTTGCCTTCAATATGTGAGATAAATGATTTATTGATAATAAAAGAACGGTGCACACGAATGAATATGGAAGATGGTAATTGCTGCTCAAAGCTCGTAAAAGTAATACCTGCCGTAAGCGTTTGTTGCTTCGTCACAATTTTCGTGTAATTGCCATTGGCTTCCGCATAAATAATATCCTTGCAAGCAAGACGATATATTTTACTGTCAGTTTTTATAAAAAGATCACTCTCTGCTTTTTCTTCAGATTGATATTGAATCACAGCTGAAGGTTTATTGATTCTTTCCAGTGCTTTATCAACAGCCACTATAAAACGTTCCAGCGAAAATGGTTTTAATAAATAATCAACAGCAGCAAGATCAAAAGCATTCAACGCATACTCTTTATAGGCAGTGGTGAAAATAACCTGTGGTTTGTGTTGTATGGTTTTTAAAAAAGAGATACCATCCAGCACCGGCATGTTTATATCGAGGAAAAGAATATCAACCGTTTGTTGTTGCATAGCTGCCTTTGCTTCCAGCGCATTACTGCACGAAGCTACTACTTTCAGGTTTGGCAAATGCGCACAATAGTTTTGAATGATCTCCCTTGCAATTGGCTCATCATCTGCTATCAGGCAATTTACTACAGCCATTTCATTTCGATTTTAATTGCAACATTACATTATAGAAATCATCTTTCTCTTCCGTCTTTAAATCATATTCACCTTTGTATAAAAGTTCAAGTCTTTTCGTAACATTTTCCAATCCAAAACCACTATCTTTTTTTATAATACTATCTTCATTTGCATTACTGCCGCAGGAGTTTTTAACTGCAAATAAAATGGAGCTGGCCCATGTCTTCAATATGATCTTAATATAAATTTTTTGACCGGTTGTATTCTTTGAATGTTTGAATGCATTCTCTATAAAAACGATCAGCAATAGTGGTGCGATCTTAACAGATGCATCAACATCCTCATAAGAAACTTCCAACTCCAGTTTATCACCGATTCTTATTTTTTCGAAATCAATATAATCTTTTATATAAGCCAGTTCATTCTTAAGTGGCACAAATATTTCTTTGGCATCATACACAGAATAACGCAAGAGGTCAGAAAGTTTTAGCAGCAAACCCGGTATTTTTTCATGCTGTGTTAAAGAAATGCCATACATATTATTCAGCGTATTGAAGAGAAAATGCGGGCTCAGTTGATCCTGTAAAAAACGAAGCTCGCCCTGGCTTTGCTCCATATTGGCTTTTGCTTCTGTCAACTGATTTTTGATGGTGGTACGGATAAGTTTTATTATTACGCCGAGTGATAACCCCAGGATGGTTAAAGGAAGCCCTACAAATAATATTCTTAAAAAGGTTTGGTTAAAACTAAGCGTTGCCTGGGCCAATATAAAAACGAGTGCTGCACTAATAATAACCACCACCACATTAACAGTAACCGTAGCCCTGGAAATTGTGCCGTTTTTATTTACCCATAAAAAAGATATATACCTGCCTGCATAAACACATGCAATAAAATAAACAGTAATAAATAAAGCAGCCTGCTCATCATCCCTATCCATTATTGTATCAGTATAAAAATAGGCTACAAAGAAAACAGGTACCGCTGCAAGTGCAGCAATAAAAAACCTGCGCCAATTCTTTTCGGGTTCTATCAAATCAATATTGTCATTGTTCTTTTTCATAAATAATAGTACCGGCTTTAGTACAAATGGCATCTTCGTTGCGTCGCAAGCACTTCATCGTCATTGCATGTGGCAACACATACGCAAATCTGCTTTATCAAATCCGTACTATAAAACATTCCTGATGAACTTATAAAAATCGCTGACAGAAATTATTTACAGCATGACGAATTTGTTAAACACCCAAAACAGGCTTTCTGTCAGTAAATATCTTTTATACAACATAATTATTTTAAGCAACTGGTTGGTCATTCAATATTTGTGTCGTGGCAATTTTTGATGCCATGAAAACAGGAAGTACAAGTGAGTGACTCCCGAAAAGTCGGGACAGGCCAACGGCCGGCGCCATAAAAATCTAATGCTGATTACATAAAAAGAAAATACCATGAAATCATTAACCTTTATTATTTGCTTAATACTTCTTTCCTTACCATTATTGTCGCAGACAGTTAATAAAACGATCAGCGGACAAATTAAAGATATACAAAATGAGCCTGTTGGCGGTGCTGTTATAAAATTGCAGAAAGTAAATGATTCTGCGTCGATACAAACGATCATTGCGAAAGACAATGGAAAGTTTGCATTCGCTCATCTTACCAATGATAGTTTTATACTAACTATAACAGCTATTGGAAATAAAAAATACCTGAGTAATATATTAACAATAGATGATAGTCATTCTGCGATCACACTTCCTGTAATTATTTTGGTGCCGGATAAGCAAACCGAACTGAAAGAAGTGATCGTTACTTCTAAAAAACCGTTGATAGAACAGGATATTGATAAAACAATTGTGAACGTGGAAGCAATGATAAGCAGCGCTACAAGTAACGTACTGGAAGTATTGGAGAAAACACCGGGCATTACAATAGGCAGTGATGGAGATATTAGTTTGAATGGAAGATCAGGTGTTATGGTGTTGATTGAAGGAAGGCCAACCTATTTGTCTGCAACAGACCTTGTAGCTTATCTCAGATCTATTCCGGGAAGCACACTTGATAAAATAGAGCTCATGAGCAATCCGCCGGCAAAGTATGATGCTGCAGGTTCTGCTGTGATCAACATACGCTTTAAAAGAAGCAGGGTACAAGGATATACCGGAAGTGTATCGCTTAGTTTTTCGCAGGGCGTTACAAACAGCAGCTACAATTCTTTAAACATGAATTATCTTAATAAAAAAGTAAATCTTTTTGGAAACATCAGCATCAACAAAGACAAAAATTTTGACAATGATACTTATAACAGGATATTCTATGATAGCAGCAATAAAGAAGTATCATCAGCAAAGCTGAATGATTATTATTCTTACAACCTGCATGATCTTACTGCAAGAATAGGAATGGATTATACTGTATCGCGTAAAACAACAATTGGATTCATTGCTTCTGTATATGGCAGGAACAGAATAGACAATATGGATTATCATAACAATGTATTTCATTACGATAATGCAATTCCCGATTCTTCAGGTTATGGAAATACAAAAGGCAGTTCACAATGGAGACAGGTAACGGCTAATATAAACCTGCAGCATAAATTCAATACATCAGGCAGAGAATTATCTGCAGACATTAATTATATCAACTACAGCAACACTGCTAAACGTGTACTGAGCAATTTCATAGATCTGAATAATGCCAATGCAGACAGCAATTATATATTTCAATATGATCTTCCTTCCGGCATTAATATCTACACTTTTAAAACCGATTATTCTCATCCTCTTAAAAACAAAACAATATTGTCTGCTGGCATAAAATCCAGTTTTGTAAAGAATGATAATGCATCTGACTATACTGATATAATCAATAGCACATACAAGCCGGATCTTTCAAAATCAAATCATTTTATTTACAATGAAAATATCAATGCAGCATACTTCAATGCAAGAAAAGACTGGCAAAGGTTTGGTGCACAATTTGGGTTACGGTTAGAAAATACCAATACAAGAGGTCACCAATTGGGTAATGATATGGTGCCTGATAGTATCAACAGCAATCATTACACAGGAATATTTCCAAGCTTCTTCTTAAGTTATAAATTAGATAGTGCAGGAAAAAATACGCTTTCATTCAATATCTCAAGAAGAATCAACAGGCCCAATTACCAGCAACTAAATCCTTTTCTTGTTTTTATAGATCAATATTCATACAGCACAGGAAACCCATATCTCTACCCTTCCTACAACAATTACATGGAACTAAGCTATCGTTATAAACAGTTTGCAAATATTTCATTTCAATACAACAGGATCAATGATGCGTTTTTCAATGCAACTCAATTGGTCAATAATGTATTTATCATGAAACCTGAAAATACTGATACAAGGTATATGATGGCTCTACTTGTTAACCTGAATTTTTCTGTTGCAAAATGGTGGAGGCTAAACCTGAATATGGGCGGGGCTAATTTTGTAACAAAAGGAACTGTGTACAATCAAAATCTAGATCAAAATATGTATGCATGCAGGTTAAACATATTAAGCCAGTTTACTTTTCCAAAAGACTGGAGTGCTGAAATCTCCAGCAGGTACACGAGCAGCGTTCTTAACCTTCAACGCATTTACAAACCGAGATACCAGTTAAATGCAGGCATACAAAAGAAAATACTCAAAGGCAGGGGCTCTGTAAAACTGAATATGGATGATATATTCTACACGTTAAAACAAAAAGATCAAACAACGGGCTTACAATTTGTAACTGCTTACCATATCAATATTGAAGATACACGTCGCGTAGGCATTGCAGTCAATTTCAATTTTGGCAAAGAAACATTTGCCCGCAAACGCAAGTATAATGATAATGGTGCAGATGATGTAAAAGGAAGAGTAGATTAATACAGGGGTGGCCTGTGCTGTTATTAATAAAACAGCCATTAAAGATGAATTGTATTTGGTATATTTTTTATGGGCCGGGCTATAAAATATAAATGGGCTTTTCTTGCGTCGCACTCTTGTACGCCTTAATCTTCGGCCGACCATTTACTGTCGACAGCTTTTCCGAACCCCGCATAGCTGCGCAGAGGGCTAGGCGTACAAGTGAGTGACACAACAACAGATGTGTAAAGAACAATAAGTATGTAGCCTATGCTAAACAAAAGATTTTTTAGTAATCGACACAGCAACATTTGTTTCAGGAATTTCAGTGTTTGCAACGGGAATGGAGATTGTAAAGACAGAGCCACCTGTTGTTCCTTTTTCATACCATATCACCCCATTCATTCTTTCCATAAATTCTTTGCAAAGAACCAATCCAAGTCCTGTGCCCTTTTCATTGTTGGTGCCATAGCTGGAAGTAGTCTTTAGAGAAAATAATTGTTCCTGCTGCACAGGAGTAATGCCCACACCTTCATCTGTAATACTGCAATAAACAACTCCTTTCTTCAGGCTGCTCTCCACCTTGATGGTACTGCCCTGCGGACTGAATTTAATAGCATTGTTGATAAGGTTGCGAATTACAAGGGATAGCATTTCCCTGTCTGCAAGTACCATGTATTCAGGATCAATTACTGAGTGGATCGTGATTTGTTTACCACGTGCAAGATTATCCTGTACGGCAAGTACAGATGCAACCAGCTGGTAGAGATTTACTTCGCGGATACAGATGGGCTCACCTTCCATTTGGCTTTTAGACCACAGCAACAGGTTGGCAAGCATATCAGAAGTGCCCTTGGTGAGATCCAGTAAACGGGCATGATGATTTGCGTTATATCCTTCTTCGGGAAAGTACATTATCATTTCAAGATATCCCTGGATGGTGGCAAGGGGACTTCTTAGATCATGCGCCACAATTGAAAATATTTTGTTTTTCTCAGCATTTAGTTTTTCCAGTTTCTCGTTCTGGGATTCAATAAGGTGCCGCTGATTTTCATAGCTGTATTTAAGATAACCTGTGATCCAGAAAATAGAGGCAAGAATCGCAACATATGTAAACAGCATATCAAGATACTGGTCTTTTCTTGTAGCGTATGAATAGTAAATGAGATCCGGTCTTGCATATTGAAAGATCAGCAGCGATGATACAACCAGAATATGTATCAATAACCAGTAAAGATGTTGTTTTTTGGGTGTAACAGAGATGACCAGCTGAAACGTAAGAAAGAAGCCAAACAAAGTAGGACCATGAAGCCCCGAATTATAGTAAAAATTGGCGCCAAGGCAAATCTGACCAATAATGCCAAAAATAACAGCGCTGATACCAGGTTTCTTTTTAAAACGTGAAAGATAGTAGAGCCAGACCTGTACCAGCATAACCACGCCCATGATCAGTGCAGGTACGGGTAATTCCATCATAATATTGAACAGTGTAAAAAGAAAAAGACCTGCAAGCGAAACAATACTTACTCCGTTGAATATCTTGTTCTCCATGGAAAAGGAGCTTACGGAACCGGTTAGTCTTTCAAGCCATGATGATTCGGCGGATTTGTGCGGAGTGGAAAAAAAGTTTCGGAATGACCTTTTCTGTTTTGTATACCATGCATTCTTTGAAACAGTCATACCTGATAAGCTCAATATCTTTGAAAAAGAGTTTAAAAAAGGAAATCGTACGTCATCTCTTCCTCGGTTCATGGATATAGGTTTTTTTAAAGACCCTGGAATCAGGAAACGTAAAATGGCATAGCATTGTTGCTATGCACTGATTAATTTAGAATTAAGCTGCAAATAGAAGATTTACAAGGGGTATTGCTGATTGTTGAACCCAATTAAAGGCCGCATTTTATTTCACTGTTTAAAACCTGCCTTATTCAAAATCGTACAGCAAACTGTCCGATTCCGCACAGTTTCTTTTCTTTCCTAAAACCAAAAGCCTTATCTGCAAGGGATTTCATGATTGGCACACACGTTGAAACCTGTTTTACTTGGCAAGTGTGTTCTACTGTATATGCAATTTTTGCCATGTTTAAAGCTTATAAGTTTCCAGGTAATAAGAGCAGCACTTGCAAACCCTGTAAAGAGTTTGAGAATGGAATGATATATAAATGCTGAACTGGTATGCTGTGTTGTATAAATGCATGACATCTGATAAATAAACTTAAAATACAAAATATGAAAACGATTAAAATTTTATTGCTTTTTGTACCTCTGATCATTGCCGGTAAAATATCAGCGCAGGATACAGAAACAAGAAAAGTTCCTGCATTTAGCAAACTTGAAATTGGTGGAAGTTTTGATGCCGTGCTTCGGCAGGGAAATGAAACATCGGTAAAGATCACAGCAGAAAACATTGACACGAAAAAAATTCTTACAGAAACAAATGGAAACACTTTACGGATATCTCTTGAAAAAGGGTTTTATCACAATATCAAAATTAAAGTGGAAGTAACTTATAAAAACCTTGATGCCATTGACAGGTCGGGCTCTGGTAACCTTAGTTGTGAATCAGACCTTTTATCTGCCGGTGATTTTAGCCTTAGCTCCAGCGGTTCAGGAAATATTACCATAAAAGGGAAAATTAAAGCAGCGGGTCAGGCTTCTATCAATCGAAACGGAAGCGGCAATATGAAACTGGCAGCGCTGCAAGCTGAAGGTGTCCAGATGAATTTTTCGGGCTCCGGAAATTTTGATGTGGATGAAGGAAATTCAAAAACACAAAACATTCATCTAAGCGGTTCGGGAAACATAAGTGCTTATGGTTTGAAAACGGAAACATGCTCTGCAGTAGTGTCTGGTTCAGGAGATATAGAAGTGAGTGTAAGTAATTCAATCGATGCACTAATAACCGGCTCAGGTAATATTGATTATCGTGGAAATGCGCAGGTGAAAAAAATTGAGGTGCATGGTTCGGGCAGGATAAGCAGGAAAGGATAAGACGGAATTCCGCAACAGAATAATTGTAATGATTGATAAAGAAAGAATTTTTATGGCCAAATTAAAGAATAAAAATTAAGCTCCTGTTGCGTCGCACTCTTGTGCTGGTGAATTGTGAGTGGTCAATGGTGAATAAAAATTCTACTTGATTTATTGGTGCTTCAAGATAAGAATGTACAAGTGAGTGACACAACGGAGATGAGCAAAGAACCAAAAGTTAAGCACAAAAAAATTTATTCTCTATCTGCTTCTCTCTGGATTTTTTTAGCCGTATCATATTTTATATAATTGTGAATAAGAGCCATGAAGCCGAACAGCTTTCATGGCTCTTTGTTTAAGTGTTTTTATATGTGTTACTAATTATGATCAGCGTTCTGGAAAGCTAAAAATTTCTACAACGTTTTCGTAAATAAAACTTCCTGATTCCTTTTTTGTGAAAATAACAGAGACTTACTTTGAGTATTATTTAAAATACTAACGGCCTTCACTGTTGATTGCTGCCTGCAAAACCGGTTATACAGTACAATACGCATCCGATGAGGCATACAGGGGCGGGAAAACAAGTAAAACTTAATAGATAAATGGGTCATCATGTTTAAAAAAACAATCTTCCTTCTTATGATTACCACTAGACTCAGCCAACAATCTTTTGCACAAACCAAAGAAGAGAAAGAAGTAGCCACTACTGTAGAAACATTGCGTGCAGCAATGGTAAATGCAGACAGTGTAGCACTAACTCAAATTCTATCAGACAAGCTTAGTTATGGACATTCCGGTGGAAAAGTTCAAACAAAAACAGAGTTTATACATTCACTCACTTCAGGCGAATCAGATTTTGTAACGATTGAATTGAGTGATCAAACTATTGAGATGTTTGACCACACTGCTATTGTGCGGCATATATTGTCTGCAACTACAAACGATAATGGAAAGCCCGGCAATGTTAAACTTTCAATTTTATTGGTTTGGCAAAATCCGATAAAGGAGATTATTCAAAAGCCATTGAGGTAC
>Ga0207648_10005673_pt1 | contig 12526 bp, 9 predicted proteins | sample KBSMisM32_FD_184310 | JGI IMG/M metagenome (GOLD analysis project Ga0207648, IMG submission 184310) | Miscanthus rhizosphere microbial communities from Kellogg Biological Station, Michigan, USA - KBS Miscanthus M3-2 (SPAdes) (version 2) | ecosystem: Host-associated > Plants > Roots > Rhizosphere...
CAGGCCGGATTCGGCGATCGTGGGCACGTCCGGCAGCACGCTCGAGCGCTTCGCAGTGCTCACCGCCAATGCGGTGAGCTTGCCTTCGCGCACCTGCGGCAGCGCCGCCGAGATCGGCGAAAAGAAGTAGGTGACCCTTCCGGCCATCGTATCGGTCAGCGCCTCGGGCGTCCCTTTGTACGGAACGTGGACGACATCGATGCCTGCGGCCAGCTTGAATTTTTCGCCATTGATGTGCGTCCCGCTGCCGTTGCCGGCGGAGGCGAAATTGAGCGCGCCGGGCTTCTCTTTCGCCGCACGCACGAGATCGGCAACCGTCTTGATGCCGGTCGAAGGCGCGACGACCAGCACGTTCGGCTGGCCCGCCAGCGGCACGATCTCGACGAAGTCCTTGACGGTGTCGTAGGTCAGGTTCGCATAGATCGCGGGGTTGTACGCGTGCGCCGCCGAGTGCACGAGCAGCGTGTAGCCGTCACCCGGCGACTTGGCGACAATCGCCGCGCCGATCGTGCCGCCGGCACCGGGCCGGTTGTCGATGACGACAGGCTGACCCCACTGCTCCGACAGCTTCTGCCCGACGGTGCGCGCGAGGATGTCGGTGGCGCTCCCCGCGGTGAAGGGAACGACCACCCGGACCGGCTTCGTCGGATAGGCTTGCCCCCACGCGGCGGTTGCAACCACAGCCCCGAATGCCATGCCGGCGAGCCAACGGGTCGTGATCCTGGTTCGTCTCCTGCACGGCGCCAGCTTTTCGCCGCAACGTTACGCGAGACCGTCGTCGACGGGCACGTTCTCCGGGTCGAGGACGAGTCCCGCCGACTGTGCCTGCAGCACGATCAGCTTGGCGAAATCCTCGTCGTCCATGCCGCGACCGATGAGTGTCTGGACCAAGTCCCGGGTCGCGGACGCGAGCGGCATCGGCACTTCGAAGCGGCGCGCGGCGTCGAGCCCGAGGTCCAAGTCCTTGCGCAGCAGAGTGGGCGTGAACGTGACCTTGAAATCGAGATTGACGAATGCCGGCGTCTTGTACCGCGAGAACGTCGATCCCATCACGCTCTGGTTCATGAACTGCAGAAACGCGTGGCGGGGCACACCGGCCTTCTGTGCGAGCACCGTAATTTCGGCAAGCGACTGCGTGACCACGCCAAGGAAGACGTTGTGGCAGATCTTGACGATGCGTGCAAGCTCGCCTTCGCCCACGTAGATTGCAGCGGGCGCGATCGCTTCGAGATAGGGCCGTGCGGAATCGAAGGCGGCCCTCGGCCCGGAGCAGACGAACGACAAGCGGCCCGCCTTGATGACCTTGGCGTTGCCCGACACCGGAGCCGCCAGGAGCTCGACGCCTCGCTGTGCGAGAAGACCCCGCAACTCGGCCGAGCCGTCGAGCGATATCGACGAGCATTCGACGACCATGCGCGGAAGCTTGCCGGTGCCCGACAGCAGCCCCGCGGGACCGGCGACGACTTCCCGCACGTCGTCCCACGTCGACACCATGCAGAACACGACATCGCAAGCGGCGAGCTCTGCAACGCGGTCGGCGATCTTCGCCCCGCACTGCGCCAGCGGCAGGGCTTTCGCGCGCGTTCGATTCCACACGGTGACGTCGGCGCCGCTCTTCGCGAGGCGCTCGGCCATCGCGTAGCCCATGCGTCCCGTTCCAATCCAGCCGAGCTTCATAGATTTCCGTTTCCGAATGGTCGCGTTGCCAGAATCAGTAGGGATTTGCGATCGGCAGCTCCTGCGCCGGATAGAGCGAGATCACCTTCGGGCCCGCGGGCGTGAGGATCACCTCTTCCTCGATCCGCGCCGCCGAGTAGCCGTCGCTCGCGGGACAGTAGGTTTCCACGGCGAACACCATGCCCACCTTGAGCTCGATCGGTTCCTTGAGCGAGTTCAGGCGCGAGACCAGCGGCCGCTCGTGCAGGCCGAGGCCCAAGCCGTGGCAGAAATTGAGGCCGAACGCGTCCATCTCGCCGGCAAAGCCGATCTCCTTGCCTGTCGGAAACGACGCGGCGATCCGGTCCGACGACACCCCCGGCTTCAGGAGATCGATGGCGCGATCCATCCATTCGCGCGCCTTGCGGTAGGCGGTGCGCTGCGGCGCCGTCGCGAGCCCGACATTGAACGTCCGGTAGTAGCACGTCCGGTATCCCATATACGACTGGATGATGTCGAAGAATGCCTGGTCGCCGGGGCGGATCAACCGGTCGGTGAAATTGTGCGGATGCGGACTGCAGCGCTCGCCCGAGATCGCGTTGATCGCCTCGACGCAGTCCGAGCCCATCGCATAGAGCCTCGCCGTTGCGAGCTCGACGATCTCGCTTTCCTTGACGCCGGGCTTGAGCGCTTCCGCGATGTCCTGGTAGACGCCGTCGACCATCGCCGCGGCCATGTTGAGCAGCGTCAATTCGTCGATGTTCTTCACTTCGCGCGCCGCGAGCATCGTCTGCTGGCCGTCGCGCACCTCGATGCCGAGCTTCTGGAGCTCGAGCATCATCGGCGGCTCGACGACGTCGATGCCGAGCGGCATGTCGCCGACACCCTCGGCGTCGAGCAGCGACTTGATCTCGCGCGCCGCCTCGCGGAACAGGACGCCGTCCCCGCCGACGGCGCCCCGGAGTCCCAGCAATCCGGCGCGACAGTGGTCATGCCGAAGCCACGGTGCGTGCAACCGGTGGTGCTTCGCCGCCGATCCGAAGTCCCAGACATAGGGATCGCCATTGCCGGTCAGCAGGCAATACCGGGTGAGCTTGTCGCGGGCCCATTCGCCGATGACGGTGCTGGTCGTGTAGCGAATGTTGTTCTGGTCGAAGCAAAGGAGCGCGCCGAGCCCCGAATTCGCGAGCGCGGCACGGGTGCGCGCGAGGCGATAATCGTGGAGGCGGCGAAAATCGATCCGCTCCTCGAAATCGACCTGCATGTGGCCGGGAGCCTGCAACGGCCGGTCCCAGCGATGATGCGGATCGATGTCGTCGGGCCGGACGATCGTCGGCTCGTTCTTGCGTTTCCTTGCCATCGGGGCTGCCTCCGTACCAGTCAGCGCTTCGCTGCCGCTTTTTCGAGATACGACAAATCGACGTACTTCGCGGCATCGCTCAGCGACTTTTGCGGCACGCCGTATTTGCTGCGCAGGCGAAGCACGGTGCGCACACCTTCCGCATCGGGCGAGAGATCGCGCGCGAGGCCGCCCTTGTCGGCGAGCAACAGGTCGCCGGAGAGTTTCGCCAACGCCGGTGTCATGTCCCGGATGTTGGCGACGAGGAGTGCTTCGATGACGTCCCGATTCGCGCGGTCGTAGATCCAGTCGGTCGCAGCCTTGTAGGCCCGGAGGAATCCAACCAGCGCAGTCTCGTGGTCGCGCGCCCAGCTGCGCCGCGCGAATCCAGCCGTCCCCTGGTAGGGGCCCAGCGATTCGGCCGTCGCAATCACCTTGAGCCCGCGCCCCACGGCAAGGAGCTCGAATGGCGTGCGCAGCAGCGTCGCATCGTGCTTGCCGGCAATGAGATCGCGGTAGCGGTTGGCCGTGCCCCCGGCGCGGACGAAGGTCACGTCGGACTCATTGATGCCGCCCCGTTCCACCAGCTCGCGCAGAACGAACGCAAGGCCGGTGGTCATCGCGTCGACCGACAGCGTCTTCCCTTTGAGTGCGGCGACATTGTCGATTCCGGGCCGCGCGACGATCGAAAAGAAACCGCCATCGCCTCCCATGAACGCGAAGAGGTCGGGATTGTCGGCGATCTTCGCCTCGCCTTGCCCTTCCTGATACGCGACCAGGTTGTCGATCGTCGCCAGCGCGATGTCGACCTTGCCGTCGAGCACGGAAGTGACGAGGAATGCCGAGTTCGGGGTGTACGACAGCGCAACGGCGACACCCTGCGCCTCGAAGTAGCCTTGGCGCTGCGCCGCCCACAGCGGGAGATTCCATCCGCCGTCGAACGCGATGACACGCAGCGGCGCGGGCGGCGACGACGATTGGGCATATCCCCAGCCGGCGACCGAGCAAATCGCTAAGCCCACAAGAAATCGAATCACGCTCGACATGCACGGACCTCGCTCGCGGTCGCCTCAGGAGAATCGAGGCGTCCCGGGCCGGACGGACACTTCGGACACGCGAACCCCAGTATTGGGTGTGAGGGTGCGGAAGGTCAACTGCCGCCGCGTTGTGCCGGATCCCGCACGCGTCGTACCCCATTTGCGGCAAATGGCAGTACTCTGTCGGGTCGAGCGACTCCGTCGCTCTTTGTACCTCCCAGCCACCCTTATCCACGCCTTCGACCACCTCGAGCAACGATGTCCTCGCCGCCGCTTCATGACCCGCTCGCCGCGCCGCTCCCCGGCGCGACGACCGTGACCCGCAACACGACCTGCTACATGTGCGCCTGCCGCTGCGGCATCCGGGTGCACGTGCGAAACGGCGAGGTCCGCTACATCGAGGGCAACCCGGATCATCCGCTCAACAAGGGCGTGATCTGCGCCAAGGGCAGCTCCGGGATCATGAAGCAGTATTCGCCGGCGCGGCTCACGAAGCCATTGCTGCGCAAGTCCGGCTCCGAACGCGGGGCCGGAGAGTTCGCCGAAATCAGCTGGGACGAGGCCTACCGGTTGCTGGAGGAGCGCCTCGCGCGCATTCGCGCCACCGACCCCAAGCAGTTCGCGATGTTCACCGGCCGCGACCAGATGCAGGCGCTGACCGGCCTTTTCGCCCGTCAATTCGGCACGCCGAACTACGCGGCTCACGGCGGATTCTGCTCGGTCAACATGGCGGCCGGGATGATCTACACGATCGGCGGGTCGTTCTGGGAGTTCGGCGGCCCGGACCTCGAGCGGGCCAGGCTCTTCGTGATGATCGGCACCGCCGAGGATCATCACTCCAATCCATTGAAGATGGCGATCTCGAAGTTCAAGCGCGACGGCGGGCGGTTCATCTCCGTCAATCCGATCCGCACCGGCTACTCGGCGATCGCCGACGAGTGGGTGCCGATTCGTCCCGGCACCGACGGTGCGCTCCTGCTCGCGCTGATCCACGAGATCGTGGCGCTGGGACTCTTCGACCGCGAGTTCCTCGCCCGCTTCACCAACGCCGGGCAACTCGTCAACGTCGACACGGACGCCGACGACGCGGGTCTCCTGGTGCGCGGAGACGAATTGCCGCCCGACCCCGATCGCGCTCCCGAGAACGATCGCAATCCGATGTGGTGGGACCGCATCTCGAACCGCGCCGTGCCGTCGCACACCGAAGGCGCCGATCCCTCCCTCTACGGCGAGTTCACCCTCGCCGATGGGCGGCGCGTCAAGCCGGTGCACCAATTGCTCGTCGATCGCGTCGCCGCGTACACGCCCGAGTGGGCGAGCGGGATCACCGGCATTCCCGCGGCGACGATCCATCGGCTCGCGCAGGAGTTGGGAGTCACTGCGCGCGATGCCAAGATCGAATTGCCGATCCCGTGGACCGACTCCTGGGGACACGAGCACGAGACGGTGACCGGCAACCCGGTGGCCTTCCATGCGATGCGCGGCCTCGCCGCGCATTCGAATGGCTTCCAGACGGTCCGCGCGCTCGCGATCCTGATGAGCCTCCTCGGCACCATCGACCGGCCCGGCGGATTCCGCCACAAGACTCCGTTCCCGCGAATGGTGCCGCCGTCGGCCAAGCCGCCCAACGGGCCGCACGCCGTGCAGCCGAACAAGCCGCTGGGAGGGCTCGTGCTCGGCTGGCCGGCGGCGCCGCGCGATCTCTTCGTCGACGAGGACGGCGCGCCGGTGCGCATCGACAAGGCATTCTCGTGGGAGTACCCGCTCGCCGTGCACGGCCTCATGCACAACGTCATCACCAATGCCTGGCGCGGCGATCCCTACCCCATCGACACGCTGCTGCTCTTCATGGCGAACATGGCGTGGAACTCGACGATGAACACGTCGCAGATCCGGACGATGCTCAACGACAAGCACACCGATGGCCCAAATCGCGGGCAATACAAGATCCCGTTCCTCGTCGTCTGCGACGCGTTCGCCTCCGAGACGACCGCGTTCGCGGACCTCGTGCTTCCCGATACGACGTACCTCGAGCGCCACGACGTGATGTCGATCCTCGACCGCCCGATCTCGGATTTCGACGGCTCCATCGATTCGGTGCGGGTTCCGGTCGTGCCGCCCAAAGGCGAATGCCGGCCGTTCCAGGAGGTGCTGATCGAGCTCGCATCGCGCCTCAAGCTCCCGGCGTTCGTCGGCGCCGACGGTGCGCGCAAGTTCCGCGACTATCCCGACTTCGTCACCAACTACGAAACGGAACCGGGATCGGGGATCGGGTTCCTGTCCGGCTGGCGCGGCCCGAACGGCGACAAGTTCATGCGCGGCGAGCCCAATCCGCGCCAGTGGGAGATGTACGCGCAGAACAACTGCGTGTATCACCACAAGCTGCCGCCGTCGTACCAGTACATGCGGAACTGGAACCGGGGCTACATGGAGTGGGCGCAGCGCGTGCGCATCCGCCGCTACAGCGATCCCGTGGTGATCCAGATTTATTCGGAGGTGCTGCAGAAATTCCGCCTCGCCGCGCAAGGCAAGGGCGCGGGACGCAAGCCGCCCGCCCACCTGAAGGCGCGGATCGAGCAATTCTTCGATCCGCTGCCGTTCCACTACGAGCCGCTCGAGGCGCAGCAAACGGATCTCGCCAAGTTCCCGCTGCGCGCCGTCACCCAGCGGCCGATGGCGATGTATCACTCGTGGGATTCGCAGAATGCCTGGCTGCGGCAGATCCACGCCCACAACCACCTCTACGTGAATCCCGCGGTGGCGCGGGCCGCGGGCATCGAGGACGGCGGCTGGATGTGGATCGAATCGCCGTGGGGCAAGGTGCGCTGCATGGCGAGCTATTCCGAAGCCGTCGAGCCCGGCACCGTCTGGACCTGGAACGCGATCGGCAAGGCCGCAGGCGCGTGGAACCTGGCGCCCGATGCGAACGAGTCGCAGCGCGGCTTCCTGCTCAACCACCTGATCGCCGACGAGTTGCCGGGCGTCGACGGCGAGCGCATCTCGAATTCGGATCCGATCACCGGACAGGCGGGCTGGTACGACGTCCGCGTACGCATCTACAAGGCGGAAGCGGACGAGGCGAAGGAAACATGGCCGCAGTTCGCGCCGCTGCCCGCGGCCCCCGGGACGGCGAAGACGCGCCCGCGCTGGCTGGCGTTCTTCGCAGGGAGGAAGGAGTGAGCAGGCCGAAGGCAAGGCCCGAAGGGCGCGTCTGCGAGCGACTGACGCAGCCGACGAGAAATCCTTGGCGTCCCCCCTTAAGACGCGGAGGCTGCAAATGACACAGCTCGCGCTCGTGATCGATCTCAACGTCTGCGTCGGCTGTCACGCGTGCGTGACGAGCTGCAAGCAGTGGAACACGTCGGGCAGCGCGGGGCCGCTCGCCGATTTCAATCCGTACGACAAGGATCCGACCGGCGCGTTCTTCAATCGCGTCCAGTCGTTCGAGGTCGGCGAATATCCCAACACGCAGACCGTCCATTTTCCGAAGTCGTGCCTGCATTGCGAGGATCCGCCGTGCGTTCCCGTATGCCCCACGGGCGCGAGCTACAAGCGGGCCGAGGACGGCATCGTGCTCGTCGACTACGACAAGTGCATCGGCTGCAAGTACTGCGCGTGGGCGTGCCCCTACGGCGTGCGCGAGCTCGACGAGGAGCGCCAGGTGATGACCAAGTGCACGCTGTGCGTTGACCGCATCACCGACACCGCGCTGCCCGAGGCCGAGCGCAAGCCCGCTTGCGTGCTCGCGTGTCCGACCAACGCCCGCCTCTTCGGCGACATTCACGATCCCGAGTCCGAAGTGTCGACCGCGATCCGGGACAACGCCGGCTACGCGCTGATGCCGGAATGGGGCACACATCCCGCGAACCACTATCTGCCGCGGCGCAAGACTGAGCGCCGCATTCATGCCGACGAGCTCACGCGCGCCGACAATCCACTCAAGATCGACGGCCTGCAGCCGAAGCCGCCGAAGTCCGATCCCGCGCTGGATGACGTGATGTCGTGGTGATGATGGGTCCCCACGCTCACTACGTTCGCTGCCGCCGACGGCGCGTGCGGCGCGCCGCATTTTCGTCCCGGCGGCCGTGCGCGCGCCGGGATCGCCCCGCAACGTGAATCCCGCCTTTTCCGTCATCCTCCTCACCACGCTGATCGGCGCCGGACAAGGGCTCTTCATTGCGGTATTCATCGTCGAGCTCGGCGCCCTGTTCGACCTCCTGACGCCGCCGATCCGCCCCTGGTTCTATTTCTACGGGGCGCTCGTGTCGGTCGCCTTCACGGGCGCAGGGCTCGTGGCCTCGTTCTTCCACCTCGGGCGGCCGGCTCGCGCCTGGCGGTCGGCCGCGAAATGGCGCACGTCGTGGCTGTCGCGCGAAGTGATCGTGCTGCCGGCGTTCATGGCGGTCGTGATCGCGTACGCCACCGCGCACTTCTTGAATTTGAACGGCGCGTACGGCTCCGACGAAGGCCGCGTCACCGATCCCACCGTCCTGCTCGGTGTCGCCGGCACGGTCCTCGCCCTCGCGCTCTATGTCTGTACCGGCATGATCTACGCGTGCCTGCCGTTTTTGCGCGAATGGGCGACGTCGCTCACCGTGATCAACTTCACGCTGCTCGGACTGGCCTCGGGATTTTCGCTGGCGGCGGCCGCCACGCTGGCGCCCGCACCGGTCCTCCGGTTCTTTGCCACCTGCGCGCTGATCTTGACCGTCGCCGGATTCGCGGGCCGCGTCGCATCGCTCAACCGCAACGCGCGCCTGCGACCGAAGTCGACGCTGCAGACGGCGATCGGCATCAAGCATCCGCGCATCGTGCAGAAGGCGGTGGGATTTTCCGCCGATTCGTTCAACACGCGCGAGTTCTTTCACGGGAGGACGATGCGCTTCGTCCGGTCCATCAAATGGGTGTTTCTCCTGGGAGCGTTCGCGCTGCCGGCGGCGTTGCTGGCGGCAGGAATTGCAGGCGCGCCCAAGCCGGTATTCGCCTTGGCGTTCGTCGCGCAGTACCTGGGCTTGCTCGCCGAGCGGTGGCACTTCTTCGCGCAGGCCAACCACCCGCAGAACCTCTACTACCAGGCTGTCGCTTAGAGAAAATGCTCCCGCTCTTGCGCGCGCCGATTCAGGAAGTCTTCGGATCGGCGGCAACCTCTGCCAGTGGACGAGCCCCGCGGACATGCCGGTTGAAGGTGGTCATCACGGCCAGGATGAGATGGACCGTCGCGAACACGGCCACCGTTGCCACCGTGCCGACGTGCTCCAGCAGGAATCCCGACAGCGCAGCGCCGACGGGAATGAACCCGAACGCGAGCAACCGGAACGTGCTGTTGACGCGGCCTTGCAGCGCGTCCGGAATGAGCGCCAGCCGATAGCTGAACTGCACGACGTTGTAGATCGGCCCCGTCAGGTAGATGAGCGCGGACACGACCCCAAGGAGCGCGAACCTCGGAACCAGCACATACAGCGGAAACAGGAGCGCCATCGCCCAGCTCACGGCGATGACCACCTGACCATACGAAAAGCGCTTCTGGATCTGCCCGCCGACGAGCGAGCCGAGAATCCCGCCAATGCCGCCGATGCTGAAGATCACGCCGATCTCGATGTCGGTCGCCCCCAGCTGTTTCGCGAGCACGATGACGATGAGCGGCGTCGCAGCGCCGACCAGGTTCATCCCGCCGGTGAGAAACGCCATGTACCGGATCAGGGGCTTGCTCCACAGCCAGGTCAAGCCCTCCTTGATCTCGCTCCAGAGGTCGCGCGGCGGCCCCATCGCGGCGGCGCGGAATTCGGTCTTGATGAGCAGCAGCGACAGGGCGGAAACCCCATAGGAAATGGCGTCGAAGACAAATGCCGCGCCCCGCCCGACCGTCTGGTAGATGAGCGTTCCGATCGAGGGACCGACGATGTGCGCGGCGCCGAACGCCGCTTCGTTCTGCGCCGCTGCCGCCGGCAACTGCAGTGCCGGCACGAGACGCGGCAGCGCAGCGACCTCGGCAATGTTGAAAAACACGAACAGGCTGCCTTCGACGAATGCCACGACGTAGACCTGGCCGATCGTCAGCGCATCGAGCCACAGCGCCACCGGAATGCTCATCGCTGCAAGCGCGCGGCCAAAGTCGCACCAGATCATCACGCGCTTCCTGTCCCAACGATCGATCAGCGCGCCGACCGGAAGCGAAAAGATGAGATAAGGGAGCGCCCGCAGTCCGCTTGCGATGCCTGCGGCAGCCGCGGAGTCGGTGATCGCCAGGATGAGAAGCGGGTAGACGACCGAAAGCGCCGTCGAGCCGAGCGTCGAGATCACCTGCCCGCCCCAGAGCAGCATGTAATCCCGATTCCTCCAGAGCGGCGACACGATCACCGCGCTCCGGGTCAGCGGCTGATGACGAGCTTGATGCCGAAGCCGATCAGAAACAGGCCCGCGAGCCTTTCGAGCGTTCGCGAAATGACGGGATTGGCACGCAACCGTTCCGCCAGGAAGTGCGTGAGCAGCGTCGCGCCGAGGCCGTAGAGAAAGGTCAGCGCGGCGATGGTTGCGGCCATGAACGCGAACGTGGCGAGGCCCTGGTGCCGCGCGGGATCGACGAACAGCGGGAAAAAGGCCATGTAGAACACGATCGCTTTCGGATTGAGCAGAGTGATCGCCAGCGCCTGGCGGAGATAGTGGTGCGGCTTGATGTGCAGGATGGGCGCGGCGCCGGGCTTCGCGAACAGCATCTTGCCGCCGAGCCACGCGAGATAGGCGGCGCCCAGCCATTGCACCGCGTGAAAGGTCGCCGGATACGCAGTGAGCAGCGCCGCCACGCCCGCTACGGCGAGCCACATCAGCACCTGGTCGCCGAGGATCACGCCCAGGGTGGCCGCGAGTCCTCCCCGAATGCCGCCCTTGCTGGTCGACGTGATCAGGGCCAGGTTGCCGGGGCCGGGGATGGCCAGAAACACGATGATTGCGGCGACAAACGCGCCGTAGTCGGTGACGCCGAGCATGGGAGCCTTCCCTTGCCGAAAGGGCGCCAGTTTACGTCACGGGATTCGATAGCGCTCGACGAATCGCCGGTCGATCCAGTCCTTCCATCGCCATACCCACTTTCCTTCCAGCGCGAGACGGGCTCGGGAAGCGACAGCGCGGCGATCGCCGGTGCTGATGAGCGCAAGCGCGTCCTTCTGCGGATTCCACGCGACGAGCCGCTCCCCGGTGAGCGCCCGCCGCAGGTTCGTCGAGAGCGGCGGGCCAGCGCGGACGGCGTAGACGCCGGATTTGGGACGCGGGTGACCGTCGATGCCGGCGATGTCGCCGGAGGCGAAGACCTGCGGATGCGAGACCGATTGCAGGCGCCCGTCGACCCGGATGAATCCATGTTCGTCGGTGGCAAGACCGGCTGCCTTCGGCCACGACGGCGCCGAGGGTCCGGTCGCCCAGACGATCGCGTCGGCTTCGATCCTGCCGCCTCCAGCGAGCAGCACTGCGCCCGCTTCGACGCGCTCCACTGCGCGACCGAGATGCAGCGTCACGCCGCGTTGCTCCAGCACGCGCGTGAAGATCCTGCGCACCCTGCGGTTGTGCCCGGGCAGGATCGTGTCGGTGTCGACGGCGAGCGCAAACTCGATCCGCGACGCGGGTGCGACTTGGTGAAGGTGATGCTGCATCGCCAGCAAGACTTCGACGCCGGCGGCGCCGCCACCGACCATCAGAATGTGGCGCGGACCTTGACCGCGAGCGACGCGCTCGCGCATCTCGTCCCACCGCGGAATGAAATCCTCGACCGGCTTTACCGGCAGCGCGTGCTCCGCTGCGCCAGGAATCCCGCGCGCCGCCGAGGCTGCGCCCGTATCCACGGAGACCACGTCATAGGGCAAGGTCGTGCCATCCGCGCAGGACACCACGCGTGCGTTCGGATCGAGGCGACTACAGGCGGAACGCACGAAACGACAGCGGGCGTAACGCGTCAGCAACAGGAGATCGATGTGGCAGTCGTCGCGCGTGTAATGCCCGGCGATCCAGCCGGGAAGCATTCCCGAATAGGGCGATTCCAGATAGGGACTCGCCAGCACGAGCTCGGTCCCGGGCAGCGGAGCGGCCCCGAATCGTCGCAGCACTTCGACATGGCTGTGGCCGCCGCCGAGCAGCACCAGGCGCTTCATGCTCAATGCCGTCGATTCTACATCCCGATATCAGCGGTGTATTCTTGGCGGCAAGCGGCAATGCGAAAAACGGAAATGCAGCTAACGTGAATGCCACAGGCGGTCGATGCGATGAGCCGTCCTTTCTACATCGTCGACGTCTTCGCCGAGCGCCCGTGCACCGGTAATCCGCTTGCGGTGGTGCTGGACGCGGACGAACTCACTGAGAGCGCGATGCAGGCGCTTGCCGCGGAGACGAATTATTCGGAAACGGCATTCGTCGCCACGGACCGGGATCCCGACGGCGCCTTCCGCGTTCGCCTGTTCACCCCGGCGCGCGAGATAGGATTCGCGGGCCACCCGATCCTCGGCACCGG
>Ga0207648_10005674_pt1 | contig 12526 bp, 13 predicted proteins | sample KBSMisM32_FD_184310 | JGI IMG/M metagenome (GOLD analysis project Ga0207648, IMG submission 184310) | Miscanthus rhizosphere microbial communities from Kellogg Biological Station, Michigan, USA - KBS Miscanthus M3-2 (SPAdes) (version 2) | ecosystem: Host-associated > Plants > Roots >...
GAGCTTCGCCACCAGTGTAGCCAACGGTTCCGCCGCAAATTTCGCGGTGACAATCGGCATGATCTTCGCGCGCGCCTGCGCACGTTGCGGGTTCGTCTTGAGGGCGGGATCGTCGAGCAATTCCTCGACGCCGAACCCTTTGCAGAAACTGCGCCAGTGATTGTCGCTCGTGATGCCGATAAAAACGGTCTTGCCGTCGGCCGTCTTGAACGGATCGTAAACGGCCCACGAGCTCGCTTTCTCCGGCATCGGCGGCGGCGCCTTGCCGGTCAGCGCCTCTTGCCCCATGTGTTGCGCGACGAGGAACGCAGTCGATTCGAACAACGAGCTTTGGACGAGCTGGCCGCGTCCTGTGCGCTCGCGTTCGCGCAACGCCGCCATGATGCCGAGCGCGCCGAACATGCCGCCCATGATGTCCACCACCGACGCGCCGGCGCGCAGCGGCATGCCGCTCGGGCCGGTCATATACGCAAGCCCGCCCATGAACTGCACGATTTCATCGAGCGCGGCGCGCTTCTCATAAGGGCCGGTCAGAAAGCCCTTGAGGCCGCAGTAAATCAGCCGCGGATTCGATTTCGCGAGCGTGGCGTAGCCGAGGCCCAGGCGTTCCATCGTGCCGTACGCGAAGTTCTCGATCAGCGCATCGGCGCCCGCGATGATTTTGAGTATGACCGCTTTGCCCGCTTCCGACTTGATGTCGATCGAAATGCTGCGCTTATTGCGGTTGAAGACCGGGAACAGCGCGGAGCCGAAACCGACATTCGCGCGCGTGCGGTCGCCTTCGGGCGGCTCGACCTTGATCACGTCGGCGCCGAGATCGGCGAGCACCATGCTGCACGAGGGCCCCATTACGGTGTGGCCGAATTCGAGGATGCGCACGCCGGTGAGCGGCAGGTCGTCTCCAGCGCCAGGCGTTTTTTGTGACTGCTTCGACATTGTGATTGCTCCGTTAATGCAATGCTATTCGGCGGTTATGCCCGCTTCCTTGACGACTTTTGCCCATTTCACGATCTCGCTTTTCAAAAATGCAGCGAACTCTTCAGGCGTGCCCGGCGTGATTTCGCCGCCTTCCGACAGCAGCGCTTCCCTGACTTCGGGTTTGCCGAGGATCGCCACGATTTCGCGGTTGAGCCGCAAAATGATGTCACGCGGCACTTTTGCCGGGGCAAGCATGCCGTGCCAGGAATCGACTTCAAAACCCGGCACGCCCGCTTCGATAACGGTCGGCACGTCCGGCATCAGGCGTGCGCGCCTGGCGCCCGTGGTCGCGATTGCCTTGATGGCGCCGTTCTTGACGAACTGTGCCGCGGACGCGAGTGAAGTCGCAAGGTAAGTGACGCGCCCGCCGCGCAAGTCGATCATCGCCGGCGATGCGCCTTTATACGGCACGTGCGTGATGTTGACGCCCACGGTTTGATTGAAGAGCTCGCCCGTAATATGTCCGGAGCTGCCGATACCGGCCGATGCAAAGGTCAGTCCGCCGGGCTTGGCTTTCGCTGCCGCTATCAGGTCCTTGATCGACGTGATGGGCGAACCCGCGTTGACGACCATCACCTGCGGCGCTTTCATGAGCAGGGTGATCGGCGAGAAATCACGCAGCGGGTCGTAACTATTTTTCACGCGCATCGCCGGCCCGATCGCGAGGTTGTTGGTCTGCCCGAGCCAGATGGTGTAGCCATCGGGCGGCGCCTTGGCCGCGAGATCGGCCCCGAGCGCGCCTCCGGCGCCCGGGCGGTTGTCGATGACGACCTGTTGGCGCAGTGCGTCAGCGAGCCGCGGCCCGATGATGCGCGCGTAGATGTCCGTGCTGCCGCCTGGAGGAAAAGGAACGATAAAACGTACTGGACGGCTAGGATACGTCTGGTCTTTTGGCTGCGCGAGGGCGCAACTGCTTGCCGAGAGCAGGGTCAAGCCGCCTGCCAAAGCAGCGGCGACGCGCTGAATTTCGTACACGAGGTTCTCCTGTTTGGGCACGTGCGTGGGATTACCTATTGTCGCCGATACCGTGAAAGGATGTTTTGAAAACCCGTAAAATGCAGGCTTACATTTAATCCAGTTACCTTGAGGCAAGCATGGCGACGCCGCTATTTCATCTCGCATTTCCGGTGGACGACTTAACCCAGGCACGCGCATTTTACTGCGGCGTGCTCGGTTGCACCGAAGGCCGCTCCGACAAGGATTGGGTGGATTTCAACTTCTACGGACATCAGATCGTCGCTTATCAAGTGCCCGGCGAGGCGCGCAAGCGCATTACGAGTCCGGTCGATGGCGACGACGTTCCGGTGCGGCACTTCGGGCTCGTGCTGCCGATGCCGGATTGGGAAAAAATGCGCGACCGCTTGGTAGCCGCCGGCACCCGGTTCATCATTGAGCCTCAACTGCGCTTTGCCGGCACCGTCGGCGAGCAGGCAGCGATGTTTTTTACCGATCCTTCCGGCAACGCCATCGAATTCAAAGCGTTCAAGGATCCGGCTCGGCTATTCGCGAAATAGGTCACCCGCGGGCGACAATGCTTGGCGCAGGTACGGCTAGCCCGTATGATGGCACTCGTAGTCTCAATCATAAGATGGAGGAGTTATGCAACGGCTATTCAAAGTTATCGCGGTCGCGGCCGCCCTGTTGTGCGCGGGGGCAGCCTACGCGCAGGGCAAGATCAACATCTTCGTCGCGAGCGGCCCGACTTCCGGAGTGTACTACCCGCTGGGCGGCGGGCTCGCCGATGTGCTGACGAAGTACGTTCCCAACCTCAATGCCACTGCCGGCACGACCGACGGTTCGATGGCCAACCTGCTGCTGATGGGCCAGGGCAAGGCCGACGTAGCCTTTTCAATGGCGGACGCCAGCTGGGACGCGTACAAAGGCCAGGGCAAGTTTCAGAAACCGGTCAACGTGCGCGCGCTGATGGTGCTCTACCCGAACCGCATGCACGTCGTCACGGTGGACGGCACCGGCATCACTAAGATGTCGGATCTGAAGGGCAAGCGCGTCTCCACCGGCGCACCCAACAGCGCCACGCAGATCATGGCGTATCGCGTGCTTGAAGCGTACGGCCTCGATCCGGAGAAGGACATCATTCGCGAGCGCCTCGATCCGGGTAAATCGGCCGAAGCGATCAAGGACCGCAAGCTCGATGCATTTTTCTGGGTCGGCGGGATACCGACGCCCGCAGTTACCGATCTCGGCGCGACTCCCGGCCTCAAGCTGAAGCTGATCGACCACTCGGAAGCGCAGGACGCCATGGTCAAGAAATACGGCCCGCTGTATGTTAAGGACGTCATTCCCGCCAAGTCATACCCCGGGCAGGAAGCAGCCAACCAGATCACGACCGTATGGAACGTGCTGCTTGCCGACGAAAAGATGAGCGATCAGCTCGCTTACGACATCGTCAAGACCGTCTTCGAGCACAAAGACGATTTGGTCCGCGTGCACGCCGAAGCGAAAAACTTCGATTACAAGTATCAAATACCGGGGGCCGCGGTGGTGCCGTTTCATCCTGGCGCGAAGAAATACTTTGCCGAAAAAGGCGTCAAGCTGAACTAACGGAAAATTAGCAGGGATGAGTCCGCCATTGGCGCGGATTTCATCCTTCATGAACGGGGGCAGACGTCATGGCGGAAATCAAGAACACTGTCGTTGACGAACCCGTCGTTTCGGCCGAGGCGATAAAAAAGGCCGAGCAGTACATCGAGGAGGAAGAGGGCGCAATCAACAAGCTGCCGGGCGCCCTCGGTGTAATGACCACCGCGCTGGCGGTGATCATGTCGATCTTTCACCTCTACGCCGCGTACGGCATCATGCCGACGCACGTGCTGCGCGGCATTCACGTCGCGTTTATTTTATTTCTCGGATTTCTGCTGTTTCCGGTCGCCAAGCAATTCCGCCATCGCATCATGTGGTGGGACTGGGTGGCCGCTTTCGTTTCGCTGGTGATCGTCTGCAACATGCTGTTCGGCGGAGACGCATTCCTCGAGCGCGCGATCGATCCCAATATGTGGGACAAGATACTCGGTAGCGCGCTGATTCTGTTGGTGCTGGAAGCGGCGCGGCGCACGTCCGGCTGGATCATGCCGGCGATTTGCGTCGGCTTCCTTATCTATGCGGTCGTCGGGCAGTACCTGCCGCCGCCGTGGACGCATTACGGCATGGATCTGGGTCGCATCGTCGGCCACATGTACATGACGCTCGAAGGCATCTTCGGCGTCGCGATAGACGTGTCGTCGTCGCTGATTATTCTGTTCACGATCTACGGCGCATTCCTGCAGTATTCGGGCGCCGGCAAATTCTTCATCGACTTCTCGTTCGCGGCCATGGGCGGCAAGCCGACCGGCGCCGGGCGCACGATCGTGCTGGCGTCATTCCTGCTCGGCGGGCCTTCCGGCAGCGGCGTCGCCACGACCGTAACGCTGGGCACCGTTGCATACCCGATGCTCATGAAAGCCGGTTATGGCAAAGATGCCGCCGGCGGCCTGCTCGCTGCGGGCGGCCTCGGCGCGATCATCTCGCCGCCGGTGCTCGGCGCGGCCGCGTTCCTGATCGCGCAGTTCCTCAATATCTCGTACCTCGACGTGATATTGATGGCGGCGATCCCGACGCTGCTTTATTACTTCGCGCTGTTCCTGATGGTCGAAATCGACGCGCGCAAATTCGGCATGCCCAACGTCGTCATCGAGAAACACGCGACCATCGGCATGTTGACGCGCAACTACTGGTTTCATTTTCTGTCATTGGTCGCGATCATTTTCTTCATGGTGATCGGCTTCTCGCCCGCGGTATCGGTGTTCTGGGCGACGATGGTCGCATTCATCAGCAGCTTCCTGCACGTGGACTGCGCGTTGATTCCCTACGATGTGCTGCGCGGCAGGAAGCCGCTCGGCCGGGGGCTGTGGAATTCCGGCCTCGTCAAGGCGCTCGAAGCCGGTTCGGTCGGCATGCTGAGCGTGGGCGCGACGTGCGCGGCGGCGGGCATCATCGTCGGCGTCGTCACGCTGACGGGGCTGGGCTTGAAGTTCAGTTCGATCGTCCTGCAATATGCGGATTCTGGCACGCGACTTATCATGGCTATGCTCGGCGGGCTCGGCTTCGAGCAAACCGCGAGCCTGCTGCACGACGTCAAACTGCTGCTGACCGCAGTCATGACGTCGCTGATCGTGTGGATCGTGGGCCTGGCCGTACCGGTCACCGCAAGCTATATCATCTGCGCGGTAATCGCCGCGCCAGCGCTCATGCAGCTCGGCGTCGCCGACTATGCGGCGCATATGTTCATCTTTTATTACGCGGTGCTGTCGGAAGTTTCGCCGCCGACCGCGTTGTCGCCGTTCGCCGCCGCCGCCATCACCGGCGGCGACCCGTACAAGACGACGCTGCAATCCTGGAAGTACACCATGCCGGCGTTCCTCGTGCCTTTCATGTTCGTGCTCGATCCGGCGGGGCTCGGGCTGCTGCTGATGGGGTCGTTCAAGAAACTCGCGGTAGCGCCGTGGGGTGAAATTGCGATTGTCAGCGTGACCGCGATGATAGGCATTGCGGCACTGGCGGCCGGCGTGCAGGGCTGGCTGTTCAAAAAAACCACGTCGCCCGAACGCTGGATGCTGATCATCGCGGGCCTTGCGCTCGTGTATCCGAAAGCGATGCTCGACTACATCGGCGTCGCGCTGATCGTGGTCGTGATTGTCCTGCAGAAACTGCGGAAGGGGCCGGTGCATGCTCCCGCGTGATATTCACGATGGCCCGAATTTGCTCAACACGCGTATCAAGCTCGAACGCGCGGCGCCCGGCGAATTGTTCGATGCCAGGATGGCGACGCCGTTCGCGGTGCTCGGCATCCGCACCGCCGGCGAGTTGGTCGCGCGCATCGAATACCTGCCGCGCGGCGCGGCCACGCTGGATCCGACCAATAAGGTCGCCGCCAAAGTCTGCCGCCAGATCGAAAAATATCTCGCCGATCCGGAATATCGGTTCGATTTGCCGTTCGAATATCGCGGCACGGCGTTCCAGCAGCGCGTGTGGCGCGCGATTCATGCGATTCCGTGCGGCAGCACCCTGACCTATATGGACGTCGCGCGGCAACTGAAAAGCGCGCCGCGTCCGGTCGGCGGCGCGTGCGGCGCGAACCGCCTGCCGCTGGTGATTCCCTGTCATCGCGTGGTCGCAAGCGGCGGAATCGGCGGTTTCATGCATGCGCGAGGCGGCGAGCCCATACAAATCAAACAATGGCTGCTGCGTCACGAAAATGCCTGATGAAAACGGGCTCGACGAATTTTGCGACGCGTTGTGGCTGGAAGACGGGCTGTCGCGCAACACGCTGTCGAGCTACCGTCTCGACCTGACGCAATTCGCGGCATGGCTCGATAAAGCGCGGGGCAAGGCGCTGCTCGCCGCCGCTCATGCCGATGTGCTCGCGTATCTGGCGCACCGCGTTGCAGGCAAAGCGAAAGCGACAAGCACGAGCCGCCTGCTGTCGAGCCTCAAGCGTTTTTATCAATATGAGCTGCGCCAGGGCAGGATCGCGCGTGACCCGACGCTCAACATCGATTCACCGAAGCTGCCGCGCGGGCTGCCGAAAACACTCACTGAGCAGGACGTCGAAAAGCTGCTCGCCGCCCCCGATGTCGAAGACCCGCTAGGCCTGCGCGACCGCACGATGCTGGAAACTCTTTATGCAAGCGGGCTGCGCGTCTCCGAGCTTGTGACATTGAAAGTCGCGCAAGTCAGTCAGGACATGGGCGTGGTGCGTGTCGTAGGCAAGGGCGCGAAGGAGCGGCTGGTCCCGCTCGGCGAGGAAGCCTTGAGCTGGCTCAAGCGCTATCTCAAGGAAGCGCGGCCGCAAATTCTGCAGCAGCGGGCCGCCGATGCGATATTCGTCACCGGCCGCGGCGCCGCGATGACGCGCCAGTCGTTCTGGCATTTGTTAAAGCGCTATTCGACGCAGGCCGGGCTCACCAAACCGATATCCCCGCATACCTTGCGCCATGCGTTTGCGACGCATTTGTTGAACCACGGCGCCGACTTGAGAGTCGTGCAACTGCTGCTCGGGCATTCGGATATTTCGACAACGCAGATCTACACGCACGTCGCGCGCGAGCGGTTGAAGCAGTTGCACGCGAAGCATCATCCGCGGGGATAGATTGAATCGGAACCGCCGCTAAACGCAGATTAAAAACAAACCAAGAAGAGTTGGCCAAGAGCACGGTGTTGAATCTGTTAAAGGCAAAGGCACAGCGAGAAATTGTGGTTGTTGAGACTTAGAGCGCGTTTCAAAATGAAATGCCCTCAGGTGCACTGGAAAATGCTCTTGTCCCCGCAAGGGGACTTCCTCCGGGGCGTAGCGCAGGCGAGTCGCCAGCGCCATATTCATTTTGAAATGCGCTTTAAGTGCTATTCTGCACGCATGGTCGCCCTTGCCCGAAATGCAGCGCTTGCCGCCGTGGCCGCGTTTGCCGGGGCGTTGTCGTGCGCGCTGCCATCCGTCGCTCAAACCTATCCATCGAAGCCGGTACGCGTGATTGTACCGTTCGCTCCAGGCGGCGGCAGCGACCTCACCGCGCGTCCCATATCGCAGAAACTCTCCGAGGCGCTCGGTCAGCAGTTCGTGGTCGACAACCGTGGCGGCGCGGCCGGCATCATCGGTATGGAGCTGACCGCGAGGGCCAACCCCGACGGCTACACCCTCATGGCGATGTCGGGCAGCTTCGCAGCGACGCCGGCGACGCAGAAGCTCTCGTTCGATCCGCTGCACGAGATCGTGCCGATCGTCGAGCTCGGCTACTCGCCGCATGTGCTGGTGGTGCATCCTTCGCTTACACCCAAAACCACCACCGAGCTGATCGAGTTCGCGCGCGCCAGGCCGGGCATGCTCGCCTACGCGTCAACGGGGCTCGGCGGATTCACGCATCTCGGCACCGAGTGGTTCGCCAGCATGGCGAAGATCAAGATGATCCACGTGCCGTACAAGAGCACGGGTGCTGCGATGATCGACGTGCTCTCCGGACAGTGCCCGTTCATCCTCGGCAGCCTGCCCGGCACCGTGCAGCATTTTCAGTCGGGACGGTTGCGGGCGCTGGCGGTGACGAGCGAGACGCGCTGGCCCACCGTGCCCGACCTGCCGACCGTTAACGAGACGTTGCCCGGTTACACTCTGGTGACCTGGTACGGCCTGATGGCGCCGCGCGGCACGCCCGCGCGCGTGATCCAGACGCTCAACGCCGAGGTCAACCGGATTCTGCAGTCGAGCGAGACCAAGAAGTTTTTCGAAGTGCAGGGGATGACGCCGACCGGCGGCACCGTGGCGAACTTCAATGAACGCATCCGCAGCGACTATGCGCGCTGGGTCAAGGTCGTGAAAGAGGCGGGGCTGAAGGTTCAGTGAAGTTCCTTCTCCCGGGTCGGACCTCGCTAAGTTTCTAAAAGCTTCAGCGTTTTCCTGCCCCTAGAATGGATTGTCCAGCGTTACACCGCATTTTCTATACTACGATCCAACGGCTCACGACATACTTCTATACATCAGCACGAACGGACCCAACCAACGTTCAGCGCAGCAATGAAAGCAGCAACAGAAAGCCGGAAATCAACAGCAGGCTCAAAACTGCGTTATCGAACCGGCGGTCGCTGAGACGATTGTAAAGCCGCCGCCCGAGCCACGCGCCGGCAATCGTGCCGGGCAGCGCGAAGAGAAACAAGCGTCCCAAATCCAGATTGATCAAACCGGCCAGGCTCTGGAATATCAGCGCGAGGACCAGAATCGAAAAGTTATAGGCCTGCAAGACGGCGCGCCTGGCGTCTCTGCCCCAGCCGCGCAAGCCAGTCCAAATGGTCGGCAGAGGCCCCGACAGTCCCGCGAGGCCGCCCATTATTCCCCCGCCGAAACCGATCACGGCATCGGCGATGCGCCCGCCCCATTTCAACTGGAAGCGCAGCTGGCCGATGAGCATGTAACTGCAATAGATGATGAGCACGATGCCGACGCCGGCTTTGAACATGGCCGCCGACACGTGAGAGAGCAACAATGCACCGAGCGGCACGCCCGCCAGTCCGCCGAAGATGAAAGGCCGCACGCGCTTGAAATCAAGCGCATGCCAGATTGCCGGCAAGGTCTGGACTTGCGCGACCAGCGAGCAGATCACGACGAGCGGCGCAGCCAATTGCGGGGTGGTCGCAACGAGCCAGAATGGAAGAGCGGTTATGCCGGTGCCAAACCCGGTCAATCCCGACACGAGCCCGCCGGCAAAAGCGCCGACAAGGATCAGGAGCGGGATTTCGGTCAATGCGTGCTTGGTGGCGGAACGCGGACTAGCTGCGCGTGCCCCGCTCTATGACCACACCAAGTTTTTTCACGTTGCGCAGCGGTGCGAGCTTTGCGATGCTGACCTTGATCCACGGCGTTTTGAATTCATTCATGATGGTGTCGGCGATCGCTTCGCCGGCTTTTTCGAGCAGCAGGAAATGCTGCTCCTTGAAGAGCTGCTCGATGCGCCCGACGACACGGCTGTAGTCGATGGTGTCGCCGATCCTGCCGCTCTTCGCCGCGTGCTCGCCGCGCAAGCCGACTTCGAGATCGAGCTGGATGGTTTGCGGGACGGCCTTTTCCCAGTCGTAAATGCCGATCAGCGTTTCGATCTTGAGTTCGCTGACAAATATAATGTCCATGTCGATACCGGTGATGCGGTGGGCGAGAGGCGGAGAGCGAAAATCTCGATCGCGGCATTTTTTGGTTAGAATCGCCGCTTATTCTAGGTGAATTCGCGTAATGACCATAGTTCTTGCACTGATTGCTTATCTGATCGGCTCGGTCTCGTTTGCGGTGGTGGTGAGCCGCGCGATGGGCATGCCCGATCCGCGCAGCTACGGATCGAAGAATCCCGGCGCGACCAATGTCTTGCGCACCGGCAAGAAGGTCGCGGCCGCGCTGACCCTGCTCGGCGATGCAGGCAAAGGCTGGCTCGCAGTGTTCCTGACCGACCATTTTTTCTCCACTGAAGTGCCGGCGTCATACAAGATGGCGTCGGTGGCGGTCGCGGTGGTGGTCGGCCATATGTATCCGGTATTTCACCGGTTCCAGGGCGGCAAAGGCGTGTCGACCGCGCTCGGCGTGCTGCTCGCGCTGAACGTGTGGCTCGCGGTGGGCGGCGCATCGACGTGGCTCGTCATCGCGGTGTTCTTCCGGATTTCTTCGCTGGCGGCGTTGATCGCGGCAGTGTCGGCGCCGGTGTACTGCTTCATGCTGTACGGCATACATCCGTACACGCTCGCCGTCGGCATCATTGCGCTGCTGCTGGTCTGGCGGCACAAGGGGAATATCCGCAAGCTGCTGGCCGGCACGGAAGCCCGCATCGGCGGCAAGAGAAATCCGCCGGCGCCCGACGTGAATTAGCCGGCCAACGCGGCGAGATCCCAGCGCGGCCGAACTGAGAACACGCCGTCCGTCGCGGCTCTTTTTCCAGCGTCCTGAGCAAGCCTCAACGCGGCGGCGAACGCAATCATCGCGCCGTTGTCGGTGCAGAATTCGGCGGGCGGGAAATAGACGCTGAAGCCTTCGCGGGCAGCGGCCTTGTGCAGGCGCGCGCGCAATTGCGCATTGGCGCCGACGCCACCCGCCACCACGAGATGAGCCACGCCGCATTGCTCGAGCGCGGCAAGCGATTTGGCGACCAGCACGTCGACGATAACGGTCTCGAATTCGGCGGCGATATCCGCGCGCGTTTGCGTCTCCATCGCCCGGCATTTCACCTGCGTGACGACCGCGGTCTTCAAACCGCTGAAGCTGAAATCCAGATCACCGCTGTGGAGCATCGGACGCGGCAGCTTAATCCGCCCCGGCGTGCCCTGCTTGGCCAGTGCGGCGAGCGCCGGCCCGCCGGGATAGCCCAGGCCGAGGAGTTTGGCGGTCTTGTCGAATGCTTCGCCGGCCGCATCGTCGAGCGTTTCCCCGAGCAATTCATATTCGCCGATGCCGTTGATGCGCATCAACTGGCTGTGGCCGCCGGACACGAGCAGCGCGATGAACGGAAAGCCCGGGGCCGGCTTCGCCATCAATGGCGACAGCAAATGGCCCTCGAGGTGATGGATGCCGAGCGCCGGCACGCCCAACGCATACGCCAGGCCTTGTGCAATGCTGGCGCCGACCAGCAGCGCGCCCGCCAATCCCGGTCCCTGCGTGTATGCGACTGCGCCAAGATCGCCGAGTTTGCTGCCGGATTCGCGCAGTATGGCGTGCGTCAGCGGCAGCACGCGCCGGATGTGGTCGCGCGAAGCAAGCTCGGGCACCACGCCGCCGTAATCGGCATGCAAAGCCGCCTGGGTGTGGAGTGCATGCGCGAGCAGTCCGCGCGCGCTGTCATAGAGCGCGACACCGGTCTCATCGCACGAGGTTTCGATGCCTAAAACGAGCATGGGGAGGGGTAAAAAGCGGCCTAAATCAGTGCTTTGACAACGTAAATCCCGCTGCTATAATACGCGCCTTTCGTAATTTCCGAGCGGGAACCCCCAAGTTATGCCGACCGTACGCGTCAAAGAGAACGAGCCGTTTGAAGTCGCAATGCGCCGCTTCAAGCGCACCGTGGAGAAAACCGGACTGCTGACCGAATTGCGTGCCCGCGAGTTCTACGAGAAACCCACTTCCGAGCGCAAGCGCAAGCATGCCGCAGCGGTCAAGCGCCATTACAAGCGCCTGCGCTCGCACATGCTGCCGCCGAAACTATTCTAAGATTTCGCGCAGGTGCACGACTTAAGGGGTGAAGGGAAATAACCTTCGCCCTTTTTGCTTTTTTACGGGGTCAGTTATGTCATTGAAAGCCAGAATCAGCGACGACATGAAGGCCGCGATGCGCGCCAAGGATGCGCCGCGCCTGTCCGCGATCCGCCTGCTGCTGTCGGCGATGAAACAGAAGGAAGTCGACGAGCGCGTCGAGCTGTCGGATGCCGACGTGGTGGCGATTATCGACAAGATGTTGAAGCAGCGCCGCGAGTCGATCGCGCAGTTCGAAAAAGGCGGGCGCCAGGATCTCGCCGACACCGAAAAATTCGAAGTCGGCGTCCTGCAGGCGTATATGCCGCAGGCGCTGTCGGATGCGGAAATCGATGCTGAAATCGCCGCCGCGATGCAGGCGTCCGGTGCCAAAGCGATTTCCGACATGGGCAAGGTCATGGCGATATTGAAACCCAAGTTCGCCGGGCGCGCCGACATGGGAAAAGTGTCGGGATTGATCAAGGCCAAGCTGGGCGGATAGGCGGTTTTGCGCTGCTTTCCGGGCGTGCTGGAACTCGCACCGGAATCGACTATCATTAGGATAGTGGCGGGAATGCGGGTTGAGCACGGCTCACTCCTCGCTCCTCGATCCGCAATCCTTGAACATTGATACCCCAATCATTCATTCAGGATCTCTTGAACCGGGTCGACATCGTCGACGTGGTCGAGCGCTACGTGCCGCTCAAGAAGGCGGGCGCCAACTACGTGGCGTGCTGCCCGTTTCACGGTGAAAAGACGCCGTCGTTTACCGTCAGCCAGACCAAGCAGTTCTATCATTGCTTCGGG
>Ga0207648_10005675_pt1 | contig 12524 bp, 11 predicted proteins | sample KBSMisM32_FD_184310 | JGI IMG/M metagenome (GOLD analysis project Ga0207648, IMG submission 184310) | Miscanthus rhizosphere microbial communities from Kellogg Biological Station, Michigan, USA - KBS Miscanthus M3-2 (SPAdes) (version 2) | ecosystem: Host-associated > Plants > Roots >...
GTTACAGCAGGTGGTGCCGAGCGAGGGCTGGGCGCTCATCGGCGGCGTGATCAAAGACGTCGTCTACGCCAAGAATGCGCCGGGCCTCATGTCCATTGGCGCGCTGCTCGCAATCTGGGCGGGATCGAACGTGTTCGGGGCGCTCATCGACGCACTGAACGTCGCGTACGACGTCAAGGACACTCGCCCGTGGTGGAAGAAGAAGCTCATCGCCGTCGCAAGCGTGATCGTCATCGGCTTCGTCATCCTCACCTCGACGGTCATGATCCTCGCCGGCGACAAGATCACGGACTGGCTCGCCAGTCGGCTCGCCCTAGAGCGCGGCACGCGGACACTCGTGACCATTGTGCAGATGCCGATCGCGTTCGCGCTCCTGATCGCGATCGCCGGCCTCTCGTACTACTTCCTCCCGAACCTTCGCCAGAGCAAGAAGCAGGTGCTCGTCGGAGCGATTTTCACGACGATCGGGTGGGCCCTGGTCACCGTGGCGCTCCGCGTGTACATGGCGCATTTCGCCAACTACAACGCCACGTACGGCACGATCGGCGGCGTGATCGCCCTGCTCACGTGGATGTACTTCTCGATGCTGGTCTTTCTGATTGGCGGCGAGATCAACTCCGAAGTGCATCACGGCACGGGCGCTGTCGCGCCGCGCCCCGGGCTCCTGTACGGCGGCCGGATCGAAACCGCGGCAGCCGCCGGCGTGCCATCGCTCGACCGCGTCGAACGCGTCGAGCCGTTAGGCGCCCGGCGAACGTAGCGTGACGCGCGTGCCGCGCGTGATCTCCAACGCGCGCGCGGCACTTCCGTCGCGCTGGGCGATCTCGACGAACCCGCTCGAGCCCACCAGCGCAATGATGTCGCCGACGGGACCGTCGGCATAGGCGCGGACGATCGGCATGGTTCGCCCCCCGATCTCGATCCGGCCGCCACGCGGCGCGATCAAGTTGCTGATCGCGTTTCCGAACCGGTCGATGGCGATGATCTCACCAATCACCGACCCATCGCCGGCGCGCCGCGCTTCCGGCGTGCGCCTGACGACCGGGTCGAGGCACGGCCCACCGAGCGCATCGATCGCGGTGCCACTTGCCAGATGTGCCGCCGCCGGAGCGAACACGTCGCGCCCATGGAACGTGGCGGAAGCCATCGACGGTATCGAAAGCGACACGGCGCGCGATCCGCTCGCCAGAAGCGCCGGACTGAGCACGCCGTTGTCCGGCCCCACGAGGAATCGATCGTCGCTGCTGACGGCGAGCGCCTGGCGGGCCGAGCCGACGCCGGGATCGACGACGACCATGTGCACCGTCCCGCTCGGAAAGCGACGCCAGTAGCGCGCGACCGCAAGGCGTGCCGACTCGACGTCCTGCGGCGGAATCTCGTGCGAGAGATCGACGATCGTAACGATTGGCGCCGCCGAGAACAGCACTCCCTTCAACTCCGCGACGTAGCCGTCGGCGGTGCCGAAATCGGTGAGCAGGGTAATGATCGGTCGCATGCGCTACACGGATTTGTGCTTCCAGCCGCCCCGGCGCCAGAGGATCGTCATGGCAATGCCACGCGCCGCCGCTGTCAGGGAAATCGACCACCAGATGCCGTCCACCCCCCAACGGCCGGCCGCCCACCACGCGAGCGGAATGCGAAGCGCGGTCAGCGCGGTGGACGTGAACATGGGTGGGACCGTGTGCCCCGCCCCGCCGAGTGCCCCCTCCAGAACCACTTCGGCACAGACCGTGAGGTCGGCGAGCGCACCGATGCGCAGGTAGTGCGCTGCGACGGTGATGACCGCGGTCTCCGACGTGAACAGCGCCGCCAACCTGTCAGGGATGATGAGCGCTGCTGCCGCCGCCACGAGCGCTGGTGCGGTGGCGTAGCCGAGCGTCACCCAGCCAGCGCGTTCGGCGCGATCGATCCTGCGAGCGCCGAGGTTCTGCCCGACGATCGCGGCCGCCGCGGCACCGAATCCCACACCGACGGTGTAGAGCCAGCTCTCCACACGATGACCGATGCCTAACGCGGCGAGCGCCGGCGTACCGAACCGCGTCGTCGTCCGCGTCAGCGCGACGTAGATCAACGAGAACATGACGCCCGTGAGCGCGGTCGGTAGACCGATTCGGGCAACGGAACGCACGGTCGGCCACGTGACGCGGCCCACGCGCATGAGGCCGCGCCGGGACAACAACGCCAAGCCAGCCATGAACGCGCCGCCTCGCGTCAGCACCAGGGCAATCGCCGCACCCACGATCCCGAGCCGCGGCGCGCCGGCCAGACCGAGGATCAGGACCGGGTCGAGCACCAGCGTGCAGGCTGTGGAGACGAGCAGCAGCGTGAACGGGGTGCGCGTGTCGCCGGCCGCACGAAACGCCGCGTCGACGGCGAAATAGCCGTAGATGAGCGGCGCGCCCAGAAAATAGACGCGGAGGTAGTTGCGCCCGAGCGCGGTGACCTCGGGCGGCGTTCGCATGAGCGCAAACAGGTAGTCGACGGAGAGCGCGCCCGCGACCCCAATGCACAGGCCTAACGCGATGGCGAACACCAGCGCCTCGCCCACGATGTGCGCCGCCTGCTCGGAACGGCCTTCGCCGTGACGGCGTGCCGCGACGGCCGTGAGGCCGACGCTGACCATCTCCGCCACCGAGATGACCATCCAGATCCAGAACACCGCGGTCGACACCGCGGCGAGCCCTCGCGCACCAATTCGCGTGCCGACCCAGAACGCGTCCACCGACGCGAACACCGTCATGAGCACGTTCGACGCAACCGCGGGCAGCGCCAGCCGGCGAATGACGAAGCCAAGCGAATCGTCGACGACGCTCGCCTCGCGCGCAGCGCCCGTGACCGAGACCGTGGCGGCGCCATCGTGTGCCTCGAACGGCAACGCGGCCGCCGGAGGAGTCCCCGACGGCCGCGCGACGGTTCCGCCTGCGCTATCGCGCGCGGTCATGGAGCCGCGGGTGCTCCGAGTGCGGCCGAGACGCGGTCGGCCAGCGACCTCAGCGCACGTGCCGCGGCCGCATCGGGCTCGGCGACGACGATCGGCGTCCCTCGGTCGCCGCCCTCATGGATGCGCGGGTCGAGGGGGATCTCCCCAAGCAGCGGCAGTTCCAGCTCGTCGGCCAGGCGCTTGCCGCCGCCGGTGCCGAAAATCGCCGTGGGCTTGCCGCAATGCGGACACTCGAACCAGCTCATGTTCTCGACGATGCCCAGCACAGGGACGTTGACGCGCTGAAACATCTTCGCGCCACGGAGCGCGTCACCGGTGGCAACGTCCTGCGGCGTCGTGACGATGATCGCGCCATCGACGTGTGTCGCCTGGACGAGCGACAGTTGCGCATCGCCGGTGCCCGGCGGCATATCGACGAGAAAATAGTCCAGCTGTCCCCAGGCGACATCGCGCAGGAACTGCGTGACGATCTTCATCACGATCGGTCCGCGCCAGATCGCGGGCTGATCGCGCTCGATGAGGAATCCGAGGCTGATCACCTTCACGCCGTGAGCCTGCAGCGGAACGATCTTCTCGTTGACGACCGGCGGCGGCGCGTTGACGCCCATCATCCGTGGCACGTTAGGCCCGTAGACGTCCGCGTCCATGAGACCCACACGCGCACCGGATGCGGCAAGCGCGATCGCGAGATTCGTCGCCACGGTGGATTTGCCAACGCCACCCTTGCCGCTCGATACGGCGAGGATCCGGCCGAGGTGCGGGTACGCCACTGGCGTCGGCGCGGACGGTCGTGGGGCCTGAGCCGGCGCAGCATTCATCACCGGCAGCGTGCGCGCACCGCCCCCGGGCGGTGGCGGCTGGGCCGACGCCGGGCGGCCGTCCGCCTCGGACACGTCCTTCACATCGACGCGGACATCGGCCACGCCATCGAGGCGCTCGATGGCCTCGCGAACATCGCGTACGAGCGTCGCCGGGTCGTTCGGCGCGAGCAGCACGGTCAGGCGTACCCGGCCAGCGGTCGTCGTCGCGACGTCCCGGACCATCTCGGAGGAGACCACGTCAGCGCCGGTCCGCGGGTTCCGCACCGAGCCCAGCGCAGTGGCGATGCGCTCCTGCAAGGTCTGACTCATCGATTGTTCGGCTCGATCCGACGCACGTCTTTCACCTCGGGAACGCGGGCGCGGAGATGGGCAGCGATCCCTTCGATCATGTTCGCGGCGGACATCTCGCAATCGGGACAGTCGCCCTCGACCCGCAGCAGCGCCGTTCCGGTCTGTTCCTCGAACTGAACCAGCTCGATGGTCGCTTCGTCGATGTGGAGCAACGGTCGGAGATCGACGAGCGTTTCGCGAATGCGACTGTCCACGTCGCCCTCGCCATGCACGCCTTTCATGAACATCAAGCCAGCGCCTCCTTGGCCGAGGGGCCGGCGACATTCGAGACGAATGCGCGAGCTGCCGAGATCACGCGCAGTCGCACATCCTCCATGGACCCGGGGATCAAGGCCCCAGCGGCCTTCGCATGGCCGCCGCCACCGAATTGGCGCGCAAAACGGTTCACGTCGACATCGCCGGTGCTGCGGAACGACACCTTCACCTTCCCGTAGCCGAGATCTCGAAAGAAGATGGCGAGTCGCGTGCCCGAGATGGAGCGCGGATGCTCGACGATGCCCTCGAGATCCTCGGAGCTGACGTCGTAGCGGTCGAGCGCGTCCGCGGGGACCGAGATCCAGGCAATGCCATAGTCACGGTCGACCTCGAGCGTGCTCAGCGCATCACGAAGGAGCGCTAGTCTCCCAGGGGAGACCGAGGCGTAAATGCGCCGATACATCTCCTCCGGGTCCACTCCGACAGCGAGCAACTGGCCAGCGATCGCGTGTGCCCGCGGGGTGGTGTTGCTGAATCGAAACCCACCGGTGTCAGTGAGAATCGCCGCGTAGAGTGCGGTCGCGATCGGCTCCGTGAGCTCCAGCCCAACGACCGACGCAAAGTCGAAGACGAGCTCGCCGGTGGCGCAGGCGGTCGTGTCCGAGAACATCACGTCCCCGGCCGGTTCGTCGGACGCGATGTGGTGGTCGATGACGAGGCGAGGAACGTCGAGCCTGCGCACGGTGTCGGCCAGGGCACCCAGCCGCTTCACATCGCTGACGTCGAGCACGATGAGCGCGTCGAGGGGCGTCAGCGCGGCCGCGCCCTTCGCCGTGTGATCGATGAGGTCATCGCCCAGGAGAAACGAAAACGTGGCCGGCCACGGCGTCGGATTGACGATGCGGGACTCAATGCCAAGCTGGCGAAGCAGTCGGGCGAGACCTGCAACGGAGCCGCATGCGTCGCCATCGGCGTTCATGTGCGTCGACAGAACGACTCGCTGGCCGGCATGCAGCTCGGCGACGAGTCGCTCGATTGCAGCCTGTCTATGAGCGGGTGCCTTGAGGAGATCCGATGGTTGCACGACCGGCAGTCAGGGGAACGCGAAAGCGGCGCCCTAACTGGGCGCCGCCTAGTAAGATAATCCCGACGCGCCGACGATGGTCAAGCGCACTGCCGGCGATGGTTTGCGCTACCGAGCACGCCCCGCGGCGAAGTCTACCCGGCCAATGCGAGAGTGAGCCTTGCCATACCCAAAGTAGATCAGCAGCCCAATCACCAACCAGATGAGCAGTCGGTACCAGGTATCGGTTGGGAGGCCATACATCATGTAGCCGCAAATGAGAATCGCGAGTATCGGCACGACTGGCACAAGCGGCGTGCGGAACGGGCGGTGCAATTCGGGCGATCGATAGCGAAGGACGAGAATGCCGGCGCTCACGATTACGAACGCGAGCAGAGTGCCGATTGCCACGAGCTCGCCAAGCAACGCAATGGGGAAGAGCCCCGCGATGCATATGGCGACAGTCCCGGTAATGATCGTCGCCAGGTACGGTGTACGGAATCTGGGATGCACCTTGGCGAACACCGTCGGCAGCAGCCCATCGCGCGCCATCGAGTAGAAGATGCGGGGCTGGCCCAGGAGCATAACGAGCACCACTGACGCCAGACCGGCAATCGCGCCGATGTTGACGAGGTACGTCAACCAACGCATCGACGGCCCGGCCTTCGCGATCGCGACGAACACCGGGTTAGGAACGTTGAGCTCCTGATAAGGCGCCAAGCCTGTCATGACGAGCGCCATCAGGATGTACAGCACCGTGCAGATGGCGAGGGAACCGAGAATTCCTACCGGGAGGTCTCGTTGTGGATTCTTCGCCTCCTGCGCTGCTGTCGACACCGCGTCGAACCCGATGTAGGCGAAGAAGATCACGCCGGCACCGCGCAGGATACCGCTCCACCCATAGTGGCCAAACTCACCCGTGTTCGCCGGAATGAACGGGTGCCAGTTAGCCGAGTTCACGTACATGAAGCCGAAGCCGATAACGAGGATGACGATCGCGATCTTCAGCAACACGACGGCGTTGTTGAAGCGCGCGGACTCTTGAATCCCGATCACAAGCAGCGTGGTGAGAATCGCGACAAGGGCCATCGCGGGGATGTTCAGGACGCCATGCACCTGCTGATAGCGCGTCAGATCGCACGTGGCGGTCGTAATCAGCGCGTTCGTCGACGGATCGACGCACAGCGAGGACGCCACGAGAGTGTGGGTGCCCTGGACGCCGAAGGGCGCCGACGCGTATTGGCGAGGGATGTGGATGCCGAGCTGTCCGAGGAACTCGGTGAAGTAACCCGACCAGCCCACAGCGACCGTGGACGCGGCGAAGAGATACTCGAGGATCAGGTCCCAGCCGATGATCCACGCGATGAACTCGCCGAGCGTCGCGTAGCCGTAGGTGTACGCGCTACCGGCAATCGGGATCATCGAAGCGAATTCCGCGTAGCACAAACCCGCGAACACGCATCCCAACCCGGCAATCACGAAGGACAGTGAAATGGCCGGACCCGCGTACTGCGCGGCCGCTGTCCCAGTCAGGACGAAAATGCCGGCGCCGATGATCGCGCCGATGCCGAGGAGGGTGAGGTTGAGAGCCCCGAGCGACCTTTTGAGGGAATGTTCACCCTCGATCGACGCTTCGCTCTGGAGGTGCTCCACGCTCTTCTTGGACCATAAGCCCATGCGCCGTCTCCGCGATGGATGATTCAGTGACCCGGCTATCTGGAATCGTGATACGCCGGATGATGACCCCAAAACCGGGCGGGAAGGTGGGCGGGGGTTACGAGCATTGTCAAGGCGACGTCAGGCGCTCGCACATGTGTCAGAACTAACAACCGACGGGAAACGGGAGACGGGAGACGTATATACGGGAACCGGGAACAGGGAACCGGGAACAGCGGCTCCGCGTGGAGCCTCGGTTCCCGGTTCCCTGTTCCCGGTGTTCCTATTCCCGATTCCCTATTCCCTATTTCCTATTTCCTATTCCCGACTGTAGTTAGGCGCTTCCCGCGTGATGACCACATCGTGCGGGTGAGATTCACGAAGACCGGCCGTCGTGATTCGCACGAACTGGCTGCACGTGCGAAGCTCGTCGATCGAGCCACACCCGACGTACCCCATGCCGCTCCGAAGGCCCCCGACCATTTGGAACAGCACGTCAGCCACGGGCCCCTTGTACGGCACCCGACCCTCGATCCCCTCGGGAACGAGCTTCTTGGGCGACATCTCGCCTTCCTGGAAGTACCGATCGGCGCTGCCGTCCTGCATCGCGCTCAGGCTTCCCATGCCTCGGATCATCTTGAAGCGCCGGCCCTCGAGCAGAATGGACTCGCCAGGGCTCTCCTCCGTGCCCGCCAGCATCGATCCCATCATCACGCTCGACGCGCCCGCCGCCAACGCTTTCACGATGTCACCCGAGTACTTGATCCCGCCGTCGGCGATGACCGGAATGTCGCCGGCGCCATCGACCGCATCGAAGATCGCGGTCAATTGCGGAACGCCTACGCCGGTCACGACGCGGGTGGTGCAGATCGAGCCGGGCCCGACCCCGACTTTCACCGCGTCGACGCCGCGCTCCACGAGCGCTTGCGCGCCCTCGCGCGACGCGACGTTGCCGACGACGAGCTGGATGGCCGGGAATGCCTCGCGCACGATGGCGGTTGCCTGCAACACGCCATCGCTGTGACCGTGCGCCGTATCGATGACGAGGACATCGGCGCCGGCATCGATGAGCGCTTTGGCGCGATCCATGTCGCGGCGTGAGGCGCCGATTGCCGCGGCAACGCGAAGTCGTCCGTGATGGTCCTTGTTCGCGTTAGGGTACTGGCGACGCTTGTGAATGTCCTTGACGGTCACCAGGCCCTTGAGCGTTCCCGTGGCGTCGACCACCGGGAGCTTCTCGATTCGATGCTCGCCGAGGATGCGCTCCGCTTCGTCGAGCGTCGTCCCGACAGGCGCAGTGATCAGCCCCGAGGACGTCATGGCGTCACGCACCGGTCGATCGAGGCTTCGCTCGAACTGCAGGTCGCGGTTGGTAATGATCCCCACGAGGCGGTCATCGCCGTCGACGATCGGGAGCCCGGAGATCTTGAAGCGACTCATCAGGCTCACGGCTTCGCGCAGGGTCGCGTCGGGGGACAGCTTGATCGGGTTGAGGATCATCCCGCTCTCGGAGCGTTTGACGCGATCGACTTCAGCGGCCTGACGATCGACGGACATGTTCTTGTGCAGGACGCCGATGCCGCCGGCGCGTGCCATGGCGATCGCCATGTCCGACTCGGTGACCGTATCCATTGCCGCCGCGATCAGCGGGACGTTCAGCTCGATGCCACGCGTAAAGCGCGACTTCGTGCTGACATCGCTGGGATGAACGACCGAATGTCGGGGAACGAGCAGGACGTCGTCGAAGGTGAGCGCGACGTCGCTGCGAACGCGCGCGGTGCCGTGCGGGCGCGGGTCATCAAAACGCACCGGCCCGCTGTCCGACTTGGTCGGGCGAGCGGGCCGTGAATTGGATCGAGTCGAGGTTGCCATGGCGAAACGTAGAAGCGCCGCTGGGACATGTCCAGCGGCGCAAGTAGCGGTGTGACTAGGCGCGTCCGATCGTCCTCAGGCGTCGACGCAGGCGTCTCGGAAGGAAGAATGCCGCGGCCGTGAGGACGTTTCGAAGGTTCATCACGCCAAGCTCGGCAGGGTCCCCGACCCAGTACTGCATGACGACAGGTCGGCCGGCGTTCGAGATCAGGCGCTGCAGCGCGGTCACGAGCAGAAACACGTCGTCGACCTCGCCGAGAAACGGAATCCAGTCGGGAATCAGATCGACCGGGGCGATGATGTAGGCGATCGCCGCCGCCACGAGCAACTTGTCGACCGCAGCGACTCTCCGGTCCCTCAGCAGCCCGAAGAGCAGTCGCACGTAGTTCGGCAACTGGCGAATCGTGTCCATCACGGTGCGCTTGGCACCTGTGCGTGGGTGTTCGCCCGCCTCCACGCGAGATGCAGAGCGCGCCTCACGTCGTGAACGACCGCGGCGAGCCTCTCGTCTGCCTTCAGCTGCACTCGTCACGATGCCTCTCCTGCTGCTGGCGGTGGGGACGCGCCCGCTGGTGTCTGTGAAGGCGCGGGCGGCGCCGGCGCGGTGCCATCGGTCACCGATACCGTTGGCGTGGTGAGGCTGCTCGCCGCGCCGACAATGTCGTTCGCAACAGACTTGCCAGCCGCGGCGACGCCGCTGAGAACGCCCATCGCCTTGTTCATGAGGCTCATCGTCTCGGAGATCGTCGCGGCCGAGACTCGTCCCGCACGCAGCTTGTCCTCTACGGTTTCCGCGAATCGCTGGAAGACATTCGCCGAGGGATTCTGGCGCTCGGCATACTTGGATTCCAGGAACTCGACGAAGTCGAGCACCTGGTACGCGCGGTCATCCGAGAGCGTGTCGAGCTTCCGGAGGATGCGGTCGCGCAGGAACTGGTTCATGGGTCAGCCTCGCCATCGGGCCCGTCGTCCGCGGGCATCGATGTGAACATACGAGGCGCTGCCCCGGTTGTAGAGTCCCATGCCCCCGACCAGATCGGGGTGTTGCTCTTCCACGACCTCTACAGCGCGGGCGATGAGGCGCGTGTCGGCAAACGTGATTCGTCCGTCGCCGTTGCTGTCGATCGCGATGTCCGCGGCGTCGCCGTATTGGTGGCGACTATCGCGCGCCGCCCGCTTCACGCGGCGGTTGTGGAGCGGCGTGCGGAAACCGGAGTGTACGTCCAACTCGAACGAGGCATCATCACCCTTGCCGCTCAACTTGCCGATCTCGGCGACGACGAGCTCGATCTTGTCGAGCAGCCGCGCATCGAGGGCTGCATAACGCGGCCAGCTCTCCTGGTTGTCGTGTGTCACGAAGTCGGAGAGCCGGAGGTGCTTCGTGAGCGGAAGATCGAGCTTGTCCTCGTCGATCTGGACGAAGCCGGGTGGCGCCGGCTCGTCCGTCCGGGTGCCGAGGCGCTCCGCCAGGTAGCTGCCGATGCGATAGCCGTTGAGCGTGTTACCGAGCTTGGCCGAGAACGGCCACATCACGGAGAGCGCGGGGCCGTCCACGATGACGCGCTCCGCGCCTCTCACGAGCGCCAGGCGATAGAACCCTGGCTTGCTGGGCGCCTCGAAGCGAGGCTCCATCGGATGAGTGGATTCCGCGGGCAGCGCCTGAATCGAGCCGGTGTCGGCGAAGGGAACCCACGCGTACGACATCTGGGCCGGGTCGGTTCGCAGCTCCATCGGGTAGACGACGGGATCGCCCGGTAGGGCGAACAGGACGCGGACCTCGCCGCTTCTCCCGAACGCGTTGCGCGATGCCAGAGCGAGCGGACCACCGGTGCTGTCGGCGGCGGCAACTTCGCCGCGACTCTCAATGAACTGTCGGGGCGGGTGGTAGAACTGGATGACACCTAACGCGGCAGAGCCGAAGACGCCGAGCGATGCCAGATGCGACGCCAGGCGGGGCGCGCGGCGGGCGGCCTGTGCCCGTGGTTGCTGCGCTCCGGTCACGACCTACCCCACCTGGCCCGCTCTCCGCGGGTGTCGACGTGGGCGAAGGGACCGTGGGCCCTGGTCGCGCGGTACAAGCCGGCACCGCCGGCCAGCTCGGGGTGCGCGCGCTCGACGCGCTCGACGGCCTGCAGAATGACGCGCGCGTCGCGGGAATCGATTCGCCGGTCGTGATTGAGATCGTCCATGCGACCGTTCTCGTCGTTGTCGATGAACACGTCCGCCGCGTCGCCGAACTGATGGCGGCTATCGCGCGCCCGGCCGCCGCGGCCGACGCCCTGCGCATTGTACTGCGGCGTTCTGAAGCCGGACATGACGACCATGTGCTCGACGCGAACGCCGTGCGACTCGAGGTCCTCGATCACGAGCTCCAGCTTGTCGACCAGCGACTCGCGAAGCACGAGGTACTTTGGCCAAACGTCCTGCTGATCGTGGGTGAGGAAGTCGCGGAGACGGAAATGCTCGGACACGTAGGTGTCCTGATTCGCCGGCGTCACCTCGATGAAGCCTTCCGGATTCTCGTAGGATTCCTGCGCCGTGCGGCGGTGGCGCTCGTTAGGCCAGAACCCCACGCGATAGTCACCGACCTTCCCGGCCGTCTTCTGCGTGAACGGGATCATCGAGATGAACGCGAACGGTCGCCCCATGATGTCTTCGGCGGCGTGATAGACGCCTGGCGCCGACTCGGCGGCGGGGTCGCCGAAGAGTCGCTCGAGGATCGGGAGGGCAAAGAGCCGCGACGCGCTGAACAGCTTGAAGCGGAGCTTGCCGCTACGGCCGAAGAGCGAATCCGCAACGACCGACACAGAAGGCGCAACGGATGTCGCCGGCGCGACGGTCACGGTCTCGGGGCGCGCCGCAGCAGGAGGCCGAGGATGCGCTGACGCCGTGCCGGACATCGTCACGGCAGCGATCAGCGACGATGTCGCGATCGTACGCCACCCGAGCGCGCGGCTGTTTGTGTGGTGCATCTGCGACCTCCCTGGTAACCAGACTGACGGCCTGGCAGACGCCGTCTCACGGCTTTGCGTGCCGAGCCCGAACCGGGCCGGCGTGCCCTTTACAAGGAGCCTCCACAACGCGACGGAGGAGCGGGTAATGCGGCGTAGTCTATAGGCTTGCCCTGGGTCGCTGCAGTGCCCAACGACCCGAACCCGAGATGTGATCTAACTCACCGGTCAGTAGATGTACACCGGCGTTCCCACCGGAACCATCTGATACAGGGTCTCGATGTCTTCGTTCCTCAACCGAACGCAACCGTGGCTGACGGACGTTCCGATGCTCGTTGGCTCATCGGTTCCGTGCAGCGCGTAGCCGTCTCCCATGTTCAATCGATTCGTTCCCAACACGCCGCTGTACTTCCTCTGCGTGGTGCCGAATGGCGGGATGACCATGTTCTTGTTGACCACGATTTCCCGACCCTCGGCGACATCGAAGGGGATCAGCTGACCGTTAGCGGTCTTTTTCACGACCTCGCTTCCCTCGACGGTAATCACCGATCCATCCGCGAGCTTGATCGACTGCCCACGAACGAGGTGAACCACACCAAGCGACTTCTTCTTCGCCATCTCCACATAGTGCCAATCGGGCGGCACCCAGATCGGGTCGGTCTCCTTACTTTCGA
>Ga0207648_10005677_pt1 | contig 12520 bp, 13 predicted proteins | sample KBSMisM32_FD_184310 | JGI IMG/M metagenome (GOLD analysis project Ga0207648, IMG submission 184310) | Miscanthus rhizosphere microbial communities from Kellogg Biological Station, Michigan, USA - KBS Miscanthus M3-2 (SPAdes) (version 2) | ecosystem: Host-associated > Plants > Roots >...
ACGATCGTTAGGTTGAAGTGATCCAAGGCACACCGCAGGCTCGATCGCGGCGCCTCGTCACCCGACAACCGGAGCGCGCATGTCGCACACCCCCATGGACCGTCCCGCACCCTCGCAGGGGGTCGTCCTCCCAGCCGACGGCACCGGCCCGGAGCCGGTGCCCGACCCCCAGCTGAGCGGACGCCGCAGGTTCCTTGGCGCCATGTTCCTGATGGCGACCTCGGCCATCGGCCCGGGCTTCATCACCCAGACAGTGGCGTTCACCGACGAGCTCGCGGCCGCCTTCGCGTTCGCCATCTTGGTGTCGATCCTCTTCGACATCGCGATCCAGCTGAACGTCTGGCGGGTGGTCGGGGTCTCTGGCCGCCGCGCCCAGGATCTGGCGAACAGCGTCGTGCCGGGCGCCGGTTACGTCCTCTCGGGTCTCGACGTGCTGGGCGGCCTGGTCTTCAACATCGGCAACATCGCGGGCTGCTCGCTCGGCCTGAACGCCATCTTCGGCCTCGACGTGCGCGTCGGCGCGGCCATCTCGGCCGTGGTCGCGATGGCGATCTTCCTGGTGCGACGTGCCGGTGTCGCGATGGACCGGGTCGTCGTGCTGCTCGGCCTGGTGATGATCGGGCTGACCACGTTCGTTGCGATCAAGACCCAGCCGCCGCTCGGCGACGCCCTCCGCCAGACGGTCTCCCCAGACACGGCAAGCTTCCTGGTGATCACCACCCTGGTCGGTGGCACCGTCGGCGGCTACATCGTCTACGCCGGTGCACACCGGCTTGTGGACAACGGGATCAAGGGAGTGGGCTACGTCCCCCAGATCACGCGCAGCTCGATCACGGGCGTGGCTATCACGGGCGTGATGCGGGTGCTGCTGTTCCTGGCCGTCCTCGGCGTGGTCGCCGGCGGCACGAAGCTCGACGCCCTGAATCCGGCCGGCGACGCCTTCTTCCGTGCGCTCGGCGAGACCGGCAAGGTCGTGTTTGGTGTCATCATGTGGGCCGCCGCGATCACCTCGGTGATCGGTGCGTCGTACACCTCCACGTCGTTCATGAAGGTGTTGGGCCCCTGGGTGGCCCGCTGGGAGCGGTGGGTGGTCTGCGGATTCATCGTGGCCTCGACGGCGGTGTTCCTCGTCGCCGCGACCACGCCGGTCAAGCTGCTGATCTTCGCGGGTGCCTTCAACGGTCTGATCCTGCCCTTCGGGCTGGGGATCCTGCTCTGGATCGCGGCCCGCAGGCGCGACCTGCTGGGCGGTTACCGCTACCCGGCCTGGCTGATCGTCATCGGCGCACTCGCCTGGGTCGCGACGATCTACCTCGGCTACAACTCACTCACCGGTCTCAAGGACCTGTTCTGACGTGGGCGCCGTGACGGCGATGGACCTCAACAGCGACCTCGGTGAGGGTTTCGGTCATTGGAGCCTCGGTGACGACGACGCCCTGCTCGGCGTGGTCACCAGTGCGAACGTCGCCTGCGGTTTCCACGCCGGCGACGCCTCGATCATGCGCCTGGTGTGCCAACGCGCGGCGGAGCACGGGGTGGCGATCGGTGCCCAGGTGGGCTACCGCGACCTGCCCGGTTTCGGACGCCGGTTCATCGACATCGAGCCCGAGGCCCTGACCCAGGACGTGATCTACCAGGTGGGCGCCCTCCAGGCGTTCGCCCGCATCGCCGGGTCGCGGGTCAGCTACGTGAAGCCGCACGGCGCCCTGTACAACGCCATCGTGCACCACGAGGAGCAGGCAGCTGCGGTCGTCGACGCGATCGTCGACCTCGACCCCTCCCTCCCGGTGCTCGGACTCCCGGGATCGGCCTGGCTGCTCCGTGCGGAGGAGGCCGGCCTGACCACCGTCAGCGAGGCCTTCGCCGACCGCGCCTACACGTCCGAAGGCACCCTCGTCTCGCGACGGCTGCCGGGTGCTGTGCTCGAAGATGCTGAGGAGATCGCCCGGCGCTGTGTCGCGATCGCCACGGGCGAGCCGATCAGCGACGTGGAGGGCGGCTCCCTGCGCCTCACCGCGGGCTCGATCTGCGTCCACGGGGACACCGCCGGGGCGGTCGGCATCGCCCGCCGCGTGCGGGATGCACTCGCCGACGCCGGGATCACCCTCACCCCGTTCGTGACCTGATGCGTGTGCTCCCCAGTGGCTCGACGGCGCTCCTCGTGGAGCTCGACGACCTGGACGAGGTGCTGGCGCTCTACGCGACGCTCGCCGACGACGTGCCGAAAGGTGTCGTCGACATCGTCCCCGCGGCGCGCACCCTGCTGCTGATCACGGACCCGGCGGTGGTGGCCCTGTCCTCGGTCGAGGAGGCGGTCCGGTCGGCGAAACCGCGCCCGGACCTCCGGGACCGGGCCGAGCACGTCGACATCCCGGTGACCTATGACGGCGAGGACCTGGAGGAGGCGGCGCAGCTCCTCGACTGCGACGCCGTCGACCTGGTCCGTCGGCACACGTCGACTGAGTGGACCGTGGCGTTCTGCGGGTTCATCCCGGGTTTCGGATACCTCACCTCCCCGGAGTGGCAGGTCGAGGTGCCGCGCCGGTCCTCCCCCCGCACCAAGGTGCCCCCCGGTGCGGTTGGGCTGGCCGGCGAGTTCAGTGGCGTCTACCCGCGGCCGTCACCGGGTGGGTGGCAGCTGATCGGTCGGACCGGGCTGACCATGTTCGATCCCGCGCGTGACCCGGCCGCGATCCTCCGACCAGGTGTCCGGGTCCGCTTCGTCGACGAGGGTGCTCGACCATGACACGGTCACTGACGGTGTTGGAGCCGGGGCTGCTGACCACGGTGCAGGACTCCGGCCGTCGCGGTCAGGCATCTCTGGGTGTCGGATGCTCCGGGGCGTGCGACTTGGCGTCGTACCGGCTGGCGAACCGGCTCGTCGGAAATGCCGAGAACGCGTCGGTGCTCGAGGTGACGCACGGAGGCCTGCGGGTGCGGGCCGAGGGCGACCTGGTCATCGTGACCACCGGCGCCCGGTGCGCGGGGTCCTGGCACCACAACGCACCCGACACGCTCCGGTCCGGCGCCGAGCTGGACCTCGGCGCACCGGCCAGCGGACTGCGGACGTACGTCGCGGTGCGGGGTGGCTTCGACGTCGAACCAGTCCTCGGCTCGAGTGCGACGGACACGATGAGCGGGCTCGGGCCGGAGGCGCTGTCGGCGGGTGACGTGCTCGCCATCGGCACGCCGGCGCTCCCGATGCCCGGTGTCGACCTGGCGGCCGTGGCCGATCCTGACGCCGGGGACGTGACGGTGCTGGTGACCCCCGGGCCACGCCGGGACTGGTTCCCCGACGAGGCGTGGCAGTCCCTGGTCGGGCAGCCCTGGACGGTGACCAGCGAAAGCAACCGCGTGGGACTGCGGCTCGAGGGCGAGTCTCTCGCGCGGACCCGGAGCGACGAGCTGCCCAGCGAAGGCCTGGTCCGTGGCGCCCTGCAGGTCCCGCCCTCCGGCAAACCAGTGCTCTTCCTGGCCGACCATCCGGTGACCGGCGGCTACCCCGTGATCGGGTACGTCGTCGATGCCGACGTGGACCGGTGCGCACAGCTCCGCCCCGGCCAGCAGCTGCTCCTGCGCGAGGGCCGCACCCACGGCGGCCATCGACGCTGAGCACGACTCCGAGACGGGCTTGGGGAAGAGCATGTCGGAACCACGAAGGCCCGACCGGATGCGTCCGGCCGGGCCGACGAGTGGAGCAGGTGTCAGCTGTGGCCAGCCGCTCTCAGCCCGGGAACGTCGACGAGGATGAACTCGCTGTCGTCGGGAAGCCCGGGGTTCCGGCCGGAGTTCGGCAGGTTGTTGTCGCAGCCCACCAGCAGCCGGTTCCCCTTCACCAGGTGGACGGCCTCGACCGACTCGCACGTGACCCGGAACGGATCACCGAGACCCACGTCGCCGGGGTGGAGCGCCGGAAGGGACACCAGGTCCGGATCGGGAATCGCGGTCAGGTCCACGAGCTGGGTCTTCTGCAGGAATCCCGAGTCGTCGGTGACCCGCAGGTCGACCAGGTAGATCCTGGCGAACCGGTCGCTCGCTCCGAACCCGCGGTCCCGTTCGATCACGACGAGTCGATGGGTGTCGACCGCCCACATGTCGGCCACCAGGTTTCCCGCTGCCTCCGTCCGATACTGCAGGACGCGGCCTGTGAACGCCTTCTTGCCGGTGCTGAACTCGTAGACGTGGCGCCGGGACTGGTCGGTGTCGGCCAGGCTGGCGCCCTCGAGCGCGGCGTACAGGTGCTTGCGGTCCGGGCTGATGGCCATCCCTTCGAGACCACGGCTGCCCGGGTGCGTGGGCGGCGCCCCGTTCAGGAACGGATTGTCCGGCGACCTGATCCCGTCGGGCATCGCGAACGGCGGGTCGAGAAGCACCCCGGTCGAGCTGAAGTGAAGGATCCACGGGCCGAACTCCTCGCCCACCCACAGATCGCCGTGGCGTCCTCGCTGGAGGGACTCGGGATCGATGTCGCCGCCGGTGAGGAGGCGACTGGTCGTCCCCTCGTTCACGAGCGGGAAGCCGATCCGGTGGTCAGGGTCCCGGAAGGAGATGAAGTCGCCGACCTCGACGGCGCCGTCTCCCCCACGTGCGGTCTTGAACCGAGGCCGGATGTAGTAGGCACGGATCAGGAAGTCCCGTGAGTTCACCTTCGAGCCGAACCCGTTGTCCGGCATCGCGAGGAACTCGCCTGGCTCCCGGCCGTCGACAATGGCCGAGAAGCCTTCGACCGGTTGGCCCGGGAGGGGGAAGGTGACGCCGTTGACCGTGCCCGGGCCGGGCACCTCGAACGCGCCCGACGGTGGACCGCCCGCGAACGTCAGCGCCGGGAGGACCGCCCGACCGACCAGGACTGGATGCCTGCTGGACGGACTGGCCTGGCTCGGGGTGAGGAGTACGCCGGCCGCGAGGACGACCGCCGTACCCATGATGATGGTGGCCGGAGCTCGCTTCGAGCGCCGGCGAGGGGTGTGTGATCTCATTTTCCGTTTCCTTTCCGGGAGATCGATGAGGTGCTCGACGCTGGCATCCATCGATCGACCCGGCCCCCGGCGAACGCCCGGGATCGGCGTCCGGTTTGTGGGGTAACGTCACGTGACGACAACGGGCATGACACGCGCATGCACGCGCCCCCAGCGGCCAGGGGAGCGCTAGCTCGTGGCCGTGCTCCGGTTCACCGCGGGCAGCTCTTCGTGCGGCCTCGACTGCCAGGCGGCCCAGTCGGCGCTGACGTCGCCGGCGGCGCGGAGGAGCTGGGGGAGGTGGACGTCGAGGAGCTTCTCGGTGCTCGTCTCGGCGGCGTGCACGGTGACGTTCATGGCGGCCCGCACGGTGCCGGTGCCGTCGCGGACGGGGACGGCAATGGACCGCACCCCGGGGGCGAGCTCCTCGTCGGCGATGGCCCAGCCGCGGGCGCGGACCTGGGTGAGCTCCTCGTCCAGGGCCTCGCGCGTCTTGCCGATGTAGTGGGGGAGCCCGGACCGCGAGGGGACCGCGAGGGCGGCGTCGAGGTGCTCGGGAGAGAGCGCTGCGAGCAGCACCTTGCCCTGTGAGGTCTGGGGCGCCGGGAACAAGGTGCCGATGTCGACGCGGAGGGCGATGATCTTCGGCACCGAGACGCGGGCGACGTAGATGATGTCACCCCCGTCGAGCTGGGCCATCGACGACGACTCCCCCGTCTGGCGGACCAGCGCCTCGAGATGGGGACGGGCGACGTCCCAGAGGCCGAGGGAGGCGACGTACGCCGTGCCGAGCGTGATCACCTTCGGGGTCAGGGCGAAGGCACCGCCGGTCGAGCGGACGTAGCCGAGCTCTTCCAGGGTCAGCAGCAGCCGCCGGGCGGTGGGGCGTGCCAACCCGGTCGCGATCGCGACCTCGGCCAACGACATCTCGCGGTGGTGCGCGTCGAACGAGCGCAGCACGTCGAGGCCGCGCGCCAGCGCCTCGACGAAGTCCGGTCCCGAGCCACGTCCTGCCACGTCGTGTGGTCCTAGGAGCCGGAGCCCGGTTCGCCGAAGATCGTCCCGCGCGCGCCGTGGGTGCTCTCGGACTGGTACTCGGTGTACTGGTACGGGTTGTCGAGCACCTTGCCGCCCTCCGGCAGCTCGGGGTGCATGCCGGCGTCCCACACCTCGTCGCCCATGGCCGAGGTCAGGTGCTCGATCGTCGCATCGACGTCGCGGCGTACCGCGGCGGCGTCGAAGCCGACCAGCCTGCCCTCGCTCTTCACGAGCTTCCCGTCCACGATCACCGTGTGCACGTCGCCCCGCTGGGCCTGGAACGCGACGTGGCCGTAGGGGTTGAGCAGCGGGAACGAGACCGGCGACTCGTCGTTCTTGATCAGGACGACGTCGGCCTTGGCGCCGGCGGTCAGCCGGCCGAGGTCGTCGCGTCCGAGCGCGTGGGCACCGCCGCGCGTCGCCCACTCCACGACCTGCTCCGCGCGCAGCGACAGCGCGGTGACGGTGTCGCCCTTCACGTGCGCCTCGAGGTGCTCACGCGAGCGGTCCGCGCCGAGGGTCGTCCGCATCGCCGAGAACAGGTCGCCGCTCCACCACACGCTGGTGTCCATCGACAGCGAGACCGGGATGCCGAACTGCCGCACCTGCCAGGTCGGCGGGTAGCCCTGGCCGGCGCTCTGCTCGGACTCAGTCGACACCGAGACGGAGCCGCCGGACGCCGCGATCCGCTGGTAGGAGTCGGTGCTGAGCGTGGCCGAGTGGACGTAGATGTTCTCCGGCGCCGCGAAGCCGTTCTCGTGGATCAGCCGGATGCCGTCGTCGTTCGTCGCGCCCCACACGCCGGCGTGCGTGGTGACCGCGAGCCCGAGGTCGCGGGCCACCTCGAACGCCGCCTTCTCAGGGAACGCCGGGTCACCGGTCACGTCGAAGGCAAGCTGGAAGCCGAGCATGTCGCCGGCCCCGGTGCGCCGTCGCTCGAAGAAGTCACGGACGGCCGGGTCGGCGGTCCACTCCCAGGGGCCGGCCTGGATGTTGCCGTAGGCCAGCACGAACCGGCCGGGCACCGCCTGCAGGGCGTCGACCGCGGCGTCGGCGTGGGCGACCGACTGCAGACCGTGCGACCAGTCGACGGTGGTGGTGACGCCGGCCTCGAGCGACTCCCACGCCGAGAGCACGTTGCCGGCGTGGATGTCCTCGGGGCGGAAGGTCTTGCCGTGCTCCAGGTAGTACCAGACGAAGTACTGCGTCAGCGTCCAGTCCGCGCCGTACGCCCGCATCGCGGTCTGCCACATGTGCCGGTGGGTGTCGATCATTCCCGGCATCACGATGCCCCCGGACGCGTCGATCTCCCGCGTGCCAGCGGGGACCTCGAGGCTCGTCCCGACCGCCTCGACCTTGTCGCCGACCAGCAGGACGTCACCGTTCCGGTGGATGGTGTGGCTGTCGTCCATGGTCAGCACGGTGCCGCCGCGCAGAACGATCGAGTCGGTCATGGGTCCCTCCCGTACAGATGTCCGCTTAGCGGTCAATCTCGACCCGGTACGCCGGGCTGTCAAGACCTTGACGCGCTCCCACTGCGCTGATGGACTCGAGCGGACACCTGTCCGCGTCGACGTGAGAGGACCGCACGTGGCCGACCGACCCACCGGACCGCTGACCGGCCTGCTGGTCGCCGACTTCTCGCGGATCCTGGCCGGCCCCTACGCCACGATGCTGCTCGCCGACCTGGGCGCGGAGGTGGTCAAGGTCGAGTCGCCGGCTGGTGACGACACCCGCACCTGGTCTCCCCCGGTGCGCGACGGGCGCGCGACGTACTACCTGGGTGTCAACCGCAACAAGCGCTCGGTCGCGTTCGACCTCAAGGACGACGAGGACCTCAAGCTCGCGCAGGAGCTCGCAGGTCGCGCCGACGTCCTGCTGGAGAACTTCCGGCCGGGCGGCCTCGACCGCTTCGGCCTCGGGTACGACGACGTCGCCGCACGCAACCCACGCATCATCTACGCCTCCATCAGTGGCTTCGGTACGACGGACCGCGGTCGCTCCCTGCCCGGCTACGACCTGATCGTGCAGGCGATGTCGGGACTGATGAGCCTCACCGGCGCCCCGGACACCGAGCCGTTCCGCTCGGGCATCTCGGTCTTCGACGTGATGGCCGGCCTGCACGCGAGCATCGGCATCCTCGCCGCCCTGCACGCCCGCGACGAGACCGGACGCGGCCAGCACGTCGAGGTCAACCTGCTCTCCTCTGCCCTCTCCGGCATGGTCAACCAGACCAGCGCCTACGTCGCGGGCGGTGTCGTCCCGCAACGGATGGGCAACAGCCACCCGAGCCTGTTCCCGTACGAGCCGATGGAGTGTGCTGACGGCGAGCTGATCATCACCGCCGGCAACAGCGGGCAGTTCCGCAAGCTGGTCGAGGTGATCGGCGTCCCCGAGCTGGCCGACGACCCGCGCTTCGCGCGCAACGAGGACCGCACCGCGAACCGTGACGAGCTCCGGCCGCTGCTGGTCGAGCGGCTCAGGACCCGGTCGACGATGGACTGGTTCCGGGAGATCATCGCCGCTGGCGTGCCCTGTGGCCCGATCAACACCGTCGACGGCGGCGTCGGGTTCGCGACCGAGATCGGGCTCGACCCGGTCGTGGAGGTCGGCGAGGGAGCCGGGATGGTGCCGTCGGTGCGCAACCCGATCACGTTCTCCGAGACGCCTGCCGACTACCGGCTCCCGCCTCCGGAGCTCGACGAGCACGGAGCGGAGATCCGGGCGTGGTTGAAGGGAGAGGCATGAACGAACCGGAGTTCCCGACGTCGCTGGGGACGTCGACCGCGGACGAGATCCGGCTGCTGGGGCAGAGCCTCACCGATGACCTGATGGGGAAGGTCGGGTTCGGCGAGCTCGCGTTCTGGCTGGTGACCCTCCAGCGGCCGACACCGAAGGAGACGCGGGTCTTCGAGGCGGTGCTGGTCGCGCTCGCCGACCACGGGTTCACGCCGACCGCGATCGCCGCGCGGCTCACCTACCTCTCCGCACCCGACTCCCTCCAGGGCGCGCTCGCCGCCGGGCTGCTCGGGGGCGGGTCACGCTTCCTCGGCGTGACCGAGGACTGCGGCCAGTACCTGCACGCGGTGCTCGAGTCCCAGGCGGGCGACCTGCCCACCGACGACCCCGGGTGGGACGCCCTCGCGCTCGACGCCGTACGACGAACACGCGAGCAGCGTGCGTTCGTCCCCGGTCTCGGACACCCGGTGCACAAGGTGCAGGATCCCCGCACGCCACGCCTGATCGAGATCGCCGAGGAGGAGGGGCTGCGCGGCCCGCACCTGCGGCTCTTCGAGGCGATCGGGAGGACGCATGATCAGGTGCTCGGACGGAAGCTCCCGCTTAACGGCGCAGGCGTCTGCGGCGCCGCGCTCGCCGACCTCGGCCTGCCGGTCGACCTGCTGCGCGGGTTCGCGCTGCTCGCCCGTGCCGCCGGGCTGCTCGGCCAGCTCGCCGAGGAGGTGCGACGTCCGATCGGGATGGACGCCTATCTCACCGTCGACCGCAACGCGGTCTACGTCGACCCCGCCGACCCTGACTGACAGGAGGACACGGACATGGCCATCGTCGCCGCGGTCATCGCCTCGACCCACCACCCCTTCTACTACCGGGCCAGCACGAGCACCGGCGACGAACGCCCGCCGTTCGCCGACGAGTGGCAGGCCAAGATCGAGACGTTCCGCGAGACGCTGACGCGCGCCGAGCCCGACGTCCTGGTGATGGTCGGCAGCGACCACTTCCACCAGCTGTGGCTCGACAACATGCCGCAGTTCCTGGTCGGCAAGGCGCCGTACTACGACGCCAACTGGTACAACGAGGAGCGCGAGTTCGGCCTACCCCGGATGACCTTGGCGGGCGACGAGGAGCTCTCGCAGCACCTCCTGCGCGGTGGGCTGGACCGCGACTTCGACCTGGCGTTCAGCAACGAGCTGCGGATCGACCACAGCATCACCTGCCCGATCATCACGTTGCGGCCGCAGGCCGACCTGCCGATCGTGCCGGTGTACACCAACATCTTCGCGCCGCCCCTGCCGCAACCGAAGCGGTTCGTCCAGCTGGGCAAGGCGATCCGGGAGATGGTCGAGTCCTGGGAGAGCGACAAGCGGGTCGCGATCATCGGCACCGGCCACCTCTCGCTCGAGCTCGGCGGCCCCCGCCAGTTCGGAGAGCACGGGCCCGATCCCGAGTTCGACCGCAAGGCTGTCGAGTGGATCGCCACCGGTGACGTCGAAGGCTGCTGCGCCGAGGTGAGCCTCGACAGCCTGCACCTACCGGGGAACGCCACCCACGGCTTCATGGACTTCATGCTGATGATGGGCGTCGCCGGAGAGGGCGTGAAGGCCGACCACGTCGACTCGCTGGACCTCTTCCACACGATGGAGGCGTACTTCACCTGGTACCCGGAGGGGGCGCTGGCATGAATCACCCCCCAGAGCCGCTCGCTGCGCTCGCGCTTCCGCGGGGGCCCCGATGAGCAAGTACCTGCTGAACAAGTTCCTCTTCACCATCGACCGCGACCCCGACCTGGTCGAGCGCTATCGGACGGATCCCGCCGGAACGGTCGAGTGGTGGGAGGACGAGATGGCGAACTCGATCCTCAACTGCCACTCCGGCGAGAAGTCGACCTGGCTGGCGTTCACCGACGAGGAACGCCGCGTCCTCGTCGCGCAGGACCACGTGGCTCTCTTCGAGATGGGCGCCCACCCGTTCCTGACCCTCACCCTCTTCATCGCGATGTTCGAGCGCGACCACGGGCCGTTGGAGTACCAGATCGGCTACGGCCAGGCCCTCAAGCACCTGTCGCTCCCCTACCCCGACATCGCGACCTGACATGCCGCCGTCGATGCGGGCCGCCGTGCTGCACACACCGGGGTCGCCGCCGTCGTACGGCGAGCACCCAGCACCTGCTCCGGCCTCGGGCTCGACGCTGCTCAGGGTGACGGCGGCGCCCGTCGTGCCCCTTGACCTGCTGTGCGCGAGCGGCACGTCGTACTTCGGGGTGCCGGCGACGCCCTACGTGCCGGGCGGTCAGGGGGTCGGGATCGTCGAGGAGTCGGCACGGCACCCAACCGGCTCGCGGGTGTGGTTCTTCGCGACGGCGGGGATGAAGCCTGGGGACGGAGGCATGGCCGAGCTCTGCCTGGTGCCGGACCATGACGTCGTCCCCATCGCCGACGAGACGCCCGACGGGCTGGCCGCCGCACTGGGGTTGTCGGGGGTCGCCGCGTGGATGGCGCTGTCCTGGCGGGCGCGGCTGCAGCCAGGCGAGAAGGTGCTGGTGCTCGGCGGTGGAGGCGCGGTGGGGCAGACGGGGATCGGTGCCGCACGCGTCCTCGGTGCGTCGTCCGTCGTGGCCCTCGCCCGGCCGGCGTCGATTGACCGTGCGTCAGCCGCCGGGGCCGATGTCGTCGTCCCGTTCGACGGCGACGCCGATGCGATCACCGCGGCGTTGGCGGAGCACGGACCGTTCGACGTCGTGCTCGACCCCGTGTTCGGCATCGCGGCGACCGCGGCCGCCCGGGTCCTGGCCCCAGGCGGCCGCCTGGTCAACCTCGGCGGTGCCGCGGGCGACGAGGCGACCTTCTCCTCGGCAGGGCTGCGCAGCCACACCGCGTCGGTGCTCGGCTACACCAACAACTCGCTCAGCGCCGAGCAGCGGGCCGAGGCAATCGGGTCCGTGCTCACCCATGCCGCCGCGGGTCGGATCCGGATGCAGTACGCCGAGCACCCGCTCGCCGAGGTCGAGGACGTCTGGCGCGGCGAGATGGCGGGCCGCCCCGGTGCGCGCTGCGTCCTGCTCCCGGAGTCCCCGTGATAGCCACGAGCGACGTGATTGCCTTCGTCTCCACCACGGACCTGTCCCGGGCACGTGCCTTCTACGAAGCCGTGCTGGGACTCCCCGTCGTGGATGAGAACCCGTATGCCTGCGTGTGCAACGCCCACGGCACGATGCTGCGCATCACCGCCGTGGCCGAGGTCGCCCATGCCGGCTACACCGTGCTCGGCTGGCGCGTCACGGACATCGGCGAGACGGTCGCACACCTGGAATCCCGGGGGGTCGAGTTCGCTCGCTACGAGGGCGTGGAGCAGGACGCCCACGGCGTGTGGACCACCCCGAACGGCGATCGCGTCGCCTGGTTCACCGATCCGGACGGGAACGTCCTGTCCCTCACCGAGTTCCACTGACCCGGCTCCGTCGAGGCCGCAACCTCGGTGGTCGAGCTTGTCGAGACCACGCAGATCAGTCGTCCACATGCCCCAGGGCCTGATCAGGGCATGCCTCGTGCCCGCCGGCTGGGTGTGCGGACGGGCGTGGGGCGGTCAGGGTCGTCGGCGTCCGGTGCGGCGGCGGGTGTGGACCGCGAGGAGGTCGCCGGAGGGGGTGGTCCACAGGTAGTGGTTGTCGGCGAGGCGTTGGTAGTTCCACCCGCCGTGGGTCTTGAGGCGGTGGTGGGTGCGGCACAGGGGCGCGAGGTTGGCCAGCCGGGTCTGGGCCGGTGCTCCGCCGTCCTCGATCCGGCGGT
>Ga0207648_10005678_pt1 | contig 12520 bp, 10 predicted proteins | sample KBSMisM32_FD_184310 | JGI IMG/M metagenome (GOLD analysis project Ga0207648, IMG submission 184310) | Miscanthus rhizosphere microbial communities from Kellogg Biological Station, Michigan, USA - KBS Miscanthus M3-2 (SPAdes) (version 2) | ecosystem: Host-associated > Plants > Roots >...
GGATCTCCCGGTCATCGCCTTCGACGAGTTGGAACGACATTATCCACCGGCTGAGTATCGGCTCTTCATCCCGATTAGTTTCAAGAGGATGAACCACGCTCGGGCGCAGAAATACGAAGAGGCGCACGCGCGGGGATATTCGATGATCAGTTATGTCAGTTCGAAAGCGACCATCTGGCCAGGCTTCAAATGCGGCGAGAACTGTTTTATTTTCGAGGACAACACGATTCAGCCATTCGTGGAATTAGGGAGCGACATTGTGATGTGGAGCGGTAATCACATCGGGCATCATTCCCGCATCAAAGACCATGTCATGATCACGTCGCATGTCGTTATCTCAGGATGCTGTACGATTGAGCCGTTCTGCTTCTTCGGCGTGAACGCGACCGTGCGCGACGAAACGATCGTAGCGCGCGAGACGCTCGTCGGCGCGGGCGTGGTCATTCTCAAAGACACGAAGGAGTTTGAGGTCTACAAGGCGGTCGCGGCCGAGCCGGCTGGTTTTAGGAGCGATGAACTCCGCAGTCTCTCGCACAAATCGAAGGGCTAGCCGGCGGAAATGAGATGGAAAAAGTGCGGCCGTATTTTCACGGTTGATCAACCAACCAAATGGATGGCGCATCATGCATGTGTGCCGGTCGCCGATAAAATAAACGGCGAAGTTTTGCGCATCTATTTCGGACCGCGGGACATCGAGGGAAGAACGACTACCACTTTCATCGATGTCGAAGCCGATAATCCCTCGCGCATCCGCTACGTTCATGACCGCCCCGTGCTCGGGCTGGGGAAGCTGGGCACTTTCGATGACAGCGGCGCGATGCCTTCATGCATCGTGAACCATGGCGGCCGCAAATTTCTTTACTACATCGGGTGGAATCGGGGTGTGACCGTGCCCTATCGTAACTCGATCGGCCTCGCTGTGAGCGATGACGGTGGCGAGAGCTTCGAACGGGTCGTGGAGGGACCGGTGCTGGATCGCACCGCGACCGAGCCGTATTTTTGTGCTTCGCCCTTCGCGCTTTACGACGAGGAGGCGGCAAAATGGAAACTTTGGTACGCCTCAAGTACAGGATGGACAGTGGTCAACGGCCATCCTGAACCCCTTTACCAAGTCAAGTATGCGGAAAGCGCCGATGGAGTTTCCTGGCTGAGGAGAAACACGGTTTGCCTCGAATATGCGTTCGAAGGCGAAGCCAACGCGCGCCCCTGCGTTCTGAAGGAGAACGGCCGCTATCGGATGTGGTATTGCTATCGGGGCAGCGTCGATTACCGGACCGATAAGGCCCAGAGCTACCGTATCGGATACGCAGAATCAGCCGATGGCATTTTGTGGGAACGAAGAGACTCAGAGGTAGGCATCGAGCGTTCGGACGAGGGGTGGGATTCGGTCATGATGGAGTACCCGTGGGTCTATGAACATCGCGGGCGGAAGTTCATGCTCTACAATGGCAATGGGTTTGGCGAGACGGGCTTTGGCTACGCCGTCCTCGAAGAAGATGGGTGAGAACTTTCGCACCCCTAAAAAGATAGTGCGCCGCCTGCGATACTTGCCGCAGGCGATGAAGAAAATCCGGAACTGGCCCGTCTTCATGTGGCATTACGCACTCGGACTGGTGCCTAAGAACCCCTACGTCTTTCGCAATGGCGCCCGGCTCGCGATTCATCGCGGCATCGATCACGTTCCGATCATCGAAATTTTCCTAAATGAAGAATACGGCAGCGTGCCCGATCGGTCCGTCGTGCTCGACCTCGGCGCGAACATCGGTGTCTTTACCGTTTATGCGGTGACCTCCGGGCCAGAGGTACGCGTCTATGCCTACGAGCCGTGGCCGGAGTTTGGTGTGCTCTTGCTGGATAATGTCCGGCTCAACCGGAAGGATGAAGCAGTATGCTTCTTCGATCGCGCGGTGGCCTCCGAGAGTGGAATAAGGACGCTCGACCTTGGAGGAGGGAGCACTTTTTTCTTCCCGACCTTCATCGGGGCGAGCGAGCTGCGGAGCGGAAGTGTGCAAGCGCGCACGATTACCCTCGAGGAGATCATTGATTCAAACCAACTTTCTCAGGTCGACTTCTTGAAGATGGATTGCGAGGGAGCAGAATATGAGATTCTCTATTCAACGCGATCTTCCTATCTCCAGCGCATCCGCCAAATTCGGATGGAGTATCACAACATCGATGAGGGAGAGCGGCAGGTGGAGGCGCTCAAGCGATTCCTGAGCGGGAACGGTTTTGTGCTGCGACATCAGCACGCCACGTCCGCGACTAACGGCACGATCTGGGTCGAACGGCGAGAAGAACGAGCTCCGCGGTAAGAATGAAAGAATGATTGATCTGAACGACTACCGGGAGAATGGATTTGTCCTCCTTAAAGGATTCTTTCCCGCGGAGGAGGTGGTGCGGATTTACTCCGACGCCAAAGACGTTTTTACCTTGCAAATGCGCCGGCTCGGCATCGTGCGATCCAACGCGCCTTCGGAGCAGGAGTTTGAGGCGGGAATGTTTGAGCTTTTCGAAAAGGATCTACAAGCCTTCACCAATTGCGGAAAGCAGGCGCAGCACTTGATTTCCTTGCATCGCCTCTCTTTAGATGAACGCATTGTCTCCGCGCTAAGGGAGTTGGGTCTCACCTTTCCCAACATCAGCACGCGGCCACTGCTCTATTTCAACGCTGAACGCCTCGCCAAAAAAGAGGTCTACTGGCGACTCGATGTGCACCAGGATTGGCGCAGCATGCAGGGCTCGCTCGACTCCGTCGTCGTCTGGCTGCCATTGGTGGACATCGATAAGGCGCTCGGCGCGCTCGAGGTTTATCCCGGCAGTCACAAGCGGGGATTACTCGAAGCCGATCTCGTTGACGGCTACGGTCACCTCCGCGGCAAGCTCGACAAGGCGAGGCTTGTCTCGGTTGAAGTGGAACGCGGCGATGCGCTCTTTTTCTCCACCCTGCTCGTCCATCAGTCCGGGACAAATGTATCGTCTGGAATCCGTTGGTCGTGTCATTTCCGCTACAACAACTTGCGCGAAGGCACCTTCATCCAGCGTGGTTTTCCCCACCCGTACCTCTACAAGCCACAGAGCGATTTGATTACACCGGGTTTTCCAACACTCGCTGACGTGCGCGCCGTCTTCCCGCCGGAGTCGTGAGATGATTCCTACTGATCGCGGAACAATGGCGGCGAAAAATCTCGCCGTCCTCGGAGCAGCGCCGGCGTTCTCCGAGGCGATTCATGTCGGACGTCCGAATCTCGGAAACAGAGCCCGATTCCTCGATCGCATCGAAACGATGCTCGACCGGCGCTACCTCACTAACAGCGGGCCCTTCGAGCGCGAACTCGAGCAACGCATTGCAGAATTGCTCGGCGTCCGGCATTGCGTTGCAATGTCGAGCGCAACAATCGCGCTCGAGATTGCAATTCGCGCGCTCGATCTGCGCGACGAGGTGATTGTGCCCTCCTTCACCTTCGTGGCGACGGCCCACGCTTTGCAATGGCAGCGAATCACACCGGTCTTTTGCGATATCGACCCGCAAACCCACAACATCGACCCGCGCAAAATCGAGGCGCTCATCACGCCGCGCACGAGCGGCATTCTCGCCGTCCATCTTTGGGGACGACCATGCGCGATCAAGGAACTACAGGCAATTGCAGACCGGCACGGGCTAGCATTGCTTTTCGATGCCGCCCACGCTTTTGGCTGTCAGTACAACGGATGCAAGATCGGTCGGTTTGGCCGGGCGGAAGTCCTTAGCTTTCACGCCACCAAATTCATCAGTACCGGTGAAGGCGGTGCCGTCGCGACCGACGACGACGATTTAGCCGAGCGGATGCAGTTGATGAAAAACTTCGGCTTCGCCGGCTATGATCGCGTCATCTCGATCGGCACGAACGGGAAAATGAACGAGCTCTCGGCTGCAATGGGCCTGACGCATCTTGAAAGCCTGGAGGAATTTGTTCGCATCAATCGACAAAACTTTCTCGCCTACGAAAAGAACTTGAGCGGCATTCGCGGGCTCGAATTACTGCGTTACGAAGACGCTCACTCTCCAAACTACCAATACGTGGTTATGGAAGTGGACGCCGGCGAGATCGGCCTCACGCGCGATCAGCTTGTCGCGGTTCTGCATGCTGAAAATGTCCTGGCCCGTCGCTATTTTTATCCCGGCGTTCACCGCATGGAACCCTATCGGTCGCTCTTTCCCGAGTCTCGGCGACGTTTGCCCGCGACCGAAACAATCGCGGACCGCGTGCTCGTTCTGCCCACCGGGACGGGAATAACGCCACGGGAGATTGCAAAGATCTGCTCCCTCATTCGATCTGCGGTGGAGAATAGCGACGAGGTCCGGTCGGCCCTCGCAGCCCGGTAAAATGTCTCTCAATCTGCGCCCGCCATCGCTTCCAAGACGGTCGCGGCCGACTGAATGGTTGCATCCCGGAGACGCGCTTGAAATTGCTCCTCGGTGAGAGCCTGACGACGAAATTCTTCATCGACTTTGCCTTCGCGTGCGATTTGCAGCCAACGGCGCCAGTGCCAGGCCTCGGGACCGACCAGACGATGACCAAAAGTGGTAAGCGATCGATCGATATTTTCCAACTTGCGCAGGAAACGCGCACTCGTCGAAAACGGCGCATGGGCGATGATGAGGTCATTGGGCCTGACGACGTTTGGCTGCGTTCCTTGTTTTTTGATCACCTGGTGATGCCCCATTCCAACCCCGTTCACTGTCGCCGGGTTAACAATTGTTTTCGGTGCCCCCTCGGTCATGATCCACACCAGATCGCGTTCTCGCTCCAACGCGCGATCGGCATTGGTTCGCCCACTCGCCACGAGGTAGAGATCGTTGTAACCACCTGGAGACAGATCCGTCGGCAAGACCGGGCGGCCTGCGACAAGAGGAATATTTAGACGTCGGACCGACAAGGCGTCGGCTGCTGCGAGAGTGGCAGTGGTCTTGAGATTTCCACTTTTCGGGAGCCAAAATTCATCCGCATCCAGGAAAAGGACCCGATCGACCGCGAATTCAGCGATCGTTTTCTCGTACGTTCGGGCCGGAAATCCCCATGGATCGTCGTTTCGTCGCAGTAAGATCAGGCTGATGTCGGGATCTTCCGCGAAGCTCGCCAGCCGCTCGCGGGTGCCGTCAATTGAGCCGAGGTCCGTTACGACAATCAGATCGACACCGATCGCGCGTAGATGCTGGATACAGACCTCGATGAGTTCGACCTCGTCCAGCACACTCAAATTTGCGGCAATTCTCATCTCTTGTTTTTCTCGATAAGACAGCTCTGCGAGCAATGGCGCAGCCAACGTCGCTTAGGATCTGTTTGCCCGAGCCTTTCGTATCAGAGCGCTCGCGCGTGGACTGTCAATTGATTCGATCGGAAAACTCCAAGGGTCGCGAGGAGGTGGCGATTCGTGAATGGTTTGTCGTGCGACCCGCAGCGTTTTGCCTAATATCGGGTCGACGCTCGAATTTGCCTGCGCCGACGAATTTGTGAACACTCCCGCCGAGTCTCTGTATCTCACCATTGTAGTCATCTGCCATGAGATGGGATTGCAGATTGAGAACACGCTTCTCTCCTTGCTTCCGCCGTATCAACGGGAAATCACGATCGCCGAATACGAAATCATCCTCATCGACAATGGCTCGGCGCAACCGCTCGAGCAGCGGCTGCAAGAATTGTCTCCGAACCTGCGCTACATATACATTTCGCCGGAGGAGGCGAGCCCAAACCCGGCCGCGGCGCTCAACATGGGAGCTGGTCTCGCGCGTGCACCACGGTTGTGTCTGATGATCGACGGTGCCCGAATGCTCACGCCCATGGTGTTGAATTGGGGGTTGCGGCTAATGAGCCTCGCTTCCGAGCCCGTCGTCGAGGTTCGCGGCTGGCATCTGGGACCGAAGTGGCAGCCCGAAAGCGTCATGGAAGGATACGATCAGGAGACGGAAGCGCGACTCCTGGCTGGAGTGCGCTGGCAAGAGAACGGCTATCGGCTTTGGGAAATAGCCGCAGCCACTCCGCAAAGTCGCTCCGGATTTTTCGCTCGGACTGCGGAATCGAACTGTATCTTCATGAGGAGTGACCTTTTCTCGCGGATTGGCGGATTTGATGAGCGATCTCGCGCGGGCGGAGGCGGCCTGGTCAATTTGGATTTTTTCTCCCGAGCCGTGGCGGTTGCTAATCCGGTTTTCACGCTTTTGGGCGAAGGCACCTTTCACCAGGTGCATGGAGGGGCAGCGACCGGTCTGGCCAAACCTGATTTGGAATCGGCGCTGGAAATTTGGCGCGCCGAGAGCGAAAAATTAGGACATACAATCGCGCCGGATTACAAATTCATTGTGGCGGGTCATGTCCCCCGGGAGTGCGCGAACTGGCTGGCTCGGAACGTTGCGAATTTCAGCTAGCAGTCTGCTAGATTAATCTGCGCGCAACTGACTCCATCATGTCCATTTCCGATCAAGGCATTCTGAAAGACCCGCGTCGGGAAGCGCAACGCTTAGTAGAAGAAATTCGGCATCGTGGCGAAGCGGTGCAGGTCGACCTCGGATGCGGCTTTCGCAAAAACGGCAACATCGGGATTGATCTAACGACCGAAGGGACACAAGCGGATTTGCTCTGTCGGCTGGGGTTTGAGCCGATCCCGCTGGAGGACGAAGTGGCTGACGCCGTTTTGTGCCGGGATTTTCTCGAGCACCTTCCGAAAGCGTATTACAGCGAGCCGGCGCAGGCGCTGCGCTATCCGATTATCGAGCTCATGAATGAAATCTGGCGGATTCTCAAGCCGGGCGGTGCGTTCACCAGCTTCACGCCCTGCTATCCGGCGATCGAGGTCCATCGAGACCCAACCCATTTAAGCGTCTGGACCTTGGAAAGCATGGCTTACTTTTGCGGGAAGTATCCCGTCGCCAAAATCTATGGGGTGAAAACCAACTTCGTCCTGGAAGAGAATCGGCTCGATGGTTTTTACCTGCACGCCATCCTCCGCAAACCGACCTCGGCCGAGACAGCCCCTTGATCTGGCTGCGCCCCGCGAGATTTACTTGATCAGTTCGCCGACGAGGCCCTTCTCCTCCTTCAATTCATTGACTGAAGCGTCAATCTTGGCGCGACTGAAGTCATTCACGGGTACGTCTTGTATTACCTCCCATTTGCCGCCCTTGGCGCGGATGGGGAAGGAGCTGATCAGGCCTTCCTCGACGCCGTAGCTGCCGTCGGAGCAAATGGCAACGCTGTTCCAGTTCCCGGCTTCACTCTCAGTCGTTAGGCTGCGAACCGTGTCGACGACGGCATTCGCGGCCGAGGCCGCGGAGGAAAGGCCGCGCGCTTTGATGATGGCGGCGCCGCGCTGTTGCACTGCCGGAATGAACGTTTCCTTTAGCCATTTCTCGTCGCTGATTACCTGGTCGGCTGGTTTGCCGTTTATCCGGGCGTTGTAGAAATCGGGGTACTGTGTTGCGGAATGGTTCCCCCAGATCGTCATGTTAGTGACGGCAGTAACGTCATTCCCCGACTTCTGCGCGAGCTGGGCTTTGGCGCGATTTTCGTCGAGCCGGGTCATGGCAAACCAGCGGTCGCGCGGAATCGATTTGGCATTATTCATCGCGATCAGGCAATTCGTGTTACAGGGATTGCCGACGACCAGAATTCGAACATCGGAAGCAGCGTTTTTCTCGATTGCTTTCCCTTGGCCGATGAAAATTTTACCGTTGATTCCCAGCAAATCGCCCCGTTCCATTCCGGCCTTGCGTGGGATACTCCCGACCAGCAGCGCCCAATTAACGTCGCGAAAGCCTTCATCGAGATCGGCAGTTGGAGTAATTCCCTTGAGCAACGGAAAGGAGCAATCCTGCAGTTCCATGACCACGCCATCGAGCGCTCCGAGCGCGGGTGCGATTTCGATCAGCGATAAGTGCACTGGCTGCGTGGGGCCAAACATCGATCCGGAAGCAATGCGAAAAAGGAGAGAGTAGCCGATCTGGCCGGCTGCGCCGGTCACGGCGACTTTGATAGGTGAATTCATGGTCAACTTTTAGTCGTAGATGTTGGTGTTGTCATCCGGGGGAATACAGGGCAGTCAAATCCGACCACTCTTTTGCAAAAGCTCCTGGACGACAAGCATCTGGCGCTTTGCGTCGGGGCCCCGGGCCAATTTTCGGATCGTACCTGGCAAGCGCCGCGACCAATTCGAGTTTGCTGCGGTGCCGGGCACATTAAACCGATCTTTGCGTCCCAGAAGATCGGTGATCATGACAATCGCGATCCACGATTCGCTGCGAAAGAGTGCGTTGAAGATCACCGGATAAAATTGCGCCAGGTAGTCCATCGATTGGTTCGGCGCCGGCAAGCCGGCGAACTCGGCAATTTTTGCCAGATCGTGGCGCGCCTGCTCCGAATGGTGGGGCTTTTCGAAAGCCTCTTCCCAAAGCGCGCGGACCGGTTTGTGGTCATGGGTGGCGAAAGTCGCGACGGACATTCGTTCGTAGGCGCCGCCGGGAATCGAGCGGTGATCGGGATAATTTTCCCACTGGGGGATTTTGAAACCGGCCACGCCTAACGAACGTAAGCTGGGTCGAACGTAATCCGGCACAGTCCCCAAATCTTCGCCCACGACGCGTGTTGCGCCGGATTCTTGGAGAACAACGCGAAGATATTCCTCACCCTCGCGCCGATTACCCTCGCAGTTTTCCCAGGTGTTGTCGGGACGGGGTGAGAAATGAGGCTCATGCCCTTGCGTCCGGGCGCGCATTTCATCCCAGCCGAGGTGGAGAAAATCCCGATTGCGCGAGGGTCTCCACGGAAAAGCGTAGATGCGGTAAAACCCCAGAACGTGATCGATGCGGAAAATGTGAAAAATCTCCCGCACTCCATCAACACGTTGCCGCCACCAATCGAAATTACGGCTCCGCATCAAGTCCCAGCGATAGACGGGGATGCCCCAGTTCTGTCCCCACTTCTGCGTAAACGCATCGTCCTTAAAATATGGCTCGGGGGGCGCCCCGCCTGACCAATCAAGCGCGAACAACTCGGGGTGCGCGAAGACGTCGGCGCTGTAATAACTAATGCCGAAAGGGATGTCGCCCATTAGCGCGACCCCCTGGCTTTCGGCATATGCTTTGACCTCGTGCCATTGCTGGTGCGCGATCCATTGCACGTAGCAAAAAAATTTCTCTCGTTCTTCGAAAAGCGCGCGTTCTGCTTCGCCTAACGAGTCTAGCCAGGAACGTGCGGCATCGATTCGCGAATGCTCCGGTCGCCACTCATCCCAGGTCTCGCGATCGCCATTCTGTTCCATCAAAGCTCGGAAAAATGCGTAATCCCTCAACCAGGATTTCTCCTTTTCGCAGAAGGAATGAAACCGCTCTAGCGCTGCGGGATCGCGTTGTCCGCGGTAGCGGAAGGATGTGAACGCGCATTCGAGAAGTTTTCTCTTCAGCGGCTTAACCGTTTCGTATTTTACGCGACCGCGACGCAGCGCCGCGAGATCGAATCGTGCCGTGATTTCCGCGAAGTCTTCCGCCGATAGATCCTCCGGCACGCCGGGTGCGAGTTGTAGGGTGGTGAGATCGATCGCACGCGAGCTGATCGCATTGTAGGGACTGTTGTCGCCACCGGTCTCATTAATCGGCAAAAGCTGCACAAGCTTAAAACCGATTCGCCGTGCCCAGTCGATGAATTGCCGCAAGCCAGCGACATCACCGACCCCAAGGTCATCTTCCGTGCGCAGCGCAAAGAGCGGGGCGAGGACGCCCGCAATGCGTTCGTTAGGCGAGAGATTCATGTCGAAAATGACGAAATCCGCAATCCTAAGGACAAAGGAATTTCAAAATTCGAATGACCAAGACAGAACTGCACCTTCGTCATTGGTGCTTCGTCATTGATTGGTGCTTCGTCATTCGGATTTGGTCATTCATCCCCTTCGCACGTTCCAGTCCTCAACCAGGGTCGAGGGAATCTCTTTCAGAAAACGTGACGGCCGCTGAAACATATCGCCGTAACCGGCATTAAGGCGCATGTGCGGGTAGGTGAGATAAAGTTCGTCTCGCGCCCGGGTAACAGCGACGTAAAAGAGGCGGCGCTCTTCTTCGATCGCTTCGCGCGTCTCGAGCGAACGAGTGCTCGGGAACATGCCGTCAGTCAGCCAAATGACGAACACGCTATGAAACTCCAGCCCCTTCGCCTGGTGGACGGACGAGAGATTGACCGCCTCCGTATCAGTCGCCTGGTTTGCCGCCGGCTCGGCGTCGACGTTGCTGATGAGCGCGAGCTGCGAAAGGAATTCGTTAACGTCTTTGAACTGGCGTGCGAAGCCGGCGAGTTGATTTAGGTCTTCCTTGCGCAGCTCATAATTGGCGAAATTGGCTTTGGCATAATCATCGTAAATCGCCTCGACAATAGACATGATCATCTCCGTCGGTTGAGTCGGCTGCCCCTCGGGCGCGATCTCATCTAAAGTGTACGCCAGTTGCTCCCATGATTTTTTGGCGCGCCCGCTTATGGTCATGGAAAGCAAACGTCCGCTCCAGGAGCTGATCACGGCATCCTGCTTGAGCGATTCCTCCCAGGCGGTCCACAAGCTTTCCGCACTCTTGCCTCCGATCCCCGGTAGAAGGCGCACCATCCGTTTGAAAGCCACTTCATCGCGTGGATTGGCAACGAACCGAATAAACGCGGTTACGTCTTTGATGTGCGCCTGCTCGAAAAAGCGAATCCCGCTCGTGATCTGATAGGGAATGCCGCGGCGCGAGAGCTCGAGCTGTAGCTCGACCGCGTGGTAATGGGCACGATAAAGGACAGCGATCTCATTCAAGTCCACCCCTTCGTCGCGCAGCTCGAGAATCCGCTGGGCGACGAATTGCGACTGTTCGCCGCCATCGTTGAGTGCGACTACGGCTGGCTTGATTGAATTCGTTAGGCGAGTAGCGCTAAGATTTTTCCGAAACTGCTGCACGTTGGCGAAAATCGCGGCATTTGCGACCTGCAGGATTTCCGGAACGCTCCGGTAATTCAGCTCGATCTTGAAGACCTGCGCCTTTGGATAACGCCTGGGGAAGGCGAGGATGTTTTGAAAGTTCGCGCCGCGCCATGAGTAGATCGACTGCGCATCGTCGCCTACCACCATGACGTTTTGGTGTTCAGCCGCGAGCAAGTCGATGAAGTCGGCCTGGATCTTGTTCGTGTCCTGGTATTCATCGACGAGGATGAATTGAAATTGCCGACGGTAAAAGGCAGCGATCTCGTCATGCTCCTTCAACATGCGCAGGGTCTTTTCGAGCAGATCATCGAAGTCGAGCGAGTTGGTTGATTTTTTTCGGCGTTCATAGCGCGCGTGCACGTCTTTGATCTGTTCCAGCAAAGGCAGAAAATAAGGAAACTTTTCCGCGAGCATTTCCTCAATCGGCCGCTCCGTGTTGACGACGAAGCTGAAAATGTCCGCCAGGACGTCACCTTTCGGGAATCGGATTTCCTTGGGGTCAATCCCGGCACTGGCGATGACCGAATTCAATAGGTCCTTCTGGTCTTCGCGGTCCATGATGGTGAAGCCGCTCGAATACCCGAGGGCGCTCCCGTGGCGTCGAAGCATTCTGTTGCCAATGGAATGAAACGTCCCGCCCCACAGGCCGGTGGCGTCGACGGGCAGAAGATTAGCCACTCGGTCGAGCATCTGGCGCGCGGCTTTATTCGTAAAGGTGAGCAGGAGGATGTTGCGGGGATCGACCCCGTTCTCGAGGAGGTAGGCGACGCGATAGGTAAGGGTACGTGTTTTGCCCGAACCCGCTCCGGCAATGACTAGCAACGGCCCGGGCGGGGCCGTCACCGCAGCGTATTGCTGGTCGTTCAGCTCACCCGCATAATCGATGCTGATCGTGGCGGTGGAAGCTCGCTGAAGCGTGTAGTCGCGGGCCATGGGGCCACTACGCTGGAGCGTCGCTACCGGGTCTTCAACCCAAAGTTTTGTGGTCCAGGATGAGCCTGAGCCCTCAGCGCCAGAGGGGCTCACTCGCAGGGGGAGATATGGGCTCACCAGTCGTGGCAAGGGTCCTGCTTTATCTCTTATAGAAATTATAAATCGAGCTGATGATCCCGGGTTTACCGAATGAAAATCCTTAACCGCGAGTGCGCTGAATTCCTCGTCATTGATGACGACCCGGCGATCACCAAATTCCTCTCCGTTTACCTCAAACAGCACGGCCACACCTGCGCCACCCTGACCGAAGGATTCGAAACCGCCGCTTGGTTCGAAATGTACGACTGCGAAGTAGTGGTGGTCGACCTCAACATGCCGAAAGTGGACGGGATATCCCTCATTTCCTACATTCGAGAGCTCCAGCCGAGTCTGCCGATTGTCGTCTTTACCGGCGCCGGATACGAAGAGACTCGCATGCACGCGGCCTTGCGAGCCGGGGCGAACGGCTACGTGAGCAAAAACCTGCCGATGGAACAGCTTTATTGCGTCCTTTCGCGAGTCCTCGCGACGTGTCGACAACGTGCACGGCGTGAGGTGCTCGCTCGGACGCCGGCTG
>Ga0207648_10005679_pt1 | contig 12517 bp, 10 predicted proteins | sample KBSMisM32_FD_184310 | JGI IMG/M metagenome (GOLD analysis project Ga0207648, IMG submission 184310) | Miscanthus rhizosphere microbial communities from Kellogg Biological Station, Michigan, USA - KBS Miscanthus M3-2 (SPAdes) (version 2) | ecosystem: Host-associated > Plants > Roots >...
CGCCGAACAGCGACCGATTGTTGTTGATCTGGTTGACTTTGCTACGGAACAGGTTGGTGTCGAGCTGCTCCAGCTCGAGCACTTCACTCAGGTGTTGCGGGGCCGGCGGCGGCGCGATGCTGGCGGTGGTCATGCGGGCAAGTCTAGCAAAGCACCTGCCGGTTCTCTGTGGCCATTCACCGGCATTCGCTACTCTCGACGCGCCATTTTCGCTACGCTGCGCTCTTCCGAAATCGCGGCCTTAGCGGAGGATGCATGTTCAGCCGTCTGGCGAATCTCGTTAAAGGGTTCTTCTCGCTGTTCATCTCTGGCGTCGAACGCCGTAATCCGGAAGCGCTGCTCGAGCTGGAGCAGGAAAATCTGCGCAAGCAGATCGCCAACTTCAACCAGGGTCTCGCGACGCACGCAGGGCTCTGCGAGCGCATCATGGGACAGGTACGCAAGCTCGAAGCGGAGCAGAAGGACCTGCGCGCGAAGACCACCGCACACCTGCGTGCCGGCAACAAGTCAGCGGCTGGCCAGTACGCACTGCGCCTGCAGACGATCGATGCGCAGCTGGAAGAAAACCGCAAGCAGCTGGAGCAGGCCGAAGGGACTTACCGGAATCTGGTCAAGGCACGCGATATCGCGGTCCAGACTGCGAAGGCGAAGATCGAGTCCATGAAGGGCGCGATCAACGACATGCGCATGAATCAGGCGATGGCCGAGATCCACGAGATGGCCTCGGGCATGATCTCCAGCATCGGCGGCGCCGGTGACACGCTCAATCGCCTGCACGACATGGTGGAAGAAGAGCGCACCAAGGCCGCCGGCCGCGCACGCATCGCCAGGGACTCGGTCGACATGAGCGGCATCGAGGTGAAGGAAGCCGAGCTCACTGCGCTTGCCGACCAGGCGCTGGCGGACTTCGCCGCTCGCGAGGGCATCTCGATCCCCGGCGACGCGCCGGCGCCTGCGCCGCGCTCGCTCGGCGCGACGGAAACGGGCAGCCAAGGCAGCTGACATGCCCGCACCTCAGGGTGCGCCGGCGTGGGCGGGCGAGCTGGCGCTCGCCTACGAAAGCGGCGCTCACGGTCAATTCATCCTCTACGGCAACGTGCACGATCGCGTCGCCGTCGGCGGCCGGCTGATCAACCTGGCCGGCTACCTGGAGAACGATCTGCTGGCCGGCTTCAAAGTCGTGCTCTCGTACGATCTCGGCAATGGCCTGGCGATCGAGCGCGGCGGCGAGCTGGTCGAGAAGTGGGGCGGCGCGAACCTGAAAGCGTTGCCGCGCGAGCCGCTGGAGGCGATTCAGTACATCAGCCGTTACCTGCGCTATCTCGGCAACCTGCGGGTGCTGGGCCGCGAGGTGAAAGAGAACGTCGCAGTGATTCTGCGCGGTGCCGACGATGTCGTGCCGGCGGATGGCACCGGTTACGAGCACGGCAGTCTCACGAGCGTGCTGCGCGATTGGGGCTCCGAAGCGCCGTTCTGCGAGCTGCCTTTCACGAGTGTGCTAATCGCCGACAATCTGAATGACATCGAGCGACAGATCGCATACAGCGCCAACGCGGCGCGTATTCGTGTGCCGCTCCCCGATGCACCGGCGCTGGAACGCGCGCTCACGATTCTCAAAGTGCAGGAGCCGAAGGCGTTCGCCGCGGAAGCCAACCTGCCGCAGCTCGCCAGCGGGCTCGTCGGCGTCACGATCGCCGCGCTCGAAAGTCTGGTGAAGGTTCGCGATCACTCCGGTCAGGCATTGGGCGCTGCCGATCTCACGCGCATCAAGAAGGACCTGGTCGAGCGTGACTCCGCGGGACTCGTCGAGTTCATCGAGTCGCAACGCACGCTCGATGACTACGCGGGCCAGGCCGCTCTGAAGCAGTGGCTGCGCCAGGATCTCGCGCTGTGGCGCGCCGGCGATCTGAAAGCGCTGCCGATGGGCTATTTGCTGTGCGGCCCGGTCGGCACCGGCAAGACTTTTCTGGTCGAGTGCCTCGCTGGCGAAGCCGGCGTGCCGGTGGTGAAGCTGAAGAATTTCCGCGACCGCTGGGTCGGGTCGAGCGAAGGCAATCTGGAAAAGATCTTCCGGCTGGTGCGCGCACTCGGTCGCTGCATGGTGTTCATCGACGAGGCGGATCAAAGTCTCGGCCGTCGCGACTCCGGCAGCGGCGACAGCGGTCTTTCCGGCCGCCTGTATTCGATGATCGCGCAGGAGATGTCCGACACCGCGAATCGCGGCCGCGTGCTGTGGCTGCTCGCGTCATCGCGCCCGGATCTGATCGAAGTCGATCTCAAACGTCCCGGACGCGTCGACGTGAAAGTGCCGCTGCTGCCGACCAGCACGCAGGCCGAAAGCGCGGCGCTCGTCGGTGTGCTCGCGAAGCGCTATGGATTGTCATTTACCGACGCGCAACTCGCAGCGGCGACGTCACGCATGCCGACGTTGCTCACGCCGGGCGCGGCCGAAGCGCTCGTCGTCAAAGCGTACCGGCGCTCGCGCACCGAGAATGTCGACGCCGCCGCTGCGCTCGAGGCGTGCCTCACCGGCTATCAGAATCCCGTACCCGCGGACGTGCTCGAATTTCAGATGCGCATCGCGATCCGTGAGGCAACCGATCTCGCGTTCGTGCCGCCCGCCTTTCACAAGTACGCTGCGCAGCCCGCGCCCACATGAGCGCCAAGCGTTCCTACTTGGCCGCAGCTTTCAACGCGCGCCCCTTCGGAATGCCAGTGCCGCCGAACTGGTTCGGGGTCGCGGCGTTCGCGCTGCTCGGTGCTTTCATCAATCCTGCGCTGTGGCTGATCGGGCTCGGGCTAGAAGGGCTGTATCTGTGGACGTTGACGCGTCACCCGCGTTTCCGCGCAACCGTTGATGCCGAGCAGGGCCAGACCGACTGGCACGCACGCTACGCGCAATTCACGTCGTACCTCTCGCAGGACGCGCGCGACCAGCAATCGACGATCGAAGCACAAGCGAACGAGATCTGCGATCTGCTATCGCGCACCGACGCAACCGAATCGCAGATGAGCGACGTGCGGCAAATGGCGTGGGTGCATTTGAAGCTGCTCGCCGCGCACGCGTCGGTGTTGCAAGTGATCTCTTCCGCCGGGCGCGAGAGCCGCAATCTCGAAGAACAGGAGCGACGCCTGATCGAGCGGCTGAGCCGTGAAACTGTCGACGAGGAGCTGAAGCGCAGCCTGGAGCAGCAGCTGCAAGTGATTCGCGAGCGCCGCAGCAATCACGCCGACGCCGGTCGTCGACGCGAGCTGATCGAGGCGGAGATCGAACGGCTGCGCCAACAAGTATCCCTGGTGCGCGAACAGGCGCTGCTCGCCACGGATGAGCACAGTGCTGCGGCCTCGCTCGATGCGCTGTCAGCGTCGCTCAACGAAGCGAACCGCTGGCTCAAAGATCAGCGCGAATTGTTCGCCGGGCTCGAAGGCCTGACCGACGAGCCGCCGCCTGCCGATCTGCTGCGCGCCAAGAGCCCGCCGGCGCGCCGGCAAAAGATTTCGGAATGAGGAGGACACCCCAGATGATCCAGTTCATTTCCCGTTCTCGCGCACGCGGCTCGGCAGCCGGCAATCTCATCACGCTGCTGCTGTTGGTCGGCATCATCGGCCTCGGCGTCTATCTGTGGCTCGGCAAGGGCGCGAAGGATCAGCCGACCGCCGCGACGCCGGCGAGCACCGCGACCGCAGTCGACAAGACCGACGCGGATCCCAACGCGCCAACGCCGATCGAGCCTGTCGTCGGCACGCCGCCGCTGGAAGCTGCTGCCACATACACACCGAAAGACGGTGTGCTGCAGATCGACATCAGCGAGTACGCTGGCTACGGCGGCCTGATTGTCGCGAACGGCGGACTGGAGCCGAATCCCGAGTCGTTCTTCGCAAAGGAGTACGGCTTCAAGGTCAAGATCTCGAAGAGCGAGAGCGAAACCTGGTCGCCGCTCAACAACGGCCGGCTCGCGGCCACCGCGACCACCACCGATGCACTCGCGGTGCTGGGCCGCCAGTTCGACGCAGTCGTGCCGGTGCAGATCGGTTACTCGCGCGGCGCCGACATGGTCGTCGTCGATCGCGGCATCGCTTCAGTGAACCAGCTCGCTGGCAAAGTGCTCGCCGCCTCCCAGTTCAACGAGAGCGAGTTCTTCATCCGCTACCTCGCGCAGGAAGCCGGCGTGCCGGTCGCAGTGTTGCGCGATCTGGATTCGAAGCCCGCATCGAGTGAGCTCGGCCTGGTGTTCTACGAAGACGCATTCGTCGCCTGCGACGCCTACGCGCACGAGCTCGGCCGCGCCAACCCACGCTTGCACGGCTGCGTCGGCTGGACGCCGCGCACGGATGAGGTCGTCGAGAAGTCCAACGGCAAAGCCAAGGTCCTGGTGTCGAATCGCAACCTGCTGGTGATCGCCGACGTGCTGGCGGTGAACCGCGGCTTCGCCAAGGAGCATCCGGACATGGTGCGCGGTCTCGTGCACGGCATTCTCGAAGGCAACAAGCGTCTGCGCGATCAGCAAGCCGCGAACATCGGCGTCGTCGCGAAGGCGTTCGGCTGGAGCGAAGACGAAGCGCGCGACGAGCTGGCGCACGTGCATCTGGCAAACCTGCCGGAGAACAACGCGTTCTTCGCGGGCACGATCGATTCTGCAGGCTCGTTCGGCGGCATCTTCCAATCTTCGGTACTCGCTTACGGCGAGCTGTTGAAGAATCCCACCGACGCCGCCAGGTTCGCCGACACGAGCGCGCTCGAAGCACTCACCAAGAAAGGCCTGTACCCCGAGCAACGCATCGCGATCGCGCCGATCAAGACGGCGACGCAGGCGTCGCTCGAAGGCGATCCGCTGTTGAGCAAGGACATCCGCTTCTTCTTCGAGCCGAATTCGTCGGTGCTCGACAAGGATGCGAAGCAGAATCTCGACTACCTCGACACGATCAAGCGCTTCCTGCAGGTCAGCCCCGGCTCGACCGTGCTGTTGCGCGGCCATGTCGACAACGCGCGCGTCGATGAATTCCGCCAGCAAGGCGGCGAGCAGCTGGTGAAGAGCATGGCGCTCAAGGCGATGGAGCTGTCGCGCCAGCGCGCTCTGGCAGTCAGCGAGGCGCTACGCGGTCGTTACAAGGACATCGACGCATCGCGCGTCGAAGTTGTGGGTCGCGGCTGGGAAGAGCCGGCAGGCCCCGACAGCGAGACGAACCGTCGCGTCGAGGTGCAGTGGTTTACGTTGGAGTAACGTCTTCTCGTTTGTCAGGCAGAGCCACGGCGCCGATCACCGCCGTGGCGACTGCCACCACGATCGGATACCACAGCCCGTAGTAGATATCGCCAGTCAGCGCGACCAGCGCAAACGAAACCGTCGGCAGGAAGCCGCCGAACCAGCCGTTGCCGATGTGATACGGCAACGACATCGACGTGTAGCGAATGCGCGCCGGGAACAGCTCGACCAGCCATGCGGCGATCGGTCCGTAGACCATCGTCACGTACAGCACGAGCACGAACAGGATTACCAACACCATCGCGTGATTGATCCGCGCTGGATCGGCGGCCGCCGGATAGCCCGCGGTCTGCAACGCTCCGGTCAGCTGCTTACCGAACGCCTCGTTGCGTTCCTTGAACTCGGCAGGCGCGAGATCGCGGCCATCGAATGCCACAACTGTGACTTCGCCGATGCGCACCGATGCAACTGCGCCCGCCGGCGCTGCTGAGTTCTCGTACGGCGCACCCGCCTTCGCCAGTACGCTCTTCGAGATGTCGCAGGAGCTCGTGAAGCGCGCCTTGCCGATCGGATCGAACTGGAAGTGGCAGTCCGCAGGATCGGCAACCACGGTGATCGGATTCGTCTGCCGCGCGCTCTCGATGCCGGGATTCGCGAAATGGGTGAGCGCAGCGAACAGCGGAAAATACGTGAGCGCCGCGAGTACGCAGCCGCCGAGCACGATCTTCTTGCGCCCGATGCGATCGGACAGCCAGCCGAACACGACGAAGAACGGAGTGGCGAGCAACAGCGCGCCGGCGACCAGCAGGTTCGCGGTCTGCGCGTCGACCTTCAATGTCTGCGTCAGGAAGAACAGCGAGTAGAACTGGCCGCCGTACCACACCACGGCCTGACCCGCCGTCGCGCCGAGCAGTGCCAGCAGCACGATCTTCAGGTTCGACCAGCGTGCGAACGAATCGGTCAGCGGCGCGCTCGAGGTCTTGCCCGAAGCTTTCATCTCGATGAAGACCGGCGACTCGCTCAGCTGCAGCCGGATGTAAACCGAAATCGCCAGCAGGAAGATCGAGAGCAGGAACGGCACGCGCCAACCCCAACTCTCGAACTGCGGACCGAGCAGCTGACGGCACGCGAGGATGACCAGCAGCGACAGGAACAGGCCGAGCGTGGCAGTCGTCTGAATCCAGCTCGTGTACAAGCCGCTCTTGCCGGCAGGCGCGTGCTCGGCGACGTACGTTGCCGCGCCACCGTACTCACCACCCAGCGCCAGACCTTGCAGCACTCGCAAGCCGACCAGCGCGATCGGCGCGGCGCCTCGGACGGAAGCGTAAGACGGGAGCACGCCGACGAGTGCAGTCGACACACCCATGATGACGATCGTGATCAGGAACGTGTGCTTGCGCCCGACCAGATCGCCGAGCCGGCCGAACACGATGGCGCCGAATGGCCGCACCGCAAAGCCCGCAGCAAACGCCAGCAGCGCGAAGATGAACGCTGTCGTCTCGTTGACGCCGGCGAAGAACTGCTTGCTGATGATCGCCGCGAGCGAGCCGTACAGATAGAAGTCGTACCACTCGAACACCGTGCCGAGCGACGATGCAAAGATCACTCGGCGGTGCGCGCGGTCGATCACTTCACGTCCTCACTTGACGATTGCCTGGTACGTCAGGTTGCGCGACAGGCCGCGCACGTCGGGCGAACCGTCGCCGCGAATCTGGATCATGCCGACCACGATCATGTTGTAGACCGGATCGATCCAGAACCACGTGCCGGCGTAGCCGCCCCAGTAGAACGTGCCCTCGCCGCCGTAACCGCCTGCCGCGACCGGGTCCTCGACGACTGCGAAATCCAGACCGAAGCCCGTGCCCGGCCCCATCGTGCGCGCACTTACCGGCAGCACATTGGAGCGCATCAGCTGCACGCTGAGCGGCGACAGCAAACGGTGACCGTCGAGCTCGCCGCCGTTCAACAGCATCTGGCAGAAGCGCATGTAGTCCATCGCGGTCGACACCAGACCGCCGCCGCCCGAGGGCGCGCCCGGCGGCTTCGAGAAGTCGGGGATCCCGGGATGCGCTACGAACTTGCGATCCTTGTCGTAGGTGTAGAACGAGACGAAGCGATTGAGCTTTTCGGCCGGTACGTAGAACGCGGTGTCCTTCATGCCGAGCGGATCGAAGATGCGCTGCTTGAGGAATTCCGCGAACGGCTGCCCCGACAGCTTCTCGACCAGGTAGCCCTGCACGTCGACGGACACGCTGTAATGCCAGCGCTCGCCCGGTTGATGCAGCAGCGGGATCTTGCCGAGCTTGTCGATCATCGCTTGCAGCGTCGCGTCGCGGTCGAGCACGTTGACGTCGGTGTACATCTTGTCGACCGGCGTGCTGCCGAACACGCCGTACGTCAGGCCGCCCGAGTGCGACATCAGCTCGCGCATCGTCATCGGATGATCCGGCGCGACCTGCGTCACGGCGCCGCTCTGCGGATTCACCTTGGCGACCTTGAGATTCGCGAACTCCGGAATGTGCTTCGACACCGGATCGTTGAGCTGCCACTTGCCCTCTTCGAACAGCATCATCATCGCGACGCCGGTGATCGGCTTGGACATCGAGTAGATGCGGAAGATGGAATCCTTCTGCAGCGGCGCGCCGCTCTCGACGTCGCGCTTGCCGGCAACGTCGAACTCCACGACCTTGCCGTCCTTCGCGACCATGGTCACGACGCCGGGGAGCTGATTGCGGTCGACGAGCGCCTGCATCTCGCTCTTGAGCTTGCCGAGCCGCTGCGACGACATGCCGACGCTTTCCGGCTTCGCGGTCGGCAGGTCCGCCGCGCCGGCGGCCGTGGTCAGGAGAACGAGCAGGAGGAACGAAACCCAGGAAGAAAAAATTCTTCGCGCCGACGTCATGGAGCCCCCCAATTTCTTCTGTTGATTCGAGTTGGCCGGCGCAGTGTACACGGGTGGCGAAAAGTAGCGGCTTCTTGCGTGACAATACAACTGTGAAGAACCCTCAATTCGCTCTGCCGATCGACGCAGCGCTGCCCGCGCTGCGGGCGGCCGTCGCCGCTCACGCGAACGTCGTGCTGCAGGCACCGCCCGGCGCGGGCAAGTCGACCGGTGTGCCGCTCGCGTTGCTGGCAGCTGAATCGCTGCAAGCCGGCAAGATCGTGATGCTGGAACCGCGGCGCCTCGCGGCGCGGGCCGTCGCGACGCGTATGGCACAGATGCTCGGCGAATCGGTCGGCCAGACCGTCGGCTTCCGTACGCGCCTGGAATCGCGCACCGGCAAGAACACGCGTATCGAAGTCGTCACGGAAGGAATCCTGACTCGCTGGCTGCAACGCGACGCCGCGCTCGAAGGCGTCGCGATGGTCATCTTCGATGAATTCCATGAGCGCAGCCTCAATGCCGATCTGGGGCTGGCGCTGTGCCTGGAAGCGCAGGCACAGGTGCGCGAGGACCTGCGGATCCTGGTGATGTCTGCGACGCTCGACGCAGCGGCGGTCGCGCAGTTGCTCGGCGGCGCGCCCGTCGTGAGTGCGGAAGGCAAGGCCTTCGACGTCGAGACGCGCTGGGCAGGCGCGAACGCCGTGAATCGTGGCCAGCGCGAAATCGACATCGCCACGCGAACCGCGCGCACGATCGCGCAAGCACTCGAGAGCGAGCCGGGTGACGTCCTCGCATTCCTGCCGGGACAAGCGGAGATCCGCCGCGCGCAACAGCAACTCGAAGATGGCGGTCTGCCGCGCGGCGTGAGTGTGCTGCCTCTCTTCGGCGATCTCACTGCGGCCGAGCAGGATGCAGCACTGCGACCCGGCGACGCACAGCATCGCAAGATCGTGCTCGCGACCAACATTGCCGAAACCAGCTTGACGATCGAGGGCGTGCGCGTCGTCGTCGATTCCGGACTCGCGCGTCGCGCGCGCTTCGATCCGGCGACGGGAATGAGCGGCCTGGAGACGGTGCGTATCTCTCGCGCATCCGCGGATCAACGACGCGGACGTGCCGGGCGTCTCGGCCCGGGCGTGTGCTATCGATTGTGGTCGGAATCCGAGCACGCTTCGCTGCCAGCGCAGACAGCGCCGGAAATTCTCGAAGCGGATCTCGCGCCGGTTGCGCTCGATCTCGCGGAATGGGGCGTGAGCGATCCGCGTACGCTGCGCTGGCTCGACGCGCCGCCGGCCGCGACGTTCGCGCAGGCGCGTGCTCTGTTGCATTCGCTCGATGCGATCGATGCGCAGGGTCGCATCACTCCTCACGGGCGCGCTTTGGCGCGATTGGGAACTCATCCGCGGCTCGCGCACATGATCGTGCATGGTGCCGAGCTTGGATTGCAGCGGCTTGCGCTGGAAATCGCGGGAGTGCTGGGAGAACGCGATCTGCTGCGCTGGAATGCCGGTCGACGCGATGCTGATCTGCGATTGCGCATCGAGGCGCTGCGTCGCGGACGTGTCGATGATCCGCATGTCGCGGCGGACGTCAGGGTCGATGGCGGCGCGCGGCAGCGAGCTTTGCGCAGCGTCGAGGTCCTGCAACGTCAGGTCGAATCGCGTGCAGCGGCATCATCGGAGACAGACGCCGATATCGGCAGACTCCTCGCGTTCGCATATCCCGACCGCATCGCTCAATCGCGCGGCGCCGGTGGGCGCTATCTGCTCTCCGGCGGACGCGGCGCGCGCCTCGCGGACGCGCAAAGCATCGCGCAAGCAGAATTCCTCGTCGTCGCGGATCTCGATGCCGGCGATCGCGAGGCACTGATCAGATTGGCGGCGCCGCTCCCGCGCGCTGCACTCGAAGCGGACCTCGCTTCGCTGATCGAGCATCGGCAGCGATTCGAATGGGATGCGCGCGAGCAAGCTGTCGTCGCCCAGGACGAACGGTGGCTCGGTGCAATCAGGCTTGGCGAGCGGCGGCTTGAAAATCCCGACAGCGCGCGCGTGATGAGCGCCTTGCTCGGCGGCATTCGCGAACTCGGTCTCGACGCGTTGCCGTGGACCAAGGAAGCACGAGCTTTGCGTCAGCGCCTGAGGTTCGTGCGCGAGGTGGACACGCAATCCTCACGCCCATGGCCCGACGTGAGCGACAACGCACTGCTGGCGACCCTCGACGACTGGCTGGCTCCATGGCTGACGCACATGAGTCGACGCGATCATCTGGCGCGCCTCGACATGACAGGCATCATCGCAGCGCTGCTCGACTGGAATCAGCGGCAGCGTCTCGACGAGATCGCGCCGATGCACCTGCAGGTGCCGAGCGGCTCGCGCATCCCGATCGACTACTCCGCCGCACCAACTGTCGCAGTCAGATTGCAGGAAGTGTTCGGGTTGAGCACGACGCCCGCAGTCGGCGGCGGTCGCGTGCCGTTGACGTTGCAATTGCTGTCACCCGCGCAGCGCCCGGTGCAGGTGACGAAAGACCTGGCGAGCTTCTGGGCTCGCGGCTACGCGGAAGTCAAAAAAGAGCTGAAAGGCCGCTATCCAAAGCACTACTGGCCGGACGATCCGACGACGGCCGTCGCCACCGCGCGGGCCCGCCCGCGTCCGAAATAGTTCCTTAAATCTGCATTAACTTTCGACACGAAGGTCGCTTTCGCGTTGTGTCACCCCAATGACAGAAGCACGCGCTCTATGGGCGCTAATCTGCACGCGCAGTTAAGGACTCATTCATCGTTCCGGTCTCATTCTGACGTCGTGCAGACGATAGGAGTACGCATCATGAAGAACACATTGGTGTTCGCGGCGGCGTTGACCGTTGCGGGCATTGCCAGCGGCGCGAGCGCGAACGCCACGACGACCTCGCATGCGGGCAAGAACGACTGCGTGTTTACGAGCGCCATCAACGATTTCAAGCCGCTCGACAGCCACAAGATGGTGATCTTCGGTCCGGGCCGCAAAGCGTATCTGGTGGAGCTGGGCATGCCGCTGCCGGAGCTGAAGTTTGCCAACCGGCTGGCGTTCGTCGACCGCAACCATGACGGCATGCTGTGCGGCTATGGCATGGATCGCATCATCGTGGCGGATTCGGGCTTCGGCTTCCGCACGCCCTCGACGATCCTGGGCATGCAGCGCCTGGACGCCGCCGGTCTTGCGCAGCTCGAGCAGCAATATGACGTGCGACTGACGCGCAAGAAGAAGGACGCCGCCCCCGCGGCCGGTTCCGCGCAGCCGCCAGCCGATAAGGAAAACGACTGACCGCACAGCCCGCGCGTTCTCACATAGAATGGCTGCCTCGTCTGCAGTGGAGGCGTGGCAGCAGTGAGAACAGAACTGAAGGACCAGCTCGCGGCCCTGCACGCCGAGCTGGCCCGTACCCGTTCGGTGGATGATCCCGAGCTGCGTCAGCAGCTCATCGTCGTGCTCGGCGACATCACACGGCTGCTCGGCAAGCCGGCCACGGCCGGCGAGCGCCATTCCCTGATCGAGAATCTCGACGCGCTGGCGGTCCAGTTCGAGGCCGAGCACCCGGCGCTCGGCAACGCGATCCGCCAGGTCGTGGACGCACTGGCTAAGGCGGGGATCTGACATGTACGACGACAGCAATATCTTCGCGAAGATCATTCGCGGCGAGATGCCGGCATTCAAGGTTTTCGAGGACGAGCGCGCGGTCGCGTTCATGGACGCGATGCCGCAGTCCGACGGCCACACGCTGGTAGTACCGAAGGCGCGAGCGCGTAATTTTTTCGACATCGAGCCTGCCGCGCTGGCGGAGCTGATCAAGGCGACGCAGCACGTCGCGCGTGGCGTGCAGAAGGCATTCAACCCCGGCGGCATGCGCATCGTGCAGTTCAACGAGAGCGTCGCGGGACAAACCGTCTTTCACATCCACTTCCACATCATTCCCTGCTACGAAGGCGTGCCATTGAAAACGCATAACCGCGACTGGGCGGACAAGGCCGTGCTGGCGCAGCACGCCGAGCGCGTGCGACAAGCCCTATGAGCTCCAAGCTTTACAAGGTTCCCGAAGATTTCGCTGCCCTCGCCCATCTGAAGCACGCGGACTATCTGCGCCTGTACCAGGAGTCGGCGCGCGATCCGCACACGTTCTGGTCGCGCATCGGCCGGCGCCTCGACTGGATTCACCCGTACTCGAAAGTGAAGGACACGAGCTACGACGAGAAGGATTTCCGCATCCGCTGGTTCTACGACGGCAAGCTCAACGTCGCCGCGAACTGTCTCGACCGCCATCTCACCAAGCGCGGCGACAAGACCGCGATCCTGTGGGAAAGCGACGATCCGCGGCTGTCGGAGCGGATCACCTATCGCCAGCTCTACGAGCGCGTGTGTCAGTGCGCCAATGCGCTCAAAGCACTCGGTGTGCG